>Ga0247776_10000156_pt1 | contig 15539 bp, 11 predicted proteins | sample UWRJL199509C5_FD_179912 | JGI IMG/M metagenome (GOLD analysis project Ga0247776, IMG submission 179912) | Plant litter microbial communities from Arlington Agricultural Research Station in Wisconsin, United States - UWRJ-L199-509C-5 | ecosystem: Environmental > Terrestrial > Plant litter >...
CGCGGCGTTGCTCACGACCGCCCAAGGCGCTGGCCTCGGCTTCTTGCTCAGTGCCAGTCTGGGCACGTCGGTGGGGTTGATTTTTTCGCTCTCGCGCTGGCTCGAGCGCGGCTTGTACCCATACGCGTTGTTCTTGCAAACCGTGCCGATCGTCGCGGTCGCGCCGTTGCTCGTCTTGTGGTTCGGCCCCGGGCTCCGCGCAGTGGCCGTGTCGGCGTTCATCGTCTCCGTCTTTCCGATCATCGCCAATACGCTGGCGGGGCTGCGCAGCGTCGATCCGCGGCTGTCGGATCTGTTCCGGTTGTATGGCGCGAAGTTGGGCGACACGGTGCTCAAGCTGCGCTTACCGACGGCCATCCCCAGCATGATGACCGGGCTCAAGGTAGCTTCGGGCTTGTCGGTGATCGGCGCGATCGTCGGTGAATTCGTGGCTGGGTTTTCCGAAGGCAATGCCGGCTTGGGCATCACCGTGCTTTCGGCGTATCGGCAGCTCCGAACGGACCTGTTGTTTGCCGCGGTGCTCTTGGCTTCCCTCTTGGGGCTATTGCTATTTGCCCTCGTCAGCAGCCTGAACACGCTACTTTTGCGGCGTTTGCGCGTCCCCGGCTAGCATCACGCCGGCCGGGTTCTAGGCGCGTCGGTAGTGGTGGTAAAAGGGGCGCGTGCACTCCGTCCGCTGTCTGTCGACGATCCTGCTTGGGCTCACCGTGTGCTTTGCCTCGGGCTGCGGGAAAAAATCGCCGTCCAGCGCTGGCGGCGCGGACGCGGGCGCGGCCGCGCCGGTCAAAGTCACGCTCGCCCTGGATTGGGTGCCGGAGCCAGAGTTCGGCGGCTTCTACGCCGCGCGCGAGAGTGGCGCATACCGCAGGCACGGCATCGGAATCGAGATTCAAGGCGGCGGTGCTGGGGTGCCCGTGCTGCAAATGGTGGCCACGGGTCGAGCTGATTTCGGCACCGTGGGCGCCGACGAGCTGCTGACGGCTCGCGCGCGTGGTGCAGATCTGGTGGCGCTGTTCGTCGTGTTCCAGACCTCGCCGCAAGGCATCATGGTGCACGCCTCGCGCAAGCTGCAAAAGCTCGAGGACGCGTTCCACTCGGGCACGCTCGCGCTCGAGACCGGTAAGGCCTACGCCGCCTACCTGAAGAAGAAGTTCGCTTGGGAAGGCGTCAAGGTCGTCCCTTACGATGGCGGCGTCGCGCATTTTCTGGCTGATCCGAACTTCGGACAGCAGTGCTACGTGACCTCCGAACCGATTGCTGCCCGGCAAAAGGGCGCGGATCCTGCCGTGTTTCTGATCGCCGACTCGGGCTTCAATCCGTACGCCACGGTGGTCGTCACGCGCCGTGAGCTCTTGCAAAAGAACCCGAGTTTGGCCAAGGAATTCGTGCTCGCCACACGCGAAGGGTGGCGTGATTACCTCGACCACCCGGAGGCCACCAACGCCTTGCTCGGCAAGCTGAACGCTGCGCTCGACGCAGCCACCCTGAGCGCCGCTGCCGAGGCGCAGAAGCCACTGATCGAGAATGACGACAGCAAGCAGCATGGGCTCGGTAGCATGCAACTCGCTCGCTGGCAGACGCTCTCGGATCAGTTATTGGACCTGAAGTTTTTGGACAAGCCTGCGAGTGTCGCAGACTCGTTCCAGCAGCTCTGAATCGCGCCCTATCACTGACACAATCAGGAGAGACGCTGGCATGTCATGGCGTAAGATGGTTTCGGGGATCTGTTCGGCACTCACGCTCCTCGGCTGCGCTGGGCAGCACCCTCCCGCGCAGGCGGGCGGACCGGCAACGCCGGCAGGCTCGCTCGAAAGTCGCACACAAGAGGCGGCACGCGCGCGGCTTCGGGCGGTGATTCGCGACCAGTCGTTCCTCGAGCGGCTGCCCGAATCGGAGCGTGCCAGCACGATTTCCGAGCCGTTTTCGGCGCGCATGGTGATCTTGTACATGGTCGACGATCGGGGCGCCGCGCGCGGCGCGCAGGCTTCGGATCTGGTGGAAAGCGGGGTGACGCGCGACGCGCTGCGCGCCGTCGTCGAATGGAACCTGAGCAGTCTGCTCGGCGATCCAGTGAGCTGCACGAGTCACGCCCTGACCGAGCCCGCACACGGCCGCTATTATGAATCGAGTCGTCTATTGCTGGACAAGCAGTGGGCAGAGCTCGCGGCGAAGGCGGGTACGGTCGTGGTGGCAGTTCCGAGTAACGACACGCTCTTCGTGGCTTGCAACCCGACCCCAGAAATTCTGCAAAAGCTCGCGGTCGTCGTGCAAAACACCCTGCCGCAGGCGCCGCGCCCAGTGTCCCCTTCGCTCCTTTCCTGGAGCAAGGACGGCTGGAAAGAAATGCCAGCGCCCTGAACGGTGCACTAGGTGGTAGGCGACGCGGCTGGCGGTCTAGTCGATGAGCCCTTGGTCAAACTGTGCACGAGCTGCTGAAGGTCAGCTGGCGGATCGTGGAAGGAGACGGCGACCCGGTAGTCCCAGACCACACCCTCGACGGGCGGAATGCGCTCGCTACGCACCACGGAAGCCTTGAGCAAGCGCGCGTCGGCTTCGGGCGGAACGTACAATCTGAGCGCGATCTCGCTGCCCAGGGTGAGGTTCAGGTGCGTCAGCAAGAGCAGCCCCGCTCCGCTCGCGTCGCGAGAAACTCCGCAGCCAATCTGCTGACCGTCGAGCTCGATCTCCGTCACGAGGTGTACTGGGTCGCGTGGGACGAGCCGCTTGTCTTTGACCTCGGGCATCCTTCCAATGTAGCTCGATTCAAGTCGACTTTCAGCTGGCGCTCGCAACACCGCTATCCCACATTTACGCCTAGTGTCGCCTTTCACTCCGACAGCTCGAACGAGCTCAAGCCAACGCTTGCACCGAGCGTCGCGCGCTGACCCCTTCATGCAGCAGCAAGCCCGCGATCAGGCCGCCCAGCAAACCCAGGGCGTGCGCCAGCCCCGCCACTTGCGGCGTGTTGTAGTCGAACGTCACCTGCAGGGCGACGACCACCAACAGGCGGAGCAAGATCTGTTTGGCCATCGGCGCACGATGCTTCAACCATGCGCGCAGCATCACCGCGCCGGTTGCGCCGAGCAGGCCCATGATGCAGCCCGACGCACCGACCAACGCGTGCGGTTCTCCGACCTGGTACCAGGCCAGGCACAAATAGACCACGCTGCCGGTGAAGCCGGAGAATAAGTAAATCAAGCTGAAACGCAGGCGTCCGAAGGCCCGCTCCACGAATGGGCCGAGCGCCCAAAGCCCGAGCAAGTTCATCACCAAATGCAGCCAATTGGCGTGCACGAACATGTAGCTGAACATGCGCCACCAATCGCCCGAGAGGATGTCCTCCGCTACGAACGCCCAGCGACCGCCGAAGGCCTCACTGGTCTCGACCAGCATCAGCGGGTAGCTGCCCCACGCGTAGATCAGCGCGTTGACCAGCACGAGTGCGAAGGTTACCTGCCGCTCGCTGCGCTGCGCCGGGCGGTTCAGGATCAGATTTTGGCGATCCGCGAAGACACGCGCAAAGTGCGTGACGATGTGCGCGGTGCGGGCGGTAGGGGGCTGGTAAGTGGGCCCCTGCGCCAAGATCGCCAAGTAGCGCTCGGCGCGCTCACGAATCGCAAGGCTTTTGCTTTGACGCAAGCGAGAGAAAGCGTGCCGGGCTTGTTCGAAATTGCCAGCGTGCAAGCTGGCCAGAGCCAACCAAGCTTCGCGTGTTTCTTCGTCGTAGTCGGAGCGCGCCGAAGCCAGCACTTGGCGGGAAAGCTCGACATGGCCGGTATACACGAACAAATACAGAAAGGCGGGCTCGAGAACCCCACCGCTGAACAAGCTGGCTTCCTGCGTGAGCATGAATTCCGCTAGCTGGTGGCTCTCCTGGAGCTCACCCAGGGCGCGCAGGTAGAGGATGAGCAGGCTCGGATCCGCGCGCAGCTCCGCTAGCCCTGCGCTCTCGGCCAAGGCCTTGAGCTCGTCCCATCGCTCCAAGACCCTGAGCCGATGCGCGCGGGCGGTTGCGGCCACGCTGCCGTCGCCGCGGGCTAGCGCGGACAGCCGCGCCTCCGCCTCGGCGATCTTGCCCGTGTGCGCGAGCTCGAAGGCGCGGAACAGACTCGGCAATTCGCGCCAGCCATCACAAGGGTGGAGCACTGCGGCGATGCTCGCAAAACGGTAGGCGCGCCGATGCTGCGAGCGTTTGAGCGCGCGCGCCGCCATCGCCTGGGTCCAGCGCGGCAGCATGATCAGCAGCGCGGTCAGCGCGAACGTCACGTAGCCCACGACTTCGCGGAAACGAAGCCAGCCGATCGCTCCGGTGAGCAGCACCAAAGCGCTGACCACCGTCCAGCCCATGCCCTGCCGCGCAGCACGCGCGCTGCGCGAGAACACGCGCAGCGCCTGAAACCCGGCGAACCAAAGAGCAATGATGTTTGGATCCATGCCGAGCAGGGCACGCTGGAAGGCCACCGTGCCGAGGTCAGAGTAGACCGGGCGCGCTAGGCACGCCCCAGTTACCAAGAATCACCCCGCAAAATGCCGGATCGGACTCACTCGGCCGGCAACTCAGTCAGCGCTCGCCGCCGAAACCACTGCTGCGCGAGCGTGGCCAAGTAGAAGGTGACGGGCAGCACGACGAGCGCCAGGATGGCCGCTGTGATCGTGCCGCCGACGACCACCACGGCGATCGGTCGTTGAGTTTCGCTGCCGATGGCATGCGACATCGCCGCGGGCAAAAGGCCGAGTGACGCCAAGAGCGCCGTCATCAGCACCGCACGGAGTCGGTCGCGGGTGCCCTGGACGACGGCTTCCGAGAGCGGCTCGCCGTTGCCCAGTCGACTGCGAATCGCGGCCACGACCAACACGCCGTTTAGCACCGCTTGCCCGAGCAAGGCGATGAAACCGACCGCGGCCGATACGCTGAGCGGCATGTTGGCTGCGCCCAGCGCAAAGATCCCTCCGACCAGCGCGAAAGGCACGTTGAGCAGGATCAGCGTCGCGTCGAAGATCGAGTTGAACGCCGAGAACAACAGCAAGAACGTGATCGCGAGCGCCAACGGGATGACGATCCGCAGGCGCGCCATGGCGCGCTGCTGGTTTTCGAACTCGCCGCCCCAGGTGACCTCGTAGCCTGGCGGCACGGGGACCTCGGAGCTGACCTTCTGTTGTGCTTCGGCAACGAACGAGCCGAGATCGCGCCCGCGCACGTTCATCCGTACACCGATGTAGCGCTGGCCGTTTTCACGGGTGATGGCTGCGCGCCCGGTGGCCATCGATACGTCGGCAATCGCCGACAGCGGCAGTAATGTGCCGTCTTTCAGCGGCAACATGATCTTGCGAATGGCGCCGATGTCCTCGCGGGTGGCCGTTGGTAAGCGCACGGTGACGTCGAAGCGTTTCTCGCCGTCCCAGAATTCGCTTGCGGTGTGCCCGCCCATGGCGGTCTCGATGTAGTCCTGCACGTCACCCAGATCGAGGTCGAAGCGCGCGAGCGCCGGGCGATCGAGGTGCACGGCGATTTGAGGCGTGCTGCCCGACTTGGTGATGCCGACGTCTACCGCGCCGGGGATCTTGGCGATCGCGTCGCGCGCCTTTTCCGCGGCGGTGGTCAGCTTGTCCAGATCCTCTCCGTAGATTTTGAGCGCCACCTGGCCTTTTTGTCCGGATACGTTCTCCTCCACGTTATCGCGGATCGGTTGCGAGAAATTGTAGTCGATGCCCGGGACCTGCTGCAGGGCGTAGCTCATCTCCTCGATCAGATCGCTCATCGTGTGCTTGTCGTGGCGCCATTCGGCCATCGGTTTGAGCTTGATGAACAATTCCAGGTTGTTCGGCAGCTTGGTGTCGGTGCCGTCTTCCGGGCGCCCCAGTTGTGACAGCACGGACACCACCTCCGGCGTACGACGTAGGATCCCCGCTAGCCTCGGCGTCAGCGCGCGGCCGTCGCTGAGCGAGATATTGCCGGGCAGCGCCACGGTCACGTACAAGGCGCCCTCGTTCAGCGCGGGCAAGAACTCACTGCCCAGGCGCGGCATGAGCGCGATCGCGCCGCCCAGCACGCCCGCGGCCAAGATCAGCACGATCACCACGTTCTTCATGGCGAAGCGAATCGTCGGGTCGAACACGCGTTGGGCCAAGGTGAGCAGCGGCGAGTCGCGCATCACCTTCGGCTTCTTCAGCGCCATTGCGCACAACACTGGAACCAGCGTGAAGCTGACCAACAACGCGCCGACCAATGCGCTGACGACGGTATAGGCGAGCGGCGAGAAGATTCGGCCCTCGACGCGCTGCAGCGAAAAGATCGGGATGTAGGCGGCGATGATGATCAAAAGTGAAAAGAGCGTGGGACGTGCCACTTCTTTGGACGCCTCGGCGACTCGTTCGAGCAATGGGCGAGAGGGGTCGCTCGAGGCCGGGCCGTGCGCGCTGGGCGAAAGCTTGTGGAACAAGTGTTCGATCAGGATCACACCACCATCGACGATGATGCCGAAGTCGACGGCGCCCATCGACAGCAGGTTTGCCGACATACCGCGCGAATACAGAAAGGCGAACGATGCGGCCAATGACAGCGGGATCACCGCGGCGGCGATCAACGACGCGCGCAGCGAGAGCATGAACGCAAACAGCACCAGCATGACCAGCGCGGCGCCCTCGGCCAGATTCTCGAACACGGTCTTGAGCGTGGTGTTGACGAGCTCGGTGCGATCGTAAAATGGCTTGATTGTTACGTCTGCTGGCAAGCTGCGGCTGACCTTGGCAACGCGCGCGCGCAGCGCATCGAGCACGACGGTCGGGTTCTCGCCGCGCCGCATCAGCACGATGCCCTCTACCGCATCGGGATTCGAGTCACGGGTCACTACGCCTTGGCGCGGTGCATAGCCTTCGTTGATCTTGGCGACGTCGCGCAGCTCCACCGGGCGGGTCTTGTTGTAGCCGACGCGTACGTGTTGCAAATCGTCGATGCTGCTGAAGATCCCCAGGCTGCGGATGACGAACATCTCCGAGCCGCGTTCCACGTAGCCGCCCGTGGCGTTGGCGCTGGCCTTCTTGAGCGCGGCGAAGACGTCATTCAGGTTCACGCCCAGGTCGACCATCTTGCTCACGTCCGGTTCGACGTGTACCTCGCGCACGAGACCGCCGTAGGACACTACGTCGGCGACTCCGGGCACTTGCAGGAGCCGCGGCGAGATCACCCAGTCTTGCAGGGTGCGCAGGGTCATCGGGTCGCTCTTGGTACTCTCCAACGTGTAGCGATAGATTTCGCCGATCGGTGTCGCGTAGGGGCCTAGAGTCGGGTGCGCTTCTTCCGGCAAGGCCGCGTCCGCCATGCGCTCGGTGACCTGTTGCCGGGCGCGCATCGGATCGGTCGCGTCGTCGAAGGTCATGGTCAGGAACGACAACCCGAACAACGAGATGCTGCGCAGGCGGGTCAGGCCCGGTGTGCCGTTCAAGGCGCGCTCCAAGGGCAGCGAGACGCGCCGCTCGACCTCTTCAGTCGGCTGTCCGGAGAACAGCGTGATGATTTGGACTTGCGTGTCGGTCGGATCGGGAAACGCCTCGATGGTCAGGTTCTTGAACGCGAACAGGCCTGCAGCGAGGAGTACGACAGTCAGAACGAACGTGGCGATGCGATGGGAGAGGGAGTAATCCAGTAAGCGCTCGAGCATGTGACTCAAAGTTACGCACGCGGCGTGCCACCCTTGATTGTTGCAGGGCGCCCGCAGATTCGAGCCTTCTTTGCGCTTGGATTTCGCGGGAGGTGAAAAAAGGTCGGGGCACAAGTCTACGCGGGGCGAAATAACCCGCAGTCGGGGCTTGTGTTCAAGCCGATCGTTTGCCCGCCGAGCTCCGACGTCGTGCGCTTCCACACAGCAGCGTGAGCAGCGCGAGCAGCGTGAGCGGCCACGCCGAACGCGCCGCTTTCGGTGGGCTCAGCGAACACCCCCCAGCTGCTTGCCGTTCGGCCTTTGCGCTGGCGCCGCCGTCACTCACGCCGGAAGTCGCGCCGTCACTCACGCCGGAAGTCGCGCCGTCACTCACGCCGGAAGTCGCGCCCGCGCCGGAAGTCCCACCGTCCGAGCAGTCAGTGCGCGGAATGAAGGTGGCGTTCGCGCAATCGCTGCCGAGCACTTCGGCCAGCGTGGGCCAGCCCGCGTCGCACGCGCGCGCGACCGAGCTATCGCTGCTACAGGCGAGAGGTCCACGCACGCAGGACATATGCAATCTGGGTTCGAAGCTGAGCCCCTCGTCCACGGACTCACCCACGAGGAAGCCTGCTTGGAATTCATCCGCACAAGCAAACAGGCCTGCGCTCGTCCAACTCAAGCAGCGCAGCTTCGTGCATGACACGCGCTCGAAGGCGAGGTCCGAGGTGCGCGCGCGCCAAACGCCGTCGGCACGGCCACTGGCGAGCGCAAAACGGCCGTCGGGCGAGAGCGCGAAGCCGTCGAGCGGGCCGCTGAAGTCGAGCACTGCTGACAAGTTCGCGCCGCCGTCGTGCGACACCAGCAGCTTGCCGGGGCTGCCGCTCATGCGCACGTACAACGTGTCCGCGTCGTCCGCAGCAAGCGCGGCGATGTATGGCGCGCTCAGCTTGTTGGCCCCGGGCACGGTCCAGCGCATCCAGCTCTGTCCACCGTCCGAGCTGCGCGCGAGCACGCCGCTCACCGTGTCGGCTTGCGAGACACCGCTCACGTACAACGTGCCCTGGGGGTCGCCGGCAACGTCGAGGGTCGTTGCGTTCAGCCCGTTCAGTGCGCTGCCCCAGGTGTCCCAAGATTGCCCGCCATCGATGGATCGCCAAACCTGCGAAACTCCTGCATCGAGCTCGACGCTGACGGCCACGGCTTGGCCTTGGGCGCCCGGCACACGTGCCACGTCCGCGACGTAATCCGCGATCCCTGACGCGGGACCGAAGGCACATTCCGTGCTGCCATGAGCAATACCGTTCGGGAGCGCCACGATGGTCGTGCCGTCGTTGAGGAGCGCAATTGCCGGTTCGACGTTCTGGTAGCCGAGACCGGCCTCGCACACCAAGTCCCAGCTCTCGCCGCGATCATGGGTGACCAAGAGGCCGAAGTTCGAGCGTAGGACGAGGTGAGTCGGATCGGAGGGATCGCCCAGCAGCTGGCTCACCGCCGGAAACGCGCCGTTGGCCGACGCGCGGGGTGCAGCTAGCGCGATCACGGCGAACAACGCGAGCAACGCGAGTGTCCTAGGTGGGCGGGGGGAAGCCAATCGTGGCCAAAGCCTAGCACTCGGTGACGAACTCGTGACGAACGGCCGGCGATTGGCACACGGAGCGCTTTTTGACGTACGTTTCACGCCTCCAACGCGTGCCACGAACGACCCACGAACGCGAGACACTTCCGAGTCCGGAACACGCAGCAAATTGACGCAAAAATGTCCTCTGAACCGACCGACGAACTGGAACTGTCTAACCCAGAGCTCTACCTCAACCGCGAGCTCGGCTGGCTCGCGTTCAACGAGCGCGTCCTCGATCAAGCGCGCGATCGTTCTTGGCCAGTGCTGGAGCGGCTGAAGTTCCTGGCCATCTTCGGCTCGAACCTAGACGAGTTTTTCATGATTCGCGTCTCGGGTTTGCACGAACAATTGCAGTCGCAGGCGCCGAGCACGGCTCCGGATGGCTTGTCCGTGATCGAACAGCTGGCGCGGATTCGCGCGCTGGTCGTGCGCTTGACGCAAGCCGCGGTGTCGCTCTGGTTGAACGAGCTGATCCCCGAGCTGAGCAAGAACGAGATCCGCGTGCGGAAGTTCGGCGAGCTGTCACCAGTGCAGCACGAGTGGGCGCGCGCCTATTTCCGTCGCGCCGTTTTTCCGGTGCTCACGCCGCTCGCCGTCGATCCGGTGCACCCGTTTCCGTTCCTATCCAACCTGTCCTTGTCGTTGGCCGTCGAGGCGGAAAATCCCGTCACTTCCGAGCGGCGTTTCGTGCGCATCAAAGTACCGGAGAGCTTGCCGCGCTTCGTCTTGATCGCACCGCAAGGAGAAAGTTCGCCGCGGGCCAGCGAAGCCTCCGACTACGTCGCGCTCGAGGAGCTGATCGCCGGCAATTTGGCGGACCTGTTCCCTGGTGTGAACGTGGTCGGCTGCTACCCGTTTCGCGTCACGCGCGACATGGATCTCGAGATCCTGGAAGACGAAGCCGCAGATCTGCTGGCGACCATCGATCGCGAGCTGCGCCAACGCCGCTTCGGAGCCGCGGTGCGGCTCGAGCTCTCCCCGGGCGTGCCGGACCGGATCAAGAACCTGTTCCTGGAGAAGCTCGAGATCGACCAGGACGACGTGTACGAGACCGCCGGCCTGCTGGGCCTCTCGGGGCTGCTCGCGCTGGCCCAAATTCCCCGCGTCGAGCTGCACGACGCGCCGCTAGTCCCGCGCGTGCCGCACGAGCTGAGCGAGCTCGGCGATCCGTTCGCGGCCATTCGTCAGGGCGACATCCTACTGCATCACCCGTACGAAGCCTTCACGCCCGTGCTGACTTTCCTGCGCCGCGCCGCGGAAGATCCCAACGTATTGGCGATCAAAATGACGCTCTATCGCGCGGGCTCCAACTCGGAGGCCGTACGGGCGCTGATGCACGCGGCCGAGAATGGCAAGCAAGTCGCGGTCTCGATCGAGCTCAAGGCGCGCTTCGACGAAGAGAACAACATCGGTTGGGCGCGCGCGCTGGAGCGCGCCGGCGTACACGTGTTCTACGGCGCGGCCGGCCTGAAGACACACGCCAAAGTGTTGCTCGTCGTGCGTCGCGAGGGTCATGAGCTGCGCCGTTACGTGCACCTCTCGACCGGCAACTACAACGCCGGGACGGCGCGCTTCTATACCGACACGGGCCTGTTCACGATCGACGCCGATATTGGTGAAGACGCTTCGGAGTTGTTCAACTCATTGTCGGGGTTCTCGACCAGCTTCAACTATCGAAAGCTCGCGGTGGCGCCGGTGACGCTGCGCGAAACGATCCTCGCACACGTGCGACAACAGGCGGACCGCGCGCGCGACGGCAAGCCGGCCCGCATCTTCGCCAAATTGAACGCCTTGGTAGACCCCGGTATCATTCGCGACCTGTACCGCGCGTCGCGCGTGGGCGTTGCGATCGAGCTGGTCGTGCGTGGAGTCTGCTGTCTGCGCCCTGGCCTGCCTGGGATCTCCGAGAACATTCGAGTGTATTCACTCTTGGGCCGGTTTTTGGAGCACGAACGGGTGTTTCTGTTCGGTCCGGAAGGAGAGGAAGAGTTCTTCTTGTCTTCGGCCGATTGGATGCCACGTAACCTCGATCGCCGCGTGGAGGTGCTATTTCCGGTGACTAGCGAGGCGATTCGTACGCGTATTCGCAATGAATGCGTGCTGCCGCTCGAAGTCGACAATCAGCGCGTGTACGAGATGCAACCGGATGGCGGTTATCGGCGGCGCGTGCCAATCGAACCCGCGCCCGCGATCGACGCGCAGCTGCGTACGTGGGGCATCGTGCAGAAGCAGGCGAACAGCAACGTCAGCTCTCAGCTCCCGCCGCCGGTCGTGGAGCTGGCGCGCTCCGCCGAATGAGAATGCTGCAGGCGCAGGCTTCTGCGTCGTTTCCGTTTGGCCTGCGGGGCCGGCTCGCGCGCTGAAACGCCGAAAGTACGACTGTACTGGGCTTCACGACACCGCAAATTAGCCGAATGCGATTTGCTGTGGCCAGACTGCGCTTCTGGCGCCACAGTATGTCTTAACCTTAACGTTTCGGTTCGCTTGCTTCGATGACAACCCGCGTTCTACTGTCGCTGTTCGCGCTATTTTCGGCATTTTTGCCGGCTTGCGGGGCTGACGACGCTTCGTTCGGAGGCGACAGGCAGCTGGCCGCTGGCACGACGAATCAGACCGAAAGCAGCGAAAGCGGCTCGGACAAGAACGCGCAAGGCGGGAGCGGCGCTGCGGCTCCGGTCGCAGCGCGCGGTGGCGCGAGCGCCGGTTCCAGTGTAGCCGCACCCGGCGCTGGCGCCGGCAGCAACTACGGCCTCGGTAGTGCGCCCGTCACTTGGAATAGCGCCAAGACCGCAACGCTCGACGACGCTCAACTTCAAAGCGCCTACAGCACCTGGAAGCTGGCGCATGTCGAAGCCTGCGCGAACGGTTCGGCGGTCGTCGTCAATGGGGATGCGGTCGTTTCCGAAGGCATCGCCTACGGCATGTTGCTGTCCGTTGCGATGTCGGACCAAGCGCTGTTCGACGCCTTGTTCAAGTACTACCAAGACCATGCCGACAAAAACGGCTTGATGAATTGGAAGACTCAGAAGTGCGAAGCGCCCGGCAACAACAACACGAACGCCGCGACGGACGCCGATCTCGACGCAGCCATGGCGCTGGTGCAAGCCGCAGCGCGCTGGCCCAGCGCGCCGACCGGCTACCTCAGCAAGGCAGAAACGCTCGCTGCCAAGATCATCCAATTCGAAACCGACATGTGCGACGGGCGACGCATTCTGCGTCCGGGTGACAGCTTCGGCGGTTGCAGCGACACGAGCTACAGGCGAATCATCAACCCGTCGTACTTCTCGCCCGGCTACTACAAGGTCTTTGCGCACTACTTCAGCAGTCAGGCCGCCACCTGGTTAGCGCTGAGCGACGCGTCCTACCAGCTGTACGCATTCTACCAAGCGCACTTGGGCGCCCTGGTGCCAGATTGGAGCTCACCGGACGGCAACCCCACCGAGCTGCCCAATGATGGCCTGTATTGGTATGACGCTTGCCGCACTCCGTGGCGGGTTGCGGTCGACTATGCCTGGAGCGGCGATACCCGCGCCAAGACCTTCATGCAGAACATCTCCAGCTGGGTCGACGCGCACGGCGGGCTGCCCAAAGCCGCTCAGCAGCAAAACAGCGCGTTCATCGGCGCATTCGCGCTCGCCGGTAGCTACGACCAAGGCAAATTCGACGGCTACATGAGCGGCTGGTTGGGCGCCAAGCTGGACGACACGCCCTACTACCAAGGCACCCTGCGCGTGCTCTACCTGTTGGTCGCGGCCGGCAAGTTCTCCTCGACTCTGTAGCGTTGGCGTTGGCCTGAGCAGTCCACCGCGCGCGGCGACGTCGGCGCTCAGGCCTTCGCGAGCTCGAGTTCGATCGCGCGTACGAGGTCCGGCGCATCGGGCGTCACGTCCGGTGCGAAGCGATCGACGACCTGGCCGTGGCGATCGACCAGGAATTTTTCGAAGTTCCACAGCACGTCACTCGGCTGCGTCGGCGACAGGCCATGCTCGGCCAATTTAGCGGCGAGCTGGCCGTCCGCGTTCGAGCGCGCTCGAGGCTGCTGCGTGATCAACTCGCGATACAGTGGATGCTGCTGCTCACCCTTGACCGCGATCTTCTCGAACATCGGGAAATCGACGGCGAAGCGTGCCTGGCAAAATTCCACGATCTCTTGGTTGCTGCCGGGTTCTTGCGCGCCAAAATCATTGGCCGGGAACCCGAGCACGACCAAGCCCTTCGCCTGGTACTTCTTGTACAGCGCTTCGAGCCCCTCGTACTGAGGCGTGAGCCCGCACTTGGAGGCGACGTTTACCAGTAGCAGCACGCTGCCCGCGAATGCCTGCAGCGTCGTGGGGCTGCCATCGATGCGTCGCAGCGCGATGTTTTGAAGGGGCTCGGTCATTCGGCCTCGAAGGTTCCGTGGGCGCGCGAACGGGCGTTAAGACGACTTGAGGTGCTGAGCGAGGTAGTGCTCGCGCCCAATGTCTTTGACGATGCTTGCCTGAGTCTCCAGCCAATCCACGGAGTCTTCCTCCTCGATTAGGATCCTCTCGAGCAGCTCGCGCGTGCCGTGGTCGCTCTTGCTCAGCATCAAGTTGATGCCACGGTGCAGTCGATTGACTGCTTCCACCTCGAGCGCCAGGTCGAGCGTATTCATCTCGATCGGCTCTTCGCCGACCCGCACCGGGGCGAGGCGCTGCATGTTCGGGATGCCGTCGAGGAACAGGATGCGCTCGATCACCACGTCCGCGTGCTTCATCTCTTCGATCGACTCAGCGCGCTTCTTGTGAGCCAAGGCGCCGTAGCCCTGGTTTGCGCACATCTTGTAGTGGATGAAGTACTGATTGATCGCCGTCAGCTCGGACGTCAAAAGTTCGTTCAGGAAATCGATGACTTCGGGCTCGCCACGCATCTCATTTCGATACCATCGACCGCCACGTGGGCGAACCCCAAACGGTTCCAGCCAGGGGCCATTCACGCCGATGGGCCGCTCGGCCTAGGTTGCAATCTGCCGCCGTCGCGCGATGAGTCCGTCGGTCGCAGGTGGCGCATCCGTTGGTTATTATTGGCATTTTAGGATTAGCGCGAGCTCGCTCAAGTTGAACTTGATTTTCACTATCAGGTAGCTATCTTCCAAGAACGCTTCCGATGCTCGTCTGTCACTGTCACGCCCTCACCGACCGAGATATTCGTCGTGCCATCCGGACCACCGGTGCCTGCAACGTCGCTGAGGTCGGCGATCATTGCGGCGCAGCTACCGGCTGTGGCGGCTGCTACGAGGCCGTAGAAGAGATCGTCGCCTGCGAGAAACGCCGCCTGGCGATCTACAGCGGGGCCGACAGCCACGAGCCAGCCAAGCCTGGGCTCGAACAGGCGTCGCCGCAGCTGGCGCTCGCGCTGACCGGCTAGCTCGCGGCTCGGCGCCCGCAAAGGGCACGGGGCGGCCCTGCGCTCGGGGCTTGCCTTCGCGGCCGATCGGGGAGAAGCGTGCGCCGTTGGAAGACTCGCGCAGCTATGTCTCTCGGCGTTTGCTGATGAAGACGGTCATCGCCGGAGCCGTCGAGGCGTCGGCGTTTGGCTGCAAGCACGCCGAGCGCGCAGCTCCAGGCGCTCCCGCGGTGCAGCGCGCTGCGGCCACCGCGCGCAGCGCCTTGGTTCACGGCGAGAACTTCGCCCAGGGACACAAGGCTCGGGACGGCGAAGCCTTTCCGCGAGGCGGGGCCACCGAGGCCTGCGATGTCGTGATCATCGGCGGTGGGCCGAGCGGCCTGTATGCGGCGCACCTGCTTCAGGGGCGGGAGCTGATCCTGCTGGAAAAAGAGGCTCAGCTAGGCGGTAACTGCTCGACCGCCGAGTGGCAGGGCGTTCGTTTTTCGACTGGTGCGGCCTTCTTCACCGAGGGAGATACAGAGCTCGTCGAGCTGATGAAGTCCGTGGGCGCTCCCGGTCTACCGGTTCAGGGTAGCGACGCATTGATCGTCGACGGCAAGCCCTACTTCGACTTCTTCGGCGCTGGAGCCGACAGCTTGCCCTTCCCGGCAGCGGTACGTCGTGACTTCGCGGCCTCGGCGCAGCACGCGGCGGAACTGCGGCACAAGCATTCCTCGGCTGAGCTCGATCGACGAACCTTCCACGAATTTTTGAGCAAGTTCCACCCCGACGTAAAGAAGTTTTGGGATCGCTTCGGCGAATCGAACTGGGGTGGCGCCGCCGAGCACACCTCGGCTCGGCTCGGCATCCAGGCCTATGGCTGGCTGAGCGGCGACGAAAAACGTCTCACTTATCCGGGTGGGCTGGGCGTGGCC
>Ga0247776_10000158_pt1 | contig 15470 bp, 11 predicted proteins | sample UWRJL199509C5_FD_179912 | JGI IMG/M metagenome (GOLD analysis project Ga0247776, IMG submission 179912) | Plant litter microbial communities from Arlington Agricultural Research Station in Wisconsin, United States - UWRJ-L199-509C-5 | ecosystem: Environmental > Terrestrial > Plant litter >...
GCAGCGCCGAGAATTGATCCAGTTCCGAACTTTGGCGCCGCCATTTTTTGGCAGACGAATGTCGCATCTCGAATGTCGGCGTCGCGAAGCGCGTTGTACTGCCCTGCTTCGTTCTTGTAGGTAACGGAGCCATACGAGGAGGCGGCCGACGAGCTGCCATTGCGATGGAACCAAGCGAGAGGCGCGCAGCGGTAGAACATGGCCTTTGGCGATAGCTGGTCGGGCGAGAACGACTGGTTCGCCGGCGTGTCCGCAGCGTCCGACATGAATCCTTCGGTGGCTAGCGATACATAGATCGTCGGAAGTCCAGCGGTCTGTCGAAACCACCCGTCGAGGCCGTCGAATCGGTCGAATCGATCCTGCCCGAAGTTGAATGTCGCCGATCGATTCCCCGCGCGGACATCCTCGCCTAGCGAAAGCGCAGGCACCCAAATTTTTCCGTTTGGTAGGGTGGCGGTGTAGAGCACTGTGCCGTTGACCAGCCAGGTGCAGGTGCACACGCCCGCAGAGAGAAACAGATAAATCCCGATGCACGTGCGCTCGTCTACAAGCGGCACCGTGGCGATAGTCGAGCCGTTCGCGACGATGATTCCATCCGCCGGTCGGAGCCCGTAGCCGAGGCCCGCAGCGCTATCGATAGGCGCGCCGAGTAATCCGGCAGCCTGCGCGACGCCGATTGAGATTCGACCGGCGAAGGTCGTCCCTTGCGCGCTCCAGTGGTACATCTCGTAGCGTGAAATACCGTCGGCGACTGCAATGCTGCCGTGAACAGTCTGGGCGAGCGTCAACAGCGAACTCTGCCGTGTCGTGACAATCAGATTTCCTTCCTTGATGAGGAGATCTGAGTTACACGCGTTCGTGTCGAGGTACGAAAGGACGCGAGAAGTCACTGCGCGCCCTCCGGGAAATCGAGTCTCAAGTTGTAGTGCAGTACGAGGTCGTCATCCTGCAACGCGAACCCGTGCCGCTTGACACATTCCTCTGGCGTCTCGTCGCCGACGGCGAGCAGCGGCGTCGTGAACATGCACCCGACCGACTCTTTGCTGCTGCCCTCGTGCCGGACAACCACGAACGCGCCCCGTTTCTTGAAGCGCTCAAGCTGCGCGCGCGTGAGAGTCGCCGAGTATTCCGCTCGCAGCGACTTCATCGAGCATTCCTCGACTGCGGGAGCGTACCGCGGCGCACGGTGTCATTGACGCCGCCAGTCGCGACTTCGACGGCTTGCACGGCCTCTACAACTTCTCCGGTGCCGCTCTTCGTGGCGGCAATCAGCGTGTCGAGCCGATCGCGCACGCTTCGCATGATCGCCGTCGTCTCTGGATCGGCCGTCGGTGCTGGCGGCGCCTGCAGGACGGGCATCGCGTGCCCGCTGTGGCCGCGTGGGACGGTCACCACGGTCGAGCTATCACCGTTGGCGCCGAAGGTAGTGGCAGTGCCGCCGCGCCCCCCGTGGACGCCGTTTAGCGTCGTCCCACCGTCGTTGATGGGAGCGACCGGCGGCGGAAGACCGGCGATGTCGTACAGGGCCGCGATGATTCGGTTTGTGTTGCCGTCGAGCGAGTCGGGAATCGCGTTCTCCATGTCGACCGCGTTCTGGAGATACTTATTGAGGTCATCGCTGGAGAGTCCGAGATCTTTCCCGAGGGCCGACAAGCTCAGATGTAGTGACGAGGCAACGTCTTGGAAGCTCTCGTGCTGTGCGTTCGCGAGCGATGCGACGTTCTGTGCGATCGTTTCTGCGTCCGCGTGCCGTTGCGCGGCGGTCTCCTGCGCGCTCGTGAACGAACTGCCCCCACCACTGCCCCCGCCGCCGGCGCCGCCGGTGCTCGGGTCCGCACGATTGGCGAGCGAGTTGAACAAGTCGACGTAGGGCTGCGAAGAGCCGTACAAACGATGTCCAACGTCGAGCACGTCGGTCTTCGAGATGAGACCGCGATTGAATGCACTGAGGGCGTACTGGAGTTTCTGGTTGTCGTTGAGTGGCGAGAGATCGCCAAGGAGCAGGTCTGCCGCTGCCTTCGCCGCATCAGCGACAGAGGTAATTGCGTGCCCGAAGCCACCCAGCGCGGCGCTCGCCGTCGACGTCGAATCCCCGACGCTTTGCCCACCGTGATAAAGCTTGTCGACCAAGTCTTGCGTAGCGCTCTGGAGTTCGCTGATCGCGTCGGCGATCTTCTGTGCGGCGACTTCGTGAATCAGCGTGAGGTCCTGCTCAGACGCGCCTTGGAGACCTGCCGCTTTTGCGAGCTGGTTCGCCTGCGCGATGGCGTCGCGTTCCCAGGCTTCGATGGTCAGCCGCGATTGGGCGAAGCTGGAGAGCTTCCCAGTGCCAGCCGCGAGGCCGACGATGAAATCGCTGTAGTCGCCGGCCGACTTCTGTAGCTGCGCCGTGTACGCCGCCTGCGCGTCCGATGCGTCCGCGATGGCCTTCGCCGCTTCGAGCCACGTTGCGACCTGTTCGGGCGTGAGCGTCGGCAGCGCTGCCTCGAAATCCTGGCGGAACGTTGCTTGGTCGATACCGGCACCGAGACCGAGGCCCGAGAGCGCATCACTTGCGCGCTTATTAAGCACGCTGAGGTTCTGCACCGCCTGCTCTTGTGTGTCGTAGAAGTGGCTGAAGTACGACTGCCACAAAGCGTCCGCTTGTTGCGTTCCGCCGGCAGCATCCGCGATCTTCGCTGCGAACTCGACAGCCTGCAGGCGCGTACCGTCGAACGTCTGGCCAGTGAGACGTAGCGCTTCATCGAAATCACCGGCGGCGACTGCGAGGCGCGTGAAGGTGTCCGTGGCGCGCTCGCCTGTCGTGCTGAACTCGTTTATCAGCGTGATCGTGTTATCGAGGTCGAGGCCGCTGATGCCGTTGCCCGCAGTGATCGTTTTTCCGATCGCGAGAATGTCGGCGAGAGCCTGGACTCGACCCTGCAGGTCGGCGGCGAACCCGTTGACGAAGTCCTGCGTCGTCTGGTCGAACGTTCCCAGAATCGTGTCGAACCGCGACTGCAGCAGAGCGTTGATGTCGCTGAACTTGCCGCTCCAGCCATCTAGGGAGGCTTTGACTTTGTCGAGCTGCGCCGGGTCAAAGAGTTTTGCGAGTTGCTGATCGAAGCCCTTAACGGTTGCCTCGAACGCCTTATACGCGTCGTCGGCAAGATTGTCGGTGTCGGACGCAAAAATGCCGAGCGGCGTCGAAACTGGCGCTGTGCTGTCGCGACCGCCGCTGCCTGGGATAGAGGACCCGTAGACGGCTGGCGTGCCGTTGCCGTCGCCAGCGCCACCGATCGCACCGCCAATCAGCGAGCCGAGGGCGGGACCCCAGTAGTTGCCGCCGTAGGCGGAGAAGAAGGATCCGACGACAGTGCCGATCGCGCCGCCGACCTGCGAACCCACCTGAGCGCCGTTGCCTCCGCCGCCGGCGATGGTGCCGACGAGCTGGCCGATCGCCGGGAGGGCACCCTGCGCGGCCGTGCCGAGGTCGTCGATGGTCTTCGACCAATCCTTCGTGGCGGCGTGGTCATCGCGTAGTTTGATGGCGATGCTATTGAGCGCGTTGCCGGCGTTCTTGCCGAATGCCTGCCACGCATTTGCGCCGCCGAGGACGGCATCAGTTGTGCTGTTGAATACCTGATTGAAGTCCGACGTGAGACCCTGCACCGACTGCGCGCGTTGCTTCGCTGAGGCCTCCGCGTTGATCTTGTCGATGGCCTCCTGGCGCGCGTCAGAAGACAGCTTTAGCAACTCCGGCCACTTGCGCTCGATGTCGAGAGCGGCCTGCTGCAGCGGCGTGAGCTTGCCCATCGCGGCGATTTCCGCGTTGATCTGTGCGGTCTCGTCGCTGAGCTGCTGCGCGTAGTTACCGGCCTGGATGAGCGCGAGTCGTCCAGCGACCTGATCCTCCAGCGATTTGACCTCGTCATCGCTGAGCGAGATACCGAGCTTCTGGGCGGCCTGGACCTTCTCCCGGACCAATTCCTCCGCCTTCAGCGCGGTCGACGATTTGCCGCGCGCCGCGACTTCCGCATCAAGCTTGCCGAGCAGATTTCCGGTGATATCCGACTCGCTGGCGATCTTGTCGATGGCCTCGTCACGCAGTGCGGCAGCGTTCGCGTAGGCGCGATCCTGCTCGGCTAACACGTCGATGATGTTGTTGCCCGAGATGAGTGACTTCACCGCGAGCTGATCGGCCTTCGTCAGGTCGTTCTGGTATTTCTGCATTGCCTCATCGAGAGGGCCGCCGATCTTCGCGGCGAGGGAGTCAGCGAAATTGCTTTGCGCCTCCATTGCGTTCGTCGCGGCGTTGATGCCTGCTGCAGATTCCTTCGCGACGCGGCCGTAGTTCGTGAATGGAGCCGTGCCGGTGCGTACGTGATCCGCCGTGTCGTCGGCCGCGTGCGCAACGCTGGCCAAATTCTTGTTAAGGTTGCCGATGCTGCGTTCCGCATCAGTGTCGATCGACGCGAGCGAATCCTTGAGGACTGCTGCGCTGGCGGCACTGCGCCCCGCAAATTGACGATCTGCTGCGCCGTCAAGCATGTTCATTGCGACCGCGCCGGAAGGATTGCCGGACAGTGCAGATGCCAACGCACTCAGGTAACCCGGGTTCGTGATCTTGGCTTTTATCTTGTCGATCGCGATCCCGACCTGATCGGCGTAGTAGCCGAAATATGCGCCGCCTTTTTGAACTTCCGCATCGAGCGTGACGAGGAAGCCGAGGGTGCCGCGGATCGCGTCGCCCATCGCCGTCGTCTTCTCGTTGGAATCCGCGGCGGCGTTCGCCTGGTCTGCCAGACCGTGGGCGAAAAGAATGAGGTTCGGCAGGATGTCCTGCGCGACGAGAACGAAATAACCGGACGTCGTCAGCTTGAGCGCGTCGAGTTCATCGTCCAGCTTGTGCGCTGCCTTGGCCGTGTCCGTGCTTATTAGCAGGCCGAACGAGACGGCTTTCTCTTTGGCCTTGTCGAAACCGTCGTCGCCCAGTTCGTTGAGCGTGCCGATGAGCTTGTCGCCGCCCTCCCCGAACAACTTGTTCGCAAGTGCGGCCTTCGCAGGACCATCAGCGTAGGTCGCGAACTTTGCCGCAATCTGCGGAACGAGATCGTCGAGGCCTTTGACATGGCCCGTGGCTTCCGTCGCCGATATGCCTAGCGCCGAGAACAGTTCGGCATCCTGCTTTGATCCGCCCGCGGCTTTCGCCTGCGTGTCGGACAGATGCGAAAGCGCCTTGTCCATCGCCTCGACGCTAGATCCGTTCGAGCGCGCAACTACGCCGAGCGTGCTCAGCGTTTCTGCTGATGCGCCCAGTCGTACGGTCGCGTCGTAGACATCGTTGATGCTGTCGAGCGCCTTGGTCGTAAATGCCACGTAGCCGGCCGCAATCGCTGCAACGCTGCCGCCGATGAGCTTGCCCATGAGGTCGGCGCTGCGGCCTGCTGCGGCTTGCTGTGCATCCAGCTTGCCGAGCGCCGCCGTATTGGCATCAAGCTTCGCCACCGCAGCAGCGGCTGCGTCGCCGCCGCCTTTGGTCGCGCTGGCGAAGCGGTCGATCTTCGGTGACGCCTCGGCAGCGGCATTCCCGGTGCCGCGCATCGCATCTGCGGATTGCTTCGCCGGCGCGGAGACGCCGTCCGTCGCCCTGAGTTCGAACGTAACAGCCATTAGCTGAAAACCTTTTTCAGTGCGTTGACCAGCGGTGCGAACACGCGGTCGAGGTACGCTTGCGGCGGCGCTTCAGTGCCGTCAGGCTTGATCGGGAGGAATGCGCGCGGCGGAACCTTGCCGTGACCTTTCAGGTTTGCCTCGGCGCGCGGATCGTCGATGCCCTCGCCGAACGTGATCGCCGCGGTATTCGGAGTCGATGTCACGTGCGCGCTGTCGAACAGCTTGGCCGTATCGATCAGGGCCTTCTCACTGTTCTTGCGCTCCTTGCGGCGAGCGAGCGTGCGGGGTGTCGGGGGCATCCAGTCCTCGCCCCACGGGTCGACCTGATGATCGAACGCATCGACTGCCTCGCCACGCATGTTGCGCGCCACATCCGGCATCGTCTTCGCGATCACCTGACTGGCGTTCGCGAGGCCATCGAGTTTGCGATTCGTTTCTGCGAGGCCGCGTGTGACGATGCCCATCACGCGGCCCTCGGCGGTTCGGGGCGGCGATCGTGGTATGCGCCACGGGGCGGCGTGCGAAGCTGGCAGGGCTTGCGCACGGGCTTGGCCGCAGAATGGGTCGAGGACTTCCGCTGCAAAGAGCGGGCTTTGGAGAGGTCGATGATGGAGGCGGCCACGACTATGCGGCCTTCTTCATCGCGACGGCGTCGCGCACGTCGATTTTCCCCTTGATCCAAGCATCCACCTCGGATTCGATCCAAGCGGACGCGCGCTCGCCGATCTTGACCGGCTGCGGGAAATCCTTGTCGCGGATCCGTTTGTAGAGGGTGAAGCGGCTACGAATGCCCGTGCGTGCGAGCACGGTATCGATGCGAAGTAGGGTCGAAGACATTGCGCGGAATCCTCCGAATCGCGGAAACGGATTCGGCAGCGCGCAGAAACAAAAACAGGAAGCGCGCAAGCCGAATGGCTTTACACAGCTTCCTGTCCAGGACGTCGGGCCTTACCAAACTACGAAGACTCTGTCAGAGCATCCGCTCTACTAGTCGTTCGGCATCCACCGGGCGCGACTAGTTCGTAGGTATCTGGGGCCAAGCGATCCAACCATATAGCCCGTTCCGTTCACGTGTCAAGCGGTGCACAGATGTTCGTTCAGGGTTCTACTGATTGAGTGATTCCCACTTCTCAATCATGTTCGCGGCTGCGTCGTCCAAGATGCCGACGAGCCCGACCGGCTCGACCACGTGCAAACCGCGCCACTCGTTATCCATGTCGAGGAATGGATATCGGTTCACGATACTCGGATCTTCGAGCACCTTCTTTTTGCGGAAGAAAGCTCGCTCCTCCTCGGTCATTCGCCAACCGACCTCAGTCATCGGAAGGAAGAATTCGAGGTCGTTCCCGTACGCCGCGCGATAGGCGTTGCGCAGGATTTCGATGTCATGTCCGTTATCGAACGCCCCGGTCCTGTGCGCAATCAGAGCTTTCAAGTACACCTCGGTCGCGTGGGCTGCCAGCATCAGGACAACCGCTGCCCGCGGCCAAGATGCCGATTCGTCGTCGATCATTTCCACGCAAAGTGCTCGCGCACTCTTGATGTAAGCGATTGAGTACTCGTACAGCCGTTGTGGCTTCGGTGTGGCCTGATACGGGACGTTGTGCAGCTTTATCGCCGGCATGCGCGTCACCTTTGATTCTGGATTGTTCTGGTCGCAGCGCGCATCGGAACAACATTGTCGCCACTCTCCAGCGCGCGCAGAGTCGCCGCCCATTTCACCAGCGCTGCGCGCCGCTCGTCGAGATAATCGTTCTGGTCGTAGACCTGCAGCAGGCCGCCCAAGCTGTGGTTGAGCATCCGTTCGGCAACTTCGGTGCGCACGCCGAGCGATGACCAGTGCGACCGCGCCGTCGACCTCAGATCATGGAACGTGATCCGCCGGCCAAGCTTATCGGTGTAGGCGGACAGGCGATCGAGCACGCGCTCGTAGTCGCGTGGCTTGCGGTCCTGCTCGCTGCGGATCAGCGGCGCCAGCACCCAGCGCGACCCGCACGCGAGCTCGTGCAGACGCCGAAACCATTCGACCGCCTCCGCAGGCAGCGGGATGATGAAGTGCTCGGCGGTCATGTGCTTTTTGGTCTTGATCTTCGACCGCGGGATCTTCCAGATAGCCGTGCCGAGGTCGAGGTCGACCCACTCCGCACCGAACAGCTCCCCGGCACGCACGCCGAGCAGCAGCAGGATGCGGGCGACCAGCGCATCGAACTCGCCGAGGTCGCTCAGCCCGCGCAAGAACGGCCGCAGCTCAGCGTCGGACAGCTTCACCCTGACCTTGGTTGCTGGCTTCTCGGCGACGGTGTCCATGGCGACCGCACGGAAAGGATTCGCCGGCACAACGCGACGCTTCATGCCGTGCTTGAAGACCAGCGCAGCGTACTTCCGGGCGTTCACCGCGGCCTGATATCCCCTCGCCTCTGCGATGCCCTCCAGCCACGCCTGCGCGTCGTCCGGTGTCACGTCGCGCGCCGGCCATGGGCCGAACCTCGGCAACAGGTCGGACGTGATATAGCTGCGCGCCATCGCCTGCGTGCCCGTGGCGAGCATCGGCAGCACCTTGGCCTGCACGTCGACCACAAGCTGTCGCACGGTCCACGCGGTGACCGCCACGGCCTTCCTGCGCTGCTTCTCTACGGCTACGTCTGCCCCGCCCTGCACTGCCAGGCGCTCAGCAGCGGCCCTCAGGCGCGCGCTCTTGAGGCCAAGGTCGGGGTAGCGCCCTAGGGTGAGTTCCTTGCGCCTGCCACCGTGCCGGTAGCGCAACGTCCATGCAGCCGTCCCGTGCGTCGACATGGTGAACGTGAGGCCGTCGCCGTCACTCTTCGCAACCGGATTGCCAGCGTCGACCCAGGCGCGCAACTGCGCGTCGCTGAGCATCTTCGTTTGCCGCTTCGCCATGACCACCGCCTCGCGTAGCTACCTACGTAGCTACCCATTATGCGTGTCACGTCATTGAACGTCTATACACTTCAAGTCACATGAAAGCCACTATTTTCAGGCTCGGAGCGCGAATATCGTTCACCGTGGTGAACGTCTAGGAACAATCACCGATAGCTCTCGTAGGACTTCTCTTCCACCAGCGTCGAGCCCAGCTTGTCGTTGATCGCGCGCTTGACGCTGGCGCGCTCGTCGTTGCGGATGTAGACCGACCGCGCGAGCTCGACGAACTCGGCGTCGAACGCCTTCGCCTTCTCCTTCACACGAATGCGATCCTCGATATCCCACAAGGCTTCATTGACCGCGCGCAACGCGCCACGCTCGGCGCCGATGTCGATGCGCGAAACCGCCGCGTCGCCCCAAGTCTTGTTCAGCAGATCCAGCTCCACGCGCACGTTGACGAGCTTCGCCGCATCCTTGATGCGCTCGGACTTGATCTCGAGAATGGTGATCTTGTCGATCAGCTCGCCATAGGAAACCGGGACGGAAATCGTGCTCATGCGGGGTTCTTCGCCGATTCGGAAAGGGTCTGCCGGACCATCCAAGCCGCGGCCAGCCGCGAAGTGTAGCCTGACGCCCGCGGTGGTTGTTTCGCAGCGCCCACCTCCGTATGATGCGCGACCTTCGACACGGAGAGGTGGCAGAGTGGTCGAATGCGCCGGATTCGAAATCCGGTTTACGGTTTTGCCGTAACGTGGGTTCGAATCCCACCCTCTCCGCCACGCAGACTGACCTTGTGAGTTCGGGTCTCTGTGAAAGCCAAAAAGCGCGCCACGTGGCGCGCTTTTTCGTTTCTGGGCGGACTGCGGAGGTCGCATTTTCTGGCCCGATTTGCCGATTTTGGCGCTGCGTCTCTGCGGGCGTTTTGTAGGAGTCCGGAGTCGCTGGCGGCTGATCGGGCAGCGGACTGGCGTTTTCTTGACTGCGCGCCAGCCGGGCAGACTCAGGCGGGATCGAGTCCGAAGTGACGGCGCTGATCAGCCCAGTCCATCGGCGGCGGATCGAGGAGTTGCCGGACGGTCAAGCCGACGGGATGACGGCCGTCGAGGATGCGTTGCATGAGATCGGGTGCGAGGAGCGAACCTCGGAGTACCCGAGCGACGTAGCGCTCGGTGACGTTCTCGGCTTTCGCGATAGCCTGGATCGATGGCACCTCGCCGCTCGTGATCTGTCGATACCATCGACGGCCGCGAGCGAGAAAGCGGATCAACGACTCGTTCCGCCGCCCTGACTCGTCTGAGGCGGTCTCGGTGGGAATGACCAGACGAATCTCGTGAGCGGTGCGATGCAGCCGCATCGGCTGCACGAGGTCGATCGTCGCTTCGGCACTTTCCGTGATCGAAAGCCCAAGCGCACTCCGAAGTGCCTGCCGATCGATCCGGATTGAGAGCGCGTCGTCGCCGAGGGTGACTCCTGCAATCAATGGGCGCCATGCTTCCCAGAGCGATTCACCATTGGGCGCGTCGAGTGCAATCGATTGCCGCAAGGCGGACTGCAAAGCCTTTGAGGAATCGTCGGGCGCGAACACCGCGTCCACGACTGTTTTCGGTCGGTCGAAGAAGGCTTGCAGACGTTGGCTGACGTACGATTCCAGCTCGTCCGCGGGGTAGCGAGTCGCGGGGACGCCTGCCTCGCTCGACTTCGCCACGTAGTACCGATATCTCCGATGTCCTTTTGTCGTGTGCACGGGCTGATAGCGCCTCCCCTGCTCGTCTGATAGAAGGCCAAGGAGGGGATGTTTGGCCTGTGCTTTCGGCAACGTCGAGTTGGCTCGGCGCGTGCTCTCGCGCAGCGCCTGAACCGCATTCCATAGGTCTTCCGGAACAATCGCTTCATGCTGCCCAGGATGTCGTTGGTCGCGGTGTGCGATCTCTCCTCGGTAGATGGGATTGGTAAGAATTCTGAGGAGCGCGCCGCTGGTCAAAGAGCAGCCCCCGTACGCGCTACCCGAGGGCGTCGACCGTCGCTTGCTGCGAACACCTTCCGTTCGAAGGGCATCGCGAAGACGGGCGACCGACCCCAGCTCCAGATAGCGGCGGAAGATCTCGCGGACCTGTTCGGCCTCGGCCGGATTGACCTTTAGCGTTCGCCCCTCCGGGTCGTAGCCCAGTGGTACCAAGCCGCCCATCCACATGCCCTTCTTCTTGGAGGCCGCGATCTTGTCGCGAATCCGCTCCCCGGTGACCTCCCGCTCGAACTGAGCGAAGGACAAAAGGACGTTCAGGGTCAGTCGACCCATGGAAGTCGTTGTGTTGAATGCCTGGGTAACCGAAACGAAAGAGACCTTATGTCGGTCGAACAACTCGACCAGCTTGGCAAAGTCGCTCAGGGCTCGAGTCAGGCGGTCCACCTTGTAGACCACGATCAGGTCGATCGTGCCGGTCGCAATGGCCGCCAACAGCTTCTGCAGCGCAGGCCGTTCGAGGGTGCCGCCGGAGTAGCCGCCGTCATCATAGTGGTCGGGAACGAGCTTCCACCCCTCGTGGCGCTGGCTCTGGATATAAGCGACGCAGGCTTCGCGTTGAGCATCGAGGGAGTTGAAGCTTTGATCGAGTCCCTCCTCCGAAGACTTGCGGGTATAGATCGCGCAGCGGCGAGGAGCGTTCATGCTTGCTGCACCACGGGGCGTTCGGCCCGCCCGCCTCTCTTGAGCCCGAAGAAACGAGGTCCGGACCAGCGAGCGCCTGTGATCTCGCGCGCGACTTCACTCAGGCTTCGATACGCCTTGCCCCGATAAGCAAAGCCGTTCTCGATCACCATGACTTCGTGATTCGTATGACCCCACGACCGGACCAGTCGCGTGCCAAGAGTTAGTTTGTCGGATGGCCCGTCCAACACGGATCCCGGCTCGCCGCCACTGGGCGACTTGGCAACGGCGCGTTCGAGTGCCTTGGGAATGCCACCAGCTACCCGCTCCTGTAGCCCCTGCGCTAGCAGTTTGATCAGAAAGTCGCGCGGCATCCGTAACGGTGCGGACCCTGAAAACACGGAAACCCACGTGTGTTTCAGGGCTTCGAGATCAAGCTCAGCCAGTTGCTCAAGGGTGGGCAGTTGGGGGCGTGCCATACCGGTACTCCATGAAGACCGGTGACATTGACGCTCTGTTGCGGCACGGAAGCCACTGATTCGGCACACCGCACCGCTTTTCTCGGCAGGGCTGGCTTCGTGCGGCAACCCGAGCGTCAATGGCCGGGATCGGCCCACTCCCAGGCCGGAAATGGAGCACGACAACGTGGGCCGCCCGTCCGGACGCAAACAACGCTTGAATTCAACTGCATTCTCGGCTGTCGAACAGGCTGACGAGCTCAATCAGTGCTGCGCTCAGGCCATCGCGATTGCTGCGCTTCTCATGCAGGCAGACACAGACTCGGCAATCCAAGATTCGGCCTGGGCAATCCGGTGCTTAGTCGAAAGGGCAAGGGACAAGGGCGAGTCGCTCTTCAAACTCGCGTGCAGAGTCATATAGGTCTTCGCTCAAAAGAGAATATCTCGAAAGCCTGGCTGGAGACTCTTGGAACGAGAGTCTGCTCTCGACCAGAAACCGACATCGACCATCGTGTGAATAAACTGACGCCGCGGAACCGCGTCGGCTTCAATAAATCACCTGAGTCCCATCGGCTTGATGTAGAACTGGCTAGAAATTGACATCTGCGATAAGAATGACTGCATCTTCTGACTGTTATAGCTCTTGAGAGATGTGTGAGGACAAAAATATTCATACCCCGTTGGCGTATGATTCCGACACCACGCATGGTAGTTTGCATCCGGCAGTGCATACATCACTCGTAGATGTCGTATTGGAACTCGAATGTCATTTCTTGGAAGATTCCCGAAAGTCTCGAATGCCACATAGCGAGGTTTGCTTCCTCCAGACTGGACCGAGATCGACTCATTAAGCCACGCCTTGTCTAGGGAGATCACCAAGCTGTGCGACGAAGGTATATACCTTGACCGCTTGTCGTTAAGGTTCTGAATTGAACCGCAGACTTCAAATGCGACAGCATCGCAGAACTCTTTTTTCCAGAGATATATCCATAAGCCGTCAGGCTGTGTCGCAAAAAGCTCGGCACCGGGCGATTGAATACGCGGCGCTCTTCCCGTACTTTCGGGGGGTTGCACGCGCATCCAGTAACCTTCCCCGATAGGGCGCGGCCACAGGCTGCAGGTCCTTCGAGGCCACGTCTCGACGAGAATTCTTTTTGCTTCTGCGTCAGATAGCTTGGTTTTTGACAAGGGCTCTACTATCTAGATTAAGGTAAGCCATGAAATGGCATAGGTTTGACGAATTCTCAGGCGACGCATCGAATGATCATAGCCTGAGCTGGGCATAAACAACGTAGCAAACGCCGCCTTATTACACTCTACCTTACAGGCGCCATCAATCGTTGAATATTCGGTGGTAGCAACTTCTGATTGTTGAGGTGTGTTTGTACTACCTGAGGTGTCCCTGTGAAAAGTCCCCCTTCAACAACGGCGGCGGTAGCCAAATTTTGAAGACGCTTGATTAATTCAAGTACGGCAGCCTCATTGAGGACGAGCGGATCGAATGCAAAGTCAATTTTGGCGTCCGCCTCCATCGTGTTGCCCACGACAACAGAAACAATATCTGTCGAATCAGGGTAAGTCTCCCTGCACCAATTCGTACTCAGCATAAGCTGCCCAGCGTCTGCCTTATGGAGCTTAGTTCGATTCTCGGTTTTTGCTTCAAGAACAAAAATTTTATTGGGAAACCGCCAAAGGACGTCTGGTCCGCGACCAAACTCGTTCTCCGGCATGGAGGAGTCCGCGCCCAGCCAGTCACCAAGATCTTTCAAAGCCTGCTCTACTCTTCGGGCCGGATTCGCAAAATTCGCCTGCGACTTGAGAGTTTCGAGCTTCGCAATAGCCGCGTTAGCTTCCGTATAGCTTCGAAGCCATCCCGAAACCTTATCAGCTTGTGCTGTTACCGTCACCACTCGCGCGGGGATCGTCGAGATCGGCCTACTTACACCGGTGCTTTTTGCGTACGCGCTTCGTTGTATCGCGTGCGCTCGAGCTTGATCGAACTGATATACATATCTTGCCATCCGTTCCATCAAAACCGCGGAACTTGATGCATCCGCGTCGGATTCCTTGATAGCTTGCGCTAACTCACTTGCCGCACCGACAAAGTCTCGGCCAAGAGCCTTCGCAAGTGCGCGACGCTCTACTATCGCGCACTTCGCCAAGTCCTTGAGGACGTCCGGCGCCGCCTTTCTACCACCCGACGCGATCTTTTGCGCGTAGTAGCGACGCCAAGCAGGATCTCGCCTAAGACTTTGCAGGATCGTCGCTCGGATGGCCCCCAAATGATCGCCTCCCAGGCCTGCCAGCTTGGACATCTCGCGCGACATTTGAAGCTGAACAGTAGTCGCAGGACTCAGCAATTCCTGAGTCGCAGTTTGGCCAATGAAGGCCGCTAGATCGCGTCCAACGAGCAGCACCGCACAATAATCCGCAGGTGAACGAACAGCTCTCCCTAGGCCCTGCTCGAGCCGATTGATCGTCCGATTCCTTGTGCCGACGACGTTTCCATGCGTCTGCTGATCGGCTTTATCAACCAAGGCTTCGCCCCGGGGGATTCCATCAATGATCAAGATACGGCAGGCATCATCTGGCAAATCTACACCGTCATACCGTTGCGCAAGGACGATGTAGTTACCGGCTCGAGCAGATCGCAATCGATCTACTACGTCAGCGACATCACTTCCGCTTACATACTCAGCTCCGGCGCCGCGCCAGATCTTGGCCTCTTTCTCAGACGAAACCAACACGACAACATTCGCCTGATCCTTAATGCTGGCTGCGAGCTCCGCTATTTCCGCGCTGTCGATATTCGGATCGACCAGAGAAGTCGTTAGAATCATTCGCTCCCCAGGCCCGCGATCAGAAGAGGATCCCAGCTGCTGAGCCACAGCATTCGGAGAACAGGCCAATTCTCGAATCAAGGCGCTTCCGTCGTTAATCGAGGCTGACATGAAGAGCCGGTGCTCGGCAGCTCCGTAAGGTCTCCATTGCTCTATCGGTGCGGGATCAAGCGTCACTTCAGCGCCCGCCCCTGAGATCGTGCATCTGACTAACTCAAGTCGATCGGACAAATGCTTCCAGGAGAATCGCAGATCGCCTTCTTCACGGTGGCTCTCAAGGATCTGACGAATTGATTCCAGGTGGTCGATCCAAATCCAGAATGGCACATCGGTGATCGCTACATCATCGCCAGTCATCACGCCTGACCAAATGCCCGGGACCTGCTTATCCATGCTTCCACCCAGTAACTCTCGCAGCTCCACATAAGCTTCGTCTGGAAGACGAGCGCTATAGCACCCTCTAACCTCCTCGATGCCGGCATGGACGTCGTCCAATACGATTGCGCCGGGAACGATCGCGACGTCACTCCGAAGGAAAGTCGATCTTCCGTTAAACATCTTGTCGTAGGTACAGACGATGACCGCTTCGGCACGAAGGCATTCCTCATGGGGATATGTCTCACCGCGGAGGTACGCATGTGCCAACACACCGATATTTTGAGCTTCGCGAAGCACTTGCTCCACAAGTTGAGTTGTGGGGACGAGATACACCGAGGGCGCGTTGTCTCGCTTCATAAGATGATAGAGATAGAGGAGCGCCACGACAGTCTTGCCACCACCCGTACTCACTCTCATGACGAGATCTCTTACACCAAGGTTCTCGTCAAGCTGCCTTAGGAGTTCTATTTGCCCCGGGCGAAGATCGACATGCGTCGTCTTGCGATCCAAAGTAAGAAAGGTTTCCTCTAGTTTGTCCGGCAATAACGCCTGTGCGTCCCGCATCAAATCTGAAAAATCAACCATCCCAGTTTCCCCATCTGATCGAAATGATGA
>Ga0247776_10000159_pt1 | contig 15298 bp, 14 predicted proteins | sample UWRJL199509C5_FD_179912 | JGI IMG/M metagenome (GOLD analysis project Ga0247776, IMG submission 179912) | Plant litter microbial communities from Arlington Agricultural Research Station in Wisconsin, United States - UWRJ-L199-509C-5 | ecosystem: Environmental > Terrestrial > Plant litter >...
CCTACGCAAGCCTCAGCGTGCGCGACGATGGCCGCGGCGGCGACCCGGATGCAGCACTCGCACGCAGTGGTACCGGCGCCAGCAGCGGTCTCGGCGGTATCCGCGACCGCGTGCGCTTGTTCGGTGGCAGTCTGCGCGTAGAGTCCACGCCTGGCGCGGGCTTCAGCGTCGCCGCGAAATTTCCGATCCACGATACCGAGACGCGTACTCCATGATCCGACTGCTCATCGCCGACGACCACACCGTGATGCGCGAATGCCTCGTCACCACACTGCGTGCCAGCGGCGACTGCCTCGTCGTCGCCGAAGCCGGCGACGGTATCGCCGCGATCGAGATGGCGCACGCTGCCAAGCCTGATGTCGCGGTGATCGATATCTCGATGCCGCGCCTCAACGGCATCGAAGTCGTGCGTCGCCTCAATGCCGAACTGCCGCGCACGCGCGTGCTGGTGCTGACCATGCACGAGGACGACGAGTACGTGCTGCTCGCGGTGCGCGCCGGCGCTCGCGGCTACGTGCTCAAGCACGCGGCGACGGCGGAATTGCTGCAGGCAATTCGCGCTGTCGCGGCCGGTAGCGTGCACTTCGGCGCCTTCGCTGCGAAAGCGCTCGCCGGTCAGTTGCACAATCCGCAGGACAATCCGGAAGATCCATATGGCGATCTGTCCTCACGCGAACGCGAAGTGCTGCATCTGGTCGTCGACGGCCTGACGATCAAGGAAATCGCGCAGCGTCTCGACATCACGCCGAAAACCGCGGAAAACCACCGCAGCCGCGTGCTGTCCAAACTCGACCTGCGCAACAGCGCCGAGCTGGTGCGCTACGCGATGCGCAAGCGGCTGGTTGAATAGTCCGGTCGACGCAGAAGTCACCCTTCATTCGACGCCGATCGTCAGCGGCCGATTTTGCATCGCGGTCGCCCCGCCCGGTCGTCGCCGCCCGAAATGCCATTCGGCAGCGGTTCCCATAACGCATCGACAACTTGACGCAGCGGGCCTTGCGTCTTCAACGGCAGCCCGGCATGGCGACACGAACAGGGACGATGCGAAACGGCTCGTCGTCCACTTCCGCAGGCAAGCCGCTCAGGCCTTCGAATCAGTTCCCATTTCTCCTGCGGCGGAGCACCTGCGCGGAAGGCGTGCGCCGCAGCAGCGCGAGCACTTCGTAGCACGCGCCCATCGTGTGGTAGTCGGTCTTGCCGGCGGGGCTCTTTTCGTCGCTGTACTTGCGGTTGCGGCGATCGAGAATGCGGTACCAGGCACCGTGCTGGTGGTCGACCAGGTGGCGCCAGGAATACTCCCACAGACGCTGATAATCGTCCCAGTACAGCGCAGAGCCGCTGCGTTCGGCGAGCAGTGCCGCCGCGGCGATCGATTCGGCCTGCACCCAGAAATACTTGTCGTCGTCGCAGATCGTACCGTCCGGCGCGAAGCCGTAGCAGAGGCCGCCGTAGTCGTTGTCCCAGGCTTGTGCGAAGGCGGTGTCGAACAGGTTGCGTGCGGTCGGCAGCAACCAGTCGCGCGGCTCGTGGCGTTCGAGGATCAGCAGCAGCTTGGCCCATTCGGTCAGATGGCCGGGCTGGAATCCCCACGGGCGGAACAGGTTTTTCGGGTCGTCGCGGTGATAGTCCCAGTCGACCTCCCAAGCGGCGTCGTAGTGCTCCCAGATCAGGCCGCCGGATTTCGCCGCCTGGCGCCGCGTGATGTTGTGCGCGAGCGTGAATGCGCGGTCGAGAAAATGCGCAGCTCCGCTCGCTTCGTAGGCCGCGATCATCGCTTCGCACAGATGCATGTTCGCGTTCTGTCCGCGGTAGCCGGAGAAATGCCAGTGCGGATCCGCCTCGTCGCGGTACAGGCCGGCCGCGGTGTCCCAATAGCGCAGCTCCAGCAATTGCCAGGTCTCGTCCAGCCACGGCCGCGCCTCCGCGATGCCTGCCTTCAGCGCCGTCGCGTAGGCGAGCAGCACGAAGGCAGCGCCGTAGGCATGCTGCGTGCGATCCTCGGCGACGCCGTCGCGAATCGTCCATGCGTAGCCGCCGCTGGCGGCATCGCGATGCACGTTGCGCAGGTACTCGAGTCCGTGGCGTGCCGCGTCGAGGTAGTCGGCGCGGTCGAACTCGCGCGCCGCCATCGCATAGTCGAAGACGAAGCGCGTACTGCTGACCAGGTGGCGGTGACTCGCGTCGTAGACGCTGCCGTCGTCCTTGAAATAGTGGAAAAATCCGCCGCGCGGATCGATGCAGCGCGGATGGTAGAACGCCATCGTCTGTGCAATGTGTTCGCGCAGGAAGTCGATCGAACGGAATTCCGGAATGGTCTTCATGCCAATGTCTCGTTCAGAAATTCAACACTGGATGGCCAGCAGGGCGTCGACGTCGGCAGGCGCCGGCATCGCCGCAAATGCGCCGGGCCGTGTCACCGCGAACGCGCCGCAGGCTGCCGCGAAGCGCAGCGACGGCAGCAAGGCCGCATCGTCGGCGACGAAGTCGCCCAAGCCCGCCGCGGCGACGCCGCGCCGCGCCAGCTGGAACAGCAAGCCGCCGACGAACGCGTCGCCGGCGGCATTGCTGTCGACCGCGCGCACGTCGAACGTCGCCAGCTGTCCGCGGCGGCCGCGCGTGTACCAGCGCAGCGCAGCGGCGCCGTCGGTGACGATCAGCAGTCGCGCAGCGCCCAGCCACAGCGCATCGAGCACATCGTCCTCGTGAGCGCTGCCGCCGAGGAAGGCGAACTCCTCTGCGCTCAGCTTGACGATGTCGGCCTCCGCCAGCGCTGCGCGGATGCGCGGCAACGGATCGACGTCGCTGCCCCACAACGCCGGCCGCAGGTTCATGTCGAAACTGACAAGGCAGCCTGCCGCGCGCGCCTGGCGCATGCCGGCCAGCGTCGTCGTGGCGATGGCGGCCTCGGTCAGCGAATTCGAACACGCGTGAAAAACGGCCGCCGTAGCGAACACGTCGGCGGCAAAATCTTCGGCGCGAAACAGCAGATCGGCCGCCGGCGGACGATAGAAACTGAAACTGCGTTCGCCGCGCGCGTCGATCGAGACGAACGCGAGCGCCGTCGGTGCCGCGCTCGTGCGCCGCACGTGCGCGATGCCGACCCCTTTCGAACGCAGCGCGTCGGCCAGAAAATCGCCGAACATGTCCGCACCGAGCATGCCGACGAACTCAGCCGCGCCGCCGAGCCGGGCCACGGCGACGGCGACGTTCGCCGGCGCGCCGCCCGCATGCTGCACGAACGCGCGCGGCTGGTTTTCCTTTGCCGGCTCGGCGAGGAAATCGATCAGGGCTTCGCCGAAGCAGACGATCTTCTTCATGCTCAATGCGTCGCCCGTGTTGGCGGCGATGCGTCACTGCCGACGAGGGCCGCATCGTCGTCGATGCGCGAACCGCGCAGGCCGTACCAGACGATGTAGACGTAGCACAGCAGCGGCAGCGCGAACGCGTGCTGCACGCCGATGCGATCGGCGAGCAGGCCTTGCAGCAGGGGCACGACCGCGCCGCCGACGATCGCCATGATCAGCAGGCTCGATGCCTTGTCGGTCATCGGTCCGAGCCGCTCGATGCCGAGCGTGAAGATGGTCGGAAACATGATCGAATTGAACAGGCCGATCGCGACGATGCTCCACAGCGCCAGACGCCCTTCGCTCGCCATCGTGACCAGCAGCAGCACGCAGGCGACCGCTGCAAACACGCCGAGCAGAAAGCGCGCATCGAGCTTGCGCAGCAGCGCGAAGCCGGCGAAACGGCCGATCATCGCGCCGCCCCAGTACAGCGAGACATAACCGGCCGCTGCGCCTTCGCTGAGAGCGCCGATGCGCGGCATCGACAGATAGCTGATCAGGAAGCTGCCGATCGCCACCTCGGCGCCGACGTAGACGAAGATCGCGATGACGCCGTAGAGCACATGGCGATGGCGCAGCACTTCGCCGAAGCGATGCGGCTGCGCATCGCCGCGAGCGGTCGCTTCGGTCAGCGGCGGCAGACGGAACAACCGCGCGCCGATCGCCAGCGCGAACAGCACGGCCGCGAGCAGCAGGTACGGCAGCGTCACCAGCTGCGCCTGCTGCGACTGGTAGGCGGCGCGCGCCGCCGGCGCGAGCGCGCCCAGTTGGTCAGCACCCAGCACCGCGCCGGACAGGATCAAGAGGCCACCGACCTTCGGCCCGATCGTCGTGCCGAGCGAGTTGAGCGCCTGCGCAAGGTTCAAGCGGCTGGATGCGTAGCGCGCCTCGCCGAGCAGGCTGACATAAGGATTCGCCGCAACCTGCAGCAGCGTGATGCCGCTCGCCAGCACGAAGAATCCGCCGAGGAACAACGCGTACGAGACCATCTGCGCCGCCGGAATGAACAGCAGCGCGCCGACGCCGGTGACGGCGAGACCGATGACGATCGCATCGCGGTAGCCGAAACGCGCGACCACCCGCCCGGCCGGCAGCGACATGACGAAATACGCGCCGAAAAAGATGAACTGCACCAGCATCGCCTGTGCGTAGTTCAGCGTGAACACCGACTTCAGATGCGGAATCAGCACGTCGTTCAGTACCGTGATGAAGCCCCACATGAAAAAGATCGTCGTAACGACCGCGAGCGCTAGCGGCTGACTGGCATGGCGTGCATTCATTGTCGAACTCCTTTCGATGGGTGCAGCGGGCAGGAACTCTCGCGCACGACCAGACGTGCCGGTGCGATCGTGCGGGTGAGAGCGAGGTCGGGATCGCGGACGCGCGCGAGAATGCGTTCGGCCGCCTGGCGGCCGCGCGCGCGCGGGTCGGTCGCGATCGTCGTCAGCGGCGGCAGGCTGACCGCCGCCTCCGGAATGTCGTCGAAGCCGACCACGGCGAAATCCTGGCCGGGCCGGCGGCCGCGTGCGGCCAGTCCGAGTTGCAGGCCGAGCGCCACCGCATCGTTGTAGCAGACCGCTGCCGTCGGCGCCGGATCGCGCACGAACAGCGCGCCGACCTGGCGCGCCGCTTCCAGCCGCGTCGGTGCCGTTTCAATGAGCCATTGCGGTTCCACTGCGACGCCCGCGGCAGCCATCGCATCCAGATACCCGTCGCGGCGTTCACGGCACGAACTGGAATCCCGGTGGCCGCCGAAAAATGCGATGCGCCGGTGCCCGAGCGCGAGCAGGTGTTCAGCCGCCAGGCGTGCGCCGCGACGATTGTCGAGCGCGAGCACGTCCCACTCGCCTGCGGCGATTTCGCGGTTGAATACGAGCAGCGGCGTGTGCGCGCCGATCATGCGCGTGATCGCTTCGCCGTCGCCGTTGCTGCCTTCGGCCGGCGACAGGATGATTCCGGCCGGCGCATGTTCGAGTATCGAGGCGAGCACGGCGCGCTGGCGCTCGGCCGATTCGCCGGTGCTGCCGAGCAAGGTGATGCAGCCGGCCGCGCCCAGCGCTTCGTCGACGCCGGCGGCGAACTCGGCGAAGTACGGATTGGACAAGTCATTGACGATCAGCGCGACGCTCGACGAGGTGCGCTGGCGCAGGTTTGCCGCGGCGCGGTTGTAGACGTAACCCTGGCGCGTGATCTCGGCCTCGACGCGCTCGCGCGTGCTGCTGCGCACGAGTGGGCTGCGCTGCAGCACCAGCGACACCGTTGCCGGCGACACGCCGCAGCCCTGCGCGATATCGCGCACGGTGATCTTGCGGCGGCTGGTCGTACGTCGGGACATGATTTGTATCGTTCCAAATCCCGAATGCTGTGGCTGTAACGAATACATTGCATCCTGCGCCGCAGCATGAACGGGCGCAATGTGCGTGTTAGCGTCTTTGTATTGTATCGATCCAATTGTTCAGGCCGAGGCTGCCCCATGTCGAAGGTTCTTTCGCGCGCGAAGCCGGCGCCTTCCCTGTCCCCTGCCACCGGACTTGCCGATGCAGTCGCCGAGCATGCGGCCGTGCGCCAGCAGCGCCCTCCGCCGAGTCGCCGGCGCAGTATCGGCATCGGCATCGGCATTGGCGTCGCCTTTGCCAGCGCGGTCCTCGCGTGGCCGGCACGTGCAGGCGCTGTCGACGCCGATGCGAACGCCATGCACCGCGCTGCCGCTGACCGTGCCTATGCCGCCGTCGATCCTTTCATCGGTACGGGCGGCGAGGGCCATACCTTCCCGGGCGCGGTGGTTCCGTTCGGCATGGTCCAGTTGAGTCCGGACACGCAGCTGAAGTCGCGCAAGGAAGGCTACGGCTGGGCGGCCGGCTACCGCTACGACGACGACACGATCTTCGGCTTCTCGCACACGCACTTCTCCGGTACCGGCCACTCCGATCTCGGCGACGTGCTGACCATGCCGATCGCCGGCGCGGTCAACCTCGAGCCCGGCGATGCGAAGCAGCCGCACAGCGGCTACCACTCGCAATTCAGCCATGCCGACGAACGCGCCGAGCCCGGCTACTACGCAGTCACGCTGAGCGACTACGGCATCCGCGCCGAACTGACCGCCGGCGAGCGCGTCGGCGTGCATCGCTACACATTCCCCCAGGGCAAGCCTGCGCACGTGCTCGTCGATCTGCGTCCGAGCATGTACGACTATCCGGGCAAGGTGTCGTGGTCGCGCCTGCGCCTGCGCGGCGACGGCACGCTGAGCGGCTTCCGCGAAACGCGCGGCTGGGCGCCGGGGCGCCAGCTGTATTTTGCGATGCGCTTCTCGCAGGCGCCGAGCGGCCATGCGCTGCACGACATCGAGGGCGACATTCCCTACAAAGGCTTCGCGCCTCCGGCCGACAGGGACCCCGCGTCGCGCGCGCAGATCGAAGGGCGGGCGCTGGTCGGCGTCGTCGATTTCCCGGCGGCGACGCGCGAGCTGGTGGTCAAGGTGTCGATCTCGCCGGTCAGCGAAGAAGGCGCGATCGCCAACCTCGACGCGGACATGCCCGGCTGGGATTTCGATGCGATGCGCAGCGCTGCGCGCGTTGCCTGGACGCAGGCCTTGTCCGCGTTCGATGTCGATGCGCCGGAGCCGATGCGCAGGAGCTTCTATACCGCCGCCTATCACGCGATGATGGCGCCGAGCCTGTTCATGGACGCCGACGGCCGTTATCGCGGCCCGGACAACGCGGTCCATCACGCGGACGGCTTTCGCAACTATTCCACTTTTTCACTCTGGGATACCTACCGCGCACTGCACCCGCTGCTGACCATCGTGCAGCCGGAGCAGCGCACCAACGACATCGTCAACTCGCTGCTCGCGGCGCAGAAAGCGAGCCCCTACGGGATCCTGCCGGTGTGGGCGTTCCATGGCTTGGAGACGTGGTGCATGATCGGCTACCACGCGGTACCGGTGATCGCGGACGCCTTCATGAAGGGCATCCGCGGCTACGATAGCAAGGCCGCGCTCGACGCGATGGTCGCCAGTGCCAGTTACGGCCCCTACGGCGGCCTCGACGGCTACATGAAACTCGGCTACGTACCGATCGACCGCGAAAGCGAAGCCGCCTCGAAGACGCTCGAGTACGCGTTCGACGACTGGACCATCGCCCAGGTCGCCAGCGAACTCGGGCGCGAGGACATCGCGGCGACCTTCACCCGGCGCGCCGGCAACTGGCGCCATGCCTATGACGCGAATACCGGCTTCCTGCGCGCACGCACGTCCGAGGGCGCGTTCCGCGAACCGTTCGACCCGAGTGCGAGCGGCTACGGTACCGACTACACCGAAGGCAACGCCTGGCAATATTCCTGGTACGTGCCGCAGGATGGCGCTGCGCTGATCAAGGCGCACGGCGGCGATGCGAAACTGGTCGCGATGCTCGATCGCGTGTTCGATGCCAAGGTCGATCCGAAGCAGTTCGCGCACATGGAAGACATCACCGGATTGATCGGCTGGTACGCGCACGGCAACGAACCCAGCCATCATGTCGCCTACCTGTACACCTACGCAGGCCAGCCGTGGCGCACGCAGGAACGGCTCGGGCAGATCATGGGTTCGCAGTACGCCCCGCGGCCGGAAGGACTCGCCGGCAACGACGATCTCGGCCAGATGTCGGCCTGGTTCGTGTTCACCGCGATGGGCTTCTACCCGGTCGCGCCGGCCAGCAACGAATACGTGATCGGGCGGCCGTTCGTGCAGCGGGTGACGCTGATGCTGCCGAACGGCAGGCCGTTCGCGATCGTCGCCGACGGCCTCGACGACGCGCATCCGTACGTCGGCGCGGTCACCTTGAACGGCAAACCGCTCGCACGCAGCGTAATCCGCCACCAGGACATCATGGCCGGCGGCGAACTGCGTTTTACGATGCAGGCGCGGCCGAACAAGACCTGGGCCACGCACAGCAGCGAGCGGCCCTACTCGATGAGCCGCTATTGAGCGTGTCGCGCGTACGCGGCCGGCGCGTGCGATGACGAACGGCTCAACGCGACTGCGCTGCCTTGCGCGCCTTGAGGCGGTCGACCGCGGCCTGCATCGCGAGCGCGCGGTCGCGCAGCAGCTGCAGCTTGCTGCGTGCGCGGATAGCGCTGTCGACAATCTCGGCGCGCTGCTGCAATTCCTCCATCGTCAACTGGCTGCCGAGCGGATTGAGGCGGTCGCAGACGGCGCGTGCGTGACTGAGCAGCTCGACCGCAACAGCGGCGTCGAGGGAGGCGGATCGCTTCTTCATGGGGTTCTCGTCGGGCAGCCGAAGGCAACCCGCTCGTTGCTTGGCGCATCGCTTCGAGCGGGCGCCAGTCGCCGACCAGTGGGTCAGCGCGAGCCTGGCGCGGGGAGCGCGCCGCCGCGAGCGCATACTTGCTCGTCCACTTGTAGGAAATTTCTGACTTTGCACAAATACACAATTTCACCGATCCGCGCAGCGAGGCCCGCTGGCGGCCGCAGCCAGGCCGATCGGCGTGCGACTTTGCCATTCGTAACTTGCGCCCGGCGCGAGTCAGGCTGCATCCTATGGCGCCAGCGTGCCGCGCCGACGGCCGCGATCGCCCGTCAGAAGGCGCCCCGGAACCTGCCCTGCGCATGATCGAATTCGGACATAGCACCCACGTCGGCTTGCGTCGCGAGCACAACGAGGACACCTACTACGCCGACGGCGAACTCGGCCTGTGGCTGGTCGCCGATGGCATGGGCGGGCACGAACACGGCGAGGTCGCCAGCGCATTAGCGCGCGATACGCTGGTACGCGAGGTCGGCAAGGGCATCGAACTCGTGCGTGCAATCCAGCTCGCCGACGAAGAGATCATCAAACACTCGACGCGGCGCGCCGAAGCGCTGCCGATGGGCACCACGATCGCCGCGCTGCGCATCGCCGACGGCGGCGCATTCGAGGTCGCCTGGGTCGGCGACAGCCGCGTGTATCTGTGGAGCGGCGAAGGCCTCAAGCAGCTGTCGGAAGACCATTCCTATGTGCAGGAGCTGATCGCCCAGGGCGCGATCACCAGCGAACAGGCGCGCAGCCATCCGCATCGAAACGTCGTCACCCAGGCGCTCGGCGTGACCGACCCGCAGTCGCTGCGCGTGGAGAGCGTGCGCGGCCAGCTCAACCCGGGCATGCAGCTGCTGCTCTGCAGCGACGGCTTGACCGAAGACGTCAACGACAAGGCGATCGCGGCCATCGTCGGTCGTCAGGAACTGAGCGCGCAGGAATGCGTCGACCATCTGATTCTCGCCGCGCTCGATGGCGGCGGTTCGGACAACGTCACCGTGATCCTGGTGCGCGCGCGCTGAGACGCGCACTCCGCCGCTGCAGCCGCGTCCGTCTTTCCACCAAGAGGTCGAGCGCAGGCAATGTGCTCAGGCGGCATCCACGCGCATCCATACGCAGGCACCCTTGCTGGCTTTTTCGATCGCCTCGAGGCGCGCCACATGCTGCGCCAGATCGGCCACACCGGCACGCAGCACGCGCGGCCGGACTCGGATCTGCACGTGCGTCGCGGTCACCGTCACCTCCACCTGCCCGTTCTCGCTCTCGAAGCCGAGCTGGCCCTGTCCCGACGTCAGCGCCAGATAGACATCGGCGAGCAGGTTGGCGTCGATCAGCGCGCCGTGCATGTCGCGGTGACTGTTGTCGACGCCGAGGCGCTTGCACAACGCATCCAGACTGTTGCGCTGACCCGGGAATTTCTCGCGTGCCAGCGCCAGCGTGTCGAGCACGCTGGAATAATCGGCCAGGCGCGCGCGCTGCAGGCCGGCGCGGGCGAGTTCCGCGTCGATGAAGCCGACGTCGAACGCAGCGTTGTGCGCGATCACCTCGGCACCTTCGATGAATTCGAGAAATTCGGCAGCAATATCGGCGAAACGCGGCTTGTCGAGCAGGAAGTCGTCGGCGATGCCGGTGACCGCGCGGGCGCCTTCGTCGATCAGGCGATCCGGATTCAGATAGCAGTGGAACGTGCGCCCGGTCGGGCGCCTCTGCACGAGTTCGACGCAGCCGATCTCGATGATGCGATGACCGCGCTGCGCTTCGAGGCCGGTGGTCTCGGTGTCGAGAATGATTTGTCTCATACGCCGCAAATCGCCTGGCTGCGCGTGCCCGCGCGCACTGCGCAGCGGCGATCCGCTTGGATGCGATGGAGCATGGATTCAAACGCCCGCATCGGTCGTCCTCTTGATCGCCAGCGCCGCATCGCGCGCCAGTGCATCGACGCGTTCGTTCTCGGCATGCCCGGCGTGTCCCTTGACCCAGCGCCAGGTCACACGATGATCGGCGATCGCCGCGGACAGGCGTTCCCACAGGTCCTGGTTCTTCACCGGCTTCTTGTCGCTGGTTCGCCAGCCGTTCGCGCGCCAGCGCGCCATCCATTCCTCGACGCCGCGCTTGACGTACTGCGAGTCGGTCGTCAGGACCACCGCGCAGGCGCGCCTCAAGGCTTCGAGGCCTGCGATCGCCGCCATCAGTTCCATGCGGTTGTTGGTGGTCTGCGCTTCGCCGCCGGAGAGTTCCTTCTCGCGCGCGCCGAAACGCAGCAACGCGCCCCAGCCGCCGGGCCCCGGATTGCCGAGGCAGGCGCCATCGGTGAACAGTTCGACGCGCTCCGCGTCCGCAGTATCGGTCGTCATGCGCAGGCGCGGTGGCTCGGTGTGGCCAGTTGCGGATGGATGCGCATGCGTTCGCGCGCGAAGCGCGGGCGCAGCGGTGTCAGCACCGCACGTTGCTTCGATGCGGTCAGCAGATAGGCACCGCGCATCGGTGCGAACAGTCCCATCGCGTGCATCGCCGAGCGCTCGCCGCGATGCGGCCAGCATGCGCCGACATAGTCGATGCTGACCGGTGCGAGCTGCCGGCGCAGCAGACGCCGGCGCGTGACATCCGCCGGCGCCGTGCGCGGCAGCGGCAGGCCGTGGCGCGCCTGCCAATGCATCCAGGCTAGCCACGGACTCCACGGATTGAGGCCGTACCAAAGCAGCACGCCGCCGGGCGCGAGTACGCGTGCGAGTTCGTCGATCAGCGTGCCACGCGAGGGCAGCAGATCACCGGCATGTTGCACGAGGATCAGACGAAACGCGTCGTCCTCCCATGGCAATGCATCGGCCATGCAGACGACGTCGCCACCGAGGCGGTCATGCTCGACGTACTGGCGCAGCGGCAGCAGATGGCGCGTATCGATCGCAAGGTCGCGATTCTGCGCGCACGCCTGCAGCAGCAAGGCGCGTCCGTTCGGCTGGCGTGCCGCGTGCTCGGCGACGCCGTCGAGTTCGTCGCGCAGCAAGGCGGCGCTGTCGGGCAAGGCGAACAGGTTGTCGGGGCCGGTGATCACGGATCGTTCACAGAGGGGCGGGTCGGTCAGCGGCGGAAGTGTAGCGCGTCGAGGTCCGTCCTAATGCTTCTTTAACGAAGGCCGCGGAAGCGATGGCTATATTCGCGCAGCCCATGACCCTCGTGCCGCTGCCAGCGCTTTCCGACAACTACATCTGGCTGCTCGCGGACGCGGCCGGCGACGCACTCGTCGTCGATCCGGGCGAAGCGGCACCGGTACGCAGCGCACTCGAACGCGAAGGCATGCGCCTGCGCGCGATCCTGCTGACCCACCATCATCCGGACCACATCGGCGCTGCCGCGGAACTCGCCGACGCCACCGGCGCGACGATTCATGCGCCGGTCGACGAGCGCATCGAGCGTGCCGACTTCCGCGTCGGCGACGGCGATCGCGTCGAGCTCCATGCACCCGCCTGCGCGTTCGAGGTGTTGGCGATCCCCGGCCACACCTCGAGCCACATCGCGTTTTACGGCGGGGACGGCCGCCAAGAACTGCTGTTCTGCGGCGACACGCTTTTCAGTGTCGGCTGCGGGCGCATGTTCGAAGGCACGCCGGCGCAGATGCTCGCGTCGCTGGATCGTCTGGCGGCATTGCCGGGTGCGACCCAGGTCTGCTGCGGACACGAATACACGCTGACGAACTGCGCATTCGCGCGCACGCTCGACCCGCACAACGACGCACTGGCCGCGCGCAGCGCCGAGGTCGCCGCGCTGCGCGAGCGCGGCGCGGTCACCCTGCCGTCTTCGCTGGCCGACGAGCGCGCCTGCAATCCGTTCCTGCGCATCGACTCGCCCGCGCTCGTCGCCGCGCTCGGCGGCAGCGACCGCGTGCAGCGCTTCGCCGAACTGCGCCGGCGCAAAGACAACTTCAGGACGCCGGCGCGATGAAGCGCCGCTGTGCGCGGGTCGCGCTGCTGGGCGCGGCAAGCAGCGTGCTGGCTGCCTGCGTCGCGCCCGCCTCGCGCCCGCCGGCGCCGGCGCCGGTGCCGGTTTCAGCGCCGGCTCCGAGCGTTACCGATATACCGCCGGCGGCAACACCGGCGCTGTCGCCGCCGGACGCACCGAGCGACTCGCCGTGGCCGCGGCTGCGTCAGCGTTTTGCAATGCAGCGCTGCGATTACCGCCCGCAGGTCATGCGCTGGGCGACCACCTACACCAGGGTGCCGCGCCAGTTCAGCGCCAGCTGGAAGCAGGCAATGCCGTTCCTCCTGCTCGTCCTCGACGAGATCGACAAACGCGGATTGCCGGGCGAGTTCGCCATGCTGCCGTATGTCGAAAGCAGCTATCAGCCGGTGTCGAGCAAGGGCGACCGGCCGGCCGGAATGTGGCAACTGGTGCCCGACACCGCGCGCGACGCCGGGCTCGAGATCGCCAGCGACTACGACGGCCGCCTCGACGCGATCGCCTCGACCACCGCCGCACTCGATCTGTTGACGCGCTACCAGCAGCAATTCGCCGACTGGCGCCTGGCCAACATGGCCTTCAACAGCGGCGAATACAAAGTCCGCAAACTGCTCGGCGGTCGCGATGCGAAGGAATTGTCGGCCGACGATCTGGCCAAGCTCTCGTTCCAGCCGTGGACACACGATCACCTGGATCGGCTGCTGGCGCTGTCGTGCATCGTCGAAGATCCGCAGCGCTTCGGCGTCGAGCTGCCCGAGCCGACCGAAGAAGACCATCTGCAGGCCGTGCACCTGGAAGCGGGCATGGATCTGCGCCTCGCCGCGCGCCTCGCCGGACTCGATGTCGACGCGGTCAAGCGCTGGAACGCCGGCTACCGGCGCAATCGCATGAGCGCCGCTGCGCATACGCTGATGCTGCCGGCGCCGCGCGTGCCGCGATTCCACAGCGCAGCGGCGGCGATTCCGGTGTCGCTGTGGAGCGACTGGCGCGAGCAGCGCGCGGCCAGCACCAGCAGCCTGACCACCTGGGCCGCGCAGGTCGGCATTCCAGCCGCGGTGCTGGCGGCGGCGAATGCGACGCCGGAACAGAGCACGATCGTCTCCTCCAGCCGCCTGCTGCTGCCGGGACGCGAAGCGGAGCCGCCGGCCGATCCTGCCGGCGACGAACGGAAGGCTTCGCGCACGCACGTCGTCGTCGCCGGCGACACGCTGTCGCGCATCGCGCACCGCTACGCGATCCCGCTGGAGGAGCTGCGTCGGCGCAACCCCGGCGCGAGCGGCACGCTGCATCTCGGCGAACGCATCCGGCTCGACATCGCCGACAGCCACTGAGACGGACCGCCGCTGCCGCGGCGGCCGGTCTCGGCTAAACTTCGCGGTCTTCATCGCATCGGGAGAGCACATGGGTTTCCTGCACGGCAAGCGCGCCTTGATCACCGGCATCCTCAGCCAGCGCTCGATCGCCTGGGGCATCGCGAATGCGATGCACCGCGAAGGCGCGCAGCTCGCCTTCACCTACGTCGACGAAAAGCTCAAGGATCGCGTCGACGAAGCGGCGACGGCGTTCGGCTCGAACATCGTGCTGCCGTGCGACGTCACGCGCGACAGCGACATCGACGCCGTGTTCGAACGGCTCGGCCAGGCGTGGGACGGTTTCGACATCCTCGTGCATTCGATCGGCTTCGCGCCGCGCGAAGCGCTGCAGGGCGAATTCCTGGACGGCCTGACGCGCGCGAATTTCGCCATGGCGCACGACATTTCCAGCTACAGCCTGGCCGCGCTGTCGAAGGCTGCGCGTCCGTTGATGAAGGGACGCGGCGGCGCCGTGCTCACGCTGACCTATCTTGGTGCAGAACGCGCGCTCGCCAACTACAACGTGATGGGTCTGGCCAAGGCGAGCCTGGAAGCGAACGTGCGCTACCTCGCCTACAACCTCGGGCCGGAAGGCACGCGCGTGAACGCGATCTCGGCCGGTCCGATCAAGACGCTGGCCGCGTCGGGCATCGCGAACTTCCGCAAGATGCTCGATCACGTCGAGCAGAACGCGCCCCTGCGCCGCAGCGTGACGATCGACGAAGTCGGCAACGCGGCCGCCTTCCTGTGCTCCGATCTCGCCTCCGGCATCACCGGCGAAGTGACCTACGTCGATGCCGGCTACAACACGCTCGGTATGACCGGTATCTGAGCCGGACGAAGACACCGGCGGCACTGGCATGAGCCGACCCACGTATGCCTTCGGCGACTGCACCCTCGACCCAGCGACCCGCGAACTGCACCGCGCCGGCAAGCTGGTCGCGCTGTCGCCGAAGGTCTTCGACTGCATCGCCTATCTGCTCGGGCATCGCGAGCGCGCCGTCGGCCGCGACGAACTCGCGGCCGCCGTGTGGGGCAAGGCCGACGTCACCGACAGCATGCTCGGCCAGGTGGTGGTCAAGGCGCGCCGGGTCGTCGGTGATACCGGCGGCGAGCAGGATGCGATCCGCACGATTCCGCGTTTTGGCTATCGCTGGGTCGCGCCGGTAGAAACGGCGTCGATGTCGGTGCACGAGACCGACGCCAAGTCAGCCGCCGAAGACGACGCGGCGGCTGCACAATCGCCGGCGCGAGGCGAGCCGATCGAGCCGCCGATTGCGCAGGCAACGGTCGCCATGCGCGCGCCGGATCAGGCGCCGCCCGAGCCCGCTGCCGCTGCACGCCCGAACGATCGTGC
>Ga0247776_10000160_pt1 | contig 15156 bp, 10 predicted proteins | sample UWRJL199509C5_FD_179912 | JGI IMG/M metagenome (GOLD analysis project Ga0247776, IMG submission 179912) | Plant litter microbial communities from Arlington Agricultural Research Station in Wisconsin, United States - UWRJ-L199-509C-5 | ecosystem: Environmental > Terrestrial > Plant litter >...
GATCAGCCCGCGTCATCGACAGGACATGGGCTGATCGCCGCCGTGCCCCAGCTTGGTGCACGCGCCCGTGTGGAGCCTCGCCTTGTGTTCGCAGCCGGCGTAGACAACCGCTGCTTGGTGACGGCAGTCGCTCAGCTCGGCTTCTAGTCGCGTACTCGCCCGCTGCGTCGCCTCGGCGCAGCGCGCTATGCACGTACGGCGAAGATCGCCACCCGAGGCCTCGCACCCCCGTTCGCAGGCTTCGGTGGCCGCGCGCCGAGCATGGTCGCGAGTAGTGAAGCGCGCGCAGCATTCGCCGAGCTCTCGACTCTCGCCCAGCGAGCACTCTGCGCATTGTTCGCGGGCGCGCGCGGCGGGGATCCAATCCAAAAATGGACTGAACTCGACGCTCACGCCCGCGCCCACGGTGACCGAGCGCCCGTAGAAGAAGCCTCTGTACGGACTTTGCACCGAATCGAGCCGAAGCTCGGCGTGCGGCGCGAGCAATGCGCCTCTGAACGTGGGCTGGATTTGCGGTGGCTGGCTGCCCGCGTAACCGAACAAAATGTTCGACTCGAGAAAATAGTCGTAAACGGTTCCACTCAGCTCGAGCGCGCTCCGTACCCAAACGTAGACGGCTCCCCGCGTATTGTCGACCTCGAGCAATGCGTGCTCCATTAGCTCGAAGGACTGAAACCGATACTGTCCGGTGTGCAGCCGGGTGCTGGAGTGCGCTTGCATCACCAGTTTTCCGTAGCTACCCGGCGCTAGGTCGAGTGCCCCTTCATCGTCCGCGTGACTCGTCTGGTCGGGGCCAGCCGCCGAGAGATCGACTCTCCAGCTGAAGGCTTCGATCGCCTGATAAGCGTGGTTCCAAACGCCCAAAGCGACTCCCGAGGCCGGCTCGGGCTGGACACTGGTTCGGGTCTTGATGAAGCCGTCCACGCGTGCTCGCGAGTCGAGGAGCAACGGCGTCGGCCCATAGGCGTACAGCGATCCGACATCGGCACGCGCGCCGATGTTCATCGCGCCCATCGAGGCAATCAGGCCATTTCGCTGCCTTGTCACGCGCCGCGTGGGGTCGATGACCTGGGCGTCATCGCCAATCTTCAGTGATTCGGTGGCAACCAGGGCGAAGCGAGTTCGCTCGACCCCCAAAGGAAACGCGACCTCGAAGGCGCCCGTTTCGAGCTGGGAGTCGTCGATTTCGCGCGCAGAGTTCAAGACACGGCGTCGTTCGGACTGGAGCCAAGGGCGATCGAGGTCGATCGAATCGCAGGCGGAGGTCTCGCAAGCCATGAAGCCGAGCAGCAGCCAGCTGCACCCACGACTGAGTCCGTCGCGCCCGAGAGTCACTGGTTATCCTGCACCTCGCGTGCTTTACACCCGAATTGCGCTGAGCTAAAGCTACGACTCGTTGACTCTGGTGGGTGATGAGCAGCAGGGATCAGATCGAGTGACGGAGCAAAGTTCGGAGCCCGCCCAGTCGCCTCGCGCAAAGGCGCCTTCTGGCTTGGCGAAATTCCTCGGCCGTCCGGAAGTGCGCGCCGCGTTGTTGCTGACCGCGGTCTTGGCGCCCATCGGCATCGTGTTCTCGCAGCTGGAACAGTACCGCTCTTCGCGCCAGCATTTGGGCGCCGAATACTACAACATCGCGCGCGCGCTGGTGGATGGGCGCGGCTTCAGCGACCCGTTCGGGGAGCGCACGGGCCCGACCGCTTGGATGCCGCCGGTCTTCCCCATGATTCTCGCCATCGCGCTATATCTAGGGAAATCTCGCGTGATCGTCGCGGGCGTCGTACTCGTACTGATGAACCTCACCTGGGTCGGCATTGGCACGAGCCTGTATTGGATGGCCCGCAGAGCTGGCTCGCGAATCCCGCCGTTATTTGCGCTGGTGCTCGTGCTCGGCTGGGCGCTTTCGTTCGATTATTGGTTCTTCGTTTGCACCACCGACATTTGGTTGCAAGCCGCGGTCGTGACGCTAATCACGTTGGCGATTTTCGATCATCTCACGACGGGCGCTCACAGACCCGTCAGTTGGGGCTTGCTCACCGGCGCCGCGCTCTTGGTCAGCCCGACGCTCGGCTTCGCGACGGCCGCGCTGTCGCTAGTTTCGTTGTTGCAAGCGAAGACCCGCAGGCAGCCTTGGTTGACGACGCTCGCGATCGCGCTCTTGGTCATGGCGCCCTGGACCGTGCGCAACGCCGTCGTTTTCAAGCAGTTCATTCCGATCAAATCCAACGCGGCAAACGAGCTATACCAGGCAAACGTGGTCGATGACGACGGCGTCTTCGACAGCGTGAATCAACAGGTTCACCCGTTCAATCGCCTCGATTCTCGATTTCAGTACGGAAAGCTCGGCGAGATTGCGTACGTGAAAGATCGGGGGCAAGTGTTCTGGCGCGTGATGCGCGATGACTGGCGGCATTTGTCGAGGAATATCGGTAACCGCGCGGTCGCGATGGTCGTTTATCATCCGCTCGCGAAGATCATGGATGGCCCAATCGGTGGCCCCATCCGCCACGCGGTCTACGCCTCCCCGATTTTGGTTTTGCTGGCTTCGATCTCGGTGCGTGGGCCTCATCGCCGGATGTTGCGCGTGCTCGCTTTCTTTTGTCTCGCGTACCTAGTGCCGTACGTGGCAGCGGCGTTTTACATTCGCTATTTTCTAGTGCTGACGCCGGTTTTTTTGACGATCCTCTATTTCGGAATCGACCAGCTTGCCGAGCGCTGGTCGAGCCGCGGCGTGAAGCTCGCGCCGAGCCCGAAGGTGAACTGAACCGGTGCGGGTAGCGCGCCCTCGTATCGTGTTGCTGGCAGCGCTGGCGGCGCTCGCGACGCTGTTCTGGGCTTTCCGCCCGAGCCGGCGGTTGAAACCGGCGAGTGTGCCGCAATCTTCAGCCGTCGTTGGTCAGCTGCATCCGAGGCAGCGCGTCTCAGTGCCGGCATGGCTCGGGTCGTTGAGTGGCATCGTCTGGAGTCGCTCGAGCGGAAAGCCGGTGCGCTCCGCGACAGTCTGGGCGGTTCGTCAACCCAGCCAGGGTTTCTCCATCGAGAACGGATCGGTGGTGAGGGGCGTGACCGACACGGAGGGCAGGTTCCGACTCGAAGGCCTGCCGACGGGGATCTTCGAGCTCACTGCCGAGGCGGGGCAGCTGAGGTTCGAGCAGCCGACGATCGCGTCGATCACTTTGGGGGAGCATGTTGGTGAGCTCGAGCTGTGGCTGGAGGCGGTCCCCGACTCGCGCGCTTCGGACCAAGCGAACGCGGCAATTGGCGCGGAAAATTCAGAGCGCCCCGCACCGGTAGAGTCTGCCGCGCGCTTTCTGGCGAACAATAGCAGCGCTCCCGAAAGCGCTGCTGCTTGTACGGGAGTGCTGACAGGGGTGCTGGTCGATGCGCACGGCGCGGTGGTCGCGGGGGCCCGAATCGGCGTTTGGCCCGACGAAGCCCCGCGTGATGGTTTGCCCGACTTCACCGAACCGCCTCAATCGACGGAGGTCTCGGATGCCGGGGGGCGCTTCGAATTCAGCAAACTGTGCGCGCGCGCGTACTCGATCCTGGCCCGTCACGGCGAGGGAGTTCACCGTGCACTGCGTCGCGCAGTAGCGGTTGGTTCGGACGCGCGCTTGGTGCTGGCAGAGTCCGCCGTTTTCAGCTGCGTCGTCACTCACCGCGGCGAGCCGGTGACTTCATACGCGCTGTCAGTCGTTGGCCCAACGCGCCGAAGCGTACAGGTGCACGCCGCGAACGGACAGTGCCGGCAGAGCTGGCTCGATTCGGGCCGCTACTCGGTAAACATCAGCGCCGACGCGGGCTCTGTTTCAGCGAACATCGACCTCGATCCGCTTCGCTCTCGCAGTTTCGAGTTCGAATTGTCGCCCTGGGCAACGCTACGCGGCCAATTGTTGGACGCCGCTGGAGAGCCGCGCAAAGGCGCACGGATCGAGCTGATTTTCGAGCCGCTCGCACAACCTTCGACGCGCGCGGCTGACGCTGCAAGCAGAGTTCAGCGTGCCACGAGCGACGAACTCGGTCGGTTCGATTTTCAGCGCGCGCCGGCTGGCCGCGCCCGGCTCTGGTTCACTGCACAGTCCACACCGTTATTCGTGCGAGATTCGAACGCGCCGGGCTTCTCGCAACTTGCCGAGCCGCGGCCCTGGTTGGAGATCGAGTTGCGTCCAGGTGAGGCGCTCGAGCTGGGCGCTCTTCACGTGGGGCGATTCGCGGTTGCCGATGCGCATCCGTGAGCCACTTCCAAGGCGTGCAAGATTCGACCGCGCTTGACATCGGCGGAAGTGCGAGAGTAATGCTTGACGCCGCGTTGGGCGGCCACGAGCGGAGGTGAGAAGTGGGCTATCGAGCAAATTGGGGTGGGGTCTCGTTCGCGCTCACCGCTGGGGCGGTCGCTGCCGTAGCGCTCGCAGGTGCACTGGCTACCGGCTGCGGAAGCGATCAGGAGGATGAACCGATCCACAATTCCGTCGGCCCGGCTGGCTTTATCCCGAACGGGGAGGCACCCCCCGCAGAGTGGTTCGACTCGAGCGGTCGCAAGTACAAGCTGCTCGGCAAGGCCAGTTTCAAGGGCGCGGCGGTTGGGGAGCTGGCGAAGCCGCAGGGCGAGAAGAAGGTGCAAAAAACGCCGCCCGAGCGGCTTTCGGTCGAAGAATTCGCGGAGCACCTGCGCGGCGTAACCGTACGCGGCGAGTACGAGTACATCGCAGAGCCAGATCTGGAATTGGCGCGCAAAGTGCTCGACAAGCTCGCGCACCAGGATGATGCGGACTCCCGAGAGGGCCGCGGCCTCTGTTGTGGAAATGATGACCGCGTGCTCGATCGCAACAACACCGGCACGATTCAAAAGCCGGTGAGCTACAATGAGCTCGGTTGCAGTGGCGTCATGATCAGCCCCTCCGTGCTGCTCACCGCGGCTCACTGCTTGTACAACGGCGGGTGGTACCAGGTACCTTCCGAGCCCTCGTACATGTCGACCGTTTGGGGCGGCGGCCCCCAGCGCTGGCCACGCTGGGTGAACGCGATGGACGGCTTGGATGCGGACGCCGCGCCGATCACCCATACTTCTGCAACCTACTCGTATGACGTCACCTATATCGGGTCTTTCAAAACGATTACGCCGGGTGCGTATCTAGAGTGCTATTCGCCGATCGTGACCGCGGCCTGGAAGACGGCGAATCACACCGTCTTCGATGACTACGGCTTCGTCGACTTCGGAGCTTGCGGTTACAGCCCTGGTAACCTCACGGGCTATTGGAGTCCGATCGTGCGGACGACTACGGAAATCACGAACGCCACGGCCTATATGTATGGCTACCCAGTGCGTGCACAACCGGGCACCCCGGTCAGTGACTCGCAGACCTTGAGGGCGGAAAGCTTGTGGTCCGGAGCATACTTCGAGGCCCAGCTGTTCACCGACAATGGCACGCTGTCGATCGCCGCGAACGAGGCGTACACCCTGACCTATTCCACTATCGACACGAGCCCGGGCGACAGTGGCGCCGGCATCTACCAGCTCGTGAACGGTGTTCCGCGCTTGATTGGCAACCACCACAGCTCTTACACGCTCTACAACGGTGGCCGGCGTTGGGACAGCACGACCGACGCGTTTGCGAGGCTGAATACGCACTTCCCCAACTGAGCCTTTCTGTCGCAGCGGCAGCTTGCCCCGCCGCCCGGCCAACTGAATGTTGCCGCTGCGAGTCCTTGAGGCAACGTGTGCGTATAGAGCTCGCGAGCCTCTTGACCGGAGGCCGGCAAAGTAGTTTTGTCGCAGCGGCCGGTGGTTGGTGCCAAGGGAGGTCGCAATGCGCATTCGAAATTATTTGGGCGGGTTTTCGTTCGTGTTCGCAGCGGGGGCAACCGGGCTGGCGGTGTTCGCCGCTGCGCTGAGCTCCGGTTGCGGTAACGACAATGGCGCGGAGCAACCGATCAACGGTTCGGTCGGCCCGTCTAGCTTGGCCGCGAAAGGCGAAAGCCCCGCAGCGGAGTGGATCCACTCGAACGGTACCAAGTACAAGCTACGGGGCAAGGCTCCAATGCGAGCAGTGGCCTTCGGGGAGCTCGCGAAGAAACCGCAGAAAGCGCCTGCCGCGGAGCCGAAGCCGCCGTCGAAAGTTCCGGAACGGCTGTCGGTCGAGGCAATGGCCGAAAAACTTCGCGGCGTCACCGTGCGCGGCGAGTACGAATACATTGCCGAGCCGGACCTCGAGTTGGCGCGCAAAGTACTCGACAAGTTGACGCATCAAGATGATGCGGCCTCCCGAGAGGCAAGAAATTGCTGCGGAACCGACGAGCGTGTGCTGGATCGCAATAATACTGCGACGCTGGAGAAACCGTTCGGCTTCAGTGAAGTGGGCTGCAGCGGAGTGATGATCAGCCCGTCCGTGATGCTGACCGCTGCACACTGCCTCTACTATGGCGGCGGTTGGGAGCAAGTGACGTCGGAGCCTTCTTACGTTTGGGGCGGCGGCATCCAGCGCTGGCCCCGTTGGGTAAACGCGATGGACGGCCTCGATCCGGACGCCGCGCCGATCACCCACACCTCTGCGACGTATTCCTATGACGTCACGTACAACGGCGGAAATTGGGCGACCAATACGCCGGGTGCCTATCTCGAGTGCTACTCGCCGGTCGTGCCCGCGGGTTGGATTAACTCTGGCGATCTCGGCCAGGAATACGATTACGCATTCGTGGACTTCGGAGCCTGTGGCTACAGTCCGGGTAATCTCACCGGGTACGCGAGTCCCCTGCTGCGGACGACTGCGCAGATCACGGCCCCCGGTGCCACCGCCTACCTATACGGTTATCCGAAGCAAGCAGCGCCGGGTTCGGACATCAACGGCGCGATGCCGACGAAATACGAACAGCTGTTTTATGATACTTACTACGAGGGACAAATTTTTTACGACAGCGGCACGATAACCATCGATCCCAGCCAGCTTTTCATTCTGCGCTACACTACGATTGATACTTCCCCGGGCCAAAGTGGCGGAGGAATTTACCAAGTCGTCAATGGCGTACGTCGTTTGATCGGCATTCACCGTGCTTTTTACGCACTCAGCAACTACAACGGTGGCAGGCGCTGGGACAATGCTACAGACGCATTTGCAAGGGCAAACAGCCACTACCCGAACTGAGTTTCCAGCTTTGATGTCGTTCTGCCCGATGGCTATTGCGAAATCAACATCCTGGGCAGCATGGGTCTGGCGCGGCACGATCGCGTCAGGCCTTGCATCCCTGGCTCTGGGCTGCGGGGGGAGCGAAACGCATCAGGTCGGGGTGCCCGCCAACGCCGCCGGTGCGGCTGGCAATACCAGCATCGCGGGAAGTGCAAGCGGCGGCACTGACTCCGCCACGCAAGGCGGCAGCGCCGGCACCAGCAGTGACGGCGGTAGCGCGAACATCCGCACGAGTGGAGAGCGTTCCGTCCCGCTCCCGCGCGTAGCTTGCCCGGAGAGTTCTCCTGCCGATGGGGACAGTTGTAGCAGCAGCAACGGCCTCAGCTGTGGTTACGGTGAGTCAGGTGTTTGGGGTTGCAGAGCGCTGATGATTTGTCAGTCAGGTGTCTGGGAAGAGCGACGATCCGAATGCCCTCAACCGCCCACGTGCCCGAGCGAGACCCCCGAAGCCGGCGCAAAGTGCAATTCAGGCGGAGCAGATACTACGGCCTGTGCGTTCCCCGGCGGAGTGCTGTGCAACTGCTATGACTGCGATCGCCTCTCTCCGCAGTATCCGGGCTGCCGCCAGAGCGGAACGACTTGGCTTTGCTGGCAGCCGCCGGCGGATTTGGATTGTCCATTGGTCGCGCCCAATGCCGGCGAGGGTTGCGACGCTCCGCAAGGCAAGGAGTGCGCGTACGGTGATGCGTGCGGCGGCGGAATCACCATGCTGTGTCGCCTCGGGATTTGGGAGGGCTACGGCGGTGATTGCCCCCAATGATCGCGCGAGCTCGAATCGATCGCGCGCAATGATCTGCCGGTTGCGGCCGAGTTTCGTTTCCTTGGCCGCAACGGCGGCGTTGCTCGCTTGTGGCGGCAAGGCTCAGCACAGCGATCAGACGGGCGCAACCAGCTCGAGTGCGGGGCAAGGGTCGAGCGCAGGCTTCAACTCTGGTGGTAGCTCGAGCGCTGGTGATCTCCCCGATTCCGGTCCCGTTGATTCAGACGCTGGCACCGGCGGTGAGCCGGTGGGCGTGGCTGGTTCGGCCGGGGTAGGGGCCGGCGGTTCCGCGAACGAACCAATCAAGGGCTGTGGGGCCTTCGGACGGATCTGGAATCAGCCGGGTTGCGAGGCTTGCATCGAACGCGCGAGCACGTTGTGCTCGCCGATTACGGAGTGGCTCTTCACCGAATGTCAGACCTCCTATGGCTGCGCGGATCGGAATTGCCTCTCCTGCACCGGGGCAGAGTGCGAGAATATGTGCGCTTGCGCGGCCTCCTGCCAGGTTCTGGGCAAAGACTACTGCCGAGACGGTTGGGCCGAATTCATGGCTTGTTTCAGCGAAGAGTGCCCGGCCAGCTGTCGCTGAGCGCGCTGACGCACTCGAGCGCGTCGCCGCCGTTCGAGCACGCAAGCTGCAATCGCCAATAACGAGACGCACCACGCCGATGAGCTCGATGTTCGAGCCATGCTACAGCCACCCGCGCCCGCGTCAGCGCTATCTTGCACCGCGCGTTCGCTCTTGCTCGAGTTTCCAGCGCCGTCGGTTACGCTGACTCGCACGCGGCTGACCTGAGATGAGTCGGCGAAGAGCAAGGTGTAGGGCGGGACCTCGTCCCGCTCCGTCGTGATCGCGAACGAGTCCGCACCCAACAGTTCGAAGAGTACGGCGCGGATCCCGGACTCGGCGTCGAATGGCTGCACGCTCACCTCGTGCCAACCGCGCAGCGGTGCGGCCGCGATCCGAATCGAGCCCAATTGGGGAGGATTGGTATCAGCAATTCGAGCGCGGGTGTTTTCGCCGCAGGTGGTCGTGGGCACTCGCTCAGCGGGCTGGGCCGCGCTTCGCCCGTCTGCGTCGAGCCCGTTCTCTAGGCAATCGTAGCTCGGATCCCAGGTCCCATCGCTATCGAAGCAGGGCGATAGGTCTCGCTGGGTGCGCGTCTCGAGCCAGGGCACGAGGCCGGATAGGATTGTGTAGAAGCCGCTGCCGCAGCGGCCGGTGTAGCCGGAAGACAGCAACCCGGCGAGTCGCCAGACGGGCTCTTCACCCGCGGCCTGGATGCGGATGAAGGCCGGCCCGCCTGAGTCACCGTAGCAAGAGCCAGCTTGGTCATCGCCGATTTCGAGTTCGTCGCCGAGCGCGACGACCTGCGCTTGCACCGTCTGCTTGCCGCCAGTTCGCGTCTGATCGGCGCTGCTCGTCCCGTACCCGACGAGGACGGCGTCGTCACCGATCGCGACGGTATCCATCTCGCATCCGAGCGCGATCGGCACGAGCGCAAGCGCCGCGGCTTTGGGAGTGAAGCGACAGACCATCAAGTCTTGCCCGGTGCCAACTCCGCCGCCGGGTAGAGAATCGCAACCCGTTATCGTGAATACTTCGGACGGAGTTTCTTCGGGATTCTGTGGCACCTCGAACCAGCCTCGCCTGGGCGGCGAGCAGTGCTGGGCAGTGATCAAGAACTCTTCGTGAATCACGACGCCGGTGCATTCATTGTCCAGCTTGACGACATTGCGCCAGCCGTCCGGCGCCGCGGGTGCCCCGCCGACGATGGCTGCTCGCGTCTGGCTTTCCAACTCTTCGCTCGCGGATCCGGCGCAGCCTGCCACGCACGACAGCCCCGCGCCGAGCGCCAACCAGCCAAAATTTAGGGGAAATTGGCGGAGGAAGCGCCGCGACACCGCAAGTGCGCTCATGGCGAAAGCGCTGCTCCCCGAGCAGGCTTTAGGGCCAGTAGCGTCATGTCCCTAAACTCCCCGGCTGGGAAATAATGGATCGCGGTGTAGCTGTTCATTCCGCTCTTCCTCCAGTAGCCGATCCGGCCTTCTTGAACGCCCTCCGCCAGCCAGAGCCGTGGCACCTGGTCGTTTGCCCAGCGAGAAACGATGCGTCCACCGTCGATGATGCGACGGTCCGAATAGAAAGCGAGTATCCCGGGTTCACTGGCGATCAACGCCCAATCCCGAGGTAGGTTTGCATCCACCCAGGTGATGACGTTGCGATAGGCGCGTTCGCGCGCCCCCAGCCAAAAATAGCGCTGCTCCCAGACAGGACTTTCGAGCAGCGTAACGGCATTGCGCGTGACCACGAATGCACACAGCACGGCGCTCGCCACACCGAAAGCGTACGCTGCCGAGCGCCGGCGGGAGTGCCAGCGCTCGATGCAATAGCGAGCGCCGCTCGCCAAGCCGATGGCCAGCGCCATCTGGTTGAAGAAGAAGGCCGATTGAATCTCCCAGTCTTGGTTCTGCGGGGTTCCGATCGCGCAATAGGCAAACAGCAAAACCCACGGATACCCGAGCAACGCCCACAAAAGAGCTGGCATTCGGCGCAGACCGGCCGAAAGCGAGCAGAGCAGCGTGAGCGCCAGGTTGAGCCCACAGAGCGCAACCAGTATCAGAGGGTGTGCGTCTTCGGCCAGCTGCGGCAACGGCCAAAAGCGATTCGACGCGCTCAACGGGAAGGTATTCAGGTAGCGCGCAAAATGCGGCGCGATCTCCCACCAAGCGCTTCGCCCTTGTTTGGCGTGCAGCGAGTTAGGTAGCCAATCCCCGTAGTAGTACAGCGCAAACCCCAGCCATAGCAGGCCTGGAACCGCAAACCACACCAGACCGCTCAGGCTGCGCATGCGTTTGGAAAGCAGCAAGGCCGGCACGACCAGCAACAGTGAATCCGGACGCGTCAGACAGGCCAGCGCTGAAACGAACCAGGCAGGTTTTGCTCGGCCTTCGATGATCAGCAGCAATGCCCAACTTTGCAGCGCCAAAAGCAGCGTGGTCTCCATGCCGCGGAACAAGAAGCTGGTGCGGTTGGTGAGACAGAACAAAGCCAGCCCCAATGCCCAAAATGGCGGCAAAAAGCGGCTGAGAAGCCGCTCCCAAATCAACGCCGTGGCACAGCTCGCAAGGACTCCCAGCACGATCGCGGCTTGCACGATCGAAATGCCGAGGGCGCCCAAGCCGCCGAGCAGCAGGACGTAAAGTGGTGCGGTGTAGCCCCAAACGTAATCACCCGGATTGAAGACCAGCCCGGCACCGGAAGCGAGATTCTTGGCGTATTGAAAGGAGATGAACGCGTCGTCGAGCGTGCACGGGGGATCGAATTCGAACGAAGCTCTGAGCAGGAGTGCCCCGCACACGATTGCGCTGACGGCGATGCCATTCCTCGAGAGCTTCTCGGTGCCCGAGCGCGCGGCAGTCGAGGTGCGGTCTCCCTCCCCGGTTACGTCCCTATGTGCCTCGAACACCGCGGGCGAGCATAGCTCAAATTCATCGAACGCTACCCGCCGCGGGGCACGAGCGTGCCCGGGGCGCGGTAAACGTCGCTCGGCACCTCGAGATCGGGTTCGAAGTGGCATTTCATCGTTCGGTACTGGACGGCATTCGAGTCCGCAGTCGAGCGAAACAGCCAGCTGTGATCCAAATCGTCGAGCAACAAGAGCGCTCGTTCGCGCCGCAGGGCGGCACCGCCTTCGGCCAGCTCATCCGCATCGAGGGCGGTCGCGCAGGCACTTTCGGGCGTGCCGTACAGTACGGCGCCTGCGCTCAAGAAGAGCCGAGGCGGATCGGAGTTGTCGGTGACCAAGATCGGATGCCGAGTGCCCGGCAGATAGGCGGCGTCGATGCGCGGGGTCGTCTGGAGCAGGCTTTCGGTGCAACGACTCGGGCGATCGGACAAGTTGGCCTGGGTGGGGACGGGCACCTTTGGCCCCATCACGTCACCTGTGGCGCGAAACGCATAGTATGCGGCGCTCGCGCGAGCCCCTTCACCCGCTTGCGCCTGTACGTACAAGCCGGAGGCGTTGCCCAGGTAGGCGACGTTGCTGACCAGATTCTGTCCGAATGCGCTCGGATCGGGCAAGGCAGTGGTTTCGGCGTCGAACTCCCAGTCCGCGCCGACTCGTCGCGCGCGCGCGACGGCGGTGCCGCGCCCAAACAGCATCAGCGGGACGTGTGTCTCAACGCTCCGGGCCATCTCGGTGCGCCCGCGTATCGTCGCCGAGATTGGCCACTTCACGGGCGGGATGCGGGTACTCGTGCGGCCGTCGAAGAACCACGTTTCCTGCACATCCCCCGCGCTGTGGTGGAGTCGCAGATACAGCCCCCCTTCGCCGATACTGAGCAAATCCGGGTCGGCGCGCTGTGCGGAATCGCCGAGCTGATAGTCGGCGGGGGCGACCGGCCCACCGTCGGCCAAGCGAGCACGCCCAACCTGTCCCGAGAGCGCGTTGTCCCAGGCCAGCTCGATATTGCGCAGGTGGCTGTCTTTTGCGGGATCCTCGGGCAAGCGATAGCGAAGCGCTGCGGCGCCTTCCACTTGATCGAGGACCAGGGCCGCGTACTCGCTGGGGCGGTCGACTGGTTTCAACAAGCTCACGGTCCGAAGCTGCGGACGCGGCCCAGCGGAGGCATGAATCATCGAAGCCGCGGCGTGGGTCGGGTCGGTCGACAAGGCGACGAAGCTAGACTTGCCGAACGCGGCGTCACGAGAGTTGGGAACTTCTCGCACGCCGGGCAATGTCTGCCACGGAGTGTCGTCGAGCGCGCATGCCACGGGCGCGCGGACCTTACGCTCCGTGAGTGGGGTCGATTCTCGGCTCGGCGGGGGTAGAGCGTTGAGCTCGTCTTCGCTCTGGCCGACCCACCCGATGCGCGATACTTCGTTGCCGATCACGCAACCTGCTGCGACGCACTGCAGTTTGAGCTCGCACTCACCTTCGGCGGGACAGAGCGCAAGCGGGAAGCGCGCCAGGCTTTGCCAAGTGACGCCGCCGTCCAGCGATTCCCAAGTCTTGCGCGAGTTCGCCGATAGCGCGAAGGCGCGCATGCCGATGGCGGCTACCAGTGCCCGTTCATCCGGGGCTTTAGAGCCGGAAAGCAGCCGCCCCTGCTCGTCCGTCACGATCAGCGCCCGGCCTCGACGGTCGGCGAGAACGACGGAGAGCGAGCCGTCTTCGGCGGCGGCGAAGGATTCGACTCGAACCGAAGATTGCGTGTGTTCCCAATACTGATCTTCGTCTTCCGCGTCCGCACGTACCAGATCGAGGTCGTGGACTTCGAAGTTCTTGCCGCCGTCGTGCGAGACGAAGGTGGCCAGTGCGCCGGTCTTCGAACGGCGACCGATTGCGTACGCGACGCGACCATTCAGTGAGAAGGTCAGCCCGAGTGCACTCTCGGCCAAGGTCGGTGTGGCAGCGGCGAAGAGCTCGATCTTGGCGTGCGCTGCTTTCGCTTTGTCAGCGCTCCTGCGCTTCACGCGCGGCAAGTCCTGTGCTGCTTCACGGCGCAGATAGACACCGCCCGTGCTGCAGCCGGCGTTGGGTGCGCCGCACAGGCCGGTCGCGATCAGCGCGCCCGAGGCGCCGAGAGCAAAACGGAAGCCGGCCAGCGTACCAAAGCTCGTGAATGGCTCGGGTTCGAAATGAGCGCCGCGGTCGTCGCTGCGGAAAAACGAAATCGGCACACTGCCCGAGTCACTCGAACCGCGCACGCAGGCGAGCTCGAGATAGCGCTCGAACCCGCTCAGGCGTGCGGCGCGGCAGTCTTTGAGCATCGGCAGGGCGCTCGCTTCGAGCTTGCCGTCGAGTGGGCCCTGCCAAAGTTCGTAGTCGCTCGGGCGCGCCGCCGAGGCCGAAACTTCCAGATAGCGGCTGCCGAGCACGATCGCCCGGCCGTCGGCGAGGGCGGCGGCGTCCGGGCCACGGGGGGGCGCATTTGCCGGCAAATCTTGAGCGGACGAGGGGTCTGTCCCGGGCTCGAGGCGAGCCGGGCTATCCGCGAAACGGTACGGGCCGAACACGGTGTCGACGCGTACGTGCCCTTGTCTGTCACTGGCCAGCGCATAGGCGCCGTGCGTCTTGCCCGGCAAGAGCGCCCAGCTCGCGCCCTCGTCGCGAGTCAGCCAAATGGCCTCGGGGATGGCGAGCGCGAGCCCGGTACCGTCGCTGCCGAGTTCGACGTCCGCGAAGGCCACTCCACTGGGGCCGACGCGCGTGAATGACGCGGCGCCGTCCGAGCTGCGCGAGAGCGAGCGATCGGCAGGGATGCCGACGATCGAGTGACGGGCGGCGCTGACCCGAACCAGAGGTTCGAGCGGTGCGCTGGAGCGCACGAAACGACCGAGCGGATCGCGGGCCTCGTAGCTGGTTCCGCTCTGGCCCACGAACCAGAAGCCCGTGTCTCCGTCCAAGATCGCAATCAGATCTTCCGGCGCGAGGTTCGCCCCCGCGCTCAAGCCGTGCGTGACTGGGTCGAGCAGCCAACGCTCGCCGCGTTTGCCGGCCAGCAGCACGCGGTCATCGTTCAGCCGACGCTCGGCCTGCACCTGGGCTTGGCGCGTCGGATGGTAGCGATAGCTTGCGGGGCTCTTGTAGTTGACCGACCGCTCCACGCTGGAGAGGAGCGAGTTTTTGGCTTGAACGGCGGGCTTTTGGGGCTCACTGCCGCATGAAAGGGCGAACAGGCCTAGGCTCGCGATGATGGAGCCGCTCTTCACTTCGCCTCGAGTTGGGCTGCGTGTTCGTAGTCGCTCGCCGCTTTGTCGATCAGAGCCAGGTCGCGCGCGGCCTTCTCCGCTTCCGCGCTGAGGATGGCCGTGAACTGGGTCAAACCCCAAATGCCGTTGTCTCGTCGGCGAAACGGATAGCGGGTGCCATGCGCGGTCTGCACGGTGGCGCGCTCGCCTTGGACTTCGATCTTGGCGACGCCGGACATGTCCTTGCGCAATTGATTCATCCAGCCGTTCTGTTTGGCGTAGATGGCGAGCACGTCTGCTCCGTCGGGTGCGGCTGCCTGCTCTGCGTATTCAGCGGCAAGGCGCGAACGCTCCGGTTCGGGAAAGCTTTGCAGCACGCGCTCTCGCATCTTCTTGCGGTAGTCGCGGATCGTGTAGCACGCGTGCTGCGCGCGGGTCTCGGTGTAAGCAAAGAAGTCTTGGGCGCGCCCACGATTGACGGCGATCACGACCCGCAAGTAAGCACCCTCGGGGGTGCGATC
>Ga0247776_10000161_pt1 | contig 15139 bp, 10 predicted proteins | sample UWRJL199509C5_FD_179912 | JGI IMG/M metagenome (GOLD analysis project Ga0247776, IMG submission 179912) | Plant litter microbial communities from Arlington Agricultural Research Station in Wisconsin, United States - UWRJ-L199-509C-5 | ecosystem: Environmental > Terrestrial > Plant litter >...
CTCAGCTCTCGCTCACGTCGGCTAGCAGAAGCGCTGATCGCCTCACGCCCCGAAGAAGTCACGACCAAGACGGTCGAAGATGCGGTCGCGGCAGCCGCCCTGATGGGCATGACCAACGTCTTTTACCGCTTCCGCCACTTGGTCGGAAAGCCGAGCTACGAGCAAAAACCGGCCCGGCTACGCATGAAGCGACTGGCCCAACCGGCCACCACCAGCGCCGCTTTCGAGCTGTTCTCGCTGGCCGTGAGCGCGGTGAATGCATGCGAGATCTGCGTGCGTTGCCACGAAGCCAAGCTGCTCGCGCATGGCACGACCGAAGATCAGATCCATGACGCCGTGCGCATTGCGGCGGTCGTCCACGGCGCGGCCGTCGCGCTCGACTGCAGTTCATTGATTCGCGACCATAGCGTCGCGTAATTCCGCTCGAGTCCGCCAGAGTCTGCCCCAAATCCGCTACACGGAGAATGACCATCATGTACCGTAGCCCGAGTCACCTGAGTGAATCTGCCCGACAAACGCTGAGCGACGTGCTCAACGCGCGCCTCGCTGACGGCCTCGATTTGCATAGTCAAATCAAAGTCGCGCATTGGAATATCAAGGGGCCGCAATTTGCCGCCCTGCATCCGCTGTTCGAAACGTTCGCCGTCTCTTTGGCGAACTTCAACGACTCGATCGCGGAGCGCGCAGTGACCTTGGGCGGCAAGGCCTTCGGCACGGTGCGCCACGTCGCGAAGGTCTCGCGCATCAACGAGTACCCGCAAGATACCACGCGCGATCTGGAGCACGTGAAGCTCCTGGCCGAACGCTTCGAGAGTTACCTGGCGGAGCTGCGCGCGTCGCGTTCGGCCGCAGAGAGCCAAGCCGACACGGACACGGTCGATCTGTTCACCACCGTGATCACGGAATTCGAGAAAAATGCCTGGTTTTTGCGGGCCTCGCTCGAGTCTTAGTCCCCTTCGGGGCGAGCTGTGTAGACTCCACGTGAGTCGATGAGCGATCCCCCCTCGAGTATCCGCCGCGGCATTGCTCCGTACACGGCGGGGCGGCGCTTGTTGATCAGCGTCGCTGTTGCTATCGCGGTCGGTAGTGTCGTGGGCTGGCGCGTGCCGAGCCTCGGCTGGGCGATTCACTTGCTGTCGGGTTGGGATGCCGGCGGCGTCAGCCTGCTGGTGCTGGCCTGGTGGCGGATCTGGCACGAGTCTTCGGTCGAAACCCGCCGGCATGCTGCCTCAGAGGATCCCGGGCGCACGCTGGTTTGGGCGCTGGTGTTGCTCACCAGCACCGTCAGCCTGTTCGCTGCCGGTTTCGTGATGCGCCGAGCGCACAGCATTGCTCCCAATGGGACGGCGTTCTGCTTGCTGCTCGGCCTATGCTTGACGGCCGTGGTGAGCGCCTGGGCACTCACGCACACGGCCTATTCCCTGCGCTACGCCCACCTCTACTACCGCGACGATGACGACGGCGAAGGCGGCCTGGAATTCCCCGGTAAGCTCGACCCGGACGGCTTCGATTTCGCGTACTTCGCGTTCACGCTCGGGATGTGCTTTCAGGTCTCGGACGTGTGCATCACGAGCCGCGGCATCCGCCGCGCCGTGCTCGCGCACACGCTGCTTTCCTTCCTGTACAACACCGTGGTCCTCGGCTTGGCGCTGAACCTGATGCTGGGCTTTCTGAGCTAGCTTTACTTGGTCGCTGGCGGATCTGGCGTCGTCGGCGGAGCCACCGCCGGTGCAAAGGTGCCGGGCTTCGACACGGCCTTGTCGCCGTTTGCTCCGTCGGCCAGCAGCTCGCGCAGCTTCTTCTCCCGCTCGGCGTCGTTGAGCGTGATTTTACTGGTGTCGAAGGTGAGCAGCGGCAGCTTGTCGCCGCTCTGCATCATCGGCAGTTTGCCGTCCCAGCGCTCGATGGCGCGATACTGAAGCACCGTGCCGGTCGTCGAGAGGCGGATGATTTCGTTCGATTTTGCGTCCGCGCGCGCGCGAATCAAGACCGCGTCGGCCTCGCCCTCGGCGCGCTGACGGGCGGCTTCGGCTCCGCCGTGTGCTTGGGCGACGTTCTGCTCGGCTTCTGCGCGCACTTGGCGCACGCGGTTCTCGGCCTGGATCGCGTTCTGCGTGGCTTCCATGGCGCGGTTGATGGCCTGCGCCACGTTCTCCGGCAAACGGAGCGCGCCGTTGATCGTGAGCTGATCGATGACGAAGCCGTCCTTGCCGAGCACGTCACGCAAGCGCACCGACACGTCCGACACGAGCTTACCCTTGCCAGCGCCGTAAATTTCTTGGACGGCCATGCGCGAAGCGATGTCGTTGAACGCTTCCCGCACCGCGTTACGCATGTAGCCGTGAGCCAACACCATCACGTCGGGTTGTCGGAAGCGCAAATACAAGTGCGGCGCGAGGATCGAATCGATATGGAACGAAACGCCGATGTCGGCGCTCACGTTCACGCCCTCTTGCGAGGAAAACGTCAGCGACTCGTCGACCGCGCGCCCCTCGCCCGCCGCGGACGTCCAGACCACGTTTTGGACGCTGATCGGGAAGGCAACGATTTGCTCGGTCAGCGGGTTGAACATGACCCAACCCGTGACCACTGGGATGTCCTGCACACCGCGCGCGCTGCCGGCCAGCTTGACCTTGATGCCCACATGCCCAGCGTCGATGCGCATGAGCGTGGCGTTCAGCAAGAAGCCGACGCCGACCAGCACCAAGATCCCGAGCACGATGCGGCGCAACGTGCTGCCGTCTGTCTCGGAGTCGAAGGAGACCTTTTTTGTTGCCACGGCAGCGGGTGTAGTCGACCCGCCTGCGCAGCGCTACCGCCCGCAAAATTCCGGGCAGAACCGCTCAGGAAACGGCGTTGATGATCAACATGGTGACGTACGCCACCGCCCCACTCAGCGGCAACGTGAGCACCCAGGCGAGCAGGATGTTCGAGGCCACCCCCCAGCGCACCGCGCTGACGCGCTTGCTGGCGCCGACGCCCATGATGCAGGCGTTGATGCAGTGGGTCGTCGAGACCGGAATGCCGAGCTTGCTGGCAGCCAGAATGACCAAGGTTCCGGAGGTCTCCGCTGCGAAGCCTTGCAACGGCGCGATCCGGATAATCTTGGTGCCCATGGTCTTGATGATGCGCTTACCGCCCGCCATCGTGCCAAGTCCGATCGCTGCAGCGCAGACGATGATCACCCAGCGCGGCACTTCCGACCCGGACGGCGTCATCCACGCCGGCAGGCCTTCGTGGCCGGCGGCCATGAACGCGGCCAGCGCCAGAGTAATGATGCCCATCGATTTCTGAGCGTCATTCGAGCCGTGCGAAAAGGCCATGCCGCAGGCCGACACGAGCTGCAGCCGGCGCGAGCCGACCCGCACCGTGCCGGGTCGGAAATTGCGGGCGATCCAGGTCAGCCCGACCATCATGAAGAACGCGGCAATGAAGCCCAACGTCGGCGACAGCACCAGCGGGATGAGCACCTTCTGCACCAGCGCGTGCCACTTGAACGCCGAGACGCCCGCGTGCGCCACGACTGCGCCGCCCAGGCCGCCGATCAGCGCGTGCGATGAGCTCGACGGGATCCCCCACCACCAGGTGAGCAGGTTCCAGATGCACGCACCGAGTAGCGCCGCCAAGACCACGGTCTGGCTGACCACGGCCGGGTCGGCGAAGCCGGAGGCGATGGTCTTGGCCACCGCGGTACCGGCCATGGCGCCCACGAAGTTGAAGCCGCCTGCCACGATCACCGCCGTGCGCAGGGGCAAGACGCCCGTCGACACCACGGTCGCGATCGCGTTTGCTGCGTCGTGAAAGCCGTTGATGTAATCGAAGATGATCGCGGTCACGATCACGGCGATGAGCAGGCTGAGCATCGTTATCCGTGCTTGATCGCGAGGTTCGCCAGCGTGGAGCCCACGTGCTGACAGTAGTCGATGCTGTTTTCGAGATGATCCAGCACCTCACGTTCCCGGAGTAGTTGCTTGGCGTCGATCGAAGCGTCCTTGAACAGCGCGCTGACCGCGCTGCGGAACACCGCGTCGCCGTCCTTCTCGAGCTTACGTACTTGGCGGCTGGCCTCGATCAACGCGGCGTATTCATGCGCGCGGAGGTGCGGCAACGCGTTCTTCAGCACCTCGGTGCACTCCACCAATTTATCGATCAAGCCGACCATGGGTGCGGTCGGGCGTTCGACGCCGTACAGGACACACGCGCGCGCCGCGCCATTCATCAAGTCGAGCACGTCGTCTAGCTCTTGCGACAACTTCTGCAAGTCTTCGCGATCGATTGGCGTCACGAACGTGCGTGCAATCGACTCTTCGACCTCGTGCGCGATCTTGTCACCCTTGTGCTCCAGCTCCTGCACGGCGAAGCGTACGTCGGCGGCGCTGACGCTCTCGTCCTTGAAGCGCGCGACTGCCAGCGCTGCCTCGTGGGCGACGGCGGCCTGAGCCTCTAGAAAGCCGTAGAAATGGTCTTCGCGTGGCAAGAACCAGCGGACGATTGCCTGTAGGCCCATGGGCGCGCGTTTTGGCCGCTCGGCCTTCGGACGTCAAGCGAAAGTCTCACGGCCGTCCCGGCCTCGTCACTCGTTTAGCACGCGAAGTGAGCCGCGAACCACGCCATAGCCGCCCGAGGCCCGCAGATTACGAAATATTTCTTTGCTGCTCGTGCGGCCTGCCAACAAGTTGCGATACGCGCGTACCACCGCTGTTGTCTCTTCGGCCGACTCACGCACCAATTCGAGACGAAAGCGCGTCACGCCCGCGCGCTGTAGCGCGGGGACGAGCTCCGCCGCGCTTTGCGGGGAGGCGTGAAATACGGTGTTGCGACAGCCCACGTCGGCTTCCACCGGGTGATCCATGTGCGCCCGGTCCCGCAGCGACAGTTGATGCCGATCACAGGGCCTGCCGCAGCTCAAGTGGTCGCGCCCGTCGGAGAGCAGCGCCGCGATCACGCAGTGCTCCATGTGAAACAGCGGCATCGGGTGATGCAGCACGACCTCCGCGTATGGCGCGAGCGATTCCGAGAGCAACGTCAAAAGCCGGGGTGAATCCAGATCGAACGAGGGCGTGAAAGCGGACAGCCCGCGCGACAAGAGCTCGAGAGCCGTCAGCCGGTTGCTGACGTTGAGCGAAAAATCGCCGATACGCAGCGCCTGGCTGCCGCTTTCGATCAGCGCGTCGAGCTCGAACAGCGCACCCAAACTGCGCACGAGCACCGCGTCTGGCGCGAGCCCCTCCAGATAGCGATCGATTTTCTCCTCGCCCGGCTTGCGAATGCGCGGCGGCGCCACGCCCACGAGCGCGCCCGACGCGCGCAGCTCGCGCAGCGCCACGCCGGTCCCGGTGAGCTCCAAGAAATCCAGATAAACGCCGTCGACACCGGCAGAGAGTGCGGCGTCCGCCTGGGCGCGGTTGCGGCACAGCGCGAACAGCCCTGGCGGCGGTGGCTCGCGCTGCGAAGCAGCCTGCGGGACCGCTCGCCCCGGTGCTTTCTGCATGGGAAAGAGCGGGCCCGGCTGGGCCGCGCCAAGCGCCGAGACCAGCGCCCGCCGCGCGCGATTGAGCGCCGAGACGGGCAGCCAGGCACCGCTCGGCAGGTCTACCTCGAGCCCGCCGAAGGCGAACGGCGAATCGCCGAGCCGACCGAGCTTGTCCGCCAAGTCAGCCGCAGAGGTCGGCTGATTCTGGGCGGGTTCGACGGTCGTGTCTCCTTGGACGCGGGCGAATCGGCCGCGCTCACTCCGCCCCTCGAGCGTGAAAGGTTCGCCAAAGCGACCCGAGATCGCGAGCGAAAGCCGTTCGCGATAGGGCTCGCGCGCGAGCAGCGTGCCGATCTCGCGTTCGGTCTCCGGATCGTGGGACCGAAACACGCGCCGCCCGCGTTCGACCACCGAAAGTTCGAGCTCGGGGCCAAACCACAGTTTGGCGGCGCTGCCCGCGGGAGCCGCGTTCACATCCTCACCCGCGACCTCGATGGCCCACACCCGGCCGCCGATTTCGCCCTCACCTGCCCAGCCGCCCTCGACCAGCAAGCCGTCACCGCGCGCGATGCGCGCGCTTCCTTCCACGAGCAGCCAGGAGCGACCCGCGCGCTGTTCGAGACCCAGGGCCTGGCCGACCTCCAAACCGCGATGATCGCACGAACGCGCTTCGACCAAAGCTTGATGGTTCACGCCCGACAAAAAGCCCGGACCCGAACCACGGGAATAGCTCTGGATTGCGCGCTGCTTGCTGGCTTGAAAGTCGGGCGCTGGCGCGCCGCCCAAGGCTTGATCCACGGCTTTTCGGTACAAACGCGTGGTGGCGGCGACGTACTCGGGGCCCTTGAGTCGGCCTTCGATCTTGAACGAGCGAACCCCCAGCTCGATCAGCCGAGGCACGGCAGCGCTGGCCTCGAGATCTTGCGGGGACAGCAGATAGGCGCGCTCACCGAGATCCCGGACCTGCCCGTCGACCACCAATTCATACGGCAAGCGGCAGGCCTGCGCGCAGGCGCCGCGGTTGGCGCTTCGACCGCCGATCGCTTCGCTCGTCAGGCATTGACCCGAATAAGCGATGCACAGCGCCCCGTGCACGAACACTTCCAGCTCGACTCGCGTGCCGCGCGTGATTTGCTCGATGTCCGAGAGGCTCAACTCACGCGCCAGCACCACGCGATCCGCGCCGAGCGAAGCGGCCAATTCGACCGAAGCGGCGTCGGTACAAGTCATCTGCGTCGAGGCATGGACGCGAAGATTCGGTGCAATCTGCCGGACCAGGCTGAGCGCCCCGAGATCTTGCACGATCACCGCATCGACACCGGCCAGCGAAGCCGCGCGCACCACTTCTGCCCAGGCAGCGAGCTCGGCGTCGAACACCAACGTGTTCAGTGTCAGGTGGGCTTTGACCCGCCGCTCATGCAGGCGGCCGACGGTCTCGCGCATTGAACGCGTCAACTCCGAAGTACACCGCGTCCGCCCCAGCGCCGATCGCGGCGTCCAGCGCCAGCTGATTGCCAGCGGGTGCCAGGACTTCGGGGCGACTCGTGCTTTCGGACATGGCGAAAACCATAGCAAACACGGAGCGTCGCGCGAGACAACCTCGACAATCGCCGCTTCCGGGCCATCTGCGCCGGTTGTGTTCGTCGGACCCCCCCGATAGCCTAGCGGGCGATGAGCGAGGAGGAACCGGAGGCTCGCGCGCTGCGCGAGAGTGAACAGCGTTTCCGCGCGCTTTCCGAGGCCGCACGCGAAGCGGTGTTGATCAACGAAAATGGCATCATCCGCGAAGCCAACCACGCTCTTTTGACGTTGGTCGGCTACTCGCGAGACGAGCTGATTGGCCAGAACGGCGTAGACCTTTTTTTGGCGCCCGAATCGCGCGCGGCGGTCTTGGCCAGCATCCGCTCGCGGGGCATTGGCGGAACCTCGGAAATCACGCTCATCACCAAGACGGGCGAACGGCGACTGGTCGAATCAAGCTCGGAGGCCATCGTCTATCAAGGCCGCCCGATGCGCGTCGTCACGATGCAGGACCTGACCGCGCGTCGAACCGTGGAGGCCGCACTGCACGAGAGCGACGAACGCCTGCGTTCGGCGATGAACGCCGCACGCATGGGCAGCTGGGATTGGCTGATCGAACAGGACGAGATCAGTTGGAGCCCCCAGATGTTCGGGGTGTTCGGCGTGCCCGAGGCGAGCTTCGATCGCAAGTTCGGCTCGTACCTGGCTTTGGTCCACCCGGATGATCGAGAGCGCGCGCAGCATGATGTCGAAGCGTGCCTGCGAGGCGAATCCGAGGAGCTCGCCTTCGAGCACCGAGTTCAAGGCAGTGACGGCGTGCTGCGCTGGGTCGAGCATCGCGGGCGAACCTTGCGCGATGCCACGGGCAAAGCCGTGCGCATGACCGGTACGAGTACGGACACCACACGCCGGCACGAGCTCGAAGAGCAGCTGATGCACAGCCAACGGATGGAAGCCACGGGCCGACTCGCAGGAGGAATCGCCCATGATTTCAACAATTTGCTCACGGTAATCATGAGCTACAGCGAGCTCGGGCGGTTCGCGCTCGAGCCTTCGCATCCGTCCTTCGAAGCGCTGGAGCAGATCAATGTCGCCGCTCAGCGCGCGGCAGCTCTCACGCGCCAACTACTGATCTTTGCGCGCAAGGAGGTGGTCGATCCCAAGGTGATCGATCTGAATCAGCTCGTCCAGAACGTGGCCAAGCTGCTCCACCGCGTGGTGGGTGAAGACGTGGTCCTGACGATCGATCTGTTTCCGGGCAGCGCGCCGGTGATGATCGATCCCGTCCAATGCGAACAGCTGCTGATGAACTTGGCCGTCAATGCGCGCGACGCGATGCCGTCGGGTGGCTCACTCCGTATTCGCACCGCAATCGAAGCGGCAACGGTGCGAATGAGCGTGCACGACACGGGCCTGGGCATGCCAGAGTCCGTTCAAGTACGCGCCTTCGAGCCGTTCTTCACCACCAAAGACCCGGGCAAGGGCACTGGTCTCGGGCTATCGACTTGCCTTGCGATCGTGCGCAACGCCGGCGGCACGATCGCGATCGAGAGCCAAATCGGCCGGGGCACGGCCTTCCACGTGGCGCTCCCGCGCGCAGAGCACGACGCCGACGCCGCCAGCCAGCAGCGCCCGTCTTTGATGCCACGGGGCGACGAGACCGTGCTCTTGATTGAAGACGACGCCGTGGTCAGGCAGCTGACCGCCCGCATCTTGCGCCGCCAAGGCTACACGGTGCTGGTGGCGACCCAGGCGAATGAGGCGCTCGAGCTCGCGGCAGATCACAGCACCCGCATCGATTTATTCTTGTCCGACGTGGTGATGCCGGGCGAGTCCGGGCCGTCGGTGATCGAGCGCTTGTCCGCGGCGCGGCCGAGCACCAAGGTATTGTTCGTGTCCGGCTACCCCGGCGATGACATCTCACGCCGGGGTGTGGACGAGGGCAGCTTTCGGTTCTTGGCCAAGCCCTATTCGAGTGAACAACTCGTGCAGCGCGTCCGCCAAGTGTTGGACGGCTGAAGATGGAGGTGGACGCGCGGCAGACAGTTCAGCCGCATGCCCGTCTCCGTCTCGCTCTCCCTCTCGGTGCGCGCGCAGCGCCGCACGCTTCGCGCCGGGCGCGCGCCAAGCAGTTCAGCCGCATGCCCGGAACCACCACGAGCGATAAGTCTTGGAAGACCAGATCGCGATCTGCGAATGAGATGGCGGACCTACAAAGAGCTGACCGAACAGGCGCGTGCTTTCCCACGGCTTCAGCGCGGGCGGCCCAGCGCCCCCGTCCGAGCGTGCGCAAACGAGAGTCTCCAGCCGCGCGCCGAAGGCGTCGCGCGGCCCTTACTCCGCGGGTGTTTCGACGATCGCGGGTGAGAGCGCGTCGCCCACGGCGACGGGCGCCGCTTTCGAGCCGATACGATTGGCCTCGAGCACGTGCGGCGGCGGCGTGTGCAGATCCCAAACCAGGCCGACCCAAGACAACGCGCGGAGCACGTAGTAAGTCAAGTCGATCTCCCACCAGAAGAAGCCCTGGTTGACCGAGCGCTGGTAATAATGGTGGTTGTTGTGCCACCCCTCACCCATGGTGATCAGCGCGAGCAACAAGTGGTTTCGGCTGTTGTCGGTGGTCACGTAACGCTGCGAGCCGAAGACGTGCGTCAGTGAGTTGATCGTGAAGGTGCCGTGCCAGAGCAGCGTGGTCGACACGAAGAATCCCCAAAACAAGGCCCAGCTGCCGCCGATCAGGTAGAGGGCGGTGGCGTAGGCGATCGGCACTAGCACGTGGAAGCGATCCAGAAAGCGGAGCTCGGGGAAGCGCGCCAGATCTTTGACCTTCGACAGATCGGTCGTGTCGTACTGACGCGAGACGATCCAGCCCACGTGGCTCCACCAGAAGCCGTCTTGTAGGACCGAGTGCACGTCGTTCGGCTGGTCCGAATTCCGGTGGTGCGTGCGATGATGCGACGCCCACCAGAGCACCCCTTTTTGCACGCTGGTCATCGCCAACAGCGCCAAGAAGAGCTGGAACGCGCGGCTCGTACGGTAGGTGCGATGCGAAAAATAGCGATGGTACGCGCCGGTAACGCCGAACATGCGCACGTAGTACAGCGTGATCGCCAAGAGCGCCCCGGACCAAGACCAGCCGAACCAAAAGATGCCGGCTACGGCCGCAACCTGGATGGCAAAGAAGGGAGTAGCCTTGAGCCAGGCGATGCTTCGCGGCTTACTCGTGACCTCGGACGTCGACATGCCTTCGAAGCTAGCGCCCCGCAGGTCAGGAGCGGGTCATGTCATGGTCACGACTGTCACGTTCGGCCACGTTCGGCGCGGGCCGCGGGCCGTTTCAGTTCGAGACAAAACCGGCCCAATCCGCGCGTTTTACGGCTCGCCCACCGACGATTACAGACCGTAACCTCCCCGTTCGACGGGGCTGAGCGTCGCGCCGTTTTCGGCGATCAGCCGCTTGTACCAATGCGCCGAGTCCTTCAGGGTTCGCTTTTGCGTGGCATAGTCGCAAAAAATCAAGCCGAAGCGGTGCTTGTAACCGTGCGCCCATTCGAAATTGTCGATGAAGGACCAGTGAAAATAGGCTTCGATCGGCACGCCATCAGCCAGTGCTCGACGGAGCTCGACCAAGTGACGCTCCATGAAGTCGATTCGCGCGGCATCGTGCACCTGGCCATCGAGCGACGGCCAATCACGCGATGACAGACCGTTCTCGGTAATCACGATCGGTTTCTGGTAGCGCTCCCAGAACAAGCGCGGCCCCCAATACATCGCCTCCGGTGTCACCAGCCACTCGAAGGCCGTGATCGGGTAGCCCACCGGCGTCGTCACGGGCTCGGGGCCCGTGGCGCCCGCGCGTACGTATTGGCCTTGGTAGATGTTGATCCCACAAAAATCCACGGGCTGGCTGATCAGCTCCAGATCGCCGGCGGCGATCCGTGGCACGTGCTCGCCGAAGAAGCGCAGCCCCTGTTCTGGGTAGTGGCCCAAGAACACGGGATCCATCCACCAGCTGTTCGTCCAGGCCGTTTCGGCGTTCACCGCAAAGGCGGCTTCGCGCGCGGCGGCCAGATCTGCCGCGCTGTCCGAGGCGGGGATCTTCGACAGCCCGACCGGCGCAAAGCCGATTCTTGCGGGTTTTACGCTGGCTGCGCGAATCGCCTGGACGGAGCGCCCGTGCGCCATGAGCGCATGATGCCCCGCTCGCAGCACCTCGGAAAAGCGCAGACGATCCCCGGGCGCGTGTCGGCCCTCATGATGGCCCGCGCCGATGAAGACTTGAGGCTCATTCAGTGTCATCCAGTTCCGCACGCGGTCGGACAATTTGCGCGCGATGACGTGTGCGAACTCGCCGAACCACTCGACGGTGTCGCGATTCAACCAGCCGCCGCGGTGATAAAGCGCGAGCGGATAGTCCCAGTGAAACAGCGTGACCCAGGGATCGATGCCCGCGCCCAATAGCTCATCGACCAGGCGGTCGTAGAAATCCAAGCCGCGCTCGCTCACGCGCCCCACACCTTCGGGCATCACTCGAGGCCACGACACGCTCAGCCGATACGCGCCGAGTCCGATTTGCTTCATCAGACCGACGTCTTCACGGTAGCGAGCCAAGTGGTCGCAGGCGACTTCTCCGCTCTGGCCGTTCCAGACCATGCCCGGTTTTTTGCAAAACATGTCCCAGGTGGACAGGCCCTTGTCGTCCTCATAGGCCGCGCCTTCGATCTGATACGACGCAGCCGCTGCACCCCACACGAAATTGGCTGGAAAGGTCCGACTCATTTGCCGCTGACTCTTGCCCAACCGCCCGGCGATTGCCAGAGCCAAGCGCAGAGCGACGCTCGCTGCGCAGGCCGCGGGAGCCCGAGCCGTTCAGCCGCCTAGCAGCTTGCGCACAGCGCCAAGCAAGATCTCCGGCGTGAAGGGTTTGGGGACCAGCGAGACATCTCGATCGAGCTCGCCCAGCCCCGCCAATACGTCGCCGGTGTAGCCGGACATGAACAACACGCGAAGCTCGGGATACGACTCGAGCAGTGCGTCGCGGAGCGCTCGCCCATTCATCCCGGGCATGACGACATCGCTCAGCAACAGATCGATACGGCCCTTCTCCTGGCGCGCGAGCTCGAGCGCGGCCAGTCCATCCTCCGCGACCAGCACTCGATAACCGTTGCGTTCGAGCACGCTCTTGACGAGGGTGCGCACGCTCGGGTCGTCCTCGGCGACGAGCACGGTTTCGCCGCGCCCCGGCTGCACGCTGAGAGGCGCGGGCAGCGACTCCACGGTCTCCTTCGTGCATGGAAAAAAGACGCGAAATATCGCGCCTTGGCCCGCCGCGCTGGTGACGCTGATCGCGCCCCGGTGTTGTTTGACGATGCCGTACACCGTGGCCAGGCCCAGGCCCGTGCCCTTGCCGCGTTCCTTGGTGGTGAAGAAGGGCTCGAACAGGCGCGCGCGCGTCTGCTCGTCGATGCCGTGCCCGGAATCCGCGACGCACAGCACGCCGTAGCAGCCCGCGTCGAGCTCCAACTCGGGGTCTGGCTCTGCACGCTCCACGCACGCGACGCTGACCTCTAGCCGGCCGCCGGTCTTCTGCATGGCGTCTTGCGCATTGACCACCAAATTGAGCACGACTTGCTGCAGCTGCGTCGCGTCCGCGCGGATCACGACGCGTTCTTCGGGCAAATCGAGCAAGAGCTCGATCGATTCGGGGATCATGGCGCGCAAGATCTTTTCGATCCGCCTCACCTGCTCACTCAAATCGAGAGGGCGTACCTCGAGCGCTTGCTTGCGACCGAACGCGAGCAACTGGCGCACGAGCTGGCGTGCGCCCTCTGCGGCCTCCAAAACGACCGCTAGGTCATCGTAAATCGGGTCAGTTGCGGGCAGGCCGCTGCGCACCAGCTCGGTGTAGCCAATGATTGGCGTGAGCAGGTTGTTGAAGTCGTGGGCGACCCCGCCCGCGAGGTGCCCGATGGCTTCCATCTTGCGGGCTTGTGTCAGGTGCTCTTCGAGCTCGGCACGCTCGCTCTCGGCGCGTACACGGTCTGATACGTCGCGTACGTTCACGATCACGCCACCCACGCCACGCACGTCGAAAGCAGGTCGACCGACCAGCTCGACGTCACGTTGCGTGCCGTCTCGATGGAGCACACGAAGCTGGTCGAAAACCGGCTTGTCACCGGCGATCGCTTCGGCCAGCCGCGAGCGAGCCGGCGCGACATCGGCACGCACCAGCCAATCGAACCAATTTTCACCGATCACGTCCGGCGCGGTGCGGCCGAGTAGCCGCTCGATCGACGGGCTCGAGTACATCACCTGTCCCTGGCGGTCGATGACCAGGATCACGTCCAGCGCGTTTTCGACGAAAGCGCGCACCCGCTCCTCGCTCTCGCGTGCCGCACCTTCGGCTCGCGTTCGATCGCCGATCTCGACCAGCAAGCCGTCGAGCGTCTCCCGCACCTGACCGGTCATCAGGTTGAAGGCGTGCGCCAAAGCTTGGACTTCGCGCGGTCCGGAGATCTTGGCTTGGGTTTCGAGATCGCCCCGGGCCACGCGCTCGGCGCTCTCGGTCAGCCGTAGAATCGGCGCCGCCACGCGTGTCCCGAAGAAGACCGCCGCCAACACCGCAAACACGGCCACGCCCAGAGCCACCAAGCCGGCGCTCACCAGCTGCTCCTCGACCGGGGCCATGAATGCGGCGCTCGGACGCACCACCGCGACCCGCCACGATTTTCGCTGGAGCTTGCTGCCCGCCACCTTTTGCTCGCGCCCACCGCCGTACGCTTGCAGATCCAAGTGCGTCGTGAACATCGGCATGTTGCCGAGATCTCGGAGTCCGCGCGACAGCTCTGGTGAGTCGAGCGCGACGCTGCGCCCCACGCTGCGCGGTTCCAAACCGTGTGCCAGGTAGCGCCCCGATTGATCGACCAGCGTCAGGAACGCGCCCGGACCGAGCAAGGCCGTATCGCGCGCCACGAACCGCTGCAAGAGCTGCGCGTAGTAGCGCAAGCGCAACACCCCAACCACTTGAAACTCGCCATCACGCACGACCGCGCTGAAGGTCACCACCAAGCGCTTCGAGCCCGGCATGATCGGCTCGATCTCCGAAACGTGCGGCAAGCCATCGCGCGTCGCGGCTGCGAAGTAGTCGTATTCGGACTCGTCGTGGCCGACGTTCGAGTGATTGGAATCGGCCACGTTCCGCCCGTCGCGGTCGATCAGCGCGTAAGAGGCGACGAAGATCGAGTCGCGCAGCGCGCCGCGCTCTAGCAGCTGTTCGGTCTCGAGCTTGTCTGCGCTCTTGGCGTGAGCGTCGGTCGCGCGCGACAAAAACCGCGCCAGGGCAGCGTCTTGTGCGTCGCTACGCACGTTGTCCAAACTCTTGGCGATGAAGTCGTCGAGCGCGTTCGCGGTCACTTGCGCCGCAGACGACAGCAAGCGCGCCTCACGCTCGACCAGCGCGTTCTGAGTGACGCGCGTTTGAATCAGCGTCAGCACCAGCAACGAGCCCAGCGAAATACCGAGCGCTAGAATGATCATCCGCCCGCGGATCCCCATCCGATCGCCGAGCCGAGACTTCATTTCGCCGCCGGCAGAAAATGAGGATCGATCAGCAGATCGAGATCGGGAGCAGCGCTGATCGTACCGCGACTCATGAAGTAGTCGACGAATCGCTTGAGCACGTGGCGCGCCGAGCGGTTGGTCGGCCCCGGTTCGAACAACTGTCGCTCTTCTTCCAACGTAAACAGATGAATGCCCGACAGACTCACCGAGCCCGGTGCAGCAGCCAAGCGCTTGGCCAAAAGCGCTTCGTCCTCCTCGGGGTGCGCCCGCCAGTGCTCGGTGGCACGAAACCACGCCTTGACGAAGCGGCGCACGGCGCTGGGACGCGAGCGCAGTGTCTCGCCGGAAAAGATGAAACCGTCCAAAATCAGGCCGTCCGCCTCGCTGCTCGAGTAGAGCACCTTGGCGCCCAGGGCTCGGGCACGCGCCGCGTACGGGTCCCAGGTGTGGACGGCCGCGAGCTCGCCCGAGACCAAACGCTCCACGGCCTGCGAGGCATCGACGTTCACGACCTTCACCGCCGAAGGCAAAACACCATGCTGATCCAACATCTGTCGCACGAGCAACTCGCCGAACCCGCCCAGG
>Ga0247776_10000162_pt1 | contig 15133 bp, 11 predicted proteins | sample UWRJL199509C5_FD_179912 | JGI IMG/M metagenome (GOLD analysis project Ga0247776, IMG submission 179912) | Plant litter microbial communities from Arlington Agricultural Research Station in Wisconsin, United States - UWRJ-L199-509C-5 | ecosystem: Environmental > Terrestrial > Plant litter >...
ACTCCAGGCCGAGCACGGGCAAGAGCTGCGTCTGCGCGTTGAGCAACAGCCCGGCGCTGTTCACGTCTCGATTCAAATGAATCGCCAAATTCGGAACGCGGCACACGGCGCGCTCGAGGTCGATCAGCTCAGCGCGGCCGTCGGCAAACACCACGCGGCCAGCGACGGACAAATCGCGATCCAGCCAGGTGGAGAGCAGCACCCCTCCGTAGACCTCCACCGACAATTGACGGTAACCGACGCTGGTCAGGTCCGGCACTGGCTTGAGCCGAAGGTTCGGCGAATCACTGTGCGCGCCGATCAACACGAAGCCTGCCTCTGCCGGCGGCTTGCTGCCGACCTCGAAAGCCACGATCGAGCCTCCCGCGCGGACCACGAAACCGCGCATTCCGGGCTCCACCTGCCAGGCCTCTTGTTCGCGAAACGCTCGAAACCCCGCGGACGTCAAGCGCCGAGCGAGCTCACTGACGGCGTGATACGGGGTCTTGGAGGCGTCCAAGAAAGCGGCCAAGTCGGAGGCTTCGGGGGTTCTGTCCTGGTCAAGCATGGCCCATGACTATACTCCCTGCGTCGTGATCACGCAGGACGTCTCGTTCGAGGGTTTCACCGCTAGTGACTGGCAGCGCCTGGCGGACGTGTTTCGCGCGCCAACTTCCTCGCTCGAGCCGCGGGCCGTTCAAGAGCAGCCTGATCGGGGTGGGGTGGTCGCCGTCACGACTGGCAACCGACTGCGCAAGCTCGTGCACACGAAGCGTGGCCGGCTCGAGCTCGGGAGCGTCGAGTGGCCGATGAAGCTGCCCGAGCTGGCGGGTCGCTACGGCGCGAGCTGGGCCGTGGAGCTGGCGGCGGGTGCGCTAGAGGAGCTCGTGGAGCGTTTTTCCGAGCGCTTGCGGCCTCGGCAAGAGTATCTGGAACAAGCTCTCGAGCTGGCGCGTGCGCTTCGTGAGCTCGAAGCCGAGGGTTTGGTCGCGATGTGGCCCAAGCGTTTTTCCGACATTCCCGTGCCCGGCTCGCGTGTGATCAACACCGCGCTCGACATGTTCTGCGCTGATGGGCGCGCGCTCGCACTCGGTGTCTTTCGGCACGGTGAGCTGTACACCGGGCTCGTGGCGCGCCGCCGCGGTATGGGCTTCGATCGAATCGTTGGCCCCGACGAGCTGCGCGCCGAAATGGGCCTTCTGTCTGGTGACTTCCGGCGTGACTATCGTCACTTTGCCGCAGCCGCCGAACGCGAGGTCGCCCCCCTTTCTCTCGGTGTGTTCGGTGAGCTGCTCACGTTTCAAGCGCTGGCCAGGGATCCTGCGCCCGGTGCATTCGCGCTGGCGGTTGCAGCGCGCGATCTGCTGATCGCGCCGGTCAGTGCCGGCTTGGCGGTGCCGCTCGGGTTAGACGTTGGCCGCGCGGCATTCGCGGGCCTGCGTGGGCTTGCCGAGCGCTTCGGCGCTGGCGGAGCCCTGGCCCCGATGCTCGGCCGCGCCGAAGAGTTCGTGTCGCGCGACTTGTCCGCGATCTTGGGCTTCGACCCCTGGGCGGCGCTGGTCAGCCTGTTCGAAGGTGACCGTCAGCCGCGGGAGCGCGACTAGGTGGCAGCGTCCGGCCGCATTCGGCGTCGCTTGGCGCTCGCGATCGTGTTGACCGCGCTGATTCCACTGCTGGCTGCCGTCTGGTTGGCCGAGAGCACCGTGCGCCGGACCTCCGCGCGCTTCTTCATCCCCGAAGTCGGTGCGCACCTCGACAAGTCGCTCGGACTGTATCAAGAGCTCGCGCGCAACGTGAAAGCGCTGATGCGCCAAGAGGCCGCAGAGATCGCGCTTCGGCCCGCGCTGCGCCGCGCCGCTGTCGCGAGTGATCGCGACGCGCTTCAGGTCGAGCTCGAGCGTGCCTTCGCCGACCATCCGAGCTTGGTCTCGCTGGCGGTCCGCGATTCGGACGGCCACGCGCTGGCCGAGGTCAAGCGCGGCAAACCGCTCGACCCGAACCACGAGAACCAACTCGAAGTCGGCAAAGCGCTCAGCGAAGCCGTCGACGCGGACGAAGGCGCGCAGCTTTCGGCCGTGTTCGCCGCCGATAAGAGCCATTTCGACGAGCTCGTAGAAATGAGCCAATTCGTCGACGCTTACAAGCAAGTCGCGGCCCGCCGCGGGGCAGATGAGCGGAGCTATTTGCTCACCTTCACTGCGCTCTTGTGCATCACGATCGTGGCCGCCATCGGCATGGGGAGTCTGCTCGCGCGCGGCGTGTCGCGTCGCATTGCCGAGCTGGCGCGAGCCACTCGCTTGGTCGGCGAAGGTGATTTGAGCATCCGCGTCGCCGAAGGTGGCGGTGACGAGATCGCGGATCTCGCGGGAGCTTTCAATCGCATGCTCGGGGAAGTCGAGTCGAGCCGGGCGCGGATCGAGTATTTGCAGCGCATCAGTGCCTGGCAGGAGATGGCACGTCGCCTGGCGCACGAGATCAAGAATCCTTTGACGCCGATCTCGCTCGCCGTGCAGGAGATCCATCGCCGCTACACGGGCTCGGATCCCGAGTATCAACGGTTGGTCGACACCACGCTCGAAATCGTCGAAGACGAAGTGGGCACGCTGCGGCGCTTGGTTGGCGAGTTCTCCGACTTTGCCCGCTTGCCACAGGCCAGTCTGTTTCGCGCCGATCTGGCCGCCTTCCTACGCGAACAAGCGACGCGTTTCGGCGTCCGCGGTGGCGACCGGGAGAGCGGCGAGAACGCCCTGGATGAGCTGCTGTCACTTTCGCAAGCTACTGATATCAAAGTAGAATTCGTATTACCCGAGGCTGCGTGCGAGGCGCTGATCGACGCCCAGATGCTACGCCGAGTGCTATTCAACCTGGTGCGCAACGCCGCCCAAGCCTTGCAGGGGCGACCTGCAGCCGCCGGTCGCGTCCGGGTGCGCCTCGCGCAAGCCGGCGAATTTTGGAACCTAGACGTGGAGGACAACGGTCCCGGCATCCCGATCGAACTGCGCGAAACCGTGTTCGATCCCTACGTCACCACCAAAGATGACGGCACCGGACTCGGTTTGTCGATCGTGAAGAAGGTCGTGATCGAACACGGCGGCACGATCCGCGCGGAGCAGAGTGAGTGGGGTGGCGCTCGCCTGCGAGTGCGTTTGCCGGTGCTCGGGACACGCGCAGCAGAGCGAGCGATGGAGGACGCACCGACATCACTTGCTGGTCGCGCGGACTCGAGCTACGCCCCTGGGGCTCATGAGTAACGCGCCGCACTCGAAGCGAGAGGCGAACCAAGGCTACCTCACCGCGCTGCTCGTGGTAGTGGTCAGCGTCGGCCTGGGGCTGTTCGGTTTGCCGCGGCTCAGTCACCGCGCGGCGCACTCGAATTCCCCGCTGATCGGTCACCCGGCGCCGGACTTCATGCTCGGCGTGCTCTCGGAGGCCGGCCTCGGTAAGACGCAACGGCTCTCGGATTTGCAGGGAAAAACCGTGGTTTTGGACTTCTTTGCCAGCTGGTGCGGTCCCTGCCGTCAGCAGGCACCGATCGTCGATCGCGTGGCGCGTCGTTTGGCGGGGCCGAAGCTCTCGGTGTATGGCGTGAACACCAGCGACGAGCTCGGGGCGGCGCAGCGCTATCTGGGTGCTCATCGCCCGAGCTACCCAGTGCTGTTCGACGCGGACGCCCAAGCGGCGAATGCCTTCGACGTCTCCGGACTACCGACGCTCCTGGTGATCGACAAACAAGGCATCGTGCGCGCGGTCGAGATGGGAGTGGTCGGGGAGAGCGAGCTGGAAGGCTTGATTCGCGACGCCGACAACAGCAGTAGCGGCGTCGCACCAGACAAGTCTCCTGCCAATCGTAACGGCCCAGCGCTCTAGATCGGTTGGTTTGATGGTCACCCATCACGCCGCGGCCGTCTCAGCCTTCGGCGTCCGAGCCCGACGCGCTTCGTGATCCCCGACGGGGGGAACGCAAACTGCGACCCAGAGTCGTGAGCGCGCCCCCTCCTCGGTGGTTTGGCGATGCGAGTACGGGAGCGCGTCGTTCAACGCACACCGCGGCAGACCGCGCTCCTGTGCAAACCGTGAAAGATGGGCCGGAGGACATCGGCAAACCGCGAGGGGTCACTTGCTCGATCTTATCGCCTGATCGCGATGCCTCCTGGCAGCGACATTCGCTGCGATATGCAGCCTCCAAAGCAGTTTCGGGCATGAAGCAGGTTGTGAGCCTTGCACAGCAGGCGAAGGTTCCGTGCGTCGGCCGCGCCGGACCACGCATACGGCTCGACGTGGTCGAACTCCAGAAACGCGCGAGCAGTGCAGCGCCGACCGTCTGCGGAAACGAACGCACACTGACCGCCATCTCTTGTGTCAGTTTCACGCCGCATCGCCGCAGCCAAGTACCGCCCGCGACTGGCGAGCGCACGCGCGCGCTCAATCAGCTCGCGCAGCTCGGCATCCGCGCTGAAGTGGACGCCGAAGCGACCGGCAGAAAGCGGCTCCAGTTCGCGACCTCGACGACGCTGATCATCACTCGCGAGTCCGCACGCAAGCTGCCGAGGCGCCACGATCGAACAAACATTCTCTCAGCGGCGAGCCTGGAAGCACACGTTCTTAGGACGTGCCCGCACACACCCTCGCCTAGGGCGATGCGAACTCCACCTGGCGAAGTCGGCCGAGGGCAGCCACTCGCATCGCTAGCCCATTCCTCTTGGCTCTCTTCTTTTGGCCGCCCCTTGGCGGCTCAACTGGGAGCCGTCAACGTGGGCTGAACGACGCACCGTGAGCTGCGATGCTGGATCGCGAGCGCCCAGCTCTCGGCAGAAGGGACAGACCGACCGTTTTGCTAACGGACGGGGCCGTCGGCGATCACGGGTTGGTTGAAAGCCAGGGGTACGAGCCGCGGCACCATCTTGATTTCGGCCAGGGCAAGCGTTAGTCGTTGCCCGTCGAGGGTGAAGGGAATGCGCCGCGTCTCGCCCGCTACGAACACGCGGAGCTCCCCGCGTACGGTTCCGGCGTAGCCATCCGAGCGCACGATTTCTAGCGCATATTCGCCGGGTTTTGCCCCATTCAAGGCCAGCCCCTCGCGGTCGCGAGCGAGCACGTCACGCGCGCTGATGAGCTCACGCGTGGGGGCGCCGAGCCACGAAACGCGCTGTCCATCCGGGTGCAAAATCGCGAGATCCAAATCCGCATCGCCCGACCAGGTCGCTTCGACCCGGAGATCGCCGAGCAAGCGGCTATCGTCGGCTGCTGTTGCCGATGCCAGGCTGGTCGCTAGGCGCGCGGTTTTTTCGTCGGCCAGGGCTAGCGCGTCGCTGGCCCAACGGGCTCCGTTGCCCGCGCGCGCGCAGCGCAACGCGTCGGCGAGCAACTTGGGGTCGGCCGCGCGCAATTCGGCGATCGCCATCGCGTAGCGGCAACCAAGATCGGCTCGACCCGACCAGCGATACAGACGTGCCAGGCGCTTCTGGCTGGCGACGTCATCCGGGCGCATGTCCACGACGCTGCCCAGCATACGCACGGCGAGCTCGCGGTCGCCACGGCGTGCAGCAAGGTCGGCACGGGCGGTGAGCGCGTCCGGATCGAGGGGTTCCTTGCTCACCCAACGCTCGACCAAGCTCGAAGCACGGCCCAGATCTCCGCTGATCGCGTACAGCGAATAGGCTTTTTTCACGTTCAATCGTCGATCTGGTTGTGCGCCGAGGGCGCGCTCGGCATCGGCCACGGCGCTGATGCTGGCGCTGCGCGGGACGCGATCGGTGACGTTGATCTGCCCTTTGCGCTCCCACACGCGGCGCATCGGGATCATGCGTCGCGAGATCGAGGGTCGCCGTATGTCCGATCGGTCGAGCTCAGCTGCAGGCATGGGCTTCGTGGCGACCGCGGGTGGCGGCTGGGCGAAGCCGTCGTTCGACGTCGGTGCGGGCGCGGCGGCAGCCGCTTTTGCCCTGGCCGGCGCGGCAGCCTCGGCCGCACCCAGCGAGCCGCGTGAACTTGCGCTGGGTTCGTCGAACGAATCACGGGCTGCGAAGGACCCAGCGCCGCTCTTCTTGTCTGCGTTGCCAGCGGAACCGAGTGGACTCGAGCCGAGAGCTTTTTCGTCTTCGGCGTCGTCCAGCGGCAGCTCTGACTTGGACTCGCTCTGCTCGGCGAGCTCTTCGCCCGTGAAACGAGCCCCGTGGTTTGCGGCGGATAGGCCGAACGCGCGGAACATGGCTTCGCTCTCGAGCACCAATAGCGAGCTGTAGCGGCTGGCGACGGAGAACTGCGTGGACAGCGCGAGCGCCTCTTTTTTGGCTTCCGCGCCGCCGTTTCGCTCGAGATCGGCGATACGCGCCGCGGCATACATGCGCGGCACGAAAGCGTTGCCCGAGCTGTCACTGGCAGCGACGTGGAGCTCGTAGCGCTGTTCGAAGGGTGTATCGCCCAGCTTGCCACGCAAAATCAGCGTGCCAGAGGCCGTGTCCGAGTCCATGCGCGCGCTGATGAGGGCTTCGTTGCCGGCCAAGATCGTATCGAGCTTCTGCGGCGCGATCGCGCGCAGGTTGTCAGGCAAGACGACTTCCACGTCGCGCAAGGCGCTGCCATAGGTCGCGCTCAGCACGCCCAGGGCCGCTTGGTTCAGGGCCTGTCCGGGTACGTACGGCAGGACCAAGCCGCCACCAGCTCGCGCTAGCGCGGCGAGTGTGTCGAGGTCCGAGCCAGTGCCGACCGCGACGGCCGTGATGCGCGCCCGAGAGTCCGCGAGTACGTCGCGCACCGCGGCGGTCACCGTGGCCGAGCGAATCGGTCCAACCGTGGGTGTGCCATCACCAATGAACACGATGTCCTGCACGTGGCTTCCGGGTACGGCCTCGAGCGCGCGCTTGGCGGTGGCGATTGCTTGCGTGGGGTCCGAGGCGCCTTCGGCGCCAATTGCGCCCAAAAAGTGCTCGACCGCTTGGGCCGCCTGCGGCCCCGGGGTGAGAAAGCCACCGGGTAGATTTCGGCAGGTGCTGTCGCAACCTAGGACGCTGACCGGGCCAGCGGGATCGAGTTCGCGCGCTAGCCGCACCGCCAAGCGCTTGGCGCGCTCCAAACCTTCACCGAACATCGAGCGACTGGTGTCGACCACGATCACCGTGGCGTGCGCCTGACCGACCGTGGCGCGCGGGAGCTTGGGTCTCAGCGTGAGCAACGCGTAACGCTCGTCGCCCGCGCGGTAGCCGAACGCGGAAAGCTCGCTCTGCCGCTCGGGGAGCGCCCATTCGATACTCAAGTCTCCGTTCGCGCTGAAGTCGTCAGCGCTGAACGAGAAAGCGCGTGCGCCGTCGCGATCGCTTGCCGACAAGGGGTAGCCGAGCGTGCGCACGGCAAACTTCGGATCTTGCCCTCGCACTTCGACGTCGACGTCGAAGTGTCGGATCTTGGTCGTGCCACCTGGGTCGACCGGCAACGGATAGCTGTAGTGGCGGATGCCGCCGACCGGCCGAACCGCTTCGGTGTAGGCGAGCACGATTCGACGTTGCCCGCGCTTGGGGATCGGGAAGATCCTGAGCTCGAAGCGCCCGCCCCGTTGCCATTCGAGCAACGCCGGATCGCGCCACGGCCCGGGCACCCACACGATGTCGTCCTTGATTTGGGGGCGCATGCTGGGTGCGGCGTTCACGATCGCTCCGCGCCAAATCGCCGCCGCGCGGTCGCGGTCGACGAAGGCGCCCTCTTCCAGCTTGCCGTCGACCTCCAGCGCGAGCCGCTCGATCTTGGCGTCTGCGGGGATCGGGAAGCGATAAATACCCTCCAAAACTTGGTCACTGCTGTTCTCGAAGACTTCGTCGATCTCCGTGCGCGCCATGGCACCGGCGATGCGCACGCGCACGCGATGCGCGGCAAGCTTCACCGCGTCGCGTAGTTCCTCCGTGCTACCGGGTTTGCGCGCCGTCAGCTCGCCCAAGCCGCGAGCGCTGGCTGCCGATTCGTTCGCCTCGAGCAAGCTGTCAGTGAACGCGACCGCCTCCGCGAGTGTTGCGCCGGCGCTCACGTAGGGGGGGGCACCCTTGTACAAGCGCGCTTCCTCGCCGGCGCTGACGTGCAGCGGGCTCGCGCCGCCCGCGGTCAGCGTGGCGCTGCCGCGCACGACGTCCAAAATTGCGAAGTCACTGCCCGCACGCAGCGCCACCTTGCCCGCTTTGAGGTCCAGCGCGCCCTCGTTCACGTCCAGCTGCGCGCGCGCGCCGGCCTTGCTGCCAACGTCGAGCACCAGCGCGCCGTGACTCAGGCGTGCTCGGCGCGAAGCGCCGGCCAATTGCAGCTCGGTATCGTGATCGAGCGCCAGCGCGGTGCCGTCCGCGAGCGTGATTTGTGCACTCGTGCGTGGACCGGTGCGCAATATCGAGCCGGAGGGCACGGCGCTGCCGACCGCGGCCTGCGCACAGGCCGCGCCTTGCGGATCGCAAATCTGTAGGCCTATCCCGGTGTTCGGCAGGACGAGCCGCACGACCTTGCCGCGCTCGGTCGTGGCTTCACGCGGTTTGGGCTTGTGGCAGCCACCGAGTGTGACAAGCAGCGCGCTGGCGACGAGGGCAAGCAGGCGAGCGAAGACGCGTTGATCATGGTTCATGGCAGATCCCGTGCTCTCGAAACGCGACCCAGCGCTGCGAGCTTTCAGTGGATACGCTCAACTCCGCCAATTGATTTGCGGATTCTTGAATGCCAGGCGTTTTCCTGTGAGATTGCGCGGGGTAGGGCTAGGTAGGTGTGCCGCGCCCCGAGCTTGGCTAATCTGCTCGAAAGATGCCCGAACTACCGGACGTGGCGATCTACATCGAGCGCCTGAGCGCGCTCTTTCGTGGGCAGGTACTGGAGCAGACACGGCTCAAGAGCCCGTTTCTGGTGCGCAGCTTCGAGCCGCCGCTCTCGGCAGCGCATGGTCAGCAGGTCACGGGCTTCCGGCGGATCGGCAAGCGCGTCGTGTTCGAGCTGTCGGACGAGCTATTTTTGGTCTTTCATTTGATGATCGCGGGCCGTTTTCATCTGAAAGAAAAAGCCGATAAACTCGCGGGTAAGCACGTTCTCTTGGGTCTGGATTTCGCCCAGCATACGCTGCTCTTGACCGAAGCGGGCAGCAAGCGCCGCGCCAGCCTGCACGTGGTGCGTGGCGCCGAAAACCTGAGCGAGTTCTCGCGAGGGGGCTTGGAAGTGCTGGGCTCGACCCTGTTCGAATTTCAACGAGCGCTGCTGCTCGAGAACCGCACGTTGAAACGCGCGCTGACCGATCCCCGGCTGTTCAGCGGCATCGGGAACGCGTACTCCGACGAAATCTTGCACGCGGCTCGGCTTTCACCGGTGAAGCTCACGCGCAGCCTATCCGAGCCGGAGATTGCAATGCTTCACGCTGCCACGGAAGAAGTATTGAGCGCTTGGATCGCTCGGCTTCGGCTCGAGGTGGGCGCGGGTTTCCCGGAAAAAGTCACGGCATTTCGAGCGGAAATGGCGGTGCACGGCCGATTCCAGAAGCCGTGTCCCGTGTGCGGTACGCCGGTCCAGCGGATCTCGTACGCGGCCAACGAGCTCAACTATTGCCCGACCTGCCAAACCGACGGCAAGCTCTTGGCCGATCGCGGTCTTTCGCGTTTGCTCAAGAGTGATTGGCCGAAGAGCCTCGAGGAGCTCGAGGAGTACAAGGCTGCGCGCGCGGCGCCGAAGGCACCGGGTAAGTGACGCTCAGCGCGCGCGTGGGAGAGAGGTGGACGCGCGGCGCCTTCGGCGCGCGTCCACTTCTCTCTCAGCCCCCGAACGGGTGCGGTTCACGGCGTGTCTTCACGACCTTCAACGCCGCGTCTAGATCTTTGCCGTCACGCAAGCAAGCGTAGCAATCTTGGCGCTTGTTCGGCCCGCAGCCGTACTTTCGCGTCAGTTTGTTGAGCAGGTGGAAAGAACGCCGATCACCGTCGCTGGACACGCGAGCCAGTAAATCGCGATTTTTTTCGCAAGTCTCGGCGTCGCGCAGATCGAGCGCAACGGCCAAGGCTTTCGAGGCCTTGGCGCGTACTTCCTTGCTATAGATGAGCGAGCGGGCCAGATCGGTAGCGGTGGTTCGGGAGGCGGTTGCCGTCCACACCTCGTAGATCAAGTCGGCACTGATCGGGCCGGGCACGTTCGCCATTGCGGCCAGCGCGTCGCGCGCGGTCTCCGGGTCGTCGCTGTTGCGACGGAGTTGCGCCAGCACCTCCGGATCTTTGATCAAGCCCGGATCGTGAGCGACGCGCTCGCGTAGCGCACGCGCGGCGCGCATGTCTTGCGCGCCTTGCCCGAGCGAAAGCGAGATCGCCTCTTCCACCCGTAGATCGGCAGCGGGTTTTGCGCTCAGTTCCTTGACCGCGGCGTCCTCACCGAGCGAAACCCGCTCCAGCAAAGTGAGCGGCTTGGCTTTCTCGTCGGCGGTATTGCTGACGGTTGGCGCAGGCGGCAGGGGCGCTTTCGCGGCCACGACAACCGAGGCAGACGGCTCTGGGACGACCTTCAACGCGGCTCCCGGATCGGCTGGAGAGGTCACCGCTGCAGCAGCGAACGCTGCACCCAATGCGACCAGCAGCACCAGTGGCGTCACCAAGCTCCACAATGGCACTTCACCGCCAGCGAAACGTACGCGTTGCGCGAGCGCGCCGGCAAACGACGGCAATGGCTGAGGACCAAACGATGGCCGCGGCCGCACCAAGGTTGCCGCACTGCGAGCTGTCGCGACATTCCCCGCGTCGATCATTGGCGTGGACGTTGCGGTGGCGGGCACTGCTGCGACTGGCGGCATCGGCGCTGCTACTCGCGGCAGCGAGGCTGCTACTGGCGGCCACGCTGCAGGCGTTGCAGTCGCGGACGTCGAGCTGCTCGCGCTGGGAAATACCGACCGCTCCGCGGTGGGCGGGGGTGGCGGCGCAGGGCGGACACTGGGGGGTGGGGGACGGACGCTCGGGAGCGCGGGGCGAACACTCGCCGGCGCCGGCGCTTGTGGGCGAGAGTGCGCGGCGGGTGGCACCGACTGGGGAAACGTCGAAGCGCGGCGCGGTGGAGGTAAGGTGTCCTTCTCGCGCATCGCGCGGGCGCGTGATTGCACCTCACGATCGACCAGCGTTACATCGCGAACGCCGGCCGTTTCTTGGGCTTCGTAGCTGGGAAGGGGTCGGGTTGGCGGAGGCGGCAGCGCGAGCGGAGGCTCATTGGCTGCGGGTGGAGTATCCGACCAACCTGAGTCGACGATCGACGGACGGATGGCTTTCGGGTCCGGTCGTGGCGGCGCCCCGTCATTCATTCGAATCTGACCCTAGCACCGCTCGGCGGGGTGCAGCTAGTGAGGCGCATCTAGCGAGCGTCGCGCTCAGCGCGCTGCTGCTGCCGCCTTCACTTCTGGGAAGACGTCGGAATTGAGCTCGGGCCCACGTAGGATGGCGTCGGCGTTTGGCGGAATGCGACGCGGGATGTGGTTGTCGTCCACGCACGCGAGCAGGGTGAAACCTTCCGCTACGAGTTCATCCGGTTTGACCAAGCCGCCGCGCAGGAGGCGATAGTCGAAGCGCACCTTCACTCGCGTCAGCTCGGTGAGTCGTGACTCGACGCACAGGACCTCGTCGAAGCGGGCGCTCTTTCGGTAACGGACGTGTGCCTCTACCACCGGTAGGTGGATGCCGAGCTCGGTCCACGAATTGTAGTCGAGCCCGCGGCGGCGCATGTACTCCACCCGGCCTACCTCGAAGTAGGAGATGTACGTCCCGTGGTGGACGATGCCCATCAAGTCGGTTTCGCCAAATCGAACACGGACGACGTGGCGCGACACGCAGTGGGCTGGAAGATCGTTTGTCACAGGGGGGCGCGGGACAATACTAGTGAGCCGCGCGCCAAGCAATCGTCACCGTCTTGCCTCCTTCCGGCGGCGACGATGTGTCCCGTCTTGGCCCGCAACCTCGCGCTCTTGAGCGCGTGCAGCCCCGTCGAATCCGCCGAATCTCGGGGTTCGGGGGGCTCAGGCCGTCAGGCGGTCGGGCGCTCAGGCGGTCGGGCGCTCAGGCGGTCGGGCGCTCAGGTGCGCGCGCGGCCGCCTACGAGTGCGCTGCCGCCTGCCCGCGGACGGGGACGGTCAAGACCGGGACCGGCGACAAGCGCACCAGTTTTTCGGCGATGCTGCCCAGGAGCAGGTGGGCCAGGCCCGTGCGCCCGTGGGTGCTGAGGACCACCAGATCGTGCTCGCCTTTCTTCAGCTCGGCGAGTAGGGCGGAGGCGGGTTCACCGGAGACCAACCGGCTACTGGTCGACAGTGCCGCGGGTAAGCTGACCTCCGCCAGGAACTCGGCCATATCGTGCTGGGCGTTTTCGCGGATCAGCTCGCCGATTGGCTTGTGCGCTTCACCGGGACGCTGCACCATGACCGCGTCGGTCAAATAAGTCGGACGGTCCCAGACGTGCACGATGTCGAGCGAGGCGCCGAAGCCCAACGCGAGCTCTGCGCCGTAGGCCAAAGCCGCCTTGGAGTTCTCGGAATAGTCGATCGGAATCATGATGCGCCGAATGCCCATGGCGCTCATCCTACTCGGTTGCGCGCCACGCTCAAGTCCGCTGCCATAGCCGACGCGCCCGACGCGCCCGACCCCGAGCGACCATTGGCTTCCGCGCGTCGCTTCAACGCTTCGTTCATGTAGTCGAAGCCCCGCGCCACCTGAGTCAGGGTACGGCCCGAGAAGCGCAACAACACGCCGCTGAAATTTTCGCCCTGCACGAAGCGCGTCCGCTGTGCATCGAGCGAAATTACGCGCAAAAAATGCTCGCCATCGAAGAGCCCAGGGAACAGCAGGTGCGTGCGAAAACGGAGCTCGAAGTCCTCCTCCATGCGCAGCAATCTCGACTTCAGTCGATAGTCCCGACCTTCCGGCAAGCTGAGCAAGAGCCGCAGCGGGCCGCCGACGACGCCATCGGTTTTGAGCTCGGTGATGAACGGGTTCCACTCTTGGTAGCGTGGAAAGTCGGTCAGAATGCCCCAGACCTCCCGGGCAGGTGCCGCGATCTCTAGCTCGCTTCGGATTTCCATCTGGTTCCTTATAATATGCGAATTCCGACCCCCGCCCGCGCTCTCGGCATGGGTCCCTTTGAACGCGGTGCCGAAAAACTGTACACTGATGGGCTCGAATGAAGCTCTTGCAGGCGGTGCTGGTTGGCGTTGGGCCGTTCGAGAAGCTCGTGCTGCCGTTTGCAGATGACGCCGGCGATGCCCGGGCGATGACCGTGATTCACGGTGCTGGTGGCGTCGGCAAGAGCAGTGTGCTCGCCGCTTTGGGCAGTACTCGCCCCGGACATTGCGTCGTCCAGCCCACGCGCTGGGAACCGCCGGAGTCGGCTCCGCAGCCATTCGCCGCCTGCGACTGGGCGCTGGGGCAAGACGAGCCCGCGCGCCCGCACCCGCTTTCGGTGGTCAGCCCCAACGCGCGTTTGAGCCTAAATGACGAGCAAGAGGCGTTGCGTCGGCGCGAACAGGCGCTGTTCGATCGGCTGGCGAACGAGGGCGGCTTCGCTTTCCTGTCTATCCCCAGCACGCGCTGGTTTTCGCGGCAGCCGATCGCCTTCAGTGCCCCGGCACGCACGGTGGCCCGCTACGACGTGCGCTCCAGCGTCGGGGCTGACGACGCGACCCGCTCGGACCTCGCGCGTGAGACCAAGCAAGCTCTGGCCTACGCTGCGATTTCCAGCGCGCTTGCCCTGCCCAAGGCTCGCGGGGAGCGTAACTTCGAGCTGCTCGGCGCCGCTATGCAAAGTGCGCTCGACAGCCTGCTGCGGCTGGTCGGATGTTCGTACGGAGGCATCGATCCGTTCTCCTTCGAGCCCATGTTTTCGGTGCAAGGCAGCGAGCGCGAGTTGCCATTCGACGCGCTCCCGACCCGAGCGCGGCATCTGGTGGCGTTCGCCGCGCTGTCGGTGCGCACATTGTGGGCAGCTTACCCCGATCGTGACCCACGCGAGTCGGAGGGGGTGATCGCGATTGACGACGTAGACCTACATCAGGACGCTCAGGTGCAGCAGCAGCTGCCAAGCGTGTTTCGCGAGGCTTTGCCCGGGGCGCAATGGATTTTGACCACAGCGTCGTCGCTGATCGCGAGCGCCGCGGACGCGCGTTCGGTGCTGGCTCTGCGCCCGATCCCGGAGAGCGGGGGCGTGCTTTCGGGGGCAGGAGCCAGCGACCACGCCGCGGTCCGCTTATTTGCCGGTGATCAGGCGCGCACCCACTAAATAGCGACGGATTTTCGGGGCTGGGGAAGCGACGACCGCCAACGAGAGCTATGATAGTGTCTGAGTCTCGCGGATACGCATGCTCGACGACCTCACTGCCGGCCAGGTGCTCGGGCGCTACGAGCTACTCCTTCCTATCGCCAAGGGAGGGATGGCGAGCGTGTGGGCCGCGCGCCTGCGCGGCACGCGCGGGTTCCAGAAGATGGTCGCGATCAAGACCATGCTGCCCGGGCTGGTCGACGACTTGCATTTCGAGCGGATGTTTCTAGACGAGGCGTCACTGGCCTCGCAGGTCCGTCACCCGCATGTGATCGAGATCCTCGATCTGGGTGAGGTGGACCGAATCTTGTATTTGGTGATGGAGTGGGTGGACGGGGAACCGCTCAACATCATCATGAAGTACGCCGCGACGCGCGGTGGCATCCCGCTGGCGATCGCCGTCAGCATCACCGCGCAGGCGTGCCGAGGGTTGCACGCCGCTCACGAGCTACGCGACGAAAACGGCACGCTGGTTGGCTTGGTGCACCGCGACGTGTCTCCACAAAACGTGCTTTTGACTTACGATGGCGTAGTCAAAGTAGTGGATTTCGGCGTGGCGAAGGCCACGAGCCGCGCCTCGAACGACACGGAGGCGGGGCAGCTGAAGGGCAAGATTGCCTATATGTCGCCCGAGCAGCTGCGCGGCGAGCGGATTGATCGACGCACGGACGTCTTCGCCATGGGCATCTTGTTGTACATGATGACCACGGGCACTCACCCGTTTCGCGGTGACGACCAGAGCCAAACCATTCGCCGAATCAGCGACGACGAGCCGGTCACCGCGCCGAGCGCGATCGTGCCTGGCTATCCGGCGGGCCTCGAAGCGGTGGTGCTGCAGTCACTCGCCAAGGACGCTTCCAAACGCTACCCAACCGCG
>Ga0247776_10000163_pt1 | contig 15090 bp, 2 predicted proteins | sample UWRJL199509C5_FD_179912 | JGI IMG/M metagenome (GOLD analysis project Ga0247776, IMG submission 179912) | Plant litter microbial communities from Arlington Agricultural Research Station in Wisconsin, United States - UWRJ-L199-509C-5 | ecosystem: Environmental > Terrestrial > Plant litter >...
ATCTGGGAACTTAACAAATAACATTTAAAACTGGGACACTAATACTATATTATAACCTGCACCTAACACAGGCTTTAAAAAGACTAATATGGGTTAAGATAGAACGTATAGCAGGACACTAACAGGTAAGGGGTGTTTTAAAGATGGCTTATTAAGCTAACACTTTTAAATAGGGGGTTTAATGTTAATATAAGTTACTGTCATTATAATACACAGAGGTAAGTTTAAATAATAGGATATAAACGAATAATTAAATATTAACGTGAGGAACTAAAGTCCCTTACAGTGGTTATAGACATAACTATAGCTATCTATACTAATTAGTTAAAAGGTACTTTATACCTTACTTATAATGCTGCTAATACTTATCACGTAAGCACTTTACATACTATAAGCGTTTTACTTATAAGGTTTCCTCTGTTTATAGTGTAAGCACTTAGTATGCTGCGAGCAGCACCTTATTAGTTATAGGGGCTTTAAGTCTTTACACCCCTGGCCCAGTGCGCCTAGATAGTATACACCGTCCTCTACACTGTTCCTTACACAGGGAATTTGTCAGGCCGCCCCGGCCCAAGTAACGGCCTGTAAGGTCGTCATAACTTGATTTATAATAAGAAACTAATAACGATTATTTAATACTTTATTAAGTGAGTACTGTATTTAAAAAGTATAAAGAAACTAGTTTAAGTCTTTTTAAATTATAATAACCTTTAGTATTTCCTAATAAAGGAACTTAGCCTTTAATAAATATAATAAGTAAAATTAATAACCCTGTTCCACTTTTAAATCTATTATATTAATAGGAAAGATAATAGGTAAGCTAATACTTTTAGTTAAAGATAAGACTATAAGGATACTGTTAAAATGTAAAAGGGGTTAAGGTATTAGAAAGCAGTGTGTGTTAAAGGTGATTAATTATTTTTATCTTTAAGAGCGGAAGCCGTGGTATTATAGTGTGACGACCCTGCAGGCCGTCACTTGGGCTGGAGCGGCCCGACGAATCCCCCGCACAAGGAACAGTGCAGGAAGACAGTACGCACAGTACTGCGCACTGGGCCAGGGGTGCAAAGACCCGAAGCCCTTACGACCAACCAGCAGTTGCTCAGTCTTGGCAAAGGTGCTCACCTACTGAGCATCTGTGAGACCCCTGAGCAAGAGGTGCTCAGCGGCAGGTTGCTCAGTTCCTCACTGAGCAACAGACCACTGAGCAAGGTACAAGGTACCTCTGGCTGATCGGTATACATAGTCATAGTTGTGCCCACAACCACCGTGAGGGACTCCAGTTCCTCACGCTAGTATTCAATTGTTCATTTATGTCCTACTGTTCAGACTCACCTCTGTGCATTATAGTGACAGCAACCTACAGTGACATTGAACCCCCGTCTAGGAGTGCTAGCTTAATAAGCCGTCTTCGGAACGCCCCTTACTTATTGGCATCCTGCTATACGTTCTGTCTTAACCCGCGCCAGTCCTCTCAAGGCCTGTGTCGGGTGCAGGTCGTAATATATAGCCGTGAGGGTGGCCAGTGCACGAAGTGTATTAGCCACACTCGCTTCTGCGAAGCGAGGTTGGCTGACTGAATATAAGGTTGGCAGTGGAGTCTAGCGTTCTTAGCTGTGCGGATCCACGGATGCAGCCGCGGAGCAGCTGCGTGGATCTAGCCACACTGTTCCAGCTACACTAGCTGGGTGTGACGACCTTGCAGGCCGTTACTTGGGCCGGAGCGGCCTGACGAATCCCCTGTAGAAGGAACAGTGCGGAAAGACGGTGTATATTGTCCGGGCGCACTGGGCCAGGGGTGTAAAGACCCGAAGCCCCTACGACTAATAAGGTGCTGCTTGCAGCATGCCGAGTGCTTGTATCGCGAGCAGGAGAAACCTTACAAGTAAAACGTTTACGTGATGTAAAGTGCTTATATAATAAGCACTTATAAAGCTATAAGTAAGGTATAAAATACCTCTTAGGTAGTTAGTATAAATAGTTATAATTATACCTATAACCACTATAAGGGATTTTAATTCCTTATATTAGTATTTAATTATTTATTTATATCTTACTGTTTAAACTCACCTCTATATATTATAATAACAGTAACTTACAGTGATATTAAACCCCCCGTTTAAAAGTGTTAACTTAATAAACTATCTTTAAAACGCCCTTTACCTGTTAATGTCCTGTTATACGTTCTGTCTTAACCCACACCAGTCCTCTTAAGTCCTGTGTCAGGTGTAGGTTATAATATGATATTAGCGTCTTAGTTTTAAACGCTATTTATTAAATTCCCAGACATTATCTCTTTCCCACTAACATATTAACCTCTAGAAAAGGTAAAGAGCCTAAGGAGGCTTAAGCCTAGCTATAACTTCCTACTGTTAATAAGTTAGCTATATATCTTAAAAAGTTAAATTTTAATTAGTAGGGGCTGGTTAAGGAGTTTAATAAAGCCTTCCCTGGAGATATTAAAAGCTGTATTAGTCTTATTAAAAAACTCTAAGCTTAACTTAACGCTGTTAAGTTAAAGAATAACGACCTTAAAGGCTTATAAAAGAAATAAGTGAAGCTCCCCCCACTATCACGCTTTAAGGGAGACTTTATATAATTAAAGTCTTAGATAACCTAGCTTTAAAGTTATATCACCTATTATAATAAGTAGTTCTTTAAAGAAGAAGGAAAGGTCAGGTTCATTAAAGCCCTATTAGATAAAGTAGCTACTCGCTAGTATAAACCCTATATGAAGATAATTAACGATCTCTTTATAAACAAAGCGTGTAAAGAGGCTCCTAAGACTTAAGCCCTTTTTAACAATTTTAACGTCTTTATTAACTAACTTTAAACTGAATTTAAAGAATTAAACACCCTAAAGCAGGCCAAATAGCACCTTATAACTTTAAGATAAACGTCCTTAGTCTTTAAGTTCTCCACACACTTTAAGTTAAAAGTTATAAAGATTAAACTTAGTTAAGAAGCCTTAATAATGTTATTCTAGAGTAGTTTAAAGGAGTATGTTATTAAAGACCTTTATTGTAAAGACTAATTAGATTATCTTTAAGAGTTAATTAAGATGGCTATTAAGGTTAATAATCGGTATTATAATTACTATTATTAAAAGAACTTTTAAAAGGAACGGACCCCTTATTAACTAAAGAAGGGGAACTAGTTAACTATAACAGGTTACTACCTTAGATTAATAGATATTAGTATAGTAAATTATTAAAACTGACTTAACTGTAATAAACTCTAACAATAACAGTAATAAAAGCAGCCTAAGGACTTATTATAAGTCCAGTACTTTAATTATAGTAAAAAAGGCTATATAACACGGTAATACCCGTTATTAAAGTAAGTTAATTAAAAGCCGGTTTTAAAAGGGGGAAAGCACGTTAAATTTAACTTAAAAGACGTCTATATTAAGATGGCAGGTAATTAAAAAGACTACACCTAAATGGATAAATATAACATAAGAGATAAGGAAGAAAAGGAGGAAGAACCTTAAAACATAATATACCTAATCCTTAAGGGTATCTTAAAAAAGTCAGTTATAATGGTGTAAGTTATTATAAACTAACTTTAAGGTGGAAACCTAGAAACACTAAAGGTGTAGGTTACGGAAGACTAACTTTAAGAAGAAATGTTCCAGTTAGTTATTACAGGCTTTAAAAACCTTACCCTGTAAGCCTAGGAATTAAGGAAGTTTAAGAAAGACCTTAACTTAAACCTTATTAAAGTGGTAAAGGGAGTTAAAGAACTAGCTCTTTAGGCTACCTAAACAGTAAAGTAAGCCTTAAAAGGTAAAAGAGAGTAGGCTAAGAGAATTAAATTAGAAAAACGAAAGTTCTTCTTAACAGTACCCCTTAAGACTTTTAAACACTTTAAGCACATTAAGTAAATTAACACCCTTACCTCCTTAAAGGAAGGATAATTTAGATAACTGCTTTATATTAAGGCTGGTGTGCTTTAAACCGGTACCTTAAGGGTCCCTTAAGAAGGAGCAGGTTAAGCACATTAACGGAGAATCTAAAAGTTAAAAGAGAAATATTAAAAACTAGTAAATGAAATAAAAGACTTATAAGTTAAAGGTATTATTATAACGTTTAAAGATAAAGTAATAAAGATTAGGTTGTAACTTTATAACAGAGTTTACTTTACTAACTAACTTAAACACTAACTTATTAAAAAGGGCCGTTTTATAAAAGAATAAGCTATGTTATTACTACTTAAGTTTTAAAAAGAAGTTTAGGAGAAATAATAAACCTAAAGGTAAGTAAAAGAAGAGAGGGAACAGGGTACCAGTTTATCTATTCTGTACTTTATAATTATAACACCTGTAGTTAATATTAACCACCTTAATCACAGGGACATACTATAAATTAACTGTATATATAATAACTACACCCTTAATTAGTATAATGGACTTAAGGCCCTTTATAACCACTGCCCTAGCATATAAAAACAGGATTACATTATTATAAGGGTAGAGTTAAAACCAGCCTATTATTAAGTCTTTTACTACCTAATAAGGGAGTTTAATAATAAGTGGAAGGTCACTGTAATTAATCAGGCTCCAGTTATATATTAGCAGGGGGGAGTGTTTAATAACTACCTAGCTGTAATATACTTACTACACTTTAATAGAAAGGCCAGGGAATAGTAAAAGTAAAAGGATTACTAATAGATTTAGGAGTAAAAAGACATTACTGTAATATAGTCCTGTAAAGCGTATTATTAACTTATTAAGAACTTTAAAAACATTTAATTATTTAAAGTTAACTAGACATTAAAGTGTGAAAACCTAAGAAAGGTTAATCGCTAGGTTTATTAAAGCTACCTGTTTTTCTAAAAGGAATTAGGAAAAGGCTACAGGCCTTTTAAAAGGGCTGAAAACCAGTAGTTTACTAGTTAGTAAAAACCCTAAAAAGAAGAAGAGGTATTTAAAGGTTAGGCCAGATAAGACCTTAAGAACAGATAATTATTATAATTTAAATATTAAAGGAGTATAAGTATTATTCTATTAACGTTAACCTAACAGATAGAAAAGGGAGGCCGTTTAAAGTAAAAGTAGTAATTAATAACAGGAGTGCCTTTAACCTAATACACCCCTTACTAGTTAATTAAAGGAAACTACCTAACAGAGAGTATAAAGAGGCTATTCCTATTTAAAATGGAGAAGGAGGCCTATACTAATATAATAATAATAAAGTCACCCACTACTCACTACTCCTAATTAAAGTGGATAGGGATAAATAATAAATAAACTTTAACGTTACACTAATTATAAAATATAATATAATCTTAAGCTTACTTTAGCTAGAAAAGTATAACCCTATAATTAATTAAAGGAGTGGCTACCTTACCTTTAACAAGTCCCCTAATAGTAATTACCGTTTAAAGGAAGCTAAAAAGGCATTAAACCACTCCAGAGACGCATAAAGCACTTAAAAGCACATTAAACCCTTAAAACTAAATATAATTTAAGTTAGGTTTACTAAAATAGTTAAAAGATTAAAAGGTTTACTATATTACTTAAATGACAATTTAAAAGGTGGAAAGAAGTAAAAAGCTAATTTACAGATAAGTGAAGAAGTCGACTTATTTAAGGTACCTGTGGAGTATAAGAAGTTTACCCTGTTTTAAAAAAAGATATTACGATTTCTAAACTATAAACTATAAGACCACGAAATTAAGTTAAAGCTAGGAGCGAAGCTCCACAGCTTCCAGCCCTACTACTTAAACCCTTAACAGGTTAAAGCCTTAAGGGAGTATATTAACGAGAACCTAAGAAGTGGGTTTATTATAAAGTCCCAGTCCCTAATAAAGTACCTAGTACTGTTTATCCTAAGAAAGGGAGACGGTAAATTACATATAATTATTAATTATTAAATGTTAAATTAAAATATAATTAAAAACCATTACTTATTATTACTTATTACAGAAATGTAAAGGTGGATTATTAAAGTAAATTAATTCTTTAGCCTTAATTTCCCTATAAGGTTTAACTACGTTAAAGTAAAGGAAGAGAATAAGTATAAAACGGCCTTTTAAACTTATAACGGGTATTATTAATATTACATTATATTAATAAGATTAATAAACACCCCTGTAACCTTTTAAGGCCTTATTAACAATGTTCTCCGCCCCTTCCTTAATAAGTTTATCTTTATGTATATAAATAACATTCTAATCTATTTTAAAACTTTAAAAGAACATTAAAAGTATATATAACAGGTTCTAACAGCTTTTAAAAAAGTAAAGCTAATAGTAAACCTGGAAAAAAGCCATTTCCACGTTTAGGAACTAAATTATCTAAGGTTTAAAGTAATCCTTAAAAAGCTTAAAATGTAAGCGGAGAAGGTAAAGGTAGTTAGGGACTAGCTTACTTTAAAGAATTAAAAAGAGTTATAAGCCTTTATTAACTTTATAAACTTTTATTAATATTTTATTAAGTATTTTACAAAGATTGTAAAACCATTATATAAACTTATAATAAAGGGTAAACCGTTTAAATAGACGAATAAATAATAAAAGGTGTTTAAGGACCTTAAACACACCTTTATTATAATATTAATCCTAACCCTCTTTAATTTCTTAAAACCTTTTTAAGTTAAAACAGACTCTTTAAAATTCGTAATTAGTAAAGAACTTAATTAAATCTAGGATAATAAGAAACACCACCTAGTTACCTTTTTATTAAAAGGAATTTATAATCCAGCCTTATAATATCTAATTTATAATAAGGAACTAATAGTAATTATTTAATACTTTACTAAATAAACGCTATACTTAAACAGTATAAAGGAACCAGTCTAAGTCGTTTTAAACTATAATAACCTTTAATACTTCTTAATAAAGGAACTTAATCCACGGTAGGTATAATAGGTAAAGTTAATAACCCCGTTCCACTTCTAGATTTACTATATTAAAGGAAAAGATAATAGGTAAGCTAATACTTTTAATTAAAGACAGGATTATAAAGATACTAACTTAGTTTTAATCCCTATTACCATATTTAATAAAGTAGGGAACGGCACGTTAGAATATACGCCATAAGTGTTAGATAACTAAACATTAAAATAAACTATTAACGTTTATATAAACTTATAAATAAAATATAATATCTATTAATAATAATAGGACTTTTAAGCTAAAAGGTTAATAAAAGGAACCTGTAAGTATAAATGCCCTATAGGAGACTCCTTAAGGCACGTGTAAAATTATAGTAAAGGGTGCCTAAAATATCTAAACCACAACGAAACTGGTTATTAGTTAAAACAGTTATTAAAAGGCATAAACGGCACGCTTAAATTAAAAGTAAGGCTTTAATATTAAGAGAAACTATATATTTACAACTTAGGTAAACGAAAGGAGTACGTTTAACAGATTTATAAATCTTAACTTAAAAGATATATAAGTTAAGTTAAGACTCTTACATAAGCTTAATAAACATACGCCTTCTTAAGAATAAAAAAGTTAGTTAAGGAAATGGTTAATAATTATAACGTCTGCCACTATAAGCAGAATCAGCGTTATAAGCCTTATAAACTTCTTAAACCACTCCCTATACTATAGGCGTGTAACAACCCTGCAGGCCGTCACTTGGGCCGGGGCGGCCCGACGAGTCCCCCGCCTAAGGAACAGTGCGGAGGACGGTGCACACCGTCCGGGCGCACTGGGCCAGGGGTGCAAAGACCCGAAGCCCCTACGACCAATAAGGTGCTGCTTGCAGCATGCCGAGTGCTCGCATCACAAGCAGGAGAAACCTCACAAGCAGAACGCTCGCGCGGTGCAAAGTGCTCGCATAACAAGCACTTACGACACTATAAATAAGGTACAAAGTACCTCCCAGTTAGTTAATATAAATAGTTATGGTTATACCTATAACCACTGTGAGGGACTTTAATTCCTTACACTAATATTTAATTATTTATTTATATCTTACTGTTTAGACTTACCTTTATGTATTATAATAATAACAACCTACAGTGACATTAAACCCCCGTCTAAAAATGCTAGCTTAACAAGCCATTTTCAGAACACCCCTTACTTATTAACGTCTTACTATACGTTCTATCCTAACTTACACTAGTCCTCTTAAGGCCTATATTAGGTGTAGGTTATAATATAATACTAACGTGTCAGTTCTAAACACTGTTTATTAAACTCCTAGACACCACCTCTCTCTCACTAATATATTAACCTCTAGAAAAGGTAAGGAGATTAAAGAGGCGTAAACTTAACCTTAACTCCCCACTATTAATAAGTTAGCCACATACCTTGAAGATTTAAACCTTAACTAGCAGGGACTAATTAAAAAACTTAATAAAGCCTTCCCTAGAGATATTAAAAGCTATATTAATCTTATCGAAAAACTCTAGGCTTAACTTAACATTATTAAGCTGGAAAATAACAACCTTAAAGGCTTATAAAAGAAACGAGTAAAGCTCCCCCTACCGTTACGCTTTAAGGAAGACTTTATACAGTTAAAGTCCTAAATAGCCTAACTCTAAAGCTATATCACCTATTATAATAAAGAGTTCTTTAAAAAAGAAGGAAAGGTTAGGTTTATTAAAACCCTATTAAATAGAGTAGCCGCTCGCTAATATAAACCCTATACGAAAATAATTAACGACCTCTTTATAAACAGAGCGTGTAAAAAGGCCCCTAAGACTTAAGCCCTTTTTAACGACTTTAATGTCTTTATTAACCAACTCCGGACTGAGTTTAAAGAATTAAACACCCCCAGGTAGGCTAAATAACACCTTATAACCCTAAGATAAACGTCCTTAATCCTTAAGTTCTTTACCCACTTCAAGTTAAAGGTAGTAAAAACTAAACTTAACCAGGAAACCCTAATAATACTGTTCTAAAGTAGTTTAAAAAAGCACGTCACTAGAGATCTTTATTAGGAAGACTACTCAGATTACCTTTAAGAGCTAGTTAAGATGGCTATTAAGGCTGATAACCGGTACTATAATCATCACCATCGAAAGAACTATTAGAAGGAACAAACCCCCCACCAGCCAAACAAACTAAAGAAGGGGAACCAGTTAACTGTAACAGGTTACCACCCTAAGCTAATAGACATTAATATAATAAACCGTTAGAACTAACCTAACTGTAATAAGCCTTAACAATAGCAGTAACAAAAACAGTCTAAGGACCTATCTTAAATCTAATACTTTAACTGTAATAAAAAAGGTTACATAACATAGCAGTGTCTGTTATTAAAGCAGGTCAGTTAAAAACCAGTTTAAAAGGAGGAAAACACGTTAAGTTTAACTTAAGAGATATCTATATTAAGATAGTAAGTAATAAAGAAAACTATAACTAGATAGATAAGTGTAACTTAAAAGATAAGGAAAAAGAGGAAAAACCCCAGGATATAATATATTTAATCTTTAAAGGTGTCTTAGAAAAGTTAGCTATAAAGGTACAGGTTACAGAAAACTAACTTTAAGGTAGAAACTTAAAACTATTAAAAGTACAGGTTATAAAAGACCGACTTTAAGAAAAGATATTCCAGTTAACTGTTACAGGCCTTAAAAACCTCACCCTGTAAACCTAGGAATTAAGGAAGTCTTAAAAGGACCTTAACTTAGAAATTACCAGAATGGTAAAAGGAGTTAAAAAATTAGCCCTTTAGGCCACTTAAACAGTAAAATAAGCCTTAAAAGGTAAAAGAGAACAAATTAAGAAAATTAAACTAGAGAAATAAAAGTTCTTCTTAATAATACCCCTTAAGACTCTTAAACACTTTAAACACACTAAATAGATTAACACCCTTACCTCCTTAAAAGAAAGACAGCTTAAATAACTACCTTACATTAAAGCAAATATACCTCAGATTAATACCGTAAAGGTCTCCCGAGAAGGCATAAAATAAACACATTAATAGAGGGTCTAAAAGCTAAAGGAGAAATATTAAAAGTTAACAAATAAAGTGGAGGACCTATAAATTAAAAGTCTTACTGTAACATTTAAAGATAAAGTAATAGAAATTAAGTTATAACTCTGTAATAAAGTTCACTTTACTAATTAACTTAAGTACCAACTTATTAAAAAAGGTTACTTTATAGAAGAATAAACTGGGTTATTATTACCTAAGTTTTAAAAAAAGGTTTAAGAGAAATAACAAACCTAAAGGTAAATGGAAAAAGAGAAGGAATAAGGTACTACCTCTCCCGTTCCGTACTCTATAATTGTAACTCTTACAGTTAACGTTAACCATCCTAATCACAGGGATATACTGTGGATTAACTGTGTGTACGACAATTACGCTCTTAACCAGCATTATAGACCTAAGGCCCTTTATAACCACTTCCCTAGCATATAAAAACGGGATTACGCAGTGGTAAAAGTGGAGCTGGAACCAGCCTATTACTAAATCTTTTACTCCCTAATAAAAGAGTTTAATAATAAGTGGAAAGTTATTATAGTTAACTAAACCCCCACTATATACTAATAAAGAGGGGTATTTAATAACTACCTAATTGCGACGTATTTACTATATCTTAACAGAAAGGTTAAAAAGTAGTAAAAGTAAAAGGACTATTAACAGATTTAAAAGTAAAAGGACATTACTATAATCCAGTCCTGTAAAACGTACTATTAACTTATTAAAGACTTTAGGAACGTCGTACCGTTTAAAGTCAACTGGACGTTAAAGCGTAAAAACCTAAGAAAGGTTAATTACCAGGTCTATTAAAGCTACCTGTTTTTTTAAAAGGAATTAGGAAAAGATTATAGGCCCTTTAAAAAGGCTGGAAATTAGTAATTCACTAATTAGTAAAAACCTTAAAGAGAAGAAAAGGCACTTAAAGGTTAGGCTAAATAAGACCTTAAGGATAAGTAATTATTATAATTTAAATATTAAAAAAGTATAAGTATTATTCTATTAATATCGACCTAATAGATAGAAAAAGGAGGCCGTTTAAGGTAAAAGCAGTAATTAATAACAGGAGTGCTTTTAACTTAATACACCCCTTGCTAATTAATTAAAGGAAACTCCCTAATAAAGAGTATAAAAAGGCTATTCCCATTCAAAATGGAGAAAAAGGCCTGTACCAGTATAATAACAGTAAAGTCACCCACTACTCGCCACTCTTAATTAAAATGGATAAGGACAAATAATAAATAGACTTTAATGTCACACCAGTTATAAGTTATAACATAATCCTAAATCTACCTTAACTGGAAAAGTATAACCTTATAATTAATTAAAGGAGTGGCTACCTTACCTTCAGTAAGTCCCCTAACTATAATCACTATTTAAAGAAAATTAAAAAGGTATTAAACCACTCTAGAGATACATAAAGCATTTAAAAGCACGTTAAACCTTTAAAACTAAATATAGTTTAAATCAGGTTTACTAAAACAGTTAAAAGACTAGAAAGTCTACTATATTACCTAAATAATAATTTAAAAGGTAGAAAGAAACCAGAAGTTAATCTACAAATAAGTGAAAAAGTCAACTTATCTAAAATACCTATAGAATATAAGAAGTTCACCCTGTTTTAAAAAAAGATACTATAATTACCAGACTACAGACTATAAAACTATAAAATTAAGCTAAAGCCGGGAGTAAAACTCCACAACTTCCAGCCTTACCACCTAAACCCCTAACAGGCTAAGGCCTTAAGGGAGTACATTAATAAGAACTTAAAAAACAGGTTTATCGTAAAATCCTAATCCCTAGTAAGGTACCTAATACTGTTTATCCTAAGGAAGGGAGATGGTAAGTTACACATAATTATTAATTACTAAACGTTAAATAAGGATATAATTAAAAATCACTACCTATTACCACTTATTATAAAAATATAAAAATAAATTATTAAAGTAAACTGGTTCTCTAGCCTTAATTTCCCTATAGGATTTAACCATATTAGAGTAAAGGAAAAGGACAAGTATAAAACGGCCTTTCAGACTTGTAACAGGTATTACCAGTACTATATTATACTAATAAGATTAACAAACGCCCCTATAACCTTCTAAGGCCTTATTAACAGTGTTCTCCGTCCCTTCCTTAATAAGTTTATCTTTATATATTTAAATAACGTCTTAATCTATTTTAAAACTTTAAAGGAACATTAAAAACATATATAACAGGTTTTAATAACTTTTAAAAAAGTAAAGCTAATAGTAAACCTAGAGAAAAGCCACTTTTACATTTAAAAGCTAAACTATTTAAAGTTTAAAATAACCCTTAAAAGGCTTAAAATGTAATTAAAGAAGATAAAGGTAATTAAGGATTAACCTATTTTAAAGAACTAAAAAGAATTACAAACTTTTATCAGCTTTATAAACTTTTATCACTATTTTATCAGGTATTTTATAAAGATTACAAAACCATTTTATAAACTTATAGGTAAGGGAAAGCTGTTTAAATAGACTAATAAACAGTAAAAGGCGTTTAAAGACCTTAAACACACCTTTATTATAACGCTAGTCCTAACCCTCCCTGATTTCTTAAAACCTTTCTAAATTAAGACAGACTCTTTAAAGTTCGTAATCAGCAGAGAACTTAGCCAAATTTAAAACGATAAGAAACGCCACCTAGTTACCTTTTTATTAAAAGGGATCTACAGCCCAGCCTTATAATACCTAATCTATAATAAGGAACTAATAACGATTATTCAGTACTTTACTAAGTAAACACCGTATCTAAACGGGATGGAAAAACCAGTTTAAGTCTTTTTAAACTATAATAACCTTTAGTACTTCTTAATTAAAGAACTTAGCCTATAACAGGTATAATAGGCAGAATTAATAACCCTGTTCCACTTCCAGATTCACCACGTTAAAGGAAAAGATAATAAGTAAACTAATACTCTTAATTAAAGACAGGACTATAAGGATACTAATTTAGTCTTAATCCTTATTACCATATTTAATAAAGTTAAAAACAGTACGTTAAAACATACATTATAAGTATCAGATAACTAAATATTAAAATAAACTATTAACGTTTATATAAACTTATAAATAAAGTATAATATCCATTAGTAATAACAGGACTTTTAAGTAAAAAGGTTAACAGAAAGAACCTGTAAGTATAAATGCTTATTAAAAGACTTCTTAAGGCACTTATAAAACTGTGGTAAAGAGTACCTAATACACTTAAACCATAATAAAACTAATTATTAACCAGAACAGCTATTAAAAGGCGTAAACAGTATACTTAAACTAAGAGTAAGGCTTTAATATTAAAAGAAACTGTACATTTATAACCCAGATAAACAGAAAGATTACGTTTAACAGGTTTATAAATCTCACCTTAGAGGACATATAGGCCAAGCTAAAACTCTCACGCAGGCCTAGCAGGCGTACGCTTTCCCAGGAATAAAGAAGCTAGTTAAGGAAGTGGTTAATAACTGTAACATCTGCCATAGGAAGCAAAACCAACATTATAAGCCTTATAGACTTCTTAAACCACTCCTTATACTATAAGTGTTATAAAGTTTAATCTTACTTAACTTTATCATTAGGATCTTAAAGTCTAAAAACCCTACTATAGGAGTCACTTATAACCAGATCCTTATGATAATTAACAGATTAATAAAGTGGGCCTACTTTTTACTAACCTTAAAAGATATAATAGCAGAGTAACTCGCTTATATCTTTAAAAAAAAAGTAGTTTCATAACACCTTTAACCAGATAACATCGCCACGGATTAAAATAAGTTAATTATATTAAAGTTCTAATAAAGGCTAATACAGAGAATAAGTGTAAAGAGTAAGCTTTTAACAGCTTTCCACTTACAGACGGATAACTAAACAGAGTAAGTTAACCAAATACTTATAATATATCTTTAGGCCTATATTAACTTTAAATAAAATAATTAACTTAAATTATTACTAACAGTTTAAATAACCTATAATATAACGCTAGTCAAGTTAACAGGTATATTACCGTTTTTTACTAATTATAATAAAGAGCTTAAGCTCCGTTAAAACCTACTTACCAGCACCCTTTAAGCTATAATCTATACAGACTGGATATAAAAACTATATAACTACTTATAAGCTAAACTTAAGTTCACACACAAATAAATAAAGAAGTTTACTAATAAACATTAAACTAAATAACTAATATTTAAAAAAAGACTCCACTATAATAGTAAATAAGTTAAGGGACCGACTTTTCAGGAGGGGGACCACGTTTACCTTTTTTCTTAAAACCTGCACTTAAAACAACCTAGTAAGAAGCTTAACGTTAAAAGATACAGATTATTCCAGATTAAAAAAAAGGTCACCACCTTTAATTATAAATTAAACCTACCCACCAGTATAAAGGTGTGGATTAAGGTTTTTTACATCTCAATTTTAAAACCTGTATTAAAGGGAGTTGTATTAAAAAAGAAGATTAAAATTAACACTAATAAGGATAAGTATAACGTTAAGGAAGTTGTGGATTTATAAAAGGGAAAGAACATATTTGAATATCTTATTAAATAACTAAACTACAGCCCTAAAAGCAACTTATAAAAGCCTGTTAAAAATCTTAAATGCCTAAACCTAATTACAGAGTTCCACTAAAAGAATCCAGATTAACTAAAACTAACGATAAAAACTAAGAATAAGATAAGATCTGATATCTAAATTACTATACTAAAAAGTAAGACCATTATGGGATTTAAAGCTTAAAAAGCAGCAGGAAACTCCTTAATAAGTACAGGAGGGTATTTATTAAAACCTTAACTAAGGTTATAAGGACCTTAAACCTAATAAGGAGGTAAGACCTCTAAAGCTCTTAATAAGCTCCACACGAAAATAAGTGCTGTTAAGGAAAGAAGTTAATAAAAGAAAAAAATCGCCAAAACTCTTATAAGAGTTAAACTCATAACCTCTCACTAAAAAAGGCAGTTATAAACCAAGTTATAAAACAACCACTCGCTATAAAGACCCCGCCAGGAAGTTCCCCTAATTAAAAGACTCCACGTTATTAAAAGGGGCGTTTAACCTAACCTCTTTACTCTCCTAAAACTTTAATAACTGTTGGGTTTTTACAACCCTAACCCGGCCAGTGTGGTTAGAACAGTGTGGCTGGATCCACGCAGCCGCTCCGCGGCTGCATCCGTGGATCTGCACAGCCAA
>Ga0247776_10000164_pt1 | contig 15034 bp, 13 predicted proteins | sample UWRJL199509C5_FD_179912 | JGI IMG/M metagenome (GOLD analysis project Ga0247776, IMG submission 179912) | Plant litter microbial communities from Arlington Agricultural Research Station in Wisconsin, United States - UWRJ-L199-509C-5 | ecosystem: Environmental > Terrestrial > Plant litter >...
AGCGGAACCATTGTCGTGCCATGCACTGACGGACGGTCTCGCTTTGCGCGAGCTTCTGCCCGAGCTCGGGCACGCCCGTGAATTTGCCGTCGATTTCAGCCGTGGCGAACAATTCACCGCGAGCATTCACCGGCTCTTGTCCGTCCATCGTGCGGAATCTGCCGAGCGAGTCGTAATTCTCGAAGGCAAGCCCAATCGGATCCATCAGCCGGTGACAGCCCGAACAGGAAACGTTGCTTTCGTGCTCGCGGAGCCGCTCACGGGTCGAGACACCGGGTGCCACGTCTGGGGGCTTGGGAATATTGGCGGGGGGCGCGGGCAGCTGCTGGCAGAGCAGCATCTCGCGTACGAACTTCCCGCGATAGATCGGCGAGCTCTCCGACGGTTTGGCCAGCACCGAAAGGAACGCGGGCAGTGTCAGTATGCCCGAAGTCGCGCCATTCACGCCGTTCGTGGCCGTGAAGGAGGCGCCACTGGTCGTGCCGTAGTACGGCGCCAGATCCTGGTTTACGAACACCGTATGGCTCGTGAGTAGAGTGCTCAGCTTGCCGCCTTGCTTCGTCAGCAGATCATCGAAGAACGTGCTGGCCTGTGTCTTCATCGACGCGCGCAGCGTCGACGTTTGCCACTCTGGGTAAAGCGTTGCGTCTTTGACCGAGTTGTCCAAATCGGACAGGTGGATGAAGTTCTCCAGGAAACGCCGCATCACGCTCGCACCCCGTGGGGCCTGCAGCATCCAAGCCAGTTGCGATAAAAGCCCTCCTTTCGTGGCCAAGCCGCCGGAGCTGGCCGCAGCGGTCAGCTCTTCGTTCGGCATCGTATCCCACAGCGCATACGACAAGCGCGACGCAAGCTCATACGGCGAGAGCTTCACGGCGGTGTCGCTCACTTGCTCTTTACCGCCGACTTCGACGCGATACAGGAAGCGCGGAGCCTGCAAGATCCCTTGCATCAAAAGCTCGATCCCGTGCGCGTAGCTGACCTTGGCGCCCACGTCGAAGAGCTGCAAGTGGAGCTCGATGTCTGCGGCATCGGTGACCGGCGCGCGATACGCGCGGGCAGCGAAGGTTTGCACGAAGGTTCTGGCGCAATCGCGCGCTGCATCGCCATCTGCGCAGGGGGCCAGCTGCTTCAGCAAGCTCTTGTTGCTGGCGACTGAAAGGCTTGCCTGGTTCGCGGCGTTGCGATAATTCTCGAGGTCGACTTGCGCCACGTCTGGTTGCACCAGCCCAAAGGCTGAAGCCGAACGGCCCGCGCCAAGCGCGCCGTCCAAGCCCGCGATTTCGCCGACCAGGTCGTGCACGCTATTCAGGTATTGCGTGCGTGTCAGCAGTTTCATCGGCGACGGACCCGGGTCGACCGTGCCAGTCATACACTCGAAGCCGCGTGGGCCTGGCATCGTCGAGCTCGCGCCAGCGCTGCCTGCACCTGGAAGCGCGCCTTCGCCGCCTCCGTTGCTTTCTGAGGAGCTAGCCTCGCCCGCTGACCCAGGCAAAGTTGCGCTGCCGTGATTGCCCGACGCGCCGGTGACACAGCCCGGGAAAGCGAGCAACCAGACCATATAGGCGACCCCCAGCAGCGCGCGCTCGGGGCTGGCTGTTTCCGCGCAGGTCTCGATCCGCCGGAGCTCGCTCATGGGGTTACCACTCAGTGGGTACCGCCCGGGAATGCGATCTCTTTTTCTTCCGCGCGGAGCTCTTCGTTCAGGGTGCGATATGACAGCACAGCGGTCCGCAATCGTATGCGTAGATCGGTCCGTGCTCTTGGCACACCGTCCCGCATTGGTTGCCACCCTGACTCCCGCAGCTCAGCTGGCACACTCCGCCGAGCTCGATCGAGTGGGGCGGGCTACAGGGGGTATCGTTGCCCGGCGGCTCGTCGTCCGGGTTGGGAGTGTAGTACAGACGATCGAGCTCGACGTCGTCGGCGCAGTTCGCCAGCGTCAGCTGATGGCGGCCAATTGCCAGCGGAAATTCCAGCGCATGGCCGTAGTCAGTGTCTTCGTGAAAAGCGTCCCAATACCAGATCTCCCCAACGCTGATGCGCCACTTGATCCACGGACCCTCGTCGACCTTGAACCAGAAGCGGTTGTGGTCGGCGTCGGGCGAACGGATGCGGCCCCAGATTCGATAATTCGCGGCCGTTTTTAGCGTAAATTCATAGACTGCGCGTGCCCCCCCGGGCTCACCTTCGGACTTCGCCCCGCTCGGCGCAACCAAGATGCTCGCGCCCGAAGCCGTCTGGTCGCTCGCCACGCTGAAGCCGCCCGAGAGGGTGGCGCTCTCCGCCTCCAGGTAGTGGCCCGTGTCGGTCCAGATCCCAATCCGCGTTTCGCGGGCCTCGCACGCCACCGCGCTCAGGCAGGCGACGAGCAAGCGAGCGCACGCGGCCGCTCGCCCCACACTCACGGGTCGCCCGCGAGACGACTCAGTTGTGGGCTATGCGGGCTCTTCGGGTGAGCCGCGATGAAGGCGTTTGCGCGGCGCCGCGCCGCCTCTGTGTTGCCTTGAGCCAGAAGCAGTTCAATCGCCAGCACTTCGCGCTCCTGCCCCAGCACGCCCTTCGGAAAATTGGCGCGCAGTCGAGCTAGCGACCGCTCCGCTTCGGCCGTGTCGCCGCGTCGCAATTGCGCGCGAGCTTGCGTCAGCAGAGCGCTCTCGGCGTTCAGGCGATCGCTTGCGTTCGGTTCGGCGCTGGCTTTGGCGGGACGCTCGCTTGCAGGCACGGCGATGCGAGGCGCCGTCGCTGGCTCCTCCGTCGCGATCGCTGCCGGGATCGGCTCCGGCAGCGTTGCGCGTGCTGGCGGTGCAACGCTCGCAACGCTCGGGGCGGGACGGCTGTGGAACGGAGTCCACAGCAGCGCGGAAGCGCCAAGCACGCTTCCCGCCAACGCTAACCCAAGCGTCAGCTTGCTTCCGAGCGCCTTCAGCACCAGCGGCGTGACAGTCAATGGTGAGCCAGCGCTGCTCGCTACCGCGGTAGCCGTGCTGCCAGCAGCGGCTGTGCTCGCGAGCGTGGCACTAACCAGAGCAACCGCCGCGACCTGCGCTTCGATGCGAGCCCAGGCCTCGCTTTTGGCGTCGGCAGGTGGCTGGACGCGTTGCAGGCTTCCGAGCAACTTGCGCTCGAATTCGTCGGCGTCACTGATCTGATTCAGGAATCGCTGCGGATCGGCCACTAGACGGCCTCCTTTCGCCCGCCCGCCGTGCCGGCCGAGAGGCGTTTGACTTCACGTCTGAAGGCTTCACGCGCGAGGCGTAGCCGGGAACGCACGGTTCCGACCGAGACGTTCAGCAATGTAGCGATGTCTTGTCCCGACATCTCCTCGAGCTCGAACAAGACGAACACCGTTCGTTGCGGCTCGGGCAGCTTGTTCAAGATGGCCTCTGCCGCGTGCGCAAGCCGCCGGGCCTCGCTTTCGCTCGAGAAATCCTGGTGGTCGCCAGCCGCAGCCTCTAGCTCCGCGTCGTCGGTGGCGACCTCTCGCCGGACCGGCGCTGAACGCCGGTAGTCACTGGCAACCCGTTGCGCGATGCCGAACAACCAGGTCGAAACCAGCGAGCGCCCCTCGAATTCGGGGAGCTTGAAATACGCGGTCAGAAACACCTTCTGGGCCAAATCCAAGACATCCGGCTCGCGCACGCCCAGGCGTCGCAGTGAGCGCCACACGAAGTCGAAGTGGGCGTCGTACAGGGCCCGAAAGTCTGCAGGCGGCTCGCTCATGTCAGTCGCCTGTGTCGCGTCCGAGCCGGTGGCGTCGGGGGCGCTGGAAGCGCGGCCCGGGAGCCCGGGGAGCAAAACCAGGTCATGAGATGATACCACTTTGGTGGTGTGTGGGGGCTCCTGGCTCGAACGATCAAAAAATCTTTCTGGCGCAGAATGATGCCCCGATCGGGGACGGCTGCTGTCGAAGTGCGTTTTTCCGCCTTCCGGCGCTGGTGGACATTCCGAGAGGAGTCGTGACAATGAACCCGAATTCCAGATGCGCGGTCGGCTGGGTGGTCTCTTGCTCATGAGCGTCATCGGGACGTTCCACGGCGCCGCGTGCGCACAAGGGAGCGAGGGGCTGCTGGTCGAGCGCGCGGCGGGTGCGGAGACGTGTCCGGATGCGGTCAGTCTCAGCCAACGCATCGCAGCGATCCGTGGGCGACCGCTGACCTCGAGCAGGCTGAGCTACGAGGTTTACTTCACGCGCACCGGGGATTCCTTCAGCGCCGCCATTGTCAGCGGGCCCAGCGGTGAAAGTCGACGTGTTCTGGAGGGGCGCGGGACGTGTACGGCGCTGGCCCAGGCCACTGCCGTCACACTCGCGCTGTTGTTCGATTCCGACGCGGAAAGCGCAGCAAAGCCGGAAGTCGAGCCTGCGCCGGCGCTAGCGCCTGAACCGGAAAGGTCGCGCGCGCTGCCGGCCACGCTGCCGCCGCCGGCGCCCGGCGCGCGTGCGCACGCGACACTGTCAGTCGGTGTGGCGGGACTGGCGTTCGTAGTGCGCCCTTTGGCGCCGTCATTTAGCGGCGAGCTTGGGCTGCGTATGCGCCGCTTTCGTGCAGGTCTTGGTGTGTTGTGGACCCCGACTCAATCGCTAGCGTTGGATGCTGGTCAGATGACCGTGTCCTTGCTGACTGGGACCGCGCGTGCCTGTGTTGCACTGACGCAGACGCCCAGCATCGAGCTCGACCTGTGCTCGGGATTGTTTGCGGGCGCGGCCACCGGCAAGGCAGATGGTCCAGGGATCAGCGACAACGCAGCGCAGACGCGGTCGTATCTCGCGCTCCCGCTCGAAGTTTCGCTGGCCGACCTCTCGCCAGCATTTGGCTGGGAGGTCAGCGCAACGGCGCTCGCTGGCCTCGCCCATCAGGACTTCGTAGTCGAGGGACTGCCCCCAGCATTCCGCGCGCCCCGAATCGGCGCGATCTTGACCGTTCGCGTGTTCGCACTCTGGCCGTGGTGACCTTTCATTTAGATGCGCGTCTTCACTCACTCACCTGAGCAGGCGCCGCACGGTGCGGGGCAGCTCGGCCTCGCTCGGGGCCCCGCGCAACAGCGGCTCCAGCGGGGTTGCAGACAATGTGTGCCAATACAAAATCCGCTGCGGACGCGAACGCGGTTCCGCGTTCGCGCTCGAGGCAGTGCGCAGCAGTTCGAGCACTGTTGCGAACGCCTTCGCTGTGTAGGTCTGGTCGAGGACGAGGCCGATCTCTCGTGCCACGCTCGTCGCGTGCGCACCCGCGGCGCTGTTCGCGCCATAGCCGGGGCCGACCTGCGTGGCATCGAAAGTCAAACCAGCGGCAAGCTCGGCACTCTGCGCCGTCGCGCCGGAAAGGCGCAGGGCTTCTCTCGCCAAGTATCGGGCCGCCAGACGGGGGCCAAAGCCGGCGATGACCTGAACGCCCAATACCCGGCAGCGGAGGCCGCGCCGTGCGACCCCTGCAGCGAGTCCCCCGCAAGTGCCTCCTGAGCCGAGCGGTACGACGATCAGATCGGGGCTGGGCAGCTCACCGGCCTCGACTTGCTCGGCGAGCTCGTCGACGGCATCGGCACACGCGAGTGCACCGACCCCGTTCGAGCCGCCGGGAGCGATCAGGTAGTCGTCCCGGCGCAGCACGCGCGGTAGGAGCCAGGGGATCAAAGCCGGGTGTGGCGCTGGGTAGAGCTCGAGCCCGAGCCCGACGCCCGCACGCAAGGTGTCGAGGGCGTGCTCAGTGAAGGGTTGGGGAAAGACGAGCGCAGCGCTGCTCAAGCCGGCGGCACGCGCAAACAGCGTCAAGGTCAGCAGGTGATGGCTGCCCGCTGCGCCGAAGCTGAGCACTCGTTTGGCGCCGCGCCGCACGGCTTCGGCGACCAGGCGCTCGGCCTTGCGCACCTTGTTGCCACCGTAAATCGCGTGTGACAGGCCGTCGTTCTTGAGCCAGAGCTCGGCGCGCGCGTGGCTGAGCTCTGGGCATGCGCGCACCGGGGTAGGGTAGAGGGGCGCGGGCAGCACGGCACGCTCATCCAGGCACGGCGCCTTTGGCGCGTCCAGTGGGCCCTTCGGCGGTGCGCTGGCTAGCTAACCCGCAGACGGCGCGAACACTCGCAAGCGATGCCCGTCGGGGTCGAGCGCAACGAAGGTGTGCCCAAAATCCAACTCGATTGGCGCCTGGGCGATCACGAGACCACGCGCTGACCAATCGCGATGCCTGGCGCGCACTGCATCGGCGTCGCCCACCGCAAATGCCAGCTCGCTACCGCCGAACTGCGCCGGGGCCGCCGGCTCGACCGTGTGCCTGGACCACAGCCCGAGCATTAGGCCGGAGCCGAGCGCAAAGAGCGCGAAGGTGGGGCTGGACTCGACCGGCGGATGCCCCAGAAGCTCGGCATAAAATGTCGCGCTGGCGCTGGGGCTATCGACGTAAAGCAGAACGAAATTGGGATTGAACATCTCGCGAGGGTGCCGGAGCCATGTGCCAAATTCTGGCAGTAGTGTGGCCATTGCTCACAAATTAGCTGAAAAAATGCCCTGGCTTCGGCTGCCAAAGATTGGCAGCATCGAGTGATGTCGCGCGCCGATCGCCTGCTGCGCCTGATTCAGGTGCTGCGCCGCCACCGAAACCCCGTGAGCGCTCGAGAGCTCGCGGACGAGCTCGAGATCTCGATTCGATCCGTATATCGCGACGTGCAAACGTTGCGTGCAGAAGGGGCGACGATCGACGGCGAACCGGGAGTGGGCTACTTGCTGCGTCCTGGCTTCATGCTGCCTCCCTTGATGTTCACCGACGAAGAGCTGGAGGCACTGTTGCTCGGGCTGCGCCTGACTGCCGAACATGCGGATGCTGCCCTCGGTCGAGCGGCAGCCGAGGTGGTGGCCAAGCTCCGCGCAGTGTTGCCCAAGGATCTGCGCACGCTGCTGGACGAGACAGCGCTACTCGCGGGCCCTGCGCTTTCGCGGCCCCCGGAGACCGTCGAGCTCGCTCAGCTCAGGCGCGCCATTCGCGAGCAACGCAAGGCGCGCATCGTATACGCGAACGAATCCGGGGTGAGTACGAAGCGTGTGATTTGGCCGCTCGGTCTGGGCTTCTTTCAGCGTTCGCGCTTGCTCATCGCTTGGTGCGAAACCCGCGTAGATTTCCGCTCGTTCCGCACCGATCGCATCGCCCAGTGGGAGCTGCTCGATGCGCGCTTGCCGCGCTCGCGCGTGGTGCTGCTCCGCGAATGGCGGGCGCGCGAACAGATCGCCGAGCCGATTTGAGCTCGGCGCGATTGCCTCGCGTGCGACGGTTGGCCGAGCTGCAGGTCGGCGCGTGGTTCGAGATCCGTAAGCCCAAACTGGTGAGCTTAGACTTGCGCCGAGCCTTCCGAGGTTTGATCGAGCGCTATCGGTAGAATCGCTGCTTTGGTGGCGGCGCTCAGCGTGCCGTCGATCGAACCGCCGTCGCTACGCTCAATCACGATGCGTTCGACCAGACGAGTCGCGCGGGCGCGCGCCTGATACGAGGAAACCACGATGCCGAGCGCGAACAACGTGCGCTGCAGCACGGCGATCACCGGCGAGCGTTGCTCACGCGTGATCTCAATCGCCGTGAGGCGTGAGCCCTCTTGTTCGAAACGAACTTGTGGATTTTCCTGAGACACTACGACCCCTCCAGGCATGGGCTTCGTTTCCTAGTCTGTCAACGTCAGGAGACCTGATTCTGTCGCCTTCGGCCAAGAAACATTTTGCAATGCGAGCGGGCCCGCGGCTGGGAATAAAAGTTGGTTCGGACTGTTTGCATGCTGGCATTGTGGCGCTTCGGTGACGTGAAGGTGATTTCCCAACATAGGTCGGTGTTAGTATCAGGCCCATGATCAAGCACGTTGTCATGTGGCGGGTCCGCGGCACATCCGTGGAAGAGCGGCGCGACCAGGCCGACAAGATCCGCACGGTGTTGGAATCGTTACGCGGCAACATTCCGGGCATGTCGAGCCTCGAGGTCGGTATCGGTAGCGGCGGTGACGAGCAGCTCGGCGACGTCGTGCTGATCTCCACACACGACGATTGGGCGGCGCTGAAGGGTTACCAAGTCCATCCCGCGCACCTCGAGGCGGCGCGCGTCATTGCGGCCGCGCGCATCGAGCGGCGAGTGCTCGATTTCGAAGTCAACGACGCGAACGGCGCGTGAAGCTACCACTCGGCGGCGAGCGCGCTCTAGCAAGCGCTCGCCATCGAACCGATCCGCGCTGAGGTCCAGCGAAGATGCTCAACACCGTTCGTGTTCCCGACAAACTCGTGCCTCTGTTCGAGGAGGCGCAGAAATACGTTGCTCGCTACTTCGCCGAGCAGCGCGCGGACGTCGAGCATGGTTCGCTCGAGATTGGTGGGCAGCGCTACGTGCTCGTACGCGCGGCGTCGATGTCGGTCGAGTTCTACGATATGGTGCGGCGCTTTTACGGCAAAGAAGAGGAAGCGCATGCCGTTGCGCATAGCCTACTCTTCGATATCGCCCATGCCATGGGCATGGCCGACGCCAAGGTGTTCGTGGAGCGCATGGGCGTCAGCGATCCAATTGCGCGGCTATCTGCCGGCCCCGTGCATTTTGCGCACGCAGGCTGGGCGTTCGTCGACATTTCGCCCGATAGCACGCCGACTCCGGACGACGACTACTACTTACTTTACGATCACCCGTACTCCTTCGAATCGGACTCATGGCTCGCTGCGGGGCGTCACACCGACAGCCCGGTGTGCGTGATGAACTCCGGCTACTCATCCGGCTGGTGCGAGCAAAGCTTTGGCATGCCGCTGGTTGCCGTCGAGATCTTGTGCCGTGCCAAAGGCGACGCGGCTTGTCGCTTCATCATGGCCCCGCCAGCGCGCGCGGAGGAGCATATTCAAGGCTACATTCAGGCGCACCCGGAGCTTTCTCCCAACATCGCGCGCTATGAGATCCAGCGCTTCTTCACCAAGCGCACCGATCAGCAGCTAGTGCGAGCCAACATGGAGCTCGAGCAACGGGCCGTTGCGCGCGCGAACGAGCTGTCCGTGATCAACGAGCGCCTGGAACGCGACATCGCCGAGCGACGAGTGGCCGAGGCGGCGCTGAGCGCGAGCCAAGAGCTGAACGAGCGATTGATCGAGGCGCTGCCCGGTGGCGTGGTGCACGTTGCCAAGGACGGTTCAATCCTGCGTGCCAACGCTGAAGCGCTGCGCATCCTTGGCCTGAGCTACGACGAGATCGCACGCCGTTACATCAGTGACTTCACCCCGAGCACGGTCTTCGAGGATGGCTCGCCTGCGGCAGTCCAGGACTACCCGGTGGCCAAGGCCATCCTCACCGGTCTGCCCCAGCCAGCGCTCACGCTCGGTGTGACCAAGCCCAACGCCGAGGTGTCGTGGGCCGTCTTTCGGGCAGTCCCCACGCGCGATCCCGCAACCCATCAGGTCACCGGCGCGATTGCCACGTTCATCGACATCAGCGAGCGTAAGCGGCTGGAAGAGAAGCTGAGGCACACCCAAAAGCTAGAAAGCTTGGGCGTGCTTGCGGGTGGGATCGCGCACGACTTCAACAATCTGCTGGTGTCGATCCTGGGCAATGCCTCTTTGGCCAAGAGCCTGGTCGACGTCGATCCCGTGCTGCAACCGCTGCTCGAAGAGATCGAGCTCGGAGCTCGGCGCGCTGCCGAGCTGACGCATCAGATGCTCGAGTATGCCGGGCAAGGAAAGTTCAAGCTACAGTCCCTAGACTTGCCCGAAGCGGCGCGCGAGATGGCTGGGCTGCTGCGCGCGATGATCCCACCAAATGTCGCGCTGCACTACCAAGTTCAAGAGGGGCTGCGTCCGATCGAAGCCGACCCGACTCAGATCCGACAAGTGATCATGAACCTGATCACCAATGCGGCCGAATCGATGGTGGGTCGCGCTGGGCGGATCGTGATTGCGGTCGAACAAGTGCAGATCTCGGCGGAAGGTTTGGAGGAATACCCGGGCCATGCCGCGACGCCGGGCCGGTTCTTGTGTCTGGAAGTCACCGACCAGGGTTCGGGCATGGACGACGAGACGCGACGCCGCATGTTCGACCCATTTTTTACGACTAAATTCAAAGGTCGCGGTCTGGGCATGGCGGCGGTGCTGGGCATCGTGCGCAGTCACAGCGGTGCGATTCGTACCGACAGCCAAAAAGGCATCGGCACGCGCGTCAGGGTGCTCTTGCCGGCCAAAGCCGAAAGTGCCGGGTTCATCACGCGCGGCAGCCCCTCTCGAGGCACCGTGCTCGTGGTCGATGACGACAACAGTGTCCAACTTTTAGTGCGACGTGCGCTCACCGCCAAAGGCTTTGGCGTCCTGGTGGCGTCGAGCGGCGCCGACGCACTACGGCTTTTCGAGCAACATGGCAGCTCGCTCGACTTGATCGTGATGGACGTCACGATGCCGAACATGAGCGGAATCGAGGCCTTGAAGCTGATCCGCGAGACGGGGAGCGACGTGCCCGCGCTGCTGAGCAGCGGCTACAGCGTCGAGCTGATCACTCTGGACTCACCGGAATTTTTTGCCTATCTCCAAAAGCCCTACGACATCCCACAACTGTTGAACGCGGTGGCAGCGGCGATCGCATCGCGCGCGCATGTAAGCGAGCGTAGTCCGCAGTCTTAGTTGATTCGGTTCGTGTTGCGAAAAGGGCTTCACAGCAGGTGTGAATTCCCGTTAGTGGGAGACAGTGATTCGTACGGCTGCGCTCGCACTAGTGTGCTTCTATTGGTCCCTGTCCGCTAAAGCGCAAGCCCCGCAAGACAAGACCGTGCGCGCGACGGACCAGGCCTTGGTCCAGAGCGCCCTCAGTGCTTTCGAACGGCAGGACTATGCCGCGGCTCTGTCGCAGTTCGAGCGAGCGGCGATCAGCGCGCCCAGTCTCACGGTTCGTTTGTATTTGGCTCGCTCGCGCGCCGCGATGGGGCAGCTCGTGGGCGCCGCAGCGGACTACGGCAGCGTCCTTTCGGGGGCCGAGGCGGATGAAGTGAGTGTGAGTGCGCAGCAGGCGGCCGCGAACGCGCGCGATGAGCTCGCGCAGCTCCGCCCCCGTATCCCGTCGGTCGAGATCGCCCTGGGTGACGCCGAGCAACACTCGCGCAAGTTGCGCCTGTCGATGGATGGTCGGGCGATTCGCTTCAGTGTGCAGATCCCCGTCGACCCTGGTCATCACGAGGTAATCGCCAGCGACGCTGAGGGTGAGCAATCCCGAGTCGCTTTCGAGATCAGCGAGGGTGAAGACAAGACGCTCGGCATTACCTGGCGCTCGGACAACGGCCGAGCCAACCCAAAGCCCGAAGCGGTCGTCGGCGGTTCGTCGGCTCGCCGCACATGGGGCGTGGTGGCTCTCACGGTCGGCGCCACCGGGCTCGGCGTGGGTACGGTGACCGGCATCGCGTCGATGACGCGCTATTCCGCGGCCGAGGCGCATTGCCCAGCCAATCGCTGCACCGAGGGCGCAGCCTACCCGGACGACCGCTCGATGTTTCGCACGCTGCGCACGATCTCCGCTGCCGGCTACATCCTCGGTGGTGCCGGCATTGGCACCTGGCTCGGCCTCTTACTGACGACCCCGAAGGCAACCACCGAGCACCCCAAAGTTAGCCCCTGGACGCCAGTGGTAGGCATGGGCAGCGCCGGCGCCCGCTACGTATTCTAACAACGCGCATAGCGCCGCACGCTCGGCTGGACTGTCTGCCGCGTGCACGGCGCGAAGACCCGCACCCGTCACGCGATGCGTCTGACCTGCGCCTGCGCCTGCGCCGCTTCGCTTCCCGCGCCTGCTCGGCTCGCGCCGCTGACACGGCGTCGGCTCTGGATGCGTGACGCGCGCGCCTTGCGAACGGCGACGCGTTCGATCGACAATGGCCGCTCGTCTTCGACCAAGCTCAGCTCTGCTGCCGAGAAGCGAGGCACCGCCGGGGGGCGAGGGAGGGTTGGGTTCTTGAGCCAGCTGCGATCGTCATCCATAGGGGCACCGCCGAGCTTGAGTATCTTCATTCAACCCAGATTGCGGCTCCGTGTCCGCTACTTTGCGCTCCATGTTCGCAGATTTTGAGTGTCAGGTTGTCGGCACTTCTCGGTCTATCTGCGCGGCTCGCCTACGTCAGCGGGCTTCCTGCGTGCTTGTCGCACTCGCGGTATTTGAGCCGAACCTCTAGGTATTTGCAGCTTTGCAGCGGCTCAGGTCGCCGCGCGTCTAAGTCGCAACGCGTTGACGATTACCGACACTGAGCGGAGGCTCATCGCCGCCGCAGCCAGCATTGGACTCAGCGACAGGCCGAAGGCGGGATAGAGCACGCCCGCCGCGACTGGGATGCCCAGCGCGTTGTAGCCAAACGCGAAGTACAGATTCTGGCGAATGTTGCTGAGCGCTAATCTGCTGATCTTGCGTGCTCGCGCGATGCAGGCAAGGTCGCCTTTGACGAGCGTGATGCCTGCGCTCTCGATGGCGATGTCGGTACCGGTGCCCATCGCAATACCGACGGTCGCTCGCGCCAGCGCAGGAGCGTCATTGATGCCATCGCCGGCCATGGCCACGAGCCGTCCTTCTCGTTGCAGCCGGCTGACCTCGTGCGCTTTTTGATCGGGCAATACGCCGGCGAGCACCTCACTGATGCCAAGCTCGCGGGCGACGGCTTGCGCGGTGGCAGGTGCGTCGCCAGTGAGCATGATGATGCGCAAGCCATCTGCCCGCAGTGCGTTCAGCGCGGCCGGTGTGCTGGCCTTGATTGGATCGGAGATGGCGAGCAGACCCGCCGTTGCTCCGGCCCGCGTGAGGAACACCACGGTCTGTCCCTGGGCCTCGAGCTCCGCGGCAAGCTGGCTCAATGGACCCGTCGCTGCGGATTGTGCCTCGAGCAAGGCGCGATTGCCGAGCGCGACCGGCGCGCCTTCCACGACGCCTCGGATCCCGCGGCCGGTCAGTGATTCGAATTCGCTCAGCGGCGCGAGCCGAATGCCGCGTTCGGCGGCCGCATCGAGCACGGCCCGGGCGAGCGGGTGCTCGCTTTGCGCTTCCACGCTGGCGGCCCAACGGAGCAGTGATTCTTCATCGACTCCCGGGCTTGCGGCAACGCGAGTCAGCCGCGGCTTGCCCTCGGTCAAAGTGCCCGTTTTGTCGACCACCAGGGTGTCCGCCTGGCTCAAGAGCTCGAGCGCCTCTGCGTTTTTGAACAGCACGCCCGCCGCCGCGCCGAGGCCGGTGCTGACCATGATCGACATTGGGGTTGCCAAGCCGAGTGCGCATGGGCAGGCAACGATCAAGACGGCGACAGCGCTGACGATGGCGTGGGCCAAGCGTGGCTCGGGGCCGACCAAGAACCAGACAGCGAAGCTGAGCAACGAGCTTACGATCACGCACGGAACGAAGTAACTCGAAACTCGGTCGACCAGTTTCTGAATGGGTGCACGGCTGCGCTGCGCTTCGGCGACCAAGCCCACGATGCGGCTGAGTAACGTCTCGGTCGCTAGTTTTTCGGCCTGGATCAGCAGCGAGCCGGTGCCGTTCAAGGTGCCGCCGATCACGTGCTCGCCGACCCGCTTGGAGACGTAGCCAGCTTCACCAGTAATCATCGCTTCGTCTACGTGGCTCGAGCCGGAAAGGACGAGACCGTCGATGGGCAGCTTCTCCCCTGGCAGGACCCGCAATTGGTCGCCGACGCGCACTTCGGCGATTGGGATCTCTTGCTCGCTGCCGTCGCTCGCGACGCGCCGGGCGCTCTGTGGCGCCAGCTCGAGTAGCTGACGAATCGCCGCGCCCGTTTGGCTGCGTGCGCGCAGCTCCAGCACCTGACCGAGCAGCACCAACGTCACGATCACGGCGGCAGCCTCGAAATACAGGCCGAGCTCGCCGTGCTCGGTGCGCAGCGAATCCGGAAACATGCTCGGAGCGAGCAGCGCCACCACGCTATATGAGTACGCGACGCTGACGCCGAGCGCGATCAACGTAAACATGTTCAGGTTGCCGGTCTTGACCGAGCGCACTCCTCGCTCCAAGAACGGCAGCCCAGCCCACAGGCAGACCGGCGTTGCGAGCCCAAGCTCCAAGAACCCGCGCGCGCGACCGGAGATCAGCTGCATCGTGCCGTGGAACGGCAGCATCGAACCCATCGCGATCAGAAACAGGGGCGCGCTGAGCGAAGCCGCAATCCACAGCCTGCGCGACATGTCGGAGAGCTCCGGATTGGCTTGGTCGGCGGTCGGCTGCTCGGGCTCCAGGGCCATGCCGCATTTGGGACATGCACCGGGTTTATCCTGACGCACCTCTGGGTCCATCGGGCAGAGCCAAACTTGTCCGAGTTTTGCCGGTGATGTGCGGATTTCAGGCGCCGGCGCTTTCGTGGCGGCCGGCAGCGCCACTTCTTCTCGCTGTAAGTAGCGTGTGGGCTCGGCCGAGAACCGCTCACGGCACTTGGGGTTGCAGAAAAAGTACGTAATGCCTTCGTGTTCGAACGACCCGCCGCGTGCGTGTTGGGGATCGACGTTCATGCCGCAAACGGGATCTTTGACCGTGCTCATGGCATTACCCGCTCTGCACCTTGGAATCAGCCCAAGCTTTGGACGGCGCGCCGACGTCGATGCCGTCACGCGCGAGATCGGCGCTCGGCGCGGGCTGCGCGATCGTGTTTACCGGAGCCTCGTACCAGCCCGGATCGGCGTAGCTCGAGAGCTTGTCACGCACCTTCAGGATCGTGAACATCCCGCCCATGGTGATGGTGTCGTACTTGCCGTGTCCGCCGACCATCGGGATACTGTTCTTGGGGACACCCATTTGCATGTCGCCCATGTCGCCCATGCCGTCTTGCCCCATGGTCATGTAGCCCGGCAGTAGGCGCTGAACTTTCGAGTCGAGTTTGCCCGGCTTGACGCCGATCATGTTGGGTAGGCCGTGCCCCATCTGATTCATCACGTGGTGCGTCATGTGGCAGTGCATGGCCCAATCCCCAGCTTCACTAGCGACGAATTCGATCGTGCGCGTGCTGCCCACGGGTACCAGCACCGTGGTTTCGGGCAATTGCGCGGACAACGGGACCTCACCACCGTCAGTCTCCGTGA
>Ga0247776_10000165_pt1 | contig 14992 bp, 1 predicted proteins | sample UWRJL199509C5_FD_179912 | JGI IMG/M metagenome (GOLD analysis project Ga0247776, IMG submission 179912) | Plant litter microbial communities from Arlington Agricultural Research Station in Wisconsin, United States - UWRJ-L199-509C-5 | ecosystem: Environmental > Terrestrial > Plant litter >...
AAGTCGACATATTTAAGGTAAGTCGAAGGTTCTTCAAGATTGCGTTGGGGGCGGCGGGTATCTCAGCAATGGAACCGAGGACTTTTTCTGGTCACGAAAAGCTTTTCGCGAGCTACGCCACTCTCTTTGATCGCGATTACCACCTCTTCCTCTATTCCGTAGGCCTCGGCGCAATCGATGAGTGAAGCGATGCGCGATCGCAAACTTTAGGATCTAAACGAGATCCTGGTACACCGGATCATCGCCCCGTTTGTGCCACTTCGTTCCGGTACTGGAACCAATCTAACTTCTGTCAGCGGCTCGCTGACTCAAACCCATTAGCCTAGGTAAATAGAGGATGCACTGACCACAGGGATCGTCATGCCGCTACTGAGAGGGAATGAGGACAAACCCATCGTAGTACTGTTTGTTGCTGGCGAAATAAAAACAAAAATAAAAATAGAGAGAAGTTGTTGTAGTCTCTGCTCCTTTAGAGGCGGATGTCTCTTCTATAATGAATTCACTCAGTGCAAAACAAGATAGCAGCGATGGCTGAGGCTGGGGTGCAGGGCGACTGAGAGCGAAGAGGGTCTGCGCCGTAAGCAAACGCGCAGTCATGAACAACGGAAAGGTTCTAGCTTTCTGGCAGCCTGCGAGCTAATTTCCGCGTCTAACTCCCTGAGAAACTCCTCGGGCGCCCTCCACAGGCAAGCTTAACCAGTCTAAAGATGTGCTAAATACTGAGTCTACTCCGGTGTATGAAACGCTAACGCAGGCAGGCTTCTAAGGCTAGCAAAACCCTCAACGACTAAGAACTAGAATTTGGAAGATAATCTTCTTATAAAGCTCTTCAGTATTATAGGCTGTAAGGTTAAAAAGAACAGTAACGTTAGGTAACTATTCGTTAACTTTAGCTTACGTTACGTAACCTTTGCTCTGAAAATAAAGGTTAGCTTTACATATGTAATTTTATTTGCTGGAAGGTACGGAAGTAATAAGCACTGCTACTTAGATTAACTGCTTTTAATTACGTATGTCTTAACGGTCTTATTCTTTATCTTATCATAAGTCTAGTTATTAGGATACTTGAACGTGAGAGGCGTTTTATCAATATTAAGGATCTGTAACAGTTTGTGTTTATGCTGATATAGCTTAAGGCTAAGGTTCTTAGCTAGCGAAGGGCTATTAACGGCTGGCGGCAGTGTTATTAAAGCGTTGGTAAGGCAGTCTGGTGAACTGGTGCGATGGCGCAACAGGGAAGAAACCACAAAGAGAACCACACCCACAGAACGTTGTTGTCGGCCTGAAAGGCCGACTCCCAGACTACTAGTCCTCCGATCGGAGGGATACAAATGTAACTGACGTAGAAAAACAGATACGTACCTAGTATGGAACAAAACCTAATATGTGACGGTGCCTAGCATGGAACGGAGCCTAGCATGGAACAACAAAGGAAACACGACCGTGGATCAGGTCATCTTCCTTCGATCGAAGGGCCAGAATGTCACTGGGCTTTCAATGGGAGGTCTTTGTGGTGAAAATCGTCGGATCGATTGTTGATTGAAAGAAGCACGGTTCAAGGAACCGCGCGGCGCGGCCCCTTTTTGACGGTAGCACGCGCCAGAGAACGCATCGCTATGTACATAAACGGCTACAGTAATATTACACACAGAGCCTAAAAAGAACGACAGGGTCGGCCTAAACAAACGCCCCGAGTCACTGGGAAGGTAGTCGAATAAGGAGGTAGTGGCTTCAGAGCCTTTAGAGCCTTACTGCTAGTGGATTTAACTTCGATACAGTTAAGAACATCTTCTAAAATAAGAGTCTTAATAGCTAGTGTTAAAGTGGTAGCGGCTGGTGTAAGGTAGTTAGTGGCTGGTATTGTTAGAAAGAAGGGAGTTCTGGCTAGAGGCCAGACCTGTTAGAAAGAAGAGTTTAAAAACCACTAGAATAATAGATTTTTAACTATTGCTACAGACGTGTAATTGTAGCCGCGTGGCTTTGTCACACGGCTTGCCACTACTCACAGCTATAAGGAAAGCTCTCTAGCTGAGCCAGAGAGCTGAATAAGCAATATAATCACGTAGTTGCAACCCCTTTAATTCTAAAGAATCCAGAGTGCAGTGCTTCTAACACCTCTAACCTTATCCTGGACTCAAAGCTAGAGTCACGCCCGTAGGAATGCTAAGTGTCAGGTGCATATTACAACCTGCACCCGACACAGGCCTTGAGAGGACAGGCGCGGGTTAAGATAGAATGTATGGCAGGACGCTAACAGGTAAGGGGCGTTCCGAAGACGGCTTATTAAGCTAGCACTCCTAGACGGGGGGTTTAATGTCACTGTAAGTCGCTGTTATTATAATATACAGAGGTAAGTCTAAACAGTAGGATATAAATAAATAATTAAATACTAACGTGAGGGATTAGAGTCCCTTATTATAATTATAGGCATAACTATAACTATCTATACTAATTAGTCAGAAGTACCTTATACCTTACTTAATAGCCTATTACTTAATAAGGAATTAAGTAACTTACTATTAAGCACTTCTTACTTAAAGGTCTTACAGATACTTAATAAGTAAGCACTCCTACTAAGACTAAGTAACTGCTAGTTAATCGTAAGGGCTTTAGGTCTTTACACCTTTAGCCCAGTATACAGTATTATATGTACTGTTTTCCTACACTGTTCCTTCTGCAGGGGATCTATTAGGCCGCTCCAGCCTAAGTGACAGCCTGTAAGGTCGTTACATAATTCCCCCTCTTTAACATTCTTTTCCTATAAAAAATCTTAGTAAAAGCGTTTTCTTTCTTTAACGTAACTATACCTACTAACTGTATATAAAAATGCACTTTAAAAAACAGCACCTCTTATTACTATAACCTTACAGACTTCACTTTAACTTTTAAATCGTAAATGTCACCTTATAGTCGTTATTCTTTAAAATTGCTTTCTTATCTTATTACCACACGGTTGGATAGTTACTCTAAATGTTTACTAACAGGGGCTTTGTCTTTATATAACACGTTTAGTTATAGTGACGTTTTCCTTTAATGGCTCCTTTTTAAGAAGCACCACTTTAACGTTAAGTATAATGTTGCTACGTGGAACCTGGAGCTGAAAACTCGAGAGCTCTGTAAAGCTGTTACTTATCTTAACCAGATTAAAGCCCAGCACCGCAAGATGGAAAAGCGAGCTTTTTCTACATTTAATTAAAAGGTAGAGATCCTTTATTTCTAAAAGTAAGAGGAGACTCGTTTGGCTGCTCCTCTTAAAGTTAGTAAATCCTTTAACTAGGGAGGCTTTTTAATAAGAACACCTGCTAGTTCTTTCTCTAGGGGGTCACCCCAGCTAATAACCTCTTCCTAACCTAACTTATAATTCTTTTCGTAAGGGTTTGTAGGTTTAAGTTCCTTAAGGGTCTTTTATCACCCTAAACCCTCGCTCCTTAGGGCTAAAGGGTCTAGATCGATAATTTTTTACTTATTTTTCTTTTACTGACTTTTTTCTTTTTTAACAGTACTTACTCCTGTATAAAGTTTGTTAGAAGCTCTAGGGGCCCAACCTCCTTATTAAGTCTAAAGTCCTTTTAACCCTAGCTAACATTCTGATAAATGTCCTTCTACACCTATTAAAAAGTTTCCTGTTATTTCTTAAACTTTAAGTCTTACAGTAATCTTACTCTTTAGTTTAACAGTTTAAATGTTAAACTTTATCTTATTTTCTTTATTTTTAAAGTAAACTAATTAATTTACCTCCTTAAGGCTACATTAACTAATTTAACCTTTACCTTTTACTCTTCCTTTACAGGTAGCTTTAATTAGTCTGGATTTTTTCAGTAGAACTCCGTAATTAGGTTTAGGCATTTAAGGTTTTTAACTGGTTCCTATAAATTGCTTTCAGGGCTGTAATCTAACCACTTAACAAGATACTTAAACGTGTTCTTTCCCTTTAAGAGTTTATAACTTCCTTAACGTTATACTTATCCTTATTAGTATTGATTTTAATATTTTTTTCTAAGGGAACTCCCTTTAGAGCAGGTTCCAGAAGTAAGATATGAAAAACCTTAACCTGCACCCTTATACTGGCAGGTAAGTTTAATTTATAATTAGAGGTAGCGACCTTTTTCTTAATCTAAAATAATCTATACCTTTTAAAATTAAGCTTTTTACTAAGCTGTTTCAAATGTAGGTTTTATGAAAAAAGGTAAACGTAATCCCCCTCTTAAAAAGTCAGTCCTTTAACTTGTTCGCTATTATAATAAAGTCTTTTCTTAAGCATTAATTACTTAGTTTAGTATATATTAGTAAACTTTTTCATTCGTTTATATATAAACTTAAATTCAGCTTATAAGTAGTCGTACAGCTCTTACATCTAGTCTGTGTAAACTGTAGCTTAAGGGGCGCCAGTAGGTAGGCCTTGATAGAGCTTAGGCTCCTTACTGTAATTAATAAAGAACAGTAATATACTTATTAACTTAACTAATATTATATTATAAACTATTTATATTGTTAATAATAACTTAAATTAATTATCTTATTTAAAGTTAACATACACTTAAAGATACGTTATAAGTACTTAATTAACTTATTCCGTTTAACTATCTATTTATAAGTAAAAGGCTGTTAAAAGCTTACTCTTTACACCTATTCTCTACATTAACCCTTACTAAAACTTTAATACGATCAGTTTATCTTAATCTATAACGATATTATCTAGCTAAAGGTATTATAAAATTACCTCTTTCTTAAAGATATAAGTAAGTTACTCCACTGTTATATCTTTTAAGGTTAGTAGAAAGTAAACCCACTTTATTAATCTGTTAACCACTATAAGGATCTAATTATAAATAACTCCTATAACAGGGTCCTTAAACTCTAGGATCCCAGTAATAAAGTTAAGCGAGATTAAACTTTATAATACTTATAATACAGGGAGTGGTTTAAAAAGCCTATATAGCTTATAACGTCAGTTTTACTTCTAATGGCAGATATTACAGTTATTAACCACTTCCTTAACCAGCTTTTTCATTCCTAAAAAGGCGTACACTTACTAAGCCTGTATAAGAGTCTTAACCCGGCCTATATACCCTTTAAGTTAAGACTTGTAAACTTACTAAACGTACTCTTTCTATTTATTTAAATTATAAATGTATGGTTTCTCTTAATATTAAAGCTTTACTTTTAATTTAAATATGCTATTTACACCTTTTAATAACTATTCTAGCTAATAACTAATTTTGTTATAATTTAAATATATTAAGTATTCCTTACTACAGTCTTATAAATGCCTTAAAAAATCTCCTAAAGGGTATTTATACTTACAGGTTCCTTTTATTAACCTTCTCACTTAAAAGTCTTACTATTACTAATAAATGTTATACTCTATTTATAAGTTTATATAAACGTTAATAATTTATTTTAACGTTTAATTATCTAATACTTATAATATATATTCTATCGTGTTATTCCTTACTTTATTAAATATAATAATAGGGATTAAGATTAGATTAATATCCTTATAATCCTGTCTTTAATTAAAAGTATCAGCTTACTTATTATCTTTTTCTTTAACGTAGTGAATCTGAAAGTGGAACAGGGTTATTAACTTTACCCACTATGCTTACTGTAAGTTAAGTTTCTTCGTTAGGAAGTATTAAAGGTTATTATAATCTGAAAAGACTTAAATTAGTTCTTCTATATTGTTTAAATATGATGCCCACTTAGTAAAACACTAAATGATTACCATTAGTTCCTTATTATAGATTAAGTATTGTAAAGTGGAGCTGTAGATTCCTTTTAATAAAAAGGTAATTAAGTGGCGTTTTTTATTATTTTAAACTTAATTAAGTTCTTTACTAATTATAAACTCTAAGGAGTCCGTTTTAACTTAAAAGGGCTTTAAAAAGTCAGGAAGAGCCAGGACTAATGCCGTAACGAAGGTATACTTAAGGTCCTTAAACACCTTTTACTATCTATCAGTCCACTTAAACGGCTTACCTTCTCCTGTAAGCTTATACAGTAATTTTATAACCTTTATAAAATACTTAATAAAGTACTAATAGAAATTTATAAAGCTAATAAAAGCTTATAACTCTTTTTAGTTCTTTAGAATAAGCTAGTCCCTAACTGCCTTTACCTTTTCTACTTACATTTCGAGTTTCCTAAGGGTTACTCTAAACCCTAAATAGTTTAATTTCTAGATATAAAAATGGCTCTTTTCTAGATTTACTATTAGCTTCGCTTTTTTAAAAGCTGTTAGAACTTATTATATATACTTTTAGTATTCCTTTAAAGTTTCAGAATAGACTAAAACGTTATTTAAATACATAAAGATAAACTTATTAAGGAAAGGGCAGAGAACACTGTTAATAAGGCCTTAAAAAGTTATAAGGGCGTTTATTAATCTTATTAGCATAACATAGTATTAGTAATACCCGTTACAAGTTTAAAAAGCCGTCTTATACTCATCCTCTTCCTTCACTTTAACGTAATTAAACCCTATAAGGAAGTTAAGGCTGGAGAACTAATTTACTTTAATAATTTATTTTTACATTTCTGTAATAAGTAATAATAAGTAGTAATTCTTAATTATATCCTTATTTAACGTTTAGTAATTAATAACTATATGTAATTTACTATCTCCCTTCCTTAGGACAAACAGTACTAAATACCCTGTTAAGGACTAAGACTTTATAATAAACCTGTTCTTCAAGTTCTCATTAATATACTCCCTTAAGGCTTTAACCTATTAAGGGTTTAAATAGTAAGGCTAAAAGCTATAAAACTTCACTTCCAGCTTCAGCTTAATTTTATAATCCCACAGTCTGTAGTCTAATAATTGTAATATCTTTTTTCAAAATAAGGTAAACTTCCTATATTTTACAAGTACCTTAAATAAGTCGATTTCTTCACTTATTTATAAATTAGCTTCTTACTTTCCTTTACCTTTTAAATCGTCATTTAGGCAGTATAATAGACCTTTTAATCCTTTAACCGTTTTAATAAACCTAACTTAAACCGTGCTTAGTTTTAAAGGTTCAGTATACTTCTAAATGCTTCGTACATCTTTAAAGCAGTTCAGTACCTTCTTAACTTCCTTTAAACAGTAATCACAGCTAAAGGACTTATTAAAAGCGAGGTAACTACTCCTCCAGTTAATCACAAGGTTATACTTTTCCAGCTAAGGTAAACTTAAGATCATATTATACCTTATAACTAATATAACATTAAAGTCCACTTATTATTCGTCCTTATCCACTTTAATTAAAAGTAGTAAGTAATAAGTAACTTTACTATTATTATACTAATATAGGCCTCCTTCTCCATTTTAAATAAGTATAACCTCTTTATACTCTTAATTAAAGAGTTTCCTTCAGTTAACTAATAAAAGGTACATTAAGTTAAAAACACTCCCATTATTAATTATTACTTTTACTTTAAACAGCCTCCCTCTTCCGTCTGTTAAGTCGATATTAACAAAATAATACTTATACTCTTTTAACATTTAAGTTATAATAACTATTTATCCTTAAAGTCTTATTTAACCTAACCTTTAAATGCCTCTCCTTCTTCTTAAAGTTTTTACCAACTAGCAAACTACTAATTTCCAGCCCTTTTAAAGGGCTTACAACCTTTTCTTAATTCCTTTTAAAAAAACAAATAACTTTAGTAAACCTAACAATTAACCTTTCCTAGGTTTTCACACCTTAACGTCCAGTTAACTTTAAACGGTTTAATATTTTTAAAGTCCTTAATAAGTCGATAATACACTTTACAGAACTAGATCACAGTAATATCCTTTTACTCTTAAATCCATTAATAATCTTCTCACTTTTACCATTCTCTAACTTTTCCATTAAGATATAACAAACACGTTACAACTAGGTAATTATTAAGTACTCCTCCTTACCAATACGTAATAAGGGCTTAGTTAATTATAATAACCTTCCACTTATTACCAGATTCTCTTATTAAAAAGTAAAAGACTTGGTAGTAAGCTAGTTCTAACTTTACTCTTACAATAACGTAATCCCGTTTTTATACGTTAGGGAAGTGGTATTACGACCTGCACCCGACACAGGCCTCGAGAGGACTGGCGCGGGTTAAGACAGAACGTATAGCAGGACGCCAACAGGTAAGGGGCGTTCCGAAGACGGCTTGTTAAGCTAGCACTCCTAGACGGGGGGTTTAATGTCACTATAAGTCGCTGTCACTATAATGCACAGAGGTAAGTCTAAACAGTAGGACACAAATAAACAATTAAATACTAGCGTGAGGAACTAGAGTCCTTCACGGTAATTATAAGCATAACTATAACTATCTATACTAACTAACTGGAAGGTACTTCACACCTTACTTATAGTGCCGTAAATGCTCGTTATATAAGCACTTTACATCGTGCAAGCATTCTACTCGTAAGGTTTCTCCTACTTACGATATAAGCACTTAATATACTGCAAACAGCACCTTATTAGTCGTAAGGGCTTCAGGTCTTTACACCCCTAGCCTAGTACGTCTAGATAGTATACACCGTCTTCTTACACTATTCCTTCTACAGGGGATTTATTAGGCTACCCCGGCCTAAGTGACAGCCTGTAAGGTTATTACATAATTCCCCCTCTTTAACGTTCTTTTTTTATAAAAAACTTAAAAGGTAAGTTTCTCCTTTCACCACTTTACTATATAATAAGTGTCCGGCTCTTAGGTCTTAAAACGGGAACAGGGTAAAAGTACTAACTGCTATTTAAACCTTACAGCTTATATATATACGTTTAATAACGAAATGTCCCTTTATTCTTCTTATAAATCTGCTAACCCTCCACTTATCTATCAGGTTTCAAACCGGTCCGACAGTTATAACTACTGTTTAAAAAGGTACCAGCCTTCCCAGTATAATGCTTTTAATATTAGTAAAGTGAAGTTAAAGGCTCTTCTTATTAAGAAACAGAACCTTAACTTATAAGTCGAGTCTACTGTTTAATAGCTTTATAAAGCCATTACTAAGCTTTAAAAGGTATTAACGCACTTAACACGCCTTTATAAGTAGCAGTCCCGCCTTAAGGACCAGGTTATAAAAGCGTTTAATCGTAAAGCGAAGCTATTAGAGTTTTAGGAAAGTAAGGAGGTTAAGCTAAACGCTCCTCCTAATAATGTAAAGTCTTTTAACTGGGGGAACTTTCTAGTAAGGTCTCCACAGTAAGTGGCCGTTTTATAACTTAGTTTATAACTGCCTTTTTCAGTAAAAGGTTATAAGCTTATCTTCCTATAAGGGTTTTAACGACTTTTTACTGATTTCTTTTCTTAATAGCACTTATTTTTTTTATAAAGCTTATTAAGAGCTTTAGAAGCCCTTCCTCCTTATTAGGTTTAAGGTCCTAATAACGTCTTCTTATACTTATTAAAGAGTTTCTTACTACTTCTCAGGCTTTAAGTCCTATAGTAATCTTACTCTTTAATATAATAATTTAAATGTCAGATTTTATCTTTAATTTTAATTAGTCTAGATTTTTTCAGTAAAACTCTGTAATTAAGTTTAGGTATTTAAGGTTTTTAACTAGTTCCTATAAGTTACTCTCAGGGCCGTAATCTAACCACTTAATAAGATATTTAAACGTGTTCTTTCCCTTTCGTAAATCCACAACTTCTTTAACGTTATACTTATCCTTATTAATATTAATCTTAATCTTCTTTTCTAAAGGAACTCCTTTTAAGGCAGGTTTTAAAAGTGAGATATAAAAAACCTTAATCCACACCCTTATACTAACAGGTAAGTTTAGTTTATAATTAAAGGTGGCGACCTTTTTCTTAATCCAGAACAGTCCGTACCTTTTAAAGTCAAGCTTCTTATTAAGCTATTTTAAATACAGGTTTTATAAAAAAAGGTAAATATAATCTCCCTTTTAAAAAGTCAGTCCCTTAACTTACTTACTATTATAATAAAGTCCTTTTTTAAACGTTAGCTATTTAATTTAATGTTTATTAGTAAACTTCTTTATTCGTTTATATGTGAACTTAAGTTCAGCTCGCAAGTAGTTATATAGCTCTTATATCCAGTTTATACAGATTATAACTTAAGAGGCACCTATAAGCAGGCTTTAATAAAGCTTAAACTCCTTACTGTAGTTAGTAAAGAACAGTAATATACTTATCGACTTAACTAACATTATATTATAAGTTATCTGTACTATTAGTAATAACTTAAACTAATTATCTTATTTAAAGTTAATATACGCCTAAAGATACGTTATAAATATTTAATTAATTTACTCTATTTAGCTATCCGTCTATAAATGGAATGTTATTAAAAGCTTACTTTTCACACCTATTCTTTACATTAATCCTTATTAAAATTTCAATATAATTAGCTTATCTTAATCCGTAACGATATTATTTAACTAAAGGTGTTATAAAACTACCTCTTTCTTAAAGATATAAGTAAGTTACTCCATTATTATATCTTTTAAAGTTAGTAAGAAGTAAACCCATTTCGTTAATCTATCGACCACTATAAGGATTTAATCATAGGTAACTCCTGTAATAAGGTCCCTAAACTTTAAAATCCCAGTAATAAAGTTAAGTAAAATTAAACTTTATAACACCTGTAGTATAAGGAGTGGTTTAAAAAGCCTATAAGGCTTATAATATTAATTCTACTTCCAGTAACAGATATTACAGTTATTAATCACTTCCTTAACCAGCTTCTTTATTCCTAGGAAAGCGTATACTTATTAGGTTTACGTAAGGGTTTTAACCTAGTTTATATATCCTTTAAGTTAAGACTTATAAACCTGCTAAACGTATTCCTTCCGTTTACTTAAGTTATAAATATACAGTTTCTTTTAATATTAAAGCCTTACTTTTAATTCAGGCGTACCGTTTATACCTTCTAACAGCTATTCTAACTGGTAACCAGTTTCGTTATAGTTAAAATATACTAAACACTCCTTTTTACAGTCTTATACGTACCTTAAAAAGTCTCTTAAGGGGCACTTATACTTATAAGCACCTTCCGCTAACCTCCTTACTTAAAAGTCTTATTATTATTAATAAATATTATACTCTATTTATAAGTTTATACAGACGTTAATAATCTATTCCAGCATCCAGTCATCTAACACTTATAGTATATATTCTAAGGTATTATTCTCTATTTTATTAAATATAATAACGGGGATTAAAACCGGATTAGCGTCCTTATAATCCTATCTCTAATTAAAAGTATCAGCTCGCCTATTATCTTTTCCTTTAACATAGTAAATCTGGAAGTGGAACAAGGTTATTAATTCTGCCCATTATACTTACTGTAAACTAAGTTCCTTCGTTAGGAAGTACTAAAGGTTATTATAATCTAAAAAGACTTAGACTGGTTCTTCTATACCACTTAAATACAGTACTTACTTAATAAAGCACTAAATGATCGCTATTAGTTCTTTATTATAAATTAAATATTATAAGGTTAAGCTGTAGATTCCTTTTAATAAGAAGGTAATTAAGTAATGTTTTCTATCGTCTTAAACTTAATTAAGTTCTCCACTAATTACAAACTTTAAGGAGTCTATCTCGACTTAAAAGGGCTTTAAGAAATCAGGGAGGGTTAAGACTAATACTATAACAAAAGCGTATTTAAGGTTTTTAAACGCCTTTTACTGTTTATTAATCCACTTAAATAGCTTTCCCTTACCTGTAAGTTTGTAAAGTGGTTTTATAATTTTTATAAAGTACCTAATAAAATAGTAGTAAAAGTTTATAAAGCTGATAAAAGCTTATAACTCTTTCTAATTCTTTAAAGTAAGCTAATCCTTAACTGCCTTTATCTTCTCTAGTTACATTTTAAGCTTTCTAAGAGTTACCCTAAACCTTAAATAGTTTAATTCCTAAATGTGGAAATAGCTTTTTTCCAAGTTCACTATTAGCTTCACTTTCTTAAGAGCTGTTAGAACCTATCGTATATACTTTTAATGTTCTTTTAAAGTTTTAGAATAAATTAAAACATCGTTTAAATATATAAAGATAAACTTATTAAGGAAGGGGTAGAAAACACTGTTAATAAGGCCTTAAAAGGTTACAGGGGTGTTTATCAATCCTATCAGCATAATATAATATTAATAATACCTGTTATAAGTCCGAAAAGCCGTTTTATACTCGTCCTCTTCCTTTACTCTGATATAATTAAATCCTATAGGGAAATTAAAACTAGAAAACCAGTTTACGTTAATAATCTATTCTTACATCTCTGTAATAAGTAATAATAGATAATAATTCTTAATCGTATCCTCGTTTAACGTTTAGTAATTAATAATTATATATAGCTTACCATCTCCCTTCTTTAAAATAAATAGCACTAAGTACCTAGCCAGGGACTGGGACTTCACAATGAACCTATTCTTTAAGTTCTTATTAATATACTCCCTTAAAGCCTTAGCTTATTAAGGGTTTAAATAGTAAGGCTAGAAGTTATAAAGCTTTACTCCTAGCTTTAACTTAATTTTATAATCTTATAATCCGTAGTTTAGTAATTACAGTATCTTTTTTTAAAATAAGGTAAACTTCTTATATTCTGTAAGTACTTTAAATAAGTTAATTTCTTCACTTACCTGTAAATCAGCTTTTAACTTCTTTCTACCTTTTAAATTGTTACTTAAGCAATACGGTAAACCTTCTAATCTTTTAACTGTCTTAATAAACTTAACTTAAACTATACTTAGTTTTAAGGGTTTAATGTGCTTTTAAATGTTTCGTGCATTTTTAAAACGGTTTAATACTTTTTTAGTTTTCTCTAAATAATAATTATAATTAAGGGACTTATTAAAGGTAAGGTAGCCACTCTTTTAATTAATTATAAGGTTATACTTCTCTAGCCAGGGTAAACTTAAGATTATATTATAACTTGTAACTAGTGTAACGTTAAAGTCCACTTATTATTTATCCCCGTCCACTTTAATTAAGAGTGGTAAGTAATAGGTAACTTTACTGTTATTATACTAATATAAGCCTCCTTCTCCATTTTATATAAGAATAGCCTTTTTATACTCTTCGTTAAGGAGTTTCCTTCAGTTAATTAGTAAGGGGTGCATTAGGTTAAAAGCACTTTTATTATTAATCACTACTCTTACCCTAAATGGCCTCTCTTTTCTATCTGTTATATTAACACTAACAGAATAATACTTATACTCCTTTAATATCTAAGTTATAATAATTATCTGTCTTTAAGGTCTTATACAGCCTAACCTTTAAGTGCCTCTTCTTCTTCTTAGGGTTTTTACTAACTAGCGAACTACTAGTTTCCAGCCCTTTTAAAGGGCCTACAGCCTTTTCCTAATTCCTTTTAGAAAAACAGGTAGCTTTAGTAAACCTAGTAATTAACCTTTCTTAAGTTCTTACACTTTAACGTCCAGTTAACTTCAAACAGTATAATATTTTTAAAGTCCTTAGTAAGACGATAGTACGCTTTACAGGCTTAGATTACAGTAATATCCTTTTACTCTTAGATCTACTAATAATCTTCCCACTTTTACTATTCTCTGGCTTTTTTATTAAAATATAATAAGCACGTTATAACTAAGCAGTTATTAAGTACTCCTCCTTACTAACATATAGCGGGAGCCTAATTAACTACAGTAACTTTCCACTTATTATTAAACTCTCTTATCGGAGAGTAAGAGACTTAGTAATAAGCCAGTTCTAACTTTACTTTAATAATAATATAATCCCGTTTCTATATATTTAGGAAATAGTTATAAAGGGCCTTAAGTCTATAATGCCAGTTAAAAACACAGTTATTATATATATAATCGATTTATAATATATCTCTGTAACTAAGGTAATCGACGTTAACTGTAAGTGCTACAGTTATGGAGTATAGAATAGGAGAAGTAACACCTTATTCTTTCTCTTCTTCTATTTACCTCTATATACGTTATTTCTCCTAAACTTCTTCCCAGAACTCAGGTAATAATAACCTAGTTTATTCTTTTATAAAGTGGTCTTCCTTAACAAGTTAATATTTAAGTTAATTAATAAAGCGAACTTTATTATAAAGTTTTAACCTGATTTCTATTACTTTATCCTTAAACGTTACAGTAAGGCCTTTAACTTACAAGTCCTTTATTTTATCTACTATCTCTTAATATTTCTCCTTTAACTCCTAGACCCTCCGTTAGTGTGCTTACTTTATACCTTCTTAAAGGACCTTTAAAGTACCGGTTTAAAACACACTAACTTTAATACAGGGCAGTTATCTAAGCTATCCTTCCTTTAGGGAGGTAAGGGTACTGATCCACTTAACGTATTTAAAGTGTTTAAAAGTCTTAAAGGGCACTATTAAAAAGAACTTCCATTTCTCTAATTTAATTCTCTTAACTTACTCTCTTTCACCTTTTAAAGCTTACTTCACTACCTATATAGCCTGGAAGGCTAGTTTTTTAACTCCCTTAACCATCTTAATAAGGTTTAAGTTAAGGTCCTTTCTAGACTTCCTTAATTTTTAAGCTTATAAGGTAAGGTTTTTAAGGCCTGTAATAGCTAATTAGAATATCTCTTCTTAAAGTCAGTCTTCTATAACCTGTACCTTTAATAGTTCTGAGTTTCCACCTTAAAGTTAGTCTTCCGTAACCTGTACCTCTATAGCTAACTCTTTTAAGACACCCTTAAGAACTAAATATATTACGTCTTAGGGTTTTTCCTCTTCTTTTTCCTTATCTCTTAAGTTACACTTATCCATTTAAGTGTAATTTTCTTCATTACTTACTATCCTGATATAAACGTCTCTTAAGTTAAACTTAACGTACTTTCCTCCTTCTAAGATAAGTTTCCAGCCGACTTACTTTAATAATAGGTATTACTATATTATATATCCTTTCTTATCACAGTTAAAACATTAAACTTAGGACAGGTCCTTAAACTGCTTCTATTACTACTGTTATTAAAGCTTATCGCAATTAGGTCAATTCTGACAGTTTACTGTACTAATATCCATTAATCTAAGGTAATAACCTGTTATAATCGACTAGTT
>Ga0247776_10000167_pt1 | contig 14865 bp, 10 predicted proteins | sample UWRJL199509C5_FD_179912 | JGI IMG/M metagenome (GOLD analysis project Ga0247776, IMG submission 179912) | Plant litter microbial communities from Arlington Agricultural Research Station in Wisconsin, United States - UWRJ-L199-509C-5 | ecosystem: Environmental > Terrestrial > Plant litter >...
GCGGCAAGGCAAACCCCATCCGGAGCAAGGCCATGTAGAGGGGCGTTCGAGGGCTGCCGGCCCGAGCCCCTGGGTAGGCTGCACGAGGCGTTCGGTAACGGACGTCCCAGAGGAATGACCGCCAGCACGCTGAGGGCGACCAAAGCGTGCGACAGAACCCGGCTTACGAGAAGCTGCAACCACACCCCGAGGGTTCGCCCTCCGGGTGTGTTTTTTTGTTTTTGTTATTGAGCAGCGAACACGAACGGAACGTTGACGGTCGTCGTGTCACCGGACGGTGGAAATTGCCAGCCTCGCACGCGGCTGGAGATGCATTGCGACAGCCCGCGATAGCCCTTCGGATCACCGTTGACCGCGGCGTTGGACACGCTGCCGCTCGGCAGCACGGTGATCGCTACGTTGACGCGGGCGGTGGTCGGTGCGTCTTTGTCGCGTGTGTCGAGCGCGGGCTGCCAGCATGCGCGCTTCACGCTGCCCGTGTAGCGGGCGACCGTGCTTTGGATCTGCCCGCTGTCGAGCTGACCAGTGCCCGACACCGTGCCAGATGGGCCGACAGGAACATCGGGACCGCGGCCCGCTCCAGTCGGGCTCAAGCCAGCCAGACCCGGCAGCCCCTTACTGGTTTTGTCGGGCTCGGCGGGCGTATTGCCCACGCTCTTTACAGGCGTGGGCGCGTGCTTGACTATTTTGGGATCAGCGGGCGTGTTGGGATCAGTGACCGCCACGCTCGTGTCCGGTGCAGCCACCACACTGGACGCCCCCGGCACTACGCGATCGACATACTTGACGACTTCGACTGTCTTGCTGCCCTTGTTGAAGAGCACGAAGCCAATCGTGAGTCCGAACATCAAGGCGATGGCCACGGCGATCCACGCGGCCGGCGATGTGCCGCTGCGCTTCGGAACGCCCGCCGCCACCAGCTCGTCAGTCACGACGGCTGCGGCGGTAACGCCGTTTCCGGAGCCCGTATAAGCTTCGACCTCTGGGCTCGAGGCCGCGGGAACGACGACCGCGTCGGTGGCACTGGGCACCGCGCCTACGGCCATGGCTACCGCAGGCGTGAACGGGGTGAGCGCTGCACGCGCGCTCGATACGCTCTCGTCCACGATTGCAGAAAGCTCCGGGAACGTGCCGAGCGGCCGCCAGTCCTCGAAGCCGTCTCGCCAAACCAGCGAATCACGATTGACCGAGCCAGATGCAGCCTTGGAGCGGAGCTCACTCAGCCGGATCGGACCGACAGGCACGCCGTTGATGCCCACGAACCACTCGTCCGCCGGCATGCTCAAGGAGTCAGTGCTGGCAGCGTCACTTGCGCCGCCAACAGCGAGTGAAAATGCACCCGCGAGCGCGCCTACGTCCGCGATGCGCGTGCGCTCTTCTTCCTCGACCTCGGGAAACGCGTTCACGGGAGGGAGCGGCTTGTCGACGATCGCGGTGGGCTTTGGAGCCACCGCCGGCAGCACTGCCGATGCCGGCGTCGGTGCCGGTGCGGCGCCCTGAATCGTGCGCTTGTCGCTCTTGATGCCGAGCGGCGCGCCAGCAGGTGTGGGTGCTGGTTTCTGAGGTGAAGATTTGGCGGGCGGCGGCTTGTTGGGGGCCGCGGTAGCCGGAGGCTTCGCCGCGCTCGGCGCGCTCGGCGCGCTCGGCGCGAACACCGGCTTGGGCGCGGCTGGACGCGCGCCCGTAACGGGGATCTTCTTCACTTCCGGCCGCTGCGCGGAGCTAGCAGGCGTCGCTGTGCTGGCAGCCGCTGCAGACCGCACGCTGGCGGGAGTCGGCGTACTTGCGGCGGACGGCGCGCTCTTCGGCACCGCAGCCGACGCGGGCCGCGGTGTTGCTCCCGCGGGAGCACCGGGCTCGAACGCGAATGGCAGCGCCGCCGGTGGTGGCGCGGCCGAAACGTCGCTCAGCGCATCGATCGGAGCGGGCGGTGGCTCGCTCCCAGGAAGTGCATCACCGAGCCCGGGCACGCTCGAGACTTGGATCACGTAGCCGCACTTGCGGCACTTCATGCGAACAGAGCGACCCGCGACCTTGTCGTCGCCGATCTGGTATTTCGCTTTGCAGCTGGGGCAGAGGAACTTCATTCAGCTGAGCGCCGCATCAAACAAACGGTCCGAGGTTTACGGAGATTAACCCGAGCACTGTCCAAGCGCGAAAGCTCTTTCACAGGAGGTTCAACAAGTGTTCTTTGATCGACAGACGGGTTGGCTCGTCCGCGGCCAGTGTGAGCGCTCTTTCCCAGCTTTCCACGGCTTTGTTTCGAAATCCGGCCTTCTGGTACAGGATGGCTAGGTTCTTGACGGCCGCAAAGTGCTGCGAGTTAATTTTAACGGCAGTTTCCAGCTCGCTGATGGCGTCGTACACCTGCCCCTTCTTGCCGTACAGTAGCCCAAGGTGGAAGTGCAGACGGTAGGCCAGCGGGTCGATACCGACACCTCGCGCCAAGTGGGTAATGGCTTCGTCCAGCCGACCGGCTTTGTACGCGGCAACGCCGGCGTTGAGCGCCTCCTCCGCCTCCCCCGAGACGTCCGGTCGCTCTTCTTTGCCTTGACCGGGGCTGAGGCAGGCATCCACCGCGGCGAGCACCTCGGCGATCTTGAACGGCTTTTCGATGAAGTAATCGACGCCGCAGGTCTGCTTGAGATCTTCGGCGTAGCGCCAGCCCCGGTAGACGGCGCTGACCATGATGATTGGGATCTGACCATAGCGCTGGCTGCCCTTGATGCGCCGCGCGATCTCGAAGCCGTGCACCTCGGGGAGCATGGCGTCGAGCACGATCAGATCCGGCGCGTACTCTTTCACCATGCGCAGCGCCTGGTGCCCGCGCTCGGCCTCCAACACGCGATGGCCCTTGTGTGAAAGTAACCGGCTCAGCATCTTTCGGATTTCGGCCTCGTCGTCGATGATCAAGACCGTCTTGGCACCGTCTGCGGGGGGCACCGGCGGGGCGCTTTCGCCCGGCAGCTCGGTGACCACGCTCAGCTCGGGCGAAGTGTCGCCGAACTCGCTCTCTTCGATGTCCTCCGAACGCGAGATCTCCGACGCCGCGTCGTCGCCCACGAGGCCCGGCGCCTCGAGCGTGTGTCTGCCTTCTTTGCCGTAAGACAGCGCGCCGAAATCGAGTGGGCCAGAGGGCTCGGAATTGAGCGCACTTCCGTCTCGGTCGAGATTGAGTTTTGCCAGCACTTCCGCTGGGCAATTGCGGCCGACATAGTACGCGTCGCCGCGGGCTTTGCGGCCGTAAGCTTCGCCGATCACCCGCGAGAGCGCGGCCTCGAGCGCGACGTACGGGTAGACCTTCTTCCCGGTGACGAACTCCAGCTCGTCGATCACCTTCTTCTCGCGCGGGTTGGCCATCGCGATGAACAGCCGGTCATCCCGCACGAGCACCGGCAAGATTAGGTGTTTTTCGGCGATTTCACGAGGCAGGAGCTCGAGGTCGTCGAGCTTGAGACAGATCTGCGTGAGATCGATGCCGGGGATCCCATACTGCTCACTCAGGCCCTTGAGTGCAGCGACGTCGCTGATCGTACCGTCGGCAGCCAGCCGCGAAGCCAGTCGTTCGCCCTTCTGCTCTGCCAGCGCGCGCTCCAGTTGCTCGGGGGTGAGCGCGCGCTGTCGCAGCAGGATTTTGCCGATCTGCTTCTTCTCGCTCATCCGAAACTTAGATTATCCACGAGTAGGGCCACGAACTCGATGGAAAACGCCAAAAAGATCGCGTTTGATCGCGTTCAGCCCGGCGCTCTAGCCCATTTAGCCAGAACTTTTGTGGACCAATCCGCAAAATCGCCTCTCTGGATGGCGGCGCGTGTGGCGGCCATCAGCCGGCCGTAGAAATGGAGGTTGTGCTGGCTGAGCAGGCTAAGTCCAAGGATCTCGCTCTGTAGATACAAATGCCGCAGATAGGCACGCGAGTACGGGACGCGACACGCGCCGCACCCGCAGTCTTCTTCGAGCGGGCGCGGATCGTCCCGGTAGCGCGCATTCTTGATCGTAAGTTTGCCGTCCCAGGTGAAGACTTGCCCGTTTCGGGCGTTGCGCGTCGGGATCACGCAATCGAACATGTCGATGCCACAGCCCACCGCCGTCAGGATGTCGCTCGGCATGCCGACTCCCATCAGGTAGCGCGGACGTTCGGCGGGGAGCGCTGGGCCAACCTGTGCGAGCGCGCGGTACATCTCGGGAATTGGCTCACCGACACTAAAACCGCCCAGGGCCAGGCCGTCGAAAGGCAGCTTGGCCAGCGCTTCGATGTGCGAAAGCCGAAGCTCGACGTCGGTGCCGCCTTGCACGATGCCGAACACGCCTTGCTTGGCTGCGCGCGCCGCGAGACAACGCTCCGCCCAGCGCGTGGTGCGTTCCACGGCGGCGACCAGATCGGGCCGTGGCGATCCTCCGGGCGGGCACACGTCCAATTGCATGGCGATATCCGAGCCCAACAGGCCCTGCACGCGCATGGCTTCCTCGGGCGTGAGCAGCATTTTCTTGCCGTCCAAATGCGAGGCGAACTCGAAGCCGTGTTCGGTCGCGCGCATGTTCTTGGCCAGTGAAAATGCCTGGAAACCGCCAGAATCCGTGACGATCGTGTGGGGCCAGCGGCCAAAGCCATGTAGCCCTCCGAACTCCGCGATCAGCTCCGGACCGGGGCGAACCCACAGGTGGTAGGTGTTCATGATCTGCATCCGCGCGCCCGTCGCCAGCAGCTCTTCGACCGACACGCCCTTGACCACGGCTTGTGTGCCGACGGGCATGAACGCGGGCGTGGGCACCTCACCGTGCGGTGAGGTCAGAACCCCCGTTCGAGCGTGGCCGCAAGTCTGATCGATGCGAAGCGAGATCAAACGCGCCTCTTCGGAATCCACATGGCATCTCCATAAGAAAGAAACCGGTAGCGAGCCGCCACCGCGTGCCGATAAGCCGACATGACTTGGTCCTGACCGGCGAAGGCCGAAACCAAAGCCAACAGTGTGCTCTGAGGGACGTGAAAATTCGTGAGCAAGGCGTCCACGACTCGAAAACGATAACCAGGTTGGATCAAGAGCCGTGTCTCGCCCTGCATGACACGCACTTCGCCTGGGCGCTCGGGGTCGGCCGCGCTCTCCAACGCCCGCACGACGGTCGTACCTACTGCCACGATCGGCGCTTGCCGCGCGCGCGCTCGGCGCACCGCCTGAACGAGCTCGGCATCGACCGCGATGGTTTCGGCGTGCATCGGGTGATCATCCAAATCGGCGGCCGTTACTGGGCGGAACGTGCCTAAGCCGATTTCCAGCTCCAACCGCGCAATTTCCACACCCCGCGCGGCCAAGCCCTCGAACAACTCGGGCGTCAGGTGCAGCCCAGCGGTCGGTGCGGCCGCGGATGCGGTACGCCGGGCATACACGGTTTGGTAACGCTCGAGATCGACCGCTTCGTCGACGCGCCGCATGTAGGGCGGCAACGGCAGGTGGCCACGTTGAGCCAAGATCTGCTCGAAGTCCGCGCCCTGCGCGTCGACGCCCACGACCAGGGTGGCTTCGACCGATTTCTCCAGCACCTCGATCCGGATCTCGTCCCAGTCGATGTGCGTGCCCACCCGCAACGGTTTGCTGGCACGACCGATCGCTTCCCAACGTTCGCGGCCATCCGCGTCGACGGACAAGCGACGGATGAAGAGCACCTCGATCCGCCCACCACTGCCCTGCCTCGAGCCAAAGATGCGCGCACGTCGAACCCGCGTGTCGTTGACGACCAACAGCGCGCCTTCCGGGATCAAATGCGAAAGCTCGGAGACCGTGCTGTCTCGAAGGGCGCTGCCTTCCAAGATCAGGAGCCGCGCGCCGTCCCGGCGCTCGGTCGGGTGCGCCGCAATCAGCGCCTCCGGCAGCTCGTAGTCCAGGTCCGCGGTTTTCACGCGCGGAAACAAGCAGATCTATCGATGGAAAGCCAGCTGAGCGATCGGCTCGGCTAGCGATTCTCGAAGGTGATGCCGAGCCGGGTCATCTTCCGCCAGAGCGTCGTCGGGCTGATATCTAGCGCCTCGGCGGCGCGCTCGCGGCTGCCGTCCGAGGCGCGCAGCGCGGCCTCCAGCGCCTGGCGCTCCGATTCGTCGACGATATCAGCCAGGGTCTTGCCCGCGGCGCGGCCGGTTTTGCGGGGGACCTCCGGCAGCACGTCGTCCACCGTAATCAACCCACCGGAGCAGAGCGCGACGGACTGCTCGATCAGATTCTCCAGCTCGCGCACGTTGCCCGGGAAATCATAGGCGATGAGTTTGTCCATCACCCCTTCAGCGGGCCTGGCGCGGGCGTTCATCTTGCGATTGTATTTGTCCAAGAAGAACTCGGCCAAGAGCGGAATGTCTTCACGCCGTTCGCGGAGCGGCGGCAAGTGAAAGCGCGCCACGTTCAGGCGGTAGTACAGGTCCTGGCGAAAGCGGCGCTCCTCCACGGCCAGGCTCAGGTCGACGTTGGTCGCTGCGACCACGCGGATGTCGATCGCAATCGACTTGTTCTCCCCTACCCGGCGCACCTCGCCCTCTTGAATCGAGCGCAAGAGCTTGGCTTGGAAGCTGGGCGTCGTCTCGGCAATCTCGTCGAAGAAGAAGGTGCCGCCGTCTGCTTCCTCGAACAGACCCTTGCGCGCGGAGACGGCGCCGGTGAACGCGCCGCGGGCGTGCCCGAACAGTTCGCTTTCCAAGAGCGTCTCGCTGATCGCTGCGCAGTTCACGGTTACGAACGGACGGTGCGCGCGTTTGCTGTTGGCATGCACGGCGCGCGCGACCAGCTCCTTGCCGGTGCCACTCTCGCCCGTGATCAGCACGATCGCGTCGGTCGGCGCGATCTTCACGACGCGCGTCAGTACGTCGCGGATCGACTGCGAGCGCCCGATGATCTTCTCGAGGTGGTAACGCTCCTTGAATTCTTGGGCGAATAACTGAACCTGACCGTGCAGGCGACGACTCTCGAACGCCTTCGACACTTTCACGATCAGCTCTTGCTCGCTGAACGGCTTTTGGATGTAGTCGAAAGCGCCCACGCGCATGGCTTCGACTGCACTCTCGATCGTGCCGTAGGCGGTCATCACGATCACCTCGGTCATCGGCTGCTTCTCTTTGGTCGCCCGCAGCACGTCGATGCCGTCGAACTCACCCATCCGCAGATCGGTGATCACGACGTCGTATGCGCCGGTGGCGCCGAGCTCACGGCCTTGCGCGCCATCTGCCGCTTCGTCGACCTCATAGCCCCCACCACGCAGCATCATTGCCAGCGTCGTGCGCATATTGCGTTGATCGTCGACGACGAGAATCTTACCCATGTTGCTCGAATCAGGAACCAGACAAAGACTCTAGCGCACGGATCCGCAGAAGCACACTGCAGGCCGGCACCTAGAAGTGGCCATCGCTTCCCTATCACTAGTCCGCAGGTCGCTGTGCCCTGAGCGCCTGGCCCTTGCCAAGCGGCGGCACTACCGGCTCTCTGGAATTCCAAGCCCGCTCGACTCAGGTAAGAACGGCCCGCCGGTTCAGGCGTCGCCTTCCTCGCCTCGGCAAGCCCGCGTCAGCCAGCGGCTCAACGCATGAAAATCAAAACGAATAGGGCGATCGCCAAGCCCGTCAGACCGATCACGTAACCCAGCACGCTCGCAGTGCTGAGGCGCGCTCCGAGCGCAGCGCGTGGCGCGCCGGGTTGGCTCCGGTCCCGTGGGGGCACAATCGGACTCGGGGAGGTTCCGGGAGAGCTCAGCCCACTCAGACCCGTGCCGCTGACGCTACTCACGCCGCTGACCGTGATCCGATCTTTGCCGGTGGGGGTGAAGGCGGGATCGTTGGGCAAGAGCTGCGCGGTCGGCACGGCCCCACTGCTGAGCACTTTCAACGCCCCCCGCACGGCCTTACGCCGTTGCTCGATGCGCTCGCCCAGCACGCGCTTCAGAATCCCGGCCACGCCGCTCTGCGGCACGATCAGCCGCTCCGCCTTCAAGTATGCGTGCAAATCGTGCTCGAATTCGGCTGCCGTCTGGTAGCGCGCCGAGACGTTTCGCTCCAGAGCCTTGAGCACGATGCGCTCGAGCTCGAGTGGGTACTTCGCGTCGATCGAGGTGGGCTTGGGGATCGCACCGGAGATCACCAAACGCAGAGTCTCGATGTCGTGCTCGCCGCGGAACAAGCGCCGGCTGGTGGTCAGCTCGAAGAGCACGATCCCGAGCGAGAAGATGTCGCTGCGGCGATCGACGCCCTTGCCGAGCGCCTGCTCGGGCGACATATACCCGAACTTGCCTTTGAGCTGACCGGCCCGGGTCGCTTCGCTGACGCGCCCGACGGCCTTGGCCACACCGAAGTCCACCAACTTCACCGCGCCGTTGGTGCCGATCAAGATGTTGTGCGGCGAGATATCGCGATGTACGACGCCGCGCGGGCCGCCGTCCACATCACGCAGCTCGTGGGCTGCGTGGAGTCCTGCGGCCGCATCGGCGATGATCCGAACCGCCAGCTCCGGCGGGATCGCACGGCGTTTGCCGGCTTCGGCGATCACCGTGTGCAGGGACTCGCCCTCCACCCACTCCATCGCCATCCACATCATGCCGTCGTGTTCACCGACGTCGTACACGTCGACCACGTTCGGATGACGAATGCTGCGGACGAGCCGAACCTCGTCCAAGAACATCTTGATGAACTCGCTCTCGTCGGCGAGCTCGCTGAGCATGACCTTGACCGCTACCAAGCGATCGTCCTTGGTTGCCCGGGCGCGCTCGCGCGCGACCCAGACCGTAGCCATACCGCCCCGTCCGACTCTCAGCAGCAGCTCGTAATTCCCGAGCTTAGATCCTTGCGTGAGCTCTTCCGTCATCCTGAACGTGCGGCGATTCGCCTCGATTTGTGCGGCCTTTTTCGCGAAACATCGCGGGCAAGCCGGGCCTTCCATTAGGCCCAAACGAGCGGGGAGCCGTCAAGTAAGTGGAGTATGGTCGGAATTTCGGGCCGACGCAGCCGAACCTCTGGCCCGTCGCGAGCCCCGGCGCCTGGGGACTGGGCCCGCTGGGCAGCACGCGGTATATAGCGCCGCCGCCGCCAATGTAGGCGCTGGGCGGAGCCAGAAAGTCAGGAAAAAATGTCGAGCCTGCGGGAACAGATGGGAACTGGAGACAAGCGGAGCGCCGTGATCGCAGACGCCTGCCAGGTGTTGGATGCAGAGGTAGCGGACAAGGGCGGCCTCAGCGGCATTGCGATCAAGGGCGCCTACAAAATCGTGCAAGGGATCCGCCCCGGCTTCGTGAAGGACACCGTGAACAACCTGCTCGATGATTTCTTGGACGCGGTCGATCCCGTCTACCAGGAGGCGGCCAGCAAAAAGGTCTCGGCCGGCGCATACCTGCAGCAGAACAACACGCGCGTCGCCGAAGCGTTGCTCGCCGTCACGGACGCCCGAGCCGCCCGCATCGACAGCCAAGCCGTCAAAAAAACCTATGAAAAGCTGCGCGGAATGGCCCAAAAGCAAGTCGAAGGCGCCGCTCCCCGGCTAGCAACCTTGCTCGAAAAGCACGCCGCCCCGACCAATTGACTCAGTCCGGCTAATCCCCCGTAAACGTGCCCGTGCCCGTGCCCGTGCCCGCTCTCGTTCTCTCTTCCGCAGGGATCTTGGGGGGGCGCCTCGAAGCAGCCCGCGTGCGCCAGTGCAGGCCGGCACTGGGAAAATTGGTGAGATTTCGCGCACGGGCACGGGCACGGGCATGTTTACGGGGGTGAGCGTACGATTTGAGGGCGACACAGTGGAAAACCTCTGCTAGACACCCGCGCACTATGGGAAGCCCGCAAGATCCTCGCACCGCCCGCCGCAAGCGCGAACGCCGCGCCAAGAAAAACGCTGAATGGGAGCTGAAGCGCGCTCAAGAGAACGCGCAAGCCGCGGCGCCCAAGACGCCGGCCAAGACCGCGACCTGATCCTCGCCCCCGCTAGGCCGGTCTCTTCGGCCTGATAGGTTTTTGGGGTACCCCCCCTGAAGGTGCCCCAAATCCGAGCTCTCTTTTCAGGGATGCCGTTAGCGAGCCTGCGTCCGAAGTGCTCGTAGACGGAACAATCGCGCGCTGCGCGGCCGGATCGCGGAGCCCCCCTCGACATTTGAGGCGAGCGTGCTCAGATTCACCCGGTACTTATGCCGCCGAACGAGCGAGTGAACCCGGAGCGCGATGACGGCCTCGCCATCGCTGAACGGCCCAAGACCAAACGGCCGCGCAAGTACGTGGTCGTTTTCCACAACGACGACTACACGACCATGGAGTTCGTAGTCCACGTCCTGATGAAGTTTTTTCATCTGGACGAAACAGGCGCCACGACCGTGATGCTCAATATCCATCGCAAAGGCTACGGCGTCGCTGGCATCTTCAGCCGCGACATCGCCGAAACCAAGGCGGCCTTGGTGATGGACTATGCCAAAGAGCACGGTCATCCGCTCAAATGCACTGCAGAGCCGGAAGGCTTCGGAGGGTCCGACGAGTGAAAGTCAGCGCTGAAGTCGAAGCAGCTTGCGCGTTCGCGCAGAGTGAAGCCATCCGCCGTCGTCACGACGTCATGACCGTCGAGCACTTGCTCTACGGCTTGCTCCAAGATCCCGCCACGGCGCGCGCCGCCAAGGCCGCGGGCGGTGACGTCGACAAGCTCAAGCGCGCGCTGGATCGCTTCCTCGACGAGGAAGTGAGCCGAGTACCCGAGCCGGAAGAGCTCGACCTGAGCGCCTCCCGTGGCTTTCAGCGGGTGCTCAGCCGCGCCGCGATCAACGTGCAAAACAGCGGCAAGGAAGAGCTCAAGGGGCACAACGTCCTGATCGCGATCTTCAGTGAGCTCGATTCCGCCGCGGTCGCCGCACTGACCGAGGCCGGGCTGACCCGTTATGATCTGGTGAATTTCGTCTCCCACGGCGTCACCAAAGACGGCGACGACGAAGACGCCCTCACCTCCGGCGAACGCGCGGGTGACCACGACGAGGACAGCGACGCGGCGCCCCCCGCAGATGCGCTCGCCAAATTCGCGATCAACCTGAACGAGCAAGCCAAGGCCGGCAACATCGAGCCGCTCGTCGGCCGCGAGAAAGAGCTGCGACGCGCGATCCAAGTGCTGTGCCGTCGCCGCAAGAACAACCCCATGTTCGTGGGCGATGCCGGCGTGGGCAAGACCGCGATCGTCGAAGGTCTGGCCGCGAAGATCGTGGCCAAGGACATCCCAGCCCCGCTTGCCAACGTCGTGATCTACGCGCTCGACATGGGCGCACTGGTCGCAGGTACGCGCTTCCGCGGTGATTTCGAGAATCGCGTCAAGGCCGTGCTCAAGCAAATCGAGAGCCTTCCCCACGCGGTGCTATTCGTGGACGAGATCCACACCATGGTCGGTGCGGGCGCGGCCAGCGGCGGCACGCTCGACGCGGCAAATTTGCTGAAGCCGGCATTGGCCAACGGCAAGTTGCGCTGCATCGGCGCGACCACGTTCGAAGAGTACCGCTCGCACTTCGAGAAGGATCGCGCGCTCGCGCGCCGCTTCCAAAAGATCGACGTGCTCGAACCGAGCCTGAGCGAGACGATTCAAATCCTCAAGGGTCTACGCAGCCGGTATGAAGAGTTCCACGGCGTCGCGTACACGGATGCCGCGCTGGAAGCCGCAGCCACGCTCGCCGACCGACACCTGCGCGACAAGAAGATGCCCGACAAAGCCATCGATCTGATGGATGAAGGCGGCGCGGACGCCAAGTTGGAAGCCGCCATCGACGCCGAGACGGTGATCGTCGACGTCGAGCGGATCGAGGCCGTGCTCGCTCGCATGGCGCAAATTCCGCCGCGTCAGGTCACCGCGGACGCTAAATCTGCACTCAAGAACCTGGAGTCGGACCTGCAGAAGGCCGTCTTCGGCCAAGACCGCGCGCTCGCAGAGCTGGCTTCGGCGATCAAGCTGTCGCGGGCTGGGTTGCGCCCGAAGGAAAAGCCGATCGGCTCGTACTTGTTCACTGGGCCAACCGGCGTGGGCAAAACCGAGGCCGCACGCCAATTGGCCAAGACGATGGGCATCGAGCTGATTCGCTTCGATATGAGCGAGTACATGGAGCGCCACACCGTATCGCGGCTGATCGGCGCACCTCCTGGCTACGTCGGCTACGACCGCGGAGGGCTGTTGACCGAGGCGGTGGCCAAAACGCCGCACGCAGTGCTCTTGCTCGACGAGATCGAGAAAGCACACCCGGACGTGTTCAACGTGCTGCTGCAGGTGATGGATCACGGCACGCTCACCGACAACAACGGAAAGCAGGGTGATTTCCGGCATGTGGTGCTGATCATGACCAGCAACGTGGGCGCTCAAGACATGGCCCGCGGCATGGTCGGCTTCGGCAACCGCGATGCGCAAGGCAGTGATTCGCTCGCCATGCGCAACACCTTCAGCCCGGAGTTCCGCAATCGCTTGGACGCGCGCATCGCTTTCGATCCGCTGTCCCCCTCGGTGATGAACCGCGTGGTCGACAAATTCGTTCGTGAGCTGGGCGACCAGCTGGCAGATCGTGACGTCACCATCGAGCTCGCCGAATCCGCCCGCACCTATCTGGCGGAGAAGGGCTATGACAAATCCAACGGCGCGCGGCCGCTGGCTCGGCTGATCCAAGACGAAATCAAGAAGCCGCTCGGTGACGAGCTGCTCTTTGGTCAGCTCGAGCACGGCGGTCACGTGATCGTCCGCGCTGAAAATGGCGCGATCACCTTCGACCTACGCGGTGTCGATGTACATGGCGTCCCCCACCCGCGGCTACTGAACTAACCGCGCAGCCCGCGCCCCGCGCCTGCTTGGACTTTTTCATCGACCGCGGTGGCACGTTCACCGATTGTTTGGGGGTCGACCAGCACGGCGCGGTCCAGCTAGCGAAGGTTCTGTCGTCGGACCGCGCGCCGCTCGAGGGCATCCGGCAACTACTCGGGCTGGGTGCCGATCAGCCAATCCCGCCCTGCCGGGTGCGCATGGGCACCACGCTCGCGACGAACGCGCTTCTGGAGCGCAAGGGTGAACGCTTCGCGCTGCTGATCACGCGCGGCTTTCGCGATCTGCTCGAGATTGGCACGCAGGCCCGGCCAGATCTGTTTGCGCTCTCGATTCAAAAGGCCAGCGTCTTGTACGACGAGGTCCTGGAAGTCGACGCGCGCTGCGACAAGACGGGTGTGCCGCTCGAGCGCCCCGATCACGCCCGACTGTTGCCCGAGCTGAGAGCGCTGCGCGCGCGTGGCATCGACAGCGTGGCCGTGGTGGTGCTCGGCGATCATCGGGGCGGAACGCTCGAACGCGAGATCGGCGAGCTGGCGCGCCAAGCGGGCATTGCCGAAATCTCGCTCTCGCACCAACTTGCGCCACGCCTTGGCCTGCTTTCGCGCGGGGACACCGCCAGCGTCGATGCCTACTTGAGCCCGCGCCTTTCTCGCTATCTCCAGACGCTGCAAGCGGAAATGCCCGGCAGCTCGCTGCAATTGATGCAATCGAGCGGAGGCTTGTGCGATGCCGCTCACTTTCGCGGCCCCAACGCGCTGCTCTCCGGCCCGGCGGGCGGCAGTGTGGCCATGGCCCAGATCGCCAGCAGCTTGGGCCTCGGGCAAGTGCTCGGCTTCGACATGGGCGGCACCTCGACCGACGTCTCGCGCTATGCCGGAGAATTCGAACGCCGCTACGAGAACGAGATCGCGGGCGTGCGCGTGGTCGCGCCGATGCTGGCGATCCACACCGTCGCCGCCGGCGGCGGCTCGATTTGCCGCCTGAGCGATGGGCGCCTCACCGTCGGCCCCGAGAGCGCGGGGTCGGATCCGGGACCGCTTTGCTACGCGCGTCCCGGCGCGAGCGCCTTGACCGTGAGCGACGTGAACCTTGCGCTCGGGCGCTTGGTGACGCACCGCTTCCCCTTCCCTCTCGAGCCGGCGAAAGCCCAGGCCGCGCTCGCACAGATCGCGGCCGAGCTGCGCGAAAACGGCCATTTGGTCGATGCGCAGGGCGTGGCCGAGGGCTTCTTCGAGATCGCCAATCGCAACATGGCCGAAGCGCTCCGCAAAGTCTCCGTCGCGCGCGGCTTCGACGTGCGCGACCATGCCCTGATCGTGTTCGGCGGAGCGGGCGGACAACATGCGTGCGCGCTGGCACGCATGCTCGGTATCGGCCAAATCGTCTTTCATCCGCTCTCGGGGGTGCTGTCCGCGTATGGCATGGCCTTGGCTGATTTGAGCCACCACGCTTCGGCAGATGCCGGCGCTCGCCCCTTCCGCGACTCACTCTTGGCCGCGATCGAGCCCGATTTCGCAGCTCTGGAGCGAGAGGCCCGCTCGGTGGTCGCAGCACAGACCGGCCTGCTGGAAGCTGAGCTTCGCGCTGACTGCGTTCGCCGGCTCGATCTCCGCTACAGCGGTAGCGAGACCACGCTGACGCTGGCTTACGCTGGCGAGTCAGCGAGCGAATTGCGAAAGCGCTTCGCGGCGCTACACGCGCAGCATTTTGGGCACGACCGAGCTGGCGCAGAGCTGGAGCTCACCACCTTGCGCGTCGAGGCGCGCGTCGCGTCGGCATTTGCGCACGTGCGTGGGGCAGGCTTGGCAAACGGCGGTGAGCCGCGACCCGAGCGGCACACCACGCTTTGGCACCAGGGCAAGCGTCACGATCAAACACCGGTTTTCGAGCGCGAAGCACTGACGGCAGGGGCCCGGATCAGCGGCCCCGCGCTGATCGCCGAAGCCGTAGCCACGATCGTCGTCGAGCCCGGCTTCGAGCTCGAGTGCCGAGCCGACGGGATCCTGCTCGCACGCCCCGAAGCAGAAAGTCGAACCGTGGTCGCAACTGCTCATCAAGGCCATGAAAATGCCGCTGGCGCGCCCGACCCGGT
>Ga0247776_10000168_pt1 | contig 14847 bp, 12 predicted proteins | sample UWRJL199509C5_FD_179912 | JGI IMG/M metagenome (GOLD analysis project Ga0247776, IMG submission 179912) | Plant litter microbial communities from Arlington Agricultural Research Station in Wisconsin, United States - UWRJ-L199-509C-5 | ecosystem: Environmental > Terrestrial > Plant litter >...
AAAGACAACACCACGATCATCGATGGTGCCGGCGAGGCTGACGACATCAAAGGCCGGATCAAGCAGATCAAACAGGAGATCGAGAACACCGACTCCGACTTCGATCGGGAAAAACTCCAGGAGCGTCTGGCGAAGCTCGCCGGGGGCGTTGCGGTGGTCAAGGTCGGCGCCGCCACGGAGACCGAGATGAAGGAGAAAAAGCACCGCGTCGAGGACGCGCTGCAGGCGACCCGTGCCGCCCTCGAGGAGGGCGTCGTGCCGGGCGGCGGCGTGGCCCTGCTGAACGCACAGGCCGGCCTCGACCCGGAGAGCCTCGACGAGCCGGACGAGGTGACCGGCGCGCGGATCATCCACCGCTCGCTGGAGGAGCCGGTCCGGCAGATCGCCGAGAACTCGGGCCTCGAGGGCTCGGTCGTGGTCAACAAGGTCCGCGAGCTGAAGGACGGCGAAGGCCTGAACGCGGCGAACGGCGAGTACGGCGACCTGATCAAGGCCGGCGTCATCGACCCGACCAAGGTCACCCGCTCCGCGCTGGAGAACGCAGCCTCGATCGCGAAGAACATCCTCGTGACCGAGGCGATCATCGCCGAACCGCCGGAGGAGAACGGCGGCGGCGGTGGCGCCATGCCCGACATGGGCGGCATGGGCGGCATGATGTAACCACCGCTAGCGCGGAGCAGTTTCGAGAGGCCCGGGAAACCGGGCCTCTCCTCGTTCTGGTGGCTACTTCTGTTGGTTATTTTTTCCGCGGCTTGGGCGGCAGCGGGGGGAAGAGGGCGGCGTTGTAGTCGGCGCTGGAGAGGAAGTTGGGGCGGCGGATCTTGAGGCGCAGGGTGTTGGTGGTGCGGGGGTAGAGGCGGAGGTCGTAGGGGTTGCCGGGGCCGAAGCCCTGGTAGTAGACGAGCATCCGCACCCGCGGGTGCTTGACGGTCCAGGCGACCGTCTGCTTGACCCAGCGGGGTTCGTCTTCGCCGGAGACCGCCCACTCGGTCATCGCCACCGGCATGCCCTTCCACTGTTTGCCGGCGTAGAAGCGGTTGAGGTCTTCCCAGACCGGATACTGCGAGTAGAAGTCGGTGCCGACCCAGTCGACCCAGCGCCGCCCCGGCCAGTAGTTGCCCGGGAAGTTGCCTTTGACCCGCGGCGAGCCACCGGGCAGCGGGCTCCAGATGATGCTCACCGGCGCCGCCGGCAGGGCGGTCGGCGGCGGCCCTTTGGTCCGGGTCACCGGCGGCAGCCCGATTTCCGCCAGGGTCGCGTTGACTCCTTCCAGCGTCTGGCCACCGCGGACGATCGCGGTGATCCGGCGGAACGCCTGTTTGTACCAGCCGGTCGTGTGTTCGCCGCCTTTCTGCGAACCGTCGCAGTTGACCGCCGACCAGGCGTTGAGGCAGCGGTTCGGCTCCCCCAGCGGCCGGATGTAGGCCGGCAGCCCGCGTTCGGCGAAGAAGGTGTTGAGCTGCAGCAGGTAGTCGTCGCCATAGCCGAGCGCGATCTGCTGCGGGGTGATCAGCTCGGCCAGCGTCTGGTCGTCGGCGGTGGAGATGGCGAGGATCGGCCGCGTCGCCGTTTCGCGCCAGCGTTCGTAGGCCTCGTTGAGGCTGTTCCCCCAAGGATGGAAGGTCTGCATCAGGGCCGGGTGCTTGGCCGTCAGTTCGGCGAATTCGTTGAATTCGGTCGTCGTGCCGCGGTCGCTGACCCCGAGGAAGACGTTCCCCTTCGGCGGCACCAGGGACATCGCGCCGGCCTGCGCCGGGCCGAGCAGGCTTGCGAGCACCACCGCGGCGACCAGCAGCGGCCGCAGCAGCGAACTCCGTCTAGGCGCTCTCCAGAACATCGCTCATCCTTCGCGGTTCGACCCCGAGTGCCTGCGCGTCGGCCGGCCCCCGCTCGCTGATCATGGAGACCTCCATCAACTCGGCCTCCTCCCAAGTAGCGAACACGGCCTCGCCGAAAACGGAGCGGAGCGCGATCAATCCGGCCCGGACCAGCGGCAGCGGCAGGTGCACCAGCGGCCGCGGCCGGCCGGCGACGCGGCTGACCAGGTCGGACATCTGGTCGTAGGTCATCGCCTCCGGCCCGGCCAGCTCGTAGCGCGAGCGCGGCTCCGCCGCCGCCAGCGCGCCGGTCACGCAGCGGGCCGCGTCCGCCGCCCAGATCGGCTGGAAGCAGGCCCGGCCCTCCCCCGAGACCGGCAGCACCGGCAGGAAGGAGAAACGTCGCAGGAGGGTGATCCAGGGGTCGCTGTGGTCGTAGACGATCGAGGGCGCGAAGACGGTCGTCTGCAGCGGCGAGGAGAGGACCGCCCGCTCGGCCAGCCACTTGGCGCGGAAGAAGCGGGTCCGCTGCGCGCTCTCGGCGTCCAGCGCGCTGAAGAAGTGGAAGCGCTCGACCCCGCTGCGCTCCGCCGCTCGCAGCAGCCGCACCGTCGCCAGCCCGTTCAGCTCCTCGATCCGCTTCGGCGGCTGGTCGCGGATCGAGGCCGCCAGGTGGACAACGGTGTCGACCCCGCGCAGCGCCTGGCGGACCAGGTAGGGGTCCGACATCTCGCCCAGGTCGCCGAGCGCGATCTGCACGTCGACCCGCCGCGAACCCAGCCGCCGCGGCTCCCGGACCAGGCAGCGCACGTCCTCGCCCTGCTCGAGCAGCAGCGGCAGCAGCCGCGATCCGATGCTTCCAGTTGCCCCCGTCAGCAGCAGCATGTCCGCATCATCCCTAAAATGTGCGCTCGCGCTTGGCCGGGGCTCCCGGCGGGCACCGGTAAAACGAGCTTAGGAGAACCCTCCCCAATGACCTACGTCATCGCCGAGCCATGCATAGGCCAGAAGGACAACTCGTGTGTCGAGGTCTGTCCCGTCGATTGCATCCACCCGACGCCTGACGAGGCCGATTACGACAACGTCGAGCAGCTCTACATCGACCCGGACGAGTGCATCGACTGCGACGCCTGCGTCGAGGCCTGCCCGGTGGACGCCTGCTTCGCCGAGGATCAGCTGCCGGCCGAGTGGGCCAAATACGCGGAGATCAACGCGAATTACTTCAAGAATCAGGCTGCGTAGGTAGGGGAGGGGGCGGGACCCCTCCTCCAGACGCAGCTCGCCTATGGCTCATGCTGAGTGTCTGGAAGAGGGGTCCCGCCCCCTCCTGCTATCCGCTTCTTTAGTTCAGTAGCCCGTGGGGTGCCTGGTGGTGAAAGGCCCACTCGCTTGGGCTTTTAGAGATTTGTGCCAGCGGGGGCCGGTGCCGTTGGTGGTGCCGGCGGTGTCCCAGCGGAGGCCGGCGATCACTGCGTAGGCATGGCCGCCGTTGGCGTAGACCGTGATCCAGCGGCCTTTGCCGGCTTCGCCCCAGCCGGCCAGGGAGCCGGAGGGCATCGGGGTGTCGATCAGGCTGCCGCCGTGGAGGGCGAAGCTGACCGCGCCGGAGCAGTCGTAGCCGGCATCCCACCAGCGGCCATGGCCGCCGCCGTAGATGTAGGGCTTGCTGCGGATCTTGTTCGCCGCCGCAATCACCTTTTTCACCGCGGGCGGTGCGTCGGCAGGCGGGACCGCCCGGCCGTTGACGAGGATCGCCTTGCCGGGAGGCGCGGTCGGGTTTTCGGCTTCCGGAGCAGTCGTGGAGACCCCACCCGGGGTTTCCGCCTCGACCGGAGCGGCGAAGATCGCGGCCACGGCGAGGAAAGCCATACAGATGCAAAGGGCGGGCGTTTTTCGGGCCGCCCCAAGGGCGTTCGTCATTCACTCCTCCTTCGTCGGCCGGCGGGGTTAGCTGTCGGGCTGGCGCTGAAGGAGCCTGCGCCCTCACTCGGTTGTGAGTTAGCCCCAGAAACCTGGGTCCCCCGCTCCTCGGCCGGTTAGCCGAGGATTAGGCGTTTGTGTGCAAATCCTAACGTTGCAGGATGGCGGAAGTTTCGCTCCTGAGTGTGCGCTTCGTCACTCAGGCCGCTACTGGACGACCGGCAGCGGCGTGCCGCTGACCGGCGGCGCTTCCGCCGCGTTCGGCGTCGCCTGCAGCACCGGCAGCTCCTGCGGCGTCATCGCGACGATGCCGCGGGCAGCCTGCCGGATCGCCTGCGAGGCGGGCGCGTCGGGCTCGGCGATGACCAGCGGCGAGCCGCTGTCGGCGTGCTCGCGCAGCGGCTCGGAGAGCGGCACCTTGCCCAGCAGCGGCACGTCGAGCTCGTCGGAGAGCAGCTGGCCGCCGCCCTCGCCGAAGATCGTGAAGCGCTCGCCGTCGGGGGTCGTGAAGCCGGACATGTTCTCGATCACGCCGAGGATCTCGAGGTCGAACTTCTTCGCCATCTCGGCGCCGCGCTGGGCGACCGACTGGGCCGCGGGCTGCGGCGTGGTGACGACCACGAACTTGGCCTGCGGCAGCAGCTGGGCGAGCGTCATCGAGACGTCGCCGGTCCCCGGCGGAAGGTCCAGCAGCAGGTACTCCAGCTCCTCCCAGGCAACGTCCTCGAGGAACTGCTGGATCGCCTTGTGCAGCATCGGCCCGCGCCAGACGACGGCTGAGTTGTCCTCGACGAAGAAGCCGATCGACATCACCTTCACCCCGCTGGGGGAGTCCAGCGGCAGGATCTTGCGCTCGGCGTTGACCTCGGGTTTGTGGTTGACGCCGAGCATGCGCGGGATCGAGTAGCCGTAGACATCGCAGTCCAGCGCTCCGGCCGAATGGCCTTCGGCGGTCAGCGCCGCGGCCAGGTTGGCGGTCATCGTCGACTTGCCGACCCCGCCCTTGCCGGAGGAGACGCAGATCACGTTCTTCACCTTCGCCAGCGCGCCCTGCGGCAGCTTGTTGCGGCCGAGCGTCTGCTGGAGGTTGCCTTTCTCCTCATCGGAGAGGACGTCGAAGCCGACCGCGACCGCGGTCACGCCTTCCAGCTGGGAGACGTTCTGGGCGACGGCCTGTTCGAAGTGGGAGCGGATCGGGCAGCCGGCGGTGGTCAGTGAGACCACGACCTCCACGCGGCCGTCCTCCTTGACCTCGATCGAGCGGACCATGCCCAGCTCGACGATCGAGCGCCGCAGCTCGGGGTCGATGACGGCGCGCAGCTTCTCGGTTATCTGATCCTGCGTGGGAAGAGACATTGACTCGATTCTCGCAAAGGCCCGATCCCGGCCGCCGCCTGGCAGCAGGGGGGAGAGTTCGGCCCGCCCGTTCCTTGGTCCCTCCGGAACGCAATCGAGCGAAGGAGGGACCATGGTCGGATCGAGAGTCGGAGTGGCGCGGGGAGTCGCGCTGGGCATCCTGCTGGTGTTGAGCGTGATGCTGCTGGCGGCCGCGAAGGCGGAGGCCGGCAGGTACGCGGTGGCGCAGTGCGGTTGGTTCGTCGGAGCCGACGCCGGCTGGGGCGACACCACCGGCGGCGCCAAGTTCCGGCCCGACGCCTTCTGCGTGCCCGCCGGGGGGGACCCGTTCGCCGGGGTCCACGTCAAGAGCCTTACCCGCGACGGCCAGGGGACGGTCTCCGGCACCCGCTTCGCGAGCTGGCGGTGGACGGCGCCGCCGGGCACCGGCATCACGCAGGTGCGCGGGACCTGGTGGCACGCCCTCCACGACGGCATGGAGCAGCGGATCGGGGCGGTCAACCCGGGCGGGGGCTTCGAACCCTTCCTTGCGGCCGCGGGCACCGACGTGACGCCGCGCGAGTTCACCAAGGGCTTCCCGTCACCGGTGCCCGCCTTCGAGGATCGCCTGCTCTGCGCGCGGGCGGAAGCCAAATGGTGTTCGCTCGACCCGTCCTCCTGGTCGGCGCTGCGGGCGCTGACGATCACGGTCGACGACCCGACGCCGCCCGGCGCCTGGATGACCGCGGGCACCATCCTGGAGAACGGCTGGCGCCGGGGCGCGCAGTTCGTCGCGGTCGCCGGCTACGACGCCGGCGCCGGGGTGCGCTTCGGCGAAACCAGGCTCGACGGCGCCCGCGTCGGCTTGACCGAGTACCCCTGCGGCAAAGCCTCGATCGGGGGCGAGTGGCGGGGGACGCGGATGCAGCCCTGCGCGACGAACGTCTCCGATTTCCACTGGATCTCCACCAACGGCTTCAGCGACGGATCGCACAGCCTGGTCCACTGCACCATCGACTTCGCCGCCAACTCGGCCTGCGCGCCGGCCCGCACGATCCTGATCGACAACAACCCACCCGCCCACCCGAAGGCGGTCGCGCTTGCCGGCGGCGAGGGCTGGCGGCGCACGAACGACTTCGACCTCGAGTGGGAGAACCCCGGCCAGGGGCCGGCGAGCCCGATCGGCGGCGCGCCCTGGCGGGTCGTCGGCCCGGGCGGCTACGACAGCGGCGTCAAGTTCGCCGCCGGCCGCGACCGCCATGGCCTCGCCGACCTCTCCGTACCCGCCACGGGCAGCTACGCGCTGCAGCTCTGGCTGCGGGACGAGGCCGGCAACGAGGACCCCGGCACGGCGGTGACGGTGCCGCTGCGGCTCGACGACCTGCGCCCGGAAGTCCGCTTCTCGACCGATGCGAGCGAGGAGCAGGTGAAGGCGGACGTCAGCGACGCTCACTCCGGTCCCGCCGCCGGGCAGCTCCTCTACCGGCGGGTCGACGCCGACGCCTGGACCGAGCTGCCGACCAAGCTCGCGTCGGGCGACCGGCCCGGGTTCGCGCACCTGGTCGCGCCGATGCCCGAGCTCGGGTTCGGCACCTTCGTCTTCCGCGTCGACGCGACCGACGCCGCCGGCAGCGCCGCCTCGACCACGCTACGCGCCGACGGCACCCAGATGGCGATCCGCCGGGTGCCGCCGCCGCACGTCCCGAAGCCTCCTAGGGCCAAGTCGCGGCTCTTCGCCCGGCTGCGGGGAGGCCACGGGCGCGGCGAGTCCCTGACCGTTCCCTTCGGTGCCCCGGCCCTGCTCAGCGGCCGCCTCGTCCGCGCCGCCGACGGCGCCGGCCTCGGCGGCCGCGCGCTCCGCGTCGTCTCCCGGCCCTCACGAGGGGCGCTGACCCCCGCCGCGGTCGACTCCGCTGTGACCGGCGCGCAGGGAGGCTTCGAGCTGCGGTTGCCGCCCGGCCCCTCGCGACGGGTGACGGTCACCTTCGCCGGCGACAACGGCCTCGAGCCCGCCCTCCGGCTGCCGTTGGAGCTGCGGGTCCGCGCCGGGGTCGCCCTGCGAGCCGTCCCCCCGAGCCTGCGGACGGGGCAGGCGGTGCGCCTCTCCGGCTGGGTGAAGGGCAAGGGGGCGCCGATCCCCCGCCGCGGCAAGCTGGTCGCGATCCAGTACCTGGAGGAGGCGAACCACCGCTGGCGCCCGGTCCTCGTTACCCGCACTGACCACCACGGTCGTTTCCACGCCCGCTACCGCTTCCGCTACGTCACCGGCAGGGCGGCGATCCGCCTGCGGGCGACGGCGCTGGCGGAGGAGCGCTGGCCGTACGTTCCCGGATCCTCGCCGCCGGTCACGGTCCGCGTCCGCGGTAGCTAGGGTTTCGAGCCATGTCGCAAGCGACCCTTCACACCAGCGCCGGGGCGATCGTGCTCGAGCTTCACGACGAGGACGCGCCGAAAACCGTCGAGAACTTCCGCAAGCTGTCCGCGGACGGCTTCTACGACCAGCTCGTCTTCCACCGGGTGATCCCGGACTTCATGATCCAGGGAGGCTGCCCCGAAGGGACCGGCCGCGGCGGCCCGGGCTACACCTTCGAGGACGAGTTCAACGACCACAAGATCGTCCGCGGCGCGCTGGCGATGGCCAATGCCGGGCCGAACACCAACGGCTCGCAGTTCTTCATCGTCACCACCGGCGCCGCGCCGTGGCTGGATGGCAAGCACACCGTCTTCGGCGAGGTGATCGACGGGATGGACGTGGTCGACGCGATCGAGTCGACGCCGACCGACGCCGGCGACAAGCCGCTCGAGGCGCAGACGATCGAACGGGTCGAGCTCGACGAGGGTTAGGACTCGGCGGGGGCGTCGCGCCGCTCGCGGCGGCGGCGCAGCGCCTCGCCCGGCCGCCAGAGGCTGACCAGCCCGGCGACCAGGGTGACGAGGAAGATCTGGCCGATCATCATCTCCAGGCCGGCGACCATCCGCCCCGGCTGGCCGCCGGGTACGAGGTTGCCGTACCCGGTCGTGGTCAGCGTCGTGTAGCTGAAGAAGATGAAGTCGCTGCCGATCGGGTGGGCAACCTCTTCGAAGAACGGGCCGCCCTGGATCCGGTCGATCGTCCCGTAGACGAAGGTGAAGAGGATGCCGAGCACGGTGTAGACGCTGATCGCCCCGAGGATCGTGCGCGACCCGACTTCGGCGCTGCTCACCACCCGCCAGAGGACCGCCGCCATCGCCACCGTCAGGAGGGCGATCTGGATCAGCGAGGCGACGTTGAGGAACCACCTCTCGTCGCCGATCGCGGCGATCGCCGCCAGCGCGATCGTCAGCAGCGAGAGCCAGAGGGCGAGGCGGATCACCCGCGCCTTGACGTGGGAGCTGACCAGGGCGACGACCGAGGTCGCGCTGGTCGCCACGATCAGCACCACCGCCGACCAGCCGTGGTTGCCCAGCAGCGAGGTCAGCACGTAGGTGAGCAGGACGAGGGCGAGGACGAGCCCGAACGCGTCGCTGACCCGCTCGGCGCGCTGCCGCCAGAGCTCACGGCTCTGGGCGCGCCTGTCGCCCCTTTCCATGGCTTGCTCGTTCGTCCGCCGGGGTCGCTTTCCTGCTGCGGGCGCTCCGGGAACGGAGGGGGTGGGATTCGAACCCACGAGACCGCTTACACGGCCTAACGGCTTTCAAGGCCGCCGCATTCAACCGCTCTGCCACCCCTCCAGAGCGCTCAGGCGGCTCTCACTGATTGTATGCAGGGGTGCGTCGATTGCTTCTGCTCGCTTCGGCGATGATCTTCTTCGATGTCGCCTTTTTTGCGGCGATCGCCCCGCTGCTGCCCGAATACGTCGACGACCTCGGGCTGAGCAAGGCGCAGGCGGGAATCCTCTCCGCCTCCTACGCCGCCGGCACCCTCGTCGCCTCGCTTCCCGCCGGATACGTCGCCAGCCGCGTCGGCCCGCGGCGGACGGTGATCTTCGGCCTGCTGCTGCTCGGCGCGTCCAGCGTCGTCTTCGGCTTCGCCGAGCAGATCTACCTGCTCGACGGCGCCCGCTTCGTGCAGGGGGTCGCCGGTGCCCTGATCTGGTCCGGCGCGCTGACCTGGCTGATCACCGCCGCCCCCGAGGAGCGGCGCGGCTCGGTGATCGGCACCGCTCTCGGCACCGCCGTGGCGGGGGCGCTGCTGGGCCCGGCGCTGGGGGCGGCCGCCGGCGCGATCGGCACCGAGCCCGTATTCAGCTCGGTGATGCTGATCACCCTGCTGCTGGCGCTGGCCGCCGCCCGCCTGCCGGAGACCCACACGCCCGAGACCCAGTCGCTGCGCGAGGTGGTCGCGGCGATGCTCAGCCGGCCCGTGGTCGAGGCGGCGATCTTCGTCGCCGTGCCCTCGGTGATGTTCGGCGCGATCGAGGTGCTGGTGCCGCTGCGGATCGACGAGCTCGGCGGCGGCCATGGCGTGATCGCCGCCGGGTTCATCGTCGGTGCCGCCCTGGAGGCCGTGTTGGCGCCGGTCGCGGGGCGGATCTCCGACCGGGTCGGCCGCCGCACGCCGTACGTCAGCGGGCTGACGATCTGCGCCATGGCCATGATCGGGGTCGCCGCGGTGGCAACCTTGGGCGAGGTGCTCGCCGCGCTGATCCTCACCTCGCTCGGCGCCGGCCTCTGCTTCGCCCCGGCCCTGACCCTGATCTCCGACGTCGCCGAGGAAAGCAACCTGCACCAGGGCTACGCGGCCGGGCTCTCCAACATGGCCTGGGCCTCGGGCCAGGTGATCGGCGGCATCGGCGGTGGCGTCGTCGCCAGCGTCACCGGCAACGCGGCGCCGAGCCTGGCGATCGCCCTGCTGCTGGCGGTGACCGTCGCCTATGCCTTCCAGGCGATGCAGCCGAAGAGTGAGCCGCGGACCGCGGCGAGCTAGGGTCGGGCGGATGGCGCGAGGGCGCGGAGCGGCGAGCGGCGAGTGGGTCAACTGGGCCGGCGACCAGGCCTGCCGGCCGGCGCGGTTCGCGCGCCCCCGCAACCGCGAGGAGCTGGCCGAGACGATCGTCGCCGCCGCGAGCGCCGGCGAGAAGGTGCGGGTCGCGGGGTCGGGTCACTCCTTCACCGAGACGGCGCTGACCGATGGGACGATGATCGACGCCGGGGCGCTGAGCGGGGTGCTCGACGCCGACCCCGGCTCGGGCCTGGTCCGGGTCGGCGGCGGCACCGTGCTCGCCGAGCTGAACGAGGAACTGGCGCGGCTGGGCCTGGCGATGGAGAACCTCGGCGACATCGACAGCCAGACGATCTCCGGCGCGATCTCGACCGGTACCCACGGCACCGGCGCCCGCCTGCGCAACATCTCGGCCCAGGTCGAGGGGATGGAGCTGGTGCTGGCCGACGGCAGCGTCCGTCACCTCAGCGCCAAGACGCATCCCGAGCTGCTGCGCGCCGCCCGGGTCGGGATCGGCGCCCTCGGCGCGATCTCGGCGGTGACCCTGCGCTGCGTCCCCGCCTTCTCCCTGCTGCGGGTCGACTCTGCTCACCCGCGCGAAGAGGTCCTCGACAGCTTCGACGAGCGAGCCGCCGCCCACGAGCACTTCGAGCTCTTCAGCTTTCCCTACTCCGACCTGGCGCTGGTCCTGGAGCGCAACCGCACCGAGGAGCCGCCGCGGCCGCGCGGCCGGGCGGCCGCCTACCTCAACGACATCGTCCTCGAGAACTGGGCGCTGGGGGCGCTGGCGGGGACCGGCCGGGCGCTGCCGCGGACGATCCCGGCGCTCTCGCGGCTGGCCGGGCGGCTCGCCTCCGGCAGCCGCACGATCGACCGCAGCGACCGGGTCTTCGTTAACGAGCGCCGCGTCCGCTTCACCGAGATGGAGTACGGGGTGCCGCGCGAGCACGGCCCCGAGGCGGCGCGGCGGGTGGTCGAGTGGGTGCGGAGCAACGAGTACCCGGTCTTCTTCCCGATCGAGATGCGGGTCGCGGCGGGCGACGACGCCCTGCTCAGTCCCTCGCACGATCGCGACACCGCCTACATCGCCGTCCACCAGTACCGGGGGATGGAGTGGCGCCCCTACTTCGAGGCGGTCGAGGCGATCATGGATGAGTACGGCGGCCGCCCGCACTGGGGCAAGCGCCACTTCCAGAGCGCGGCGACCCTGGCATCCCGTTACCCGGCGTGGGAGGAGTTCCAGCGCGCCCGCGACGCGCTCGACCCGCAGCGGGTCTTCGCCAACGAGTACACCGAGCGCGTGCTCGGCCCCTAGAGGAAGTTCAGGCCCTCGCCGCGGTAGGTCGGGACCTCGTCGACGATGGTGTCGCCTTCGACCAGGTAGAGGGTGTCGAAGCGCTCGCAGAGCTCGCCCGCCTTGGCGTGGCGGAAGTAGGCGCGGTCGCCGACCCCGAGGCTCGCCGCGCCCGGGCCCAGCAGCGGCGTCTGCACCTCGCCGGCCCCCTCGTCGCGGTCGAGCTTCAGCCCCTCGGGAAGCCAGGGCGCCGGCAGCCGCAGCTGGTCGCCGGCGCCGGAGGCGAGGTAGCCGCCGCCGAGCGCGGTTGCCATGTCCGGTGCGGGCTTGCGGACGACCGGCATCGCGTATCCCGCCGCCGGGGTGAGGCTGAAGCGGCTGTAGTGGTCGAAGAGGGCGGGCGCGTAAAAGCCGGAGCCCGCGGTCACCTCGGTCACCGCCTCCTCGGCGGCGGTCAGCTCGAGGCTGCCGGTGCCGCCGCCGTTGACGATCTCCAGCTCGACGAACTCGCTCAGCGCGGCGACGATCTCCCCGCGCCGCTCGGCCAGCTCGGCCACCGAGCGCTTCTGCATGAAGCGGATCGCGGCCCCGCGCCACCAGCGCCCCGGCGGCCGGTCGCCGACGCCGGCGATGTGGCCCTCGTAGGCCATCAGCGCGTCGAGTTCGATCTGCGGCCGCTTCTCGATCTCGCGCGCCAGCTCCACCGCCTGCTCGACGGTGTGGATCGGCGAGCGCTTGGAGCCGACCTTGACCCGGCCGCGGAGCCACCACCAGCCGGCGTCGATGTCGATGCAGACCCGCAGCGGCGGGGCGCCCTTGCCCAGCACCGACTCGATCATCTCCAGGTGCTCGACGCAATCGACCATCACGATCGGCGCCCCGTCGGAGTTGGCCGCCGAGCGCAGCGCCAGCTCCTCCAACCCGCCGACGTCCACAGTCGGGTAGGCGAGCAGCAGGTTCTCGAACCCCTGCTCGGCGAGCCAAAGGGTCTCCGGCAGCGTGTAGGTCATCAGCCCCCGGAAGCGCGGGTCCCGCGCAAGGATCGCTCCCAGCAACGCCCGGCAGCGCACCGACTTCGAAGCCACCCGGATCGGCTTGCCCCCAGCCCGCTCCAGCATCGCCTCCGCGTTAGCCCACATCGCCTCGAGGTCGACAAACGCAAACGGCGCCTCCACCTCGGCAAAGACCCGCTCATAGCGCTCATGGGTCTGGACGGGAGGAGCGGACACCGCGCCAGCCTATCCCGAGGCCCCAGCGGAGAGGGAGGGATTCGAACCCTCGAGAGAGCTTGCGCCCCCTACTCGCTTAGCAGGCGAGTGCCTTCAGCCACTCGGCCACCTCTCCACGTGCGCGCTGCGCGCGCTGGCCCGATTGTAGGTACTCGGGGCCGATCGGGACAGCCGCCGTCTAGTCTCAGCGGGGATGCATGCGAGCCTCTCACCTGACCCCGGCGCTCACCTCGAGCGGCGGACCAAGATCATCGCCACGGTCGGCCCGGCCTGCTGGGATCCGGCGGTGCTGGACGGGCTGGTCGAGGCCGGGGCCGACGTCTTCCGGCTCAACTTCTCCCACGCCGGGCCCGAGCGGCAGGCGGAGACGATCGCCTCGATCCGGGAAGCGGCCGAGCGGGTGGGGCGCGAGGTGGCGATCCTCGGCGACCTGCCGGGGCCGAAGCTGCGGATCGGCTCGCTGCGCAACGACTTCGCCGAGTTGGAGACGGGGATGCACGTGACCTTGACCCCGGAGGAGGTCGAGGGCGACAGGGACACGATCCCGGTGCAGTGGTCGGGCGTCTCCGATCTGCGTGAGGATCAGGTCGTCTACCTGGCCGACGGCGCGATCCGGTTGCGGGTCGGCGACAAGGAGAGCCAGGGTGTCGGCGCCGAGGTCGAGGTCGGCGGGACGCTGTCCTCCCACAAGGGGATGAACATCCCCGGCGGCGCCGACCTGCCGGCGACCACCGGCGTCGATCTCGACTGGGTCGACTTTTCGGTCAAGAACGGCGTCGATCTCATCGCTGTCTCCTTCGTCTCCACCGCCGCCGACCTGGAGCCGGTCACGTCGCGGCTGAAAGAGCTCGGCTCGCGCATCCCCGTGATCGCCAAGATCGAGCGCCAGCAGGCGGCCGAGAACGTCGAGGAGATCGTCCGCGTCGCGACCGGCGGGATCATGGTCGCCCGCGGCGACCTCGGGATCGAAGTGCCGCTGGAGCAGGTGCCGATCGAGCAGAAGCGGCTGATCCGCGCCGCCGGCAGGGCCTCGAAGCCGGCGATCACCGCGACCCAGATGCTGGCCTCGATGGTTCACGCGCGGCGCCCGACCCGGGCCGAGGTGACCGACGTCGCCAACGCGATCTACGACGGCACCGACGCGGTGATGCTCTCCGAGGAGACCGCCGTCGGCCAGAATCCGGTCGAGGCGGTGGAAGTGATGGACCGGATCGCGCGCGCGACCGAGCCCGACCTGCCCTACGGCGAGTGGCTCTTCACCCGCACCGACCAGGCGACCCAGGACGTCGCCGACTCGGTCGCGCAGAGCGCCGTCGGCGCCGTCTACCGACTCGGGCTCAAGGCGGTGGTGGTGCCGACCAACACCGGCCGCACCGCCCGCCTCGTCTCCGCCCACCGGCCCGACGTGCCGGTGCTCGCGGTCTCCCCATATATAGAGACGGTGCGCCGGGTCGGTTTGCTCTTCGGAATCACCGCCGTGCAGAGCGATTTCGGCACCGAGCTGCGCAGCCTCCTCGGACACTGCGCCGGAGAGGCCGCCAAGCACGGGATCGCCGCGCCCGGCGACCTGGTCGCGATCACCGCCGGGCTCGACGGCCAGGAACTGGGCACGAACCTGTTCGAGGTCCATAGGGTTCCCGAGCTATGAGCGCCGCAGCGAGACTGGAGCGCGAGGAGAGCGGCCTCGCCGTGATCACCCTCGACAGCCCGCCGCTGAACCTCTTCGACCAGCGGATGATGGACGACCTGCGATCGGCGGTCGACGCCGTCAGCGCCGACCCGCCGCGGGCGCTTCTGATCCGGGCCGAGGGGCGCGCGGTCTCCGGCGGGGTCGACGTCAACGTCTTCGCCGGGCTGAAGCCCGAGCAGGGAAACGAGCTGTGGGACGAGCTGCTGGGGATGATCGACCAGGTCGAGGCGCTGCCGGCGCCGGTCGTCTTCGCCGCCCACGCGCTGACCCTGACCGCGGCCTTCGAGCTCGCCCTCGCCTGCGACCTGATCGTCGCCTCGCCGAAGGCCAAGTTCGGCCTGGTCGAGAAAGTCGTCGGCCTGACCCCGTCGATGGGCGGCACCCAGCGGCTGGCCGAGCGGGCCGGCAGCGGCCGCGCCCGCCACTTCGTCATGTCCGGCGGGATCTTCGACGCCGAGGAGATGGAGCGCTGGGGCGTCGTCAACCTGCTCTACGAGGACCAGGACTTCGACGCCGCCGCCCGCAAGCTGGCCGAGGAGCTGGCGGCGGGACCGACCAGAGCGCACGCGATGACCAAGCACATCCTCCGCCGCTTCCGCGAGGGCGGGATGACCGCCGCTGACGAGGCGGTGCGGACCGAA
>Ga0247776_10000169_pt1 | contig 14841 bp, 10 predicted proteins | sample UWRJL199509C5_FD_179912 | JGI IMG/M metagenome (GOLD analysis project Ga0247776, IMG submission 179912) | Plant litter microbial communities from Arlington Agricultural Research Station in Wisconsin, United States - UWRJ-L199-509C-5 | ecosystem: Environmental > Terrestrial > Plant litter >...
CCGATCGCGGCCGCGATCCGATGATACGACTCGGCCTCGCGCTTGCCGCCGGTCTCGGTGTCGAAGTAGCCATCGAACAGCGGCGTGAGGTCGCCCGCGTCGGTATGCCCGAACAGCAGCTTCTGCGCCGGCACCGAGCCGGACGAGTACACGTAGAGGTGCTTGCCGGCCTCTTTCCAGGCACGCAGCCGGGCCGGTACTTCGGGGTAGATGTGCGAGCGGTATTCGCCGCTGGCATAGCCATCCTTCCAGATCATCCCCTGCAGCGCCTTCAGCGCAGTCGACTTGCGGTCGGCATCGATCCACGACACCAGCAGATCGATCAGCTCCTGCTGGCTCGCGGAAACCAGTCCCGCTTCCTTGGCCGCCTCGTGCAGCCAGTGCTGCACCTGCGCATCGTCGGCATGCGTCACGACGAACGCCGGCAGGCGCGCACGCGCATACGGGAACAGCACGTCCTTGACGAAGCTGATCGAGCTGGTGGTGCCTTCGATGTCGGTGAGGATGATGCGGGTCATGGGTTGCTCTTGGTGGAACTGCAGCAGACGCCGGAAGGCGCAATCATAGGGAATTCGCGTCGTGCCCAGGGGCTTGATCGACGTCGGACCGGCTGTCTCTCGTGCGACGCAGGGTTCGATGAACTTCGACCGGCGGCGCGCCCATCTATCAAAGATGCGTCGAAGCATGGACGGTGTTGCGGTCTCGCCTGGAAGCGCCTACCGGTGCTGCTCCACACTCGCCGCATACGCGCCTTCGATCGCTCGCTTCGCCTCGATCGGCGCCGCGAGCCGCGCGAACACCATCGACGCCTCGCCGCGCCCGGTCAGTACGACATCACCGAAGCCGAGCATGCGGCCCCAGGCGCTCTGGTGCAGGTCGATCGTTTCGATCGAGGCGAGGCGCAGTTCTTCGGTCGTGCGGCTGACGATCCCGGTCTTACGTACCACGCGCCGGTTGGTCACGCCTTGCTCGATCGAGCGCAGTCGGATCCATTCGTACAGCGCCGCGAGCAGCGCGATGCCGAGCGTCGGAATCGCCAGCAGCAGGAACACGATCAGACGCCACTTCGCCGTCCAGTGCAGATCGAAGCGCGCGACGATCGTTTCGCCGGGCGCCAGGGATTCGTCGAGATAGGACATCGGGTCGTCGGCCGGCCGCGCTCAGCCGACCTTGGCCGACGCGTGCGGCGTCATGCGCGGAAAGCGCTCGGCGATGTCCTCGCCGGTGAACTTCGCGACCCAGCCTTCTTGGTTCGTGAACAAACGGATCGCGACGAAGTAGGGCGATTCGCTCATGTCGAACCAGTGGCGCGTATTGTCCGGCACGCCGATCAGGTCGCCCTGTTCGCACAGCACTTCGTAGATCTTGTCGCCGATGTGCAAGGTGAACTGGCCGGCGCCGGCGACGAAGAAGCGCACTTCGTCCTCGTCGTGGCGATGTTCGTTGAGGAATTTTTGGCGGAACGTGGCGCGCTCGGGATGGTCGGGCTGCAGGCTGATCACGTCGACGGCCTGATAACCCTCTTCCTGCATCAGGCGGTCGATGTCGCTGCGATAGGCCGCGATCACGTCGTCCTGGCTGGCGCCCGGCGCGATAGGCTGCGTCGCGGCCCATTGCTCGAAGCGCACCCCGACAGCGGCAAGTTCACGCTCGATCTCGGCATGATCGGTGTGCACGGACAGCGGTGGCTCACCGTGGTTTTCGTCGTAGATGCGCAGACGGCTCATGGTGAAGTACCTCGCAAAGGCTTGCCGCGCAGCTGCAGCAGGTCGAGTTCGCAGCCGAGCAGAAATTCGAACGCCTCCAAATGGCGTTGCGTTTCGGCCATGTCACGTCCCCAAGTGTAGATGCCGTGGCCGTCTATCAAGTAGCCGGACAGCGGTTTGCCGGCGTCGAGCCAGGCATCGACCTGGGCGACCAGCACCGCCATGTCCTGTGTATTCGGGAACACCGGCAGGGCCAACGTGCTTTCGTGCGTGCTGTAGCCGCTGATCGCCTTCTGCAGCTCCCAGCCTTCGAAGCGCACGAGGCCAGCCTCGGCATACAGGCGCGATGCGACCGTCTGCGTGCGCGAATGCGTGTGCAGCACGGCACCGGCATCGGAATAGCGGCGATAGATCTGCGTGTGCAGCGCCGTTTCGGCCGAGGGGCGTGCCTGGGTGCCGACCGCGCGCCCGTCCAGATCGACGACCATGATGTCGTCGACGCCGAGGCGGCCCTTGTCGCGGCCGGAGATCGTCACGGCCGCGTGCGCGGCATCCAGCCGCATCGAGAAGTTGCTGCTGGTCGCCGGGGTCCAGCCGCGCGCGCCGAGCGTGCGTCCGGCGTCGGCGATCTGCCGTGCGCATTCCTCCAGGCGGCTGCGCTCGATGGCTGCGGTGTCGATCGTGTTCTCCGGCGATGGATGGCCAAACGGACGCCTACTATACCGGAGCCGGATGACCGCCTGCCTTCATCGTCGAGTCATCCAGGCAAAGCTAGCTTCGGCGCCCACGCCCTGCGGCATAGCTGCGCAGCGGCGTGCGATCCGTGCCGCCGCGCGCTAAGCTCGCCACGCTGTCCACAAGCAGGAACCCGTGCCACGCAAAGGGCGTTTCGCCCACCCCTAAAAAAACCACACTAGGAGTCATCATGTCGAACCCAGCCGAAAGCCAGGCCAGACGTCGTTTCCTGAAGCTCGCCGCGAGCGGCGCGATCGCCGCGCCGATCGCCGCCGTCGTTCTGCCGCGGATCGCCTTCGCGGACGATCCGCACCTGGATCCGAACGATGCAACCGCAAAAGCGCTGCATTACACCGAGGATGCCTCCACCGCGTCCGGCAATCCGACCTACAAGCCCGGCTCCATGTGCGGCAATTGCCAGTTTTTCCAGGGCAAGGCCGGCGACGAATACGGTCCGTGCATGCTGTTCCCGGCCAAGCAGGTGCATTCGAAGGGCTGGTGCGCCAGCTACAACAAGAAGGCCTGATCGCAGCCTTGATCAAGCCGTGATTTCAAGAACCCGCGCCGGTTCGCCGCGCGGGTTTTTCTTTGTGCGGGTACGCATCGTCGCCAGCGGCAGAGGAGAACGGCCTTGCACTGCCGCTGGGTTTTTCGACGAACGCCGCCGATCCGCGCAGCAGTCTCTGCAACTGAGAATCCACGCTGCCACAATGACGGCCTGTCGCCTTGCCGGAATTGCGCGTGCCAACTCAGTCTCCCATCGTCCTGTTGCTCCTCGCCGCGCTGGCGGGCCTGGTCGTCGGCCTGCTCCTGCTTTATCTGCTTTCACGACGCTGGGTCGAACGCGCCCAGCAGGCCGGCCGCGCCAGCCGCGATGCCGAAGTCGCCACGTTGTCCGAGCAGCGCGAGGCCGCACTTGCCCGCGGCAGCGAGTTCGCTGCACGCATTGAGCGCTACGAACGCGATTGGAGCAGCGCCGAGCAGAATCTGCGCAAGCTATCGGCGCACGCGGCCGCGCAGCAGACGCAGGCCGAGCAGCTCGGCCATCAGCTGGCTGACGCGCGGCGCGGCCGCGACGATGCGCAGACGCGCCTGGTCGACCTGACCCGCCAGCATGCTGCGCTCGAAGCAGGGGCAAAGGAGCATGCGCAGGCGGCGGCCGAGAAATTGCAGCTGCTGGAGCAGGCCGAGCAGCGCCTGCGCGAGGCGTTCCAGAACCTCGCCAACAAGATCCTCGACGACAAGGCCGAACGCTTCCGTGAGCAGAGTTCGCAGCAGCTCGGCGGACTGCTCGATCCGCTGAAACTGCAGCTGAAGGAATTTCGCGAGACGATCAACACCACGCACGCCAGCGAGCAGCGCGAGCGCGGCATGCTCGCGCAGGAAATCCAGACGCTGAAGCAGCTCAACCAGCGCATCAGCGAAGACGCGATCAACCTGACGCGCGCGCTCAAGGGCGACACGCGCACCCAGGGTGCCTGGGGCGAACTCGTGCTGGAGCGTGTGCTCGAAGCCTCCGGGCTGCAATCCGGTCGCGAGTACGAGACGCAGGCGAGCTACAGCGACAGTGAGGGTGGCCGGCAGCGTCCGGACGTGATCGTGCACCTGCCCGACGACAAGGACATCGTGATCGACGCCAAGGTGTCGCTGGTCGGCTATGAACGCTTCACTGCGGCCGTCGACGACGGCGAACGCGCCACCGCGCTGGTCGAACACGTCGGCTCGCTGCGCCGGCATATCGACGGCTTGTCCGCGCGCAACTACAGCGACATCGAAGGGTTGCGGACGCTCGACTTCGTGCTGCTGTTCGTACCGGTCGAGGCCGCCTTCATCGAAGCGGTGCGCGCCGACGAGCGCCTCTACCTGCAGGCGCTGGCGAAGAACATCTGCCTGGTCAGCCCGAGCACACTGCTGGCGACGCTGCGCACGGTCGCGCACCTGTGGCGCATCGAACGCCGAAACGTCAACGCGATGGAGATCGCCAGGCGCGCCGCACTGCTGCACGACAACTTCGCGCTGCTGGTCGACGAACTCGAAGCCCTCGGCGGCCAGCTCGACAAGGCGCAGCGCGCACACGCGAGCGCGCTGCGCCGTCTCACCGAAGGCGGCCGCGGCAGCGTGCTGCTGCAGGTGCAGAGCCTGGCCGAGATGGGCGCGCCGGTGAAGAAAACCTTGCCGGCCGGCTTGTTGAATACGGCGGGAGCAGGCGAGACGGCAGCGCAGGAGGGCAGCGCCGATGCGGCGTGACGAAGCATGCGCATCGAGCGGTCGGTGCGTTCTGCTCAGCCCAATGTCGCGAGTTCCGGGTGCGCGATCCGGATCACTTCCGCCACCTGTGGCGCCTGGTCGAGCAGCGTGAAGCCTTCGAACTCGAATCCCGGCGCAACGCTGCAGCCAACCAGCGCGTAGGCGCCGAGCGGTCGCGCTGCCTGCCAGCAATGCGCTGGAACGACGAGCAGGGGACTGGTGCCGCTCGCGTCGTCGTGACGGCCGAGGCGGTGACGTGTCAGCGACGTTGCCGTCACGTCGAAGACGAAGATCTCCAGCGGATCGCCTTCGGCATGATGCCAGCCCTCGTCGGCATCGACGCGGTGCCAGCGGCTGAATTCGCCGGCGGCGAGCAGGTAGTGGATCGCGCTGAGCGCGGCGCGCTCGCGACCAGCCGTGCGCACGTGCACACTCGATTCGTAGACGCGCCGGTAATGGCCGCCCTCCGGATGCGGCAGCAGCGCGAGCGCGTCGATCAGTTCGCGGGCGCGTGGATGCATGGCGGCGTCGCTGCGGCGGAAGACGGCGCTCAGTGCCGCGTGGGAGGGATGGCAGGCGCTACCGTCGCTGCGAAGAGGGCGGCGACATCGACGGCATCGAGCACGTAGCGGCGGTTGCAGAACTCGCAGGTGACGTCGATCGAGCCTTGTTCGGCCAGCACCGATTCGTTCTCGGCGCGGCCGAGCGAGCGCAGCATGTCTTCGACGCGGGTGAGCGAACAGGTGCAGGAGAATTCCAGCGGCAGTGCCGGCTGCAGGCGCACGTTTTCTTCATGGAACAGACGCAGCAGGACTTCCTCCGGCGGCAGGCCGAGCAGTTCCTGCGGCGTCAGCGTCGCCAGCAGATGGCTGACGCGGTTCCAGCCGTCCTCATCGCCGGCCTCCGTGCCGCCGCTGGTGGCGACCTGTTGCAGCATAAGGCCGCCGCAACGTCCGTCGGACTCCGCCAGGACGATGCGCGTCGGCAATTGCTCGGAGCGCTCGAAGTATCCTTCGAACGCTTTCGCCAGATCCGCATGCTCGACCGGCACCAATCCTTGGTAACGCGTTTCGGTGGCTGCATTCTCGATCGTGATGGCGAGACGCGCACCGGGTTCGAGGCGCGCGTCTGCCGGCGCGACGTCGTCGTTCCAGCGCGCGACGCCGCGCAGCTGGCCGTCGTGCGAGCATTCGGCGAACAGCAGCCGCAATGCGCCGCTGTCGCGCAGATGGATGGAAAGGCGGCCATCGAATTTTATCGTGCTGGTGAACAGAGCGCTGGCCGCGAGCGTCTGCCCGAGCAGCTCGGCCATCGGTGCGGAATAGTGGCCATTGCTGCGCACGCGCTGCCAGCTTTGCTCAAGACGCACGATGGCCCCGCGCACACCGGCGCGTTCGAGTTGGAAGCGGTGAAGGAAGTCGTTGGACATGGATAGGTTTCAGTTGTCTGGCGTGGCGACGAGAAGCACCCGAGCTTATTGAAAGGAGAGGGAATATCGAGCACGACAATTCCCCATTCCCCATTCCCCATTCCCCATTCCCCATTCCCCATTCCCCATTCCCCATTCCCCATTCCCCATTCCCTTCTTCGATCATGCCGCCTTGCGCGCCCCCAGCGTCGCCAGCAGATCGTTCGCCGCACGCAAACGCTCGGTCGGTCCGGCCAGTTCCATCTTGAAGCGCAGCTTGTCCTGACCGTCGAGCGCATACACGCGCGGCTGCGACTGGATCAGACGGATCACGGTCAACGGCTCGATCGCCGGTTGCGGGCGGAAGACCACGCGGCCGCCGTTCGGGCCGATTTCGAGTTTGCGGATGCCGAGTGGCGTTGCCGCGAGTTTCAGCAAGGTCGCGGCGAACAGATGCTTGACCTGGTCCGGCAGCAATCCGAAGCGGTCGATCATCTCGACCTGCAGTTCGCGCAACTCCTCCTCGTTGCGCGCGCTCGCGATGCGCTTGTACAGGGTCAGACGCGTGTTGACGTCGGGCAGGTAGTCGTCCGGGATCAGCGCCGGCAGATGCAGCTCGATATCCGCTTCGTGCTCCTGCGTCAGGTCGAAGTCCGGCACCTTGCCGCTCTTCAGCGCGCGCACGGCGCGATCGAGCATTTCGGTGTACAGCGAAAAACCGACTTCCTCGATCTGCCCGCTTTGTTCTTCGCCGAGCAGTTCGCCGGCACCGCGGATTTCCAGATCATGCGTCGCCAGCGTGAAGCCGGCGCCGAGCTCTTCCAGCGAGGCCAATGCTTCGAGGCGCTTTTCCGCATCCGCGGTGATCGAGCGATGATCAGGCACGATCAGGTACGCATAGGCGCGGTGATGCGAGCGGCCGACGCGTCCGCGCAGCTGATGCAGCTGGGCGAGTCCGAAACGGTCCGCGCGATTGATGATGATGGTGTTCGCGCTCGGCACGTCGATACCGGATTCGATGATCGTGGTCGCGACCAGCACGTTGAAGCGCTGCCGGTAGAAATCCAGCATGACCTGTTCGAGTTCGCGTTCCGGCATCTGGCCGTGCGCGACGCGCAGGCGCGCTTCGGGCATCAGTTCGCCGAGTTCACGCGCGGTCTTTTCGATCGTTTCGACTTCGTTGTGCAGGAAGTACACCTGACCGCCGCGCGCGAGTTCGCGCTGCAGCGCCTCGCGGATCAGCGCCGGATCGTGCTTGCCGATGAAGGTCTTGACCGCGAGGCGGTGCTGCGGCGGCGTCGCGATGATCGAGAGGTCGCGCAAGCCGGCCATCGCCATGTTCAACGTGCGCGGAATCGGCGTGGCGGTCAGCGTGAGCAGGTCGACCTCGGCGCGCAGTTTCTTCAGCGCTTCCTTCTGGCGCACGCCGAAACGCTGCTCCTCGTCGACGATGACGAGGCCGAGATCCTTGAACTTGACGTCGGACTGCAGCAGCTTGTGCGTGCCGATCATCACGTCGACTTGCCCTGCGGCCAGCTTCGCGAGCGCTTCGGTAATCTCCTTTTTCGACTTGAAGCGCGACAGTACCTCGACGCGGATCGGCCAATCCGCATAGCGGTCGCGGAAGTTCTGATAGTGCTGCTGCGCCAACAAGGTGGTCGGCACCAGCACGGCGACCTGCTTGCCGGCGGTCGCCGCGACGAAGGCCGCGCGCAGCGCGACTTCGGTCTTGCCGAAGCCGACATCACCGCAGACCACGCGATCCATCGGCCGCGGCGCGGCGAGATCGCGGATGACCGCGTCGATCGCCTGTTCCTGGTCGGGGGTTTCCTCGAACGGAAACGAAGCGGCGAACTGCTCGGCCATCTCGCGATCGACCGGCATCGCGGTGCCCTGGCGCGCCTCGCGCTGCGCATAGATCGCGAGCAGCTCGGCGGCGACGTCGCGCACTTTCTCGGACGCTTTCTTCTTCGCGCGCTCCCAGGCGTCGCCGCCGAGCGCATGCAACGGCGCGAGCTCCGGTGCGGTGCCGGAATAGCGCGACACCAGATGCAACTGCGCGACCGGGACGTAGAGCTTGTCGCCCTTGGCGTATTCGATCGACAGGAATTCGGCGTTCTCGCCGCCGACATCGAGCTTCAGCAGTCCCTGATAGCGTCCGACGCCGTGATCGACGTGCACGATCGGCGCGCCGATCGACAGCTCGCTGAGATCGCGCACGATCGATTCGGGATCGCGTGCGGCGCGCTTGCGCCGGCGCGTCTGCTGCACGCGTTCGCCGAACAGCTCGCGCTCGGTCAGCACCGTGATCGCCGGATCGGTCAGCGCGAAGCCTTGCTCGAGTGCGGCGACGGTGATCGCGAAGCGCGTGGCTCCGCCGGCGTCCTTCGAACGCGCAGCCTTCAATGCTTCGTCATGCCGAACACCGGCATCCGCAGCCGCAGCCTTGCCCTGCTTCGACGAAGGCGCCGTTCCCGCGCCACCGACCGCGAACTCCTGCCACGAAGCGACCGTATCCGGCCGCAGCTGCGCCGCCGCCAACTGCTCGATCAGTGCTTCACGCCGCCCGGCCGAGTCCGACGCGATCAGTACGCGTCCCGGGTACGCGGCGAGAAAGCGCTTGAGCTCTTCGGCGAAACTTTCGCCCTTGCGATTGATCGGCAGCACCGGCGCGGGCTGCGTGCCGAGGTCGTTCGCGTGCTCGTTCGCGGCCTTGGCGACGACGTCGACGCGCAGCGCCGCGTTCAGCCGCTCGCGCAGCAGCTGCGGCGGCAGATACAGCTCGGCCAATGGAAGAATCGGCCGCTCGATGTCGTGCGAGCGCTGCTCGTAGCGCTCGCTCGCCTGCGTCCAGAAATTTTCGGCCGCGTCCAGCACGCCGTCGCCGAGCACGAACAACGCATCGTCCGACAAGTAGTCGAACAGCGTCTCGGTCTTTTCGAAGAACAGCGGCAGATAAAACTCGATGCCGGCCGGCGTGACGCCTTCCTTGATGTCCTGATACAGCGGGCACCGGCGCGGATCGATCGGGAAGCGTTCGCGCAAGGTGTTGCGGAATGCCTTGGCCGATTCCTCCGTCAGCGGGAATTCGCGTGCCGGCAGCAGGCGCACCGATTCGACTTTGTGCGCCGAGCGCTGCGTTTCCGGATCGAAGGTGCGGATCGAATCGATCTCGTCGTCGAACAGCTCGATGCGGTACGGCTCGGGGCTGCCCATCGGGAAGATGTCGAGCAGGGCGCCGCGCACCGCGAAGTCGCCCGGTTCCTGCACCTGCGGCACATGGCGGTAGCCGGCGGCTTCGAGGCGTCGCTGCTCGCTGGCGATATCGAGCTTCTGTTTCAGTTCGAGCACCAGCGCGGAACCGCCGACGTAGCTGCGCGGCGCCAGACGCTGCATCAGCGTTGCGATCGGCACCACCAGCACACCGCGGCGCAGCGAGGGCAGCCGATACAGCGTCGCGATACGTTGCGAAACGATGTCCGGATGCGGCGAAAAGAGGTCGTAGGGCAGGGTTTCCCAGTCGGGAAAATGCAGCACTTCGATGTCGCCGCCGGCAAACACCCCGAGTTCCGCTTCCAGCGTATGGGCCGCATGCGTATCCGGCGCGACTGCCACGACCAGGCCGCCGTGCGCACGGCCGGTTTCCGCCAGCGCGAGCGCGAGCGCCGCGCCATGCGGTGCGTTCCAGTAGCGGCGCTGCTTGATCGAACTCGGGATTGCAGGTTTGATGAGGGCGTTGGACATCAGTAAGCGAGAGTGGTGCAACAGCGACAGCGCCGCAGCATGGGAATGCGCAGCGCGAAAGGACGAAGTTTAGCCGGCATGCGCCGACGCGGGTAGGCCATTGGTCATGAACGGGTCTTTACCCGATGTTTACCGCGAGCTCGCGAACGCGCTTGCGGGCGATCGGTCAGAATCAAGGGATAAGTGGACAAGGGAGTTGCGGGCGAATGCGAGGACGGGGTTCATCGTGCCTGGGCGGTGTCATTGCCCTTGTGCTTGCCTTGGCAGCCGGGTGCTCGCGCGAGCGGCCCGCGCATGCGCCGGCACCGGCGCCGGTGACGGTGATCAAGGCGGCCACGCGCGACATGCCGATCCTGGTCAGCGCACCGGGCAGCGTCGAGGCGATCAACAGCGTCTCGGTGAAGTCGCTGGTCGACGGCCAGCTGATGGAGGCGTTGGTGAAAGATGGGGCGGACGTGGCCAAAGACCAGCTGCTGTTCCGCATCGATCCGCGTCCGGCGCAGGCAGCCCTGCAGCAGGCGGTCTCGGCACAGGCGAAGGATCAGGCGACGCTGGAACAGGCGCGCTCGCAAGTCGAGCGTTACAAGGACATCGCCGCCAAGGGCTATTTGTCGGCGGACCAGATGGAGCAGTACCGCACCAATCTCGGCGTCGCGATGGCTGCGGTCAAGGTCGACGAGGCGAACGTTGCTGCGGCGAAGGTCACGCTTGGCTACACCGACATCCATGCGCCGATCGCCGGACGCATCGGTCGCATCCTGATCCAGCCCGGCAACGTGGTGAAGGCGAACGACACCAACGCGCTGGTGACGATCAACCAGATCGAGCCGATCTTCGTCAATTTCGCACTGCCGAGTTCGCTGCTCGGGCGCATCCAGACCGCGCAGAAACTGGCGCCGCTGGCGGTCGAGGCCAGCGTGATCGGTATCGAGCGGCCGATCGAGGGCAAGGTCGCCTTCGTCGACAACGCGGTCGACACCACCACCGGCACGATCAAACTGCGCGGCGAATTCGCCAATGCCGAACACGCGCTGTGGCCCGGCCAGCTGGTCACCATCAGCCTGACGCTCGGGCATGACGCGAACGCGATCGTGCTGCCCGATCACGCGGTGCAGAACGGTCCGAACGGCGCGTATGTGTTCGTCGTCAAGGACGACCACACGGTGGAGCAGCGCAGCGTGACCGTGGCGCGCATCGTCGAAGGCCAGGCGGTAGTGGAGAAGGGGCTTGCCGCTGGCGAAACCGTCGTGCTCGACGGCCAGTCGCGCGTCGAGGACAAGGCCAAGGTCAACGTGATCGATCCGAACTCGCCGGCGACCAACAAAGACACCGCACCGCCGGCGGACACGAACGCCAAGGCATCCGACGCGAAGGCCGCGGGCGCGACGCCGTGAACGTTTCCGAGATCTTCGTACGCCGGCCGGTGATGACCACCCTGGTCATGCTCGGCATCCTGGTGTTCGGCATCGTCGGTTACCGTTCGCTGCCGGTCGCGGCGCTGCCGAACGTCGACTTCCCGACGATCTCGGTCAGCGCGAGCTTGCCGGGCGCATCCGCCGAGACGATGGCGTCGGCGGTGGCGACGCCGCTGGAGAAGCAGTTCTCGACGATCCCGGCGATCGACTCGATGACTTCGTCGAGCTCGCTCGGCAGCACGTCGATCACGCTGCAGTTCGCGCTCAGCCGCAATATCGACGCTGCCGCGCAGGACGTGCAGGCGGCGATCTCGGCCGCGCTGCGCCAGCTGCCGACGCAGATGACCACGCCGCCGACGTTCCGCAAGGTCAACCCGGCCGATTCGCCGATCTTCTACATCGCGTTCACCTCGAAGACCTTGCGCCTGTCGACGCTCGACGAGTTTGCCGAGAACACGCTGGCGCAGCGCATCTCGATGGTCAGCGGCGTGGCCCAGGTCAACGTGTACGGATCGCAGAAATACGCGGTGCGCATCGATGTCAATCCGGATGCGCTGGCCACGCGCGGCATCGGCATCGACACCGTCGCCAATGCGGTCGCCAACGGCAACGTGAATCTGCCGACCGGCACGCTGTACGGACCGAACCGCGTCTATAACGTGATGGTCAACGGGCAGATGTTCGACGCGGCCGCGTTCGGCGACATGATCGTCACCTACCAGAACGGCGCGCCGGTGCGCCTGAAGGACCTCGGCAAAGTCTACGACGGCGTGCAGAACGACAAGGGCGGCGCGACGATCAACAACCAGCAGGGCGTCGTGCTGGCGATCCAGAAGCAGCCCGGCACCAACACCATCCAGGTGGTCGAGGACATCAAGACGATCCTGCCGGCGTTCGAACGCTCGCTGCCGGCCGGTGCCGATCTGCGCGTGATCTACGACCGCTCGCAGAGCATCCGCGACTCGGTCGCCGACGTGAAGTTCAGCCTGCTGCTCGCGCTCGGCCTGGTGATCCTGGTGATCTTCGTTTTCCTGCGCAACATCTCGGCGACGGTGATTCCGTCGCTGGCGCTGCCGATGTCGATCGTCGGCACGTTCGCGGTGATGTACGCGCTCGGTTTCAGCATCGACAACCTGTCGCTGATGGCGCTGACGCTGGCGGTCGGCTTCGTCGTCGACGATGCGATCGTGATGCTGGAGAACATCGCGCGGCACATGGAGATGGGCAAGGACCGCATGACCGCGACGCTCGACGGCGCGCGAGAGATCGGCTTCACCATCATCTCGATGACGCTGTCGCTGGCCGCGGTGTTCATCCCGGTGATGTTCATGGGCGGCATCATCGGGCGCCTGCTGTACGAGTTTGCGGTGACCATCGTCGTCGCCGTATTGGTCTCCGGCTTCGTCTCGCTGAGCCTGACGCCGATGCTGTGCAGCCGCATGCTGAAGCCATTGCACGGCAGCACGCACGGGCGCCTGTACATGGCGAGCGAGCGCGCGTTCGATGCGACACAGAATTTCTATCGGCGCACGCTGGAAGCCTGCGTGCAGTACCGCTTCCTCAGCCTGATGGTGTTTTTCGCGCTGGTCGTCGCGACCGGATTCCTGGTCGTGAAAGTGCCGAAGGGATTCCTGCCGAACGACGATACCGGCCAGCTCTACGTGTTCACCCAGGCTGCGCAGGACATCGGCTTCGACGCGATGATGGACAAGCAGCGCCAGGCCGCCGACATCATCATCAAGGACCCGAACGTCGACAACGTGATGGCCTTCGTCGGCGCCGGCGGCAGCAGCGCGACCTTGAACCTCGGCCGCATGATCGTGAACCTGAAACCGCCGCACGAGCGCAAGAGCGCCGACACGGTGGTGCAGGAGCTGCGCCCGAAACTGCAGGGCATCGCCGGCTTGCAGGCGTTCCCGCAGAACCTGCCGCTGATCCGCATCGGCGGCAAGCTGACCAACAGCACCTACCAGTTCGTACTGCAGGATACCGACACCAAGCGCCTGTTCGAATGGACGCCGAAGCTGGTCAGCGCGATCGGCAAGCTGCCGGGTTTTCTCGACGTCACGAGCGACATGCTGATCGCCAACCCGCAGCTCGACGTCACCCTCGACCGCGACGCGGCCGCGGCGTACGGCGTCACGCCGGATGCGATCGAGAATGCGCTGTACTACGCGTTCGGGCCCGCGCAGGTGTCGACGATCTACACCGACTCCGATCAGTTCTGGGTGCTGCTGCAGGTCGACCCGTCGCGCCAGGGCGATACCTCGATCCTGTCGTCGATCTACGTGACGCCGACGCAGCCTTCGAAGAGCACGGCCGGCGATGCCACGGCGACCTCGTCGCCGCAACTGGTGCCGCTGTCGGCGGTGACGCATACCGGCAATTCGGTCGGGCCGGCGACGATCAACCACCTCGGGCAGGTGCCGGCCGTCACGGTCTCGTTCAATCTGGCGCCGGGCATGTCGCTCAGCGACGCCGTCGCCGGCGTCGATCGCGCGGTGGCCGAGCTGAAGCTGCCGGATACGATCACCGCGTCGTTCCAGGGCACCGCGCAGCAGTTCCAGGATTCGGTCGCCGGCATGGGCGTGCTGCTCGCGCTGGCGGTATTCGTGATCTATCTGGTGCTCGGCATCCTGTACGAAAGCTTCATCCATCCGCTGACGATCCTGTCCGGCCTGCCGACCGCGATCTTCGGCGCCCTGCTGACCCTGGTGATCTTCGGCAAGGACCTCGATCTCTATGGAGCGGTCGGCCTGATCATGCTGATCGGCATCGTCAAGAAGAACGCGATCATGATGATCGACTTCGCGCTGGAGAAGCAGCGCGAAGGCGAGGACGCCGAGCACGCGATCGTCGATGCCAGCGCGGTGCGCTTCCGCCCGATCATGATGACCACGTTCGCCGCGCTGATGGGCACATTGCCGATCGCGCTCGGCTTGGGCGCCGGTGCGGAAGCGCGCCGTCCGCTCGGTCTGGCGGTGGTCGGCGGACTGGTCACCTCGCAGCTGCTGACGCTGTACATCACGCCGGTGATCTACATCTATTTCGAGCACCTGCAGGAGTGGCTGGAGCGGCGGCGCCAGCGCGGTGCCGCGCCGGCGTCGACACCCACGGTCTGAGCCGGCCGGTACAGCGCGCCTTCGTACGAGTTTTCAGGAAAACAGCGCGGTGCAACGGGTTTGCGTCGACGCGTCGAGGCGAGCCTTTCAAGCCAGCGCGACGCGCACGCGCAAGACGCTGGCCTCGTCGCCGTGTTCGATCGACGAAGACAGCCCGAGATGGCGGGTGAATTCGAGCATGGCGTAGTTATCGGCCAGCACGTCGCCCCAGAGTTCGACCAGGCCGCGTCGGCGGCATTCGCGCACCAGGCGCAGCATGAGTGCGCGGCCGAGTCCCTGCGCGATAAACGCCGGGTCGATCGCAATCGCGAATTCGGCGCTGACGGTCGCCTCGTCGACATGCATGCGCGCCTCGCCGCGGATTTCGCCCGGCACCTCGCCGTCCTCGGCATCGACGATGACGAAGGCGGCCGTGGTGTGCGGATCCGGATCGGACAAGCGCGCAGCCAGCGCCTCGCTGAACT
>Ga0247776_10000172_pt1 | contig 14798 bp, 15 predicted proteins | sample UWRJL199509C5_FD_179912 | JGI IMG/M metagenome (GOLD analysis project Ga0247776, IMG submission 179912) | Plant litter microbial communities from Arlington Agricultural Research Station in Wisconsin, United States - UWRJ-L199-509C-5 | ecosystem: Environmental > Terrestrial > Plant litter >...
CTCTCGACCGAACGGCATGTGCTCACTGAACGGCACGAGCTCTTGCTTGTCGTAGCGGCCGTGCACGTGACCGTTCACGTCGGTGATGAGCGCGGAATTGAAGTAGGCATACTCGCGCGCGTCGCTGACCTTCTTCACCAATACCGCGCCGAACAACAGCGGGACGTGCAGGCGCGACGCAAACGAACGCGGGATGATGGAGCTGGCTTCGTCCTCCCGCATCGCGCCCATCACCGAAGTCTCGCTCCAGATCACCAGATCCAGCGGCTGCTTTGCGGTCAATTCCTGGGTAGCGGTCAAATGGCGGCGCATGCCTTCGTTCGGATGACTGCGCTTGCCGGTCAGGCTCATGTTGGCTTGCACCAGACCGATCGTCGCTTTTGGAGCCGCCGCCACACGCGCATCGACCTGGTGAATGCGCAGCGCGCCATACAGCGCAGCCAGCAGCGGGACGAGCAAGTACGGCAGCGCTGCTCGGACGTTGGCCGTGCGTTTTTGCAGGCGAGCCACGGCGAACTCCGCGAGACCGAAATTGGCCGCGGCCATGACCAGCGCCACCGCGTAAATTCCGCCGATCTCGGCTAGCTGGGTGAGCGCCACCTGACCGTGTACGACGGCCCCGAATGACCAAAAAAAGAGCACCGGAAAGCACAGCTCACTGGTCACGAGCGCGCACAGCCAGACGATGCCCGCAGGGAAGCGCCGTTCGCCACGCACGAACAACCAGGCGAAGAGGCCCATGCGGCCGGCCTGGAAGGCGTTCACGATCAGCAGCATGCCGACGCAGATCGGCGTCGAAAAACCGCTGAACTGCCGCATCATGTCGACCATCCAATAGAAGCCGAGCGAGATCATCGTGAGCCCACTGAGCCAGCCCAGCCAGAATGCGCGCTTCGGTGTTTGGCCAAGCAAAGCCAGGCGCAGTGGGATCAGCGCAACGAACCCGAGCGGCCAGATATCGATGCCGGGGAATGCCAAAAAGTAGCAAACCCCACACGAGACCGCTGCCAGGGCCGCCCAGATTTTCGGCAGCGCGGGCACTGCACTCGGGCTAGCGGCCAAGGCCGAAGCTTGGCTCTCCGAATCCGTCGCTCCACTCATCGCCCATCTTGCTATTGGAAGCCAACGCCGCCGGCAAGCTGAATTGAGCGCCGCTCGGCCACGTCAGCGCTTCTGGCGCTTTTGGCGCTTTTGGCGCTTCTGGCGCTTCTGCCTCTTTTCTTCGTTCTCCGTTCCCGTGCGCGACGCCGGGCGCCCAGCGCTGGCGTCCACGCCGCGCGCGAACGCGTTTCTCGTATCGATGCGCGTGCGCTTTGGGATCGAACCAGATATCGAGTTTGCTGTGGCGGCTGGTCGCGCAGAGTGAGGCTCGTGCCGCAACCTGCCGGTGCTTGCACGAGGCCGTGCTACGCGGGAACTAACCACCCCGCGGGGTGCGATGCGGGATCGCGATCGCCCCTCCCCTACTAACGCCCGAGGCGCACGAATTTCGGGCGTGCGCGAGTCTTCTTCGATTCGCGCAATTCTCGCGCTGAGATCGCACGAGTGCGATTTTTTTTTTGCTCGGCGCGTGCGACTGCAGCTCGTTGATTTTTTTGGGGTCCCCGCGGGGTGGCGGATACCGCCACGGCTGAACCGTTGGCGGAAAGCGCAACTCTGTCGCGGGCTGACCGTTCAGTCGTGTGCGTGCTTCCACTTCGCAACACCGACCCAGGGACACCCAGCGAGCTCAAGGCTGATGCTCGCGCGTCGCAGCCCAGTTTCAATCCGCCGACGCGGCCGAGCGTCGTGCCCAGTCATGCCATCGGTAGCATCATGCCCGGCGCGAGTATGTACCTGCACTCGGCCCTGCTCAGCGCGGTCGCGGGCTACGTCGATGCAGCGGGCTTTGCCTCCTTGATCGGCTTGTTCCCTGCGCACATGACGGGCGAAATCGTGGGTGACGCCATCGCGTTCTCGTCCGGACACCCTGGCGATCACGTCACGCGTCTGTGGATGCTGCCCGTATTCGTAGGCTCCGTCTCGATCGCCACGCTCGTCGCGCGCGTGTTGCGCCGCAATGGCCGCCGGGCGCTCACCGGCCTCTTGGCGTTGGTGACCGCGGCGCTCGCCGCCTTCAGTGCTAGCGATTTTTTGAGTGGCCTTTTGCACGAGAGCTGGCATTTACACATGCTGCTGGGCGGCGGCTGTGCGGTGGCAGCGATGGGCTTTCAGAACGCACTGATGCGCGAGTCGCTATCCGGCTCGTGCCCCACCACGGTCATGACCGGCAACCTGACGCACGTCGTGATCGACGTCGTCGATCATTTGTTCAGCAAGCTGTCACGGCCGAACAAACGCGATCGGCGGCCGCACTCGCGGTTGTTGCCGGTGGCCAGTGCATTGTTTGCGTTCATCGGTTGCGCTGTGCTCGGTGGTTTCCTGACTCGCTTCTTCGGTTCACTCAGCGTGCTGTTGCCAACCGCATTGACCGCGGTTTTGACCGTGCGAGCCTGGCGCGAAGATCAAAGGCAGCTCGCCGCCAGCATGTCCGGCAAGAGCATGGCTGCGGCGCCGCTGCCGACGTTCGACGTTTGGCCCCAGTCGCTCGCGCCCGGCGCTGCCACTCACTACCCACCACCCGCCAATCCCACGCGGGTGTTGGCGATACGCGCGCCTTCGCCCAGTAGGCCCGAGCTCGAACGTCAGCAAAAGCGCACCGTCTCCGGCACTCAGCTGAAGACGACCTTCATCAAAGACGAGTGACGCGAGCGACGCCGACGAAGGGCGTACCGCTTACAACCGAATCGCGATCCCGGTCAACGCCGTAAAGCCGATCAGGTGCCGGTCGTAAAACGTCCACGGCACCTCTCCCGCAAGACTGAAGCGTACCCGCTTGGAAATCGGCAAGCTCACGCCGAGCACGGCTTGCAAGGACAGGTTCAGATGCACTTTGCCGTCGGTCCTCGGCGCAAAGCCGAAGACCAACGCGGTGAAGAACGGGTCGTAGAAATTCCAGCCGATTTGCGGCAAAATCGCGAAGCGCTGAATGCGCTCGCCGGGCGGGGGCTCAGGCCACAAACGCTCGGTCAGCTGCAGGTTTGCGCCCAGCCGCACGCGGTCGACCACGTAGCCGTGCAGACCGACGAACTCGGACAGATTCACCACGTCGCGCACCGTGCGCGTCGTATCGTGATCCAGATCGCGCGTGTACAGACTCATGCCGAGCGTGTCGGTCTGAATGAACTCGCCGCGCTTACCGGTGGCGTGTGCGGAACCCGCGAAGGCGAGCAGTGCGGCCGAGAGCGCCCCGGCCGCAAGCTTTCGGACGCGCTCAGAAATCAGCGGCGAGCTGGACACTTCCAGGACCAATCATCGCTCTGCCGCGCTGGAGCCCAGCGAAACCGCGCGCGGGCGGGCTTTTGGCTTGGGACTCGGATGAGCTACTACCCATCGTAAAGTAGAGCACCGTACCGAGCACCAGCCCGGCGCCGCCCACCGCGAAAGCGATGGTCGAAATATTGCCTTTTTGCTTGGCCGAATCCACGTCACCGCCGTAGCTCGGAGGGCAGGAGTTGTTCGGGCACTGTCCGTCGAGGGTGTGCTTGTCCTTCATGGCCATCACGCCGAAGGCAGTCCCGACTCCAACACCCGCCAAGCCGACGCCCCAGGAGATGAAAGCCGGCGCGCGATTGGCTGACTTGTGAGGAGCCGCTGACGGCGGAGCGGCTGGCGTGGCCGCGGCGACCAGTGTTGCCTGCTGAACGGGCCCCGCGTTGGCTTCGGGTCCAGCGTTGACTGCAGTCGCCGGCGCGTTCGGATCGGCTTCGAGTTTGAGCGTGACGGTCTTCTTGTCTGCCGAACCCAAGGTCACACGCGCGCTCGCCTTCAAATAGCCCGGCGCACTCGCTTCGACGACGTGATCGCCAGGATCGGCGGGCAGCTCACTATCGACCAGGGTATTGGCGACGACCGAGCCGTCGATCGTCAAGCGCAACTCTGCGCCAGGCGGTACGGCGATCGTCACGGTGAGCCCCGCGATCTTCGGCTTGGCAGAGTCGAGCACCGTTTGCGCGCGCTCGTAGGCTTTGCTGAGCGCAGGGCTCGGATTCGCGGGCAGCGGTTCGCGCAACACCTTGCGCAGCATTTCGGTACCCTCGACGAGTTTACCTTCGCTCACTTGGCACTCGCCGAGACGACTGAGCACGATCGCCGAGTGATGCAATTTCTCGGCGCGCTCCAGCTTCGGGATGGCTTCTTCGCACTTGCCCGCCTGGGCCAGCTTCAGGCCATCGACGGCGAGCGTTCGCGCAGCCGCGGTCTCCGTTGCCGAATCCTCTTCGGCCTGTGCCACGCCCAATAGGCTCAGCTGCAGCACCCCAGTGCCGAGCGCAGTGATGGTGATCCGAGACCACGAGGGACGTTGTCGAGGCGATGTCATGCTCAATCCTTTCTCAGCCGAAATTCCCGACGCGTCGCCTACTGAGGGTGCGTGTGCGACAGGCGTGGGGAAATGTCCCAGATACAAGCAGGGGACCGTCTTACTTGGAGACACCAACGGCTTATCAAGCCGCCGCTTAAGCCGTTGCATGGGGCACGCCGGACTTCGGCGCAGACACAGGATCATGGGCATGACTTCAACTCGAGTCCTCAATCAGGCCGGCAGCGCGCTGGGACTGACGCTTTTTTTGCTCGTGGGCTGCAACGCCATCGTTGGCCTCGACAAAGTTCAAGTATCGAACGCACAGACGGATTCCGCCGGCACCAGCAGCGGCGGGCAACCGAACGCCGAGGGTGGCTCCGGCAGCGGTAAAGGCGGCATGGCCAGTGATGCCGGAAGCGGCGCCGCGCCCGACCCAGGCGAGGCCGGTGCAGCAGGCGATTCGAGCGGCCCTCCAGGCGACTGCACGACCAACCAGGAATGCACCGATCGCTTCAGCGAGGAAGCCAAGGGCAAGGCCGGCGACTCGAGTATCGTGGCCGGCGCGTGCATCAAAACGCCGATCCCGCACTGCGTGAAGCTGCTCAGTGAAGACTGCGAGGGCATCACTGGCGACTACAGCAACGACCAAGCGATTTTCCTCGGCTCGCTGTTTTCGACCAAGGGCTCGACCGCAACCACCAATCTCCCGCGTCAGCAGTCTGCCGCGCTCGCGATCGAGCAAATCAACGCGGCTGGCGGGGTTCCCGGCGGCAGCACTTCTGCCCATCCCCGGCCGCTGGTCATGATCTCCTGCGACGAATCCACGAACCTGGTTCGCGCCGCCAAGCATCTCGTCGACGATTTGCACGTGCCAGCGATCGTCGGCCCCAATACTAGCCAAGACACGATCGACGTATCGACCAAGGTGACGGTACCGGGGGGCACAGTCGTAATGAGCCCGACCGGAGTCGCCTCCAGCATCGCTTCGCTGTCCGACAACGACCTGACCTGGCTGATGGTGCCCTCGGACGTGCAGCGCGCCCCGCTGATGATCAATCAGATCGGCGTGCTCGAGACCGCGCTCAGGGCGGCCCGGAACAACAAGCAGTACATCAATCTCGGGATCGTGTTCCGAAACGACGCGCTCGGCATCGGGACGCGCACTGCGCTCAACGACCTGATGATCAACGGGCAATCTCTGAGCAATGCCATCAATCTGGGCAACCACGTCCAGATCGATCCGTACAACGGCACGGACACCGACCAGCACGCGATCGTCACCAAATACCTGAGCTTCTTGCCCGATATCATCGTCTTGGCGGGCACCGCCGAAGGCATCAACTTGGTGATGAAGCCGCTGGAAGAAAAATGGCCGACAGACGTCGACCGCCCGCAGTACGTGCTGATCGACTCGAACCGGGTGCCAGACCTGATCGCCGCCACCACCAACAACGACGACCTGCGCCATCGCGTGCGAGGCACGGGCATCACGCCGGGCGTCGTGGTCAAGGACATGCCGGCGGGGTCGGACAGCCCGACGGCAACCCTCGAGAGCTTCAAGGTCGACTATAAGGTGCGCTTCGGCACCGACGCGACGGCCTCGGGCATGGGGCCAGCACACGATGCCGCCTATGCAATCGGCTTGGCCTTGGCCGCTACCCGAACCCAGGAGGTCACTGGTGCGAGTGTCGCGCAGGGTCTGCGCATGCTCGCAGGAGGTACGACTAAACTCACAGCCACCGCTTTGAACGTGCTGCCCGCGTTCAAGAAGCTGGGCGCCGGCGAAAAAATCACCGCGGTCGGCACCTATGGCATGCTCGATTGGGACGACGACGGCGCGGTGAAAGGCGGCGTGCTGGAGATGTGGTGCATTGCCGGCCCTCCCGCACCCACCACTGCCGTACCCATGCCCCAGGCCACCTACGCTAGCTCCGGGCTGTACTTCGACCTGAAGACGCGCGCCTACAGTGGCGCGTACGTTCAGTGCACTCCTTAAGCTAAAGAAGCGCAGAAAGTGAGCGTATTTTGCCAGCAAGGCTGATGGTGACCCCGGCTAAACGTACGCATGGCGCTTCGTACCTGAGCTCTCCTACGAGTGGCCTCCAGCCACTTGGGGAGCAAGCGATCGACATGCCCTTCGCCCCCGGTGATTTGATCGCCGGGAAGTACGAGGTGATCAAGCTGATCGGCTCGGGCGGCATGGGTTACGTGGTCTCGGCCATGCACGTCGAGCTCGGCGAGGTAGTCGCGCTCAAATTTCTGCGCCCCGAAGCGTTGCAGATCGAAGAGCTGGTCGAGCGCTTTTCACGCGAAGCGCGCGCCGCAGCCAAGATCCGCAGCGAGCACGTCGCCCGTGTCTTCGACGTGGGCGTGCTCCCCGACGGCGTCCCGTTCATCGTCATGGAGCATCTCGCCGGGCAGGACCTGGCGGATGTGTTGCAGGAACGCGGTCCGCTGCCGATCAAGGTGGCCGTCGAATACGTGATGCAAGCTTGCGAAGCACTCGCAGCGGCGCACGCCAGCGGCGTCGTTCACCGCGACATCAAGCCCGAAAATCTGTTCCTGACCAAGCACGCCCAGGGTCTGGACTTCATCAAGATCCTCGACTTCGGTATCTCCAAGGTGGCTCTGGCGCCGGGCAAGCGCGGGTTCGTGCGCACGATGATGCCGCTCGGCTCGCCGGTGTACATGTCGCCGGAGCAGATTCGGTCCTCGGACCAAGTCGACGCTCGCACCGACATCTGGTCCCTCGGTTGCGTGCTGTTCGAGCTGCTGACGGGCACGGTTGCCTTCAACGAGCCCTCCTTGATGCAGCTCAGCGCTGCGATCTTGGAGCACGACCCAGTGCCGCTGCGCGAGCTGGTGGAGGACGCACCGGTCGAGCTCGAAGACGTCGTGCTGCGCTGTCTGGAGAAGGACGCCGACAAGCGTTACGGCAACATCGCGGAACTGGCCATCGCGCTTTATCCGTTCGCGCCGCGCCGTTCGCGGATCTCGGCCGAGCGCTGCTACCACGCGCTCAAGAACGCGGGCCTCGAGTGCCCGGAGTTCGAAGTCGAAATCCAGAGCGTATTTCCGCCGAGCAACTCCGGTGAGTCGGCGGCTCCGGTGAGCGGCACAGGTCGCAGGCTCACCCGCGGCGCGCTGACCGGCCGCGCCCTGAAGGCGCCCCACGTTCGCACCAACGCCGCTGGCAGGGTCAGCAACGAAGAGCTCGAAACTCTGCGCCCCGGCCGAAATTACAAAGTCGTCGGCGCGCTCGCGGTAATCGCGGCAGCAGCCGTCGCGGCGTTCCTGTTCGTTCAGCACCAGGCCGGAAGCGTCCTGGGCGCGCCCGCGGCGAGCCCAGCGACGGAAGCTCGCGGGCCACAGGTCGCCGCGCCGCCCACCGTCAAACCAGGAACGGTGATCGATCTCGACACGCTGACGCCGGCGGCGGCCAGCGGAACCGCCGCACCCTCGGCGCGCTCGCAACGCGGCACAGGCCTGCGCCGCGCACCGGCAGCTGCGGCAGCCGCGGTACGGCCGGGCATCGCTCCACGCAAGCATGATGACGAAGTAGACGTGGGCTACTGAGGGCACGCGGCGCCGCGCGCCCCCGCGCGTTTTTCGACCTGCAAAGCCTCGTCTCTCGTGTAAAGTGCGCCGCCATGACCATCCAGGCGGCTGTTGCCGACACCTCCACCAAAACCGTCACCTTTGGTGGCAAGACTTACAGCATCCAAGCCCTCTCGGAGGACAGCTACACGGTGCTGTTGGCCGGAATCCCAGTCGGCCGCGTGGTCTACTCGTTCGGTGCCGCCAATGGCGTACCGGAAGGCGACGCGATCAGTGAAGACGATCTGTACGCGATCGCCGAGGCCTGGTTCGCCGCAGTCGACGGCTGATGCAGGAAGTGCGCGCGGATCGCGGTCCTGATGGTCGCTTGAAGGCCTGGGTTTGTGAAGCCTGGGATCGCGTCCGCTTGCGCAAGTGCGCCGACATCGTGCAGAACAGCTTCGACGGCGAAGCTCGTGATCGCGTGGGCGGCGCGGATCTGGTGTTCTGGGATTTCATGGTCCAGAACGTGCTGATCACCGTGCACCTAGAGCAAGGCGTGGGCATTGCCGTTTTGGCGAACGACTCATCGCCGGCAAGTGAAGCGTTGGTGCTCGCGATCGCGACGCACTTGGTCGAGCATGCTCAGCTCTCGCTCGTGTCGCCCTGAGCGGGGCCCGCGGCCAGCAAGCCCAGCGCTTCTTGGCGCTTGAACTCGGCAAGCACGATGCCCGACGCGACGGCCACATTCAGGCTCTCGGTCACGCCCGCCTGGGGGATCGTGATCTGCTCTTGGCACTCGGCTAGAACCGCGCTGGGAAGCCCGCCGCCCTCCGAGCCAATGACCAGCAGATCGGACTGCAGAAAGCGAAACTGATGCAAGGAAGTGGCGCTTTGACGAGGCACGGTCGCCACCCGACGACCATGATGGTGGCGTAAGAACGAGAGCGGGTCCGACTCGACTCGCAGCCAACGGATCTTGGAGAATGCGCCCGCCGAAACCGTGCGCAGCTTCTGAGCGTAGGATTTTCCGTAACGGTCGCGCACGATGCGATGCGGGTCGAATACGTGGCACTGCTCGAAGCCAAATACCTCGAGCGTGCGCGCCAGCACGCACAGGTTCTCGAATTGCTCGGGCGCGTGAACGAACACGTCCATCGCTCAGTGCACTCCTGCGTCCGCGGCGAGCTCGATCAGCCGCGCCCGCGCAGCTGCGACATAAATCGAACGAGGATAGCTAGTGGTCAGCTCGCTGAGCACCGTGCGTTCGTCGTCGTATCGAGCGAGCTTTCGCAGCGCTTGGGCTTGACCAAAATAAGCCTCCGCTTTCAGCTCCGGAGAACCAATGTGGCGAAAGGTAGCAAATTCTTGGAGCGCAAGCTCCGCCTGACCGAGAGCAAGGTAGAGCATGCCGAGTGTCACGTGACTATTGATACCTTCGGGCGAGTTCGGAAAAAACTCTTCGATCTGCTTCGAGAGCCGAAGCGCTTCGGCGGCGTCCCCACGAGCTCGAGCCGCCTTTGCGGCCGCAAACATTTCGCTCGCCGAAAGATTGCGGTGAACAATCACCGTGGAGGCACTGGTAGCCGGTGCGGCGCTGAGGGCCGGCTCGGCTGACACGGCTACCAGACGCTGATCGTTCGCTAGCGAGCGCACGCGGGCTCTCCCGGCGACGCGCGCCGCGACCGGCGGGCGTGGCCAGAATTTCCAACCGAAAATTTTGACCGCGGCCGTGGTGATGCCAGCCATGAGCAACGCCAGCGCGAAGGATTGAACTCCTTGACGAAGCCGCGGCGAAAGCGTCATCAGGCCCAGTATCACGCATCTGCGCTGAGCTTTCGGCGTTTTTTACGACCCGCGCTGGATTCGGGCCTGCCGCGGGCTTGGGCGAACAACGCGCGGTACGCGCGCGGGCTCATGCCGAGCGTGCGCTGAAACGCGCGCGCCATGCGCGACGGGTTTTCGAAGCCGGAACGAGCCGCGACGACCTTGGCCTCGAGCGTGGTCGTGGTAATCAGCAGGCGCGCGTTTTCGACGCGCAGCCGTTCAATCAGCTTGGCGGGCGTCGCGCCGAATTCCTCGTTGCAACGCCGGTGCAGCGTCCGCACCGACATGCCCACGGCGTGGGCCAGTTCGAGCACACCGAGCTTGGCTGCGGGTGCCTTGCGCACCAGCTCGAGCGCGCCGTTCAAGGTGTCGGACGCGCTGCCCTGCGCGATCAAGGTCTCGCTGAATTGCGCCTGGAAGCCGGGCCGCCGCGCGTAGACGACGAGCCGCGCGGCAACCGAGTCCGCCAGCCGACGCCCGCAGTCTTCTTCGACCAAAGCGAGCGCCATGTCGATGCCCGTGGTCACACCTGCCGACGTCCAAAGATTGCCGTCTTGCACGAAGATGGAGTTTGCGTCGACCGTGATCTGCGGCCGATAGCGCGCGAGCTCGCCGCACACGGACCAGTGTGTCGCGGCGCGGCGGCCATCGAGCAGGCCAGCACCGGCCAGCAGAAATGCCCCCGAACAAACCGAACCGAGCCGACGGACGCTGCGCGCAGCGCGCGAAAGCCAGCGGCGCAGCGGCGCCGAGGCGAGGGCTGCGCGGACGGCGCGCTCCTTCCCGCCGACCACGAGCACTGTGTCTTGCCTCTGCGGCACGATGCGTTCGAGCGCTCGGGCGCGCAGTTCGATACGGGAAGTCGAGCGCACGCGCCCCCCACCCACGGAGGCCAGCACGACTCGGTACTTGATGCGACCCAAGCAATAGTTGGCCGCAGCAAACACTTCCGCTGGACCGAAGACATCCAACCCCTGCAGGCCATCGAAGGCGACCAAGACCACTCGCATTGGCAGAATTTGAATGATCTATGGCATTCGTGCCAGCGAAAATGGCGCTAGCTTCGAGCCAAATCCGTCACGGAAGGCGCTGGCATGACCATTCGCATCGCAATGTTGCTCTACCCAAACCTGACCCAGTTGGATCTCACCGCGCCATACGAGGTGCTCGCTCGCCTGCCCGGCGCCGAGGTCTCGCTGGTCTGGAAATCGCTAGAGCCAGTCACTTCCGGCACCGGCCTCTGCCTCTCGCCCAACGCGACGCTTTCCGGAGCCGCGCCGGCGGACGTGCTGTTCGTACCCGGCGGCAACGGTCTCGTGCCGCTGCTGCGAGATCCGGAGGTGCTTTCGTTCGTGCGTCGTCAAGCGGCGACGGCGCGCTACGTGACAGCCGTTTGCACGGGTTCTTTGCTACTTGGAGCCGCAGGCCTGCTGGAGGGGTACCGCGCGACCACGCACTGGGGCTATCACGAACTTCTCGAGCGCTGCGGTGCGATCCCCGTTCGACAGCGCGTGGTCGTCGATCGCAATCGAGTCACCGCGGGCGGAGTCACCGCTGGCCTCGACTTCGGTCTTCGTTTAGCGGCCGAGCTCGGCGGCGAAGAGCTGGCCCGAGCCATTCAGCTCGGGCTCGAATACGATCCGGAGCCGCCCTTCGACAGCGGCACGCCCGAGCGCGCCACGCCGGAGCTGGTGGAGCTCGTGCTAGGCCGCCTTGCGCAATACAAGAGCGGCTACGCGCAGCAGCTACCCGCGCGATAGCAAGGTGGTCGTGGCGGGATTTTTGGGAGCAGGTTCGATGGTGCGCGTCAGATACACCGGCTGCGGTTCTTCACTCGCGAAGCCGCAGCCACGATAAAAGTCGACCGCGATGCGATTGTCGGCGCAGACCCACACCTCCGACACGTCGTTTTTTTGCATCCAACGCGCCATGTGATCGAGCAGCGCGCGACCCACGCCCTTGCGACGATAGGCCTCACGCACGCCAATCTCGTAGAGCAGGAGCTCTTGCCCTGGATGGGAGCGGAGCAGCAAGTGCGCGCAATACAAAAACCCACTCACCACGCCGTCTTGCACGGCGACCCAGTGCAAGACGCCGGGATTGGCCAGGTACCGCTGCGCCATGCTTGGCTTGAGCGATGGCAGTGCTTTACTGCGCCCCTCGAGGTCGAAATCTGCGTCCTCCCGAGCGAGGAGCTCGAGGGTGGCTTCGTCGCCTGGTCCCAAACGTTTGATTGCTACGCTCATGCGCTTCTCCCTCGCTGCCAGTATACCCGATGCGTCAGCTCTCGAAGACGTCGTACTCTCCATCGTTGGCGAACGGCTCTTCGATCACGAGCTCGCCTCGGGCGTTCAAGTGATACGGAAAGGTCACCACAATCGAGTACTTATCGCGGTGGTTCAAATGTACGAAAACGGCGTCTTGGGGCGCGCTTTTGCCGGGCGCGAGGCTCCGCGCGGAATAGCAAAGTGCGGTCGCCTTGAGCTCGCCGCGCGCCGCTCCATCACGAAAGCTCGCGCGAAACTGCTCGATCAAAGTGGCGTCATCCAGAGCGTCGACCGCGCCGGAGCCGCCCACTTGTACGATTTGATCGCTCGCCGAGAGCGTGCACCCGAATGGACGGAGAGCGCGCTGCTCGCTCAACATTCGTTCGGCCGCGGGCAATAACGCGCTCATCAATGCTTCGCACTCTTCTTTACAATTCGCCATCCGGGTCAGGCCGCGTTTCTAGCACGATTGCCGAGCATCCTACACGGTGGGATTGGCAGCCTGAATGGACCGTGACACGTTGTAGAGATGCGTTCTCCAGCGATCGGGCGTAGTGCCGGGCTTTGGTTGCTGCTCTATCTCGGTAGTGGCTGCGGCGGCGGAAGCGACGCGACATCGACCACGGGCGGCGCAGGCGGGGCAGCGCCCGTAATCGCGGGCGGTGCCACATCGGCCATGGCAGGCACTACTGGCAACCCGGGCGGATCACCCGCTTCGAACGCTGGTGCCAGCTCCGGGGGTGTCAGCTCCGGCGGTAGTGCCAGCTCAGGTGGAGGACAAGCCGGCACTCCGGTCGCAAGCGGCGATTCACCGATCGTCGCCGGCTGCGCCATCTTGCCGAAGAATCACATTTTCAACACGCCGATCGACACACTGCCCAGCCACGGCAGCAGCAGCGACTTCATGAAGGCTGTAGGCTCGCACAACATCCATCTCGACCTTGGCACCTCCGTCGATCCCAAATCCGACGAGTACTATGGCATTCCGTACAACGTCGTGCATTCGCGGACGATCCCCTGGCAAACAGCCCTGTTCACCACGACCGACACGGATCTAGATTGGGATCCGACGGAAGAAGCCGACTGCGCCGTGGGCAGCGCGCACCGACTGACGTCGCCTTGCACCGCGGCCGCCGCCCCGCAGCCTCAGTTTCCGATCCCGGCAACACCGCTGGTCGAAGGCGGCATCGTCAGCGAGGCTGCGCAGCCCTACGGCGATCACCACATCTTGCTCTTGGACGCGGATACCTGCAGCTTGTGGGAGCTGTACCACGCTTATCCCGATCCCAAGGGCGGCTGGGACATCTTCGGAGCCGCCTACTTCGATTTGAAATCGAACGCACTACGCCCTGCCGGCTGGACCTCGGCGGACGCCGCCGGCTTCCCGATCATGCCACTCCTGCTTCGCGCGGACGAAGCCAGCGCTGGCAGCATCAAGCATGCCCTTCGCTTCACGATCGACAGTGGCAAGATCCGCACGGAGTACACCTGGCCAGCGCGCCACTTGACCGGCAACGGGACGGGCGCTGCCAGCTTGCCGCCAATGGGTCAGGCCTTCCGCATCAAGGCCAGCTACGTCATCCCGAGCAAGTTCAATACGCAATCACGCGCCATCGTACAGGCACTGAAAACCTATGGCATGTACTTGGCCGATGGCGGCAGCTCGATGTACATCCAAGGGGAACCGAGCGCGAGCTGGGAAGACGACACCTTTGGTCAGGTTCAGTCGGTCTCGAGCAGCGAGTTCGAAGCGGTCGACTTGAGTCAAATAGCAGCGCGCGCCGGCTTCGATCCCGACTCTGCCGCCGTGCCCTGAGCACTCGTGCCAGATCGCGATTCGTGATATCGACTCCGGTGTGAAGCCCATTTATCGTCGCCTGCGACGCGAAGAAGTGCCGATCGCGGCCGAACTATTTTTGATCAGCCTGGGGGAGCTGGCTCGAAGGCACGGCCTGCCGGCGCCGGTCAGTTACACGGCGGCGTCGGTCGTGCCGGCTTACGAGCACCTGTTCGAAACGGGCATCTTCGAAGTGGCCGAGCTCGATGGCAAAATCGTAGGCATCGCTGCCGCCGTGGTCCACGACGCGATCTGGTACTTGGCGATGTTCTGGGTGCTGCCCGAGCACAAGTTGCAAGGCATTGGCCGGCCACTGCTCGAACGCGTGCAGCGCCTCGGCGACGAGCAAGGCGCGCGCGTGCGCTGCGTGTGGTCGTCGGTCGATTTCACGGCCATCGCCAGCTACTTGAAGCTGGGCATGATGCCCGCGGGGCCGATTTTCACGTTCTCCGGAGCGCTTCAAAAGCCGCCGACAGCGCACCCTGAAGCGCGCTTGCGCGAGCTCGATGCACAGCAGGCAAGCGCTATCGATCGCGTGGTCCGCGGCGCAGCGCGCGAACGCGATCACGCTTTTTGGCGCGGGCGTGGCATGCCCGCCTATCAGCTGGAAATCGCGCAACGCGTCGCCGGCTACTTCTATGTCAAAGACGGCGTGATCGGCCCGGCGGCGTGGTTGGATCCGAGCAGCGGCGACGCGCTCTTGAGCCATGCCTTGCAACAAGCCAGCGCTCAAGCGCCGGAAGTGAAGCTAGTCGCGCTAGGCGTGAATCAAACAGCGATCCGGCAGGCAACGAGCGCAGGTCTGCGGCTCGTGTCCGCGTCGCATTTCTTGTCGAGCGCGGCCTTCGGAAAGCTCGACTGCTATTTGCCGTCCGGACCGGCACTGTTCTGAGCCTTCGCCGGACGGCTTGGCGGGTGCAACGGGGTC
>Ga0247776_10000173_pt1 | contig 14786 bp, 16 predicted proteins | sample UWRJL199509C5_FD_179912 | JGI IMG/M metagenome (GOLD analysis project Ga0247776, IMG submission 179912) | Plant litter microbial communities from Arlington Agricultural Research Station in Wisconsin, United States - UWRJ-L199-509C-5 | ecosystem: Environmental > Terrestrial > Plant litter >...
ACCCGCGTATCGGCCCACGACATCTCCTTCAGGGTCCCGTCCTCTTTGCGGCGGCGGAAGGCGGGGTGCCGGGCGTCGATGCCGGTGTCGACGATCGCCCAGCGGAGGTCGGCGGAGGTGACCGAGAAGACCCGCTCGGCGGCGTCCGCCTTGACGGCGAGGCGCGACCGGCTCAGCGCGGTGCGCGCCTCGCGGTTGACGTTGACCGCCCAGAGCGGAGCCTGACCTTTGCCGGGACGCTTCAACCCCTCGAGCAATTTCGCGCCGGCCAGGATCTGGTCTTTGTAGCTCGGGGCACCGTCCTCCCCGCGCCCGAGCTGGACCCTCCCCAGCAGGGCGGCGTACCAGTAGAGCCAGTCCGGGCGGAAGCCGGGAGATTTCGGCGGCTCACCGGTCTCTTTTCGCACCTGACCAGCCAACCATCGGCCCAGGTCTTTCACCCGCGCCGGCCAGAGCTGCCGCCACCAGTCCGACAGCGGCACCACACACCGGACCAGCTCCGGGAAGCTGAGGTCGGCGACGACATAGCCGTCGTTCAGCGCGACCCCATGCCCGGCGCGATCTGCGACGTCGGCCTCCGCCCCGAACAGACACTCGAGCATCGCCGCCATCAGCTTCGCCGCGGTGCTGTGTTGGTGTGGGGTCAGCAGCAGGTCCTGCCGCTCTCCCGGTTGCTCCACATAGCGCCGCCAGACCTCTGGAAGAACTGGGGAGTCCTGGGTGAACCGGCGCTCGGAAAGAGGTCCGTAGATCCACGCTTCGAGGTCTGCGCGCTCGGCCAAGGTGCCGATCCTACATAGAAAGTCACACTAATTAGTGAACTTCTATTAAAAACCTACCTGTTCGGTTTTCTTACCTCTGCCAAGTCAACTCGCTCGCCGCGAAACGGCACACCCTCCGCCCGCAGCAGCGCCCGTTGCCGGTCGCCCTTGGCGAGCGAGCCGTCGGCGCGGACCACGCGCCACCAGGGCAGGTCCGGCTCGTCGGCCTGGAAGAGGACGGTGCCGGCGAAACGCGGCGCTCCCGGCGAAACGTCGCCGTAGGTGCTGACGAACCCCTCCGGGATCCCCCGCACCCGCTCCAGGACTTCCAGCTCGGCGTTCAAGCCTCCGGGCCGAAGGCGTCGATGATCCGGTTCTGGAACTCGCTCAGCTCCTCGGGGGAGATGAAGTAGGTCGGCGGGGTGAGGAAGAGGCCGTCGGCGCGCTCGGCCGTCGCCTCGACCCGGGCGCGGACCTTGTCGAGCGGGCCGGCGGCGCAGTAGGCCTCGACCATCTCGTCGCTGATCGCGGCGGGCACCCCGGCCAGGTCGCCGCGGCGGAACGCCTCGCCGGCCTCGACCGCGTTGTCGGCGAAGCCGTGCAGCTCCCAGAGTGGCATGTAGGTCTTGACCGTGGCGTAGAAGGAGATCGTGCGGCGGGCCATCTCGATCGCCCGGCCCTCGTCGTCGTCGATCGCGCAGCAGACGGTCGGCAGGTAGTCGAAGTCGGAGCGCTCGCGGCCGGAGCGGCCTAGGCCCTTCTCGAAGGCGGGAACGATCACCTCGTCGATCCACTGCAGGCTCTGGATCGGGTGGCCGATCAGCCCGTCGGCGACGTCGCCGGCCATCCGCGCCATCCCCGCCTGCACGGCGGCGGTGTAGATCGGCACCGCCTCGCGCGGCGCCGGGTGCGGTCGCACCCATCCCTTGATGTCGATGTCGTAGTACTCGCCCTCGTAGCGGATCGGCTCGCCGGCACTCGCCTGGCGCATGATCAGCCGCGTCGCCTCGATCGCCTCGCGAAGGTGCGGCGCCGGTTTGCCGTAGTCGGCGTTGTGCCAGGTCTCGTTCAGGCGTTTGACCCCGGCGCCCATCCCCAGCCGGAAGCGACCACCGGACATCTCGTCGACGTCGAGGGCGCTGATCGCGTGGATGAAGGGGCTGCGGGTGAAGGCCCAGACGATCCCGGTCGCGACCCCGATCCGCTCGGTCTTCGCCGCCAGGTAGCTCGCCTGGGTGACCGCGCTGCGGAACAGCTCCGGCGCCCAGACGCACTCGACCCCGGCCGCCTCGGCGCGCAGGGTCTCCGCCTCGAGGTCGGCGACAGAGGTGCCGATCGCGGCGACGGAGATGCGGTCGAGCGCGCCCACGTCCGGGTCGGTCAGGCGCTCGCCGGGGCGGTCGCGCCGGCGAGGACGGCGTCGGCGACCCGCTCGCGGTGCCATTTGGCGTCGCCGAAGCTGGCCGCGTTGGCGCGGCCGCGCTTGAGGAAGAAGTGAAGGTCGTGCTCCCAGGTGAAGCCGATCCCGCCGTGGACCTGGATCGCCATGTCGGGCACCCGCCAGCCGGCGTCGGAGGCGTAGGCCTTGGACATCGAAGCGGCAAGCGGCAGCGACTCCGGCTCGGCGTCGGCGGCCCAGGCGGCTCCGTAGACGGCGGAGCGCGAGTTCTCGGTCTCGAGCAGCATCTGCGCGCAGCGGTGGGAGACCGCCTGGTAGGCGCCGATCGGGCGGCCGAACTGCTGACGGTCTTTGGCGTAGGCGACCGACATCTCCAGCGCCCGCTGGGCGAGCCCGGTCGACTCGGCGGCAAGCGCGACGCAGGCGCGGTGGAAGACCGGCAGGTAGTCCTCGGCGGCTCCCGGCAGCGTGTTCTCCGGCGCGACCGTGACCCCGTCGAGCTTCACCGACGAAAGGCGGCGGGTGAGGTCGATCGACTCCTCCGGCGTGACGGTGACGCCGTCGGCGTTGCGCTCGACGATGTGGCGGCGCCCGTCGGCGGTGGCGACGAGGAAGAAGTCGGCGCTTGCCGCATCCATCACCAGCACCTTTTCGCCGTTGAGGACGAGGCCGTCACCGCTCTCTTCGCCCTCCAGCTCGAACCGCAGCGGCTCGGCCGAGGTGCCGGCGTCGAGCAGGGCGGGCGCGCCGCGCAGCTCGCCGGCGGCGAGCGGCCGCAGCCAGCGCTCACGCTGCTCGTCGGAGCCGGCGACGGTCAGCGCCAGGCCGGCGACCGTGTTCGAGAGCAGCGGCGAGGGGGCGAGCGCGTAGCCCATCTCCTCGAACAGCACCGCCAGGTCGACGACGCCGAGGCCCTGCCCTCCCCACTCCTCGGGCAGCGCCAAGCCGGCCCAGCCGAGCTCGGCCATCTCCTTCCAACCGGCCTCGTCGAAGCCGTCGTCGCTCGCCGCGATCTCGCGGATCCGCTCCGACTTGAAGCGCGAGGCGAGGAAGCCGGCGGCGGTCGACTTGATCGCCTGCTGCTCGTCGGTGAGGTCGAAGTACATGGAGGCGTTTCCCTAGCGCAGCCGCGGCAGGCCCAGGACCCGCTCGGCGATGATGTTTTTCAGGATGTCCGTCGTCCCGCCCTCGATCGAGTTGGCGCGCGAGCGGAGGAAGCCGTACTGCCAGGCGCCGCCGGACACCGCGTGGTCGGAGCCGCGCATCAGCACCGAGTAGGCGCCCTCGATCTCCAGCGCCAGCTCGGTCAGGTCCTGGTTGATGTCGGCCCACTGCCACTTGCCGAGCGAGCCCTCCGGGCCGGGGATCCCCGACTGCATCGTCTTGGTCAGGCCGCGGTAGGCGTTGAGCCGCATCGTCTCCACCTCGATGTTGAGCTGGGCGATGCGCTGGCGGAAGTAGGGGTCGTCGGCTGCGGTGCCGCCGTCGACCGGGGTCTCGCGGGCCAGCTTGGCGAGGCGGCCGAGGCTGTTCTGGATCTGCGAGATCGCCCCGAAGGCGAGCCCGGCGCGCTCGTTCATCAGGGTGGTGATCGCCACCGCCCAGCCGTTGCCGACGCCGCCGACGACGTTCGCGTCGGGCACCCGCGCCTCTTCGAAGAAGACCTCGTTGAACTCGCCCTCGCCGGTTATCTGGACCAGCGGCCGGGTCTGCACCGCATCCTGCTCCATGTCCATCAGGAAGTAGGTGAGCCCCTGGTGCTTGGGCGCGTCGGGGTCGGTGCGGGCGACGAGCATGCACCATTTCGCGTACTGGGCGAAGGTCGTCCAGACCTTCTGCCCGGTGACCACCCATTCGTCGCCGTCCTTGACCGCGCGGGTCTTCAGCGAGGCCAGGTCGGAGCCGGACTCGGGCTCGGAGAAGCCCTGGCACCAGATCTCCTTGCCGGTCAGGATCGGCTCCAGGTAGCGGGCCTTCTGCTCGTCGGTGCCGTGGGCGATGACGACCGGGCCGCCCATCGCCAGGCCGAGGACGTTGGCCGGCGCCGGTGCTTCCTGACGACTCGCCTCGGCGGCGAAGATCGCCTGCTCGATCATCGTCGCGCCGCGACCGCCGAACTCCTTCGGCCAGGAGATCCCGGCCCAACCGGCCTGGTGCAGCTTCAGCTGCCACTCGCCCCGGAAGGCCATCACCTCGTCGAGCCCGGCCTCGGGCTCAGGCCCCGGGTGGTTCTCCTGCAGCCAGGAGCGAACCTCGTCGCGGAACTCCTCCTCCGATGGCGACAGCGTCAGGTCCATCGGAGGCCAGCATATAGAGGTGGCCTGGCCAGGCGGCCAGGCCACCTCCGGCGATCATTCTTCGCCGCAGACCTTGAAGCCGTAGTCCTTTGCCTGCTGGTTGACGTCGCCGAACGGATCGGTCTTCCCTTCGAACAGCAGCTCGGGTTCGTCTTCGCCTTCGGCAACCGCGTCTTCGAGCGAGGTGAGCAGTTCGTCGACCTGCTCCTCGTCGCCCTCCGGCGCGCCCAGTTCGCGGATTCCTTCGCCCTGCTGCTGGATGCTCGGGAGGATCACCGTTTCGACGATTTCGACGCTCTGCTCATTGCTCGGTTCGCCGTTGTCAGGGAGATCGTTTTCTTCGGCGAACTCTTCGAAGCCTTCTTCGATTTCCTTGTTGCCTGCTTTGCAGATCGCGTCGCCCTGTTTGATGAACTCCACCTTCGTCAGGGTCACGGTCTCGTCGGTGGTCTCGTCGCCACTGCCGCACCCGGCGACCAGCGCGGCGAGGACGGCTGCGGCGACAGCCGCGGTCAGAAGCTTGCTCACGGTTCTCCTTCGCTAGTTGGACGAGCGCGGCAAGCTAGTCGGCGGAGAGGACGATCAGGGCTGCCCGCAGAGCCAGGGACCGTAGGCGGCGGTGGTTTCGTAGCTCTTGTCCCAGAAGCTGGGGCGGTCCTTCTGCTTCGAGTTGGGCCTGAGTTCGGCGAAGGTCGCGGGGTAGCGCCTGCTGACATCCAGGCCTTCTTCGAAGGCTTCGATCATCGCCCGCACCTCCTTCCCGTCCCCTTCCGGCACCGGCAGCGACTTGAAGTAGGCGATTTTGTCTTCGACATATCCGAAGACGATCTTGTTGAGGACTTCCTGTTCCCAGGGTTCGCCGCCGCCGAACAGCAGCAGGTGCTTGTCGGCGTACGCTTTCATGTCGACTTCCTCGGCCCGGTATTCCTTGTCGCAGAAGGCTTCGGCCAGCTTGACGAACTGCTTTTTCGTCAGCGTCCTCTCTTCCGCTTCCGAGCTGCTGCCGCAGCCGGCGAGCAGCAGCGGAATCCCGGTCACGAGCAGCGCGAGTACTAAGAGGATCCTGCGCATTGCGCGCGCAGCATAAGCCCCCTGGGAGGGTTTGGCAACCCTCCTAGACGCGCTGGATCAGGGTGCCGGTGCCGAGGCCGCCGCCGCAGCACATCGTCACCAGGCCCATCTCCTTGTCGGTGCGCTCCATCTCGTGCAGCAGGCTGGTGATCAGGCGGGCGCCGGTCGAGCCCAGCGGGTGGCCGAGGGCGATCGCGCCGCCGTTGACGTTGACCCGGTCCATGTCCGGCTCCAGCTCGCGGCGCCAGGCGCCGACGACCGAGGCGAAGGCCTCGTTGATCTCGACCAGGTCGATGTCGTCCATCTTCATCCCGTTGCGCTCGAGCAGCTTTTCGGTTGCCGGGATCGGGCCGGTGAGCATGATCACCGGGTCGACGCCGACGGTGGTCTGGTCGAAGATCCGCGCCCGCGGCTTCAGGCCCAGCGCATCGGCCTTTTCGCGGCTCATCAGCAGCACCGCGGCGGCGCCGTCGGAGACCTGGGAGGAGTTGCCGGCGGTGATCTTGCCGTCCTCCTTGAAGGCCGGCTTCAGCTGCGAGAGGCTCTCGATCGTCGTCTCGCGCAGGCCCTGGTCGGTGACGTAGGTGTCGCCGTTGACCTGCATCGGGATGATCTCGCGCTCGAAGCGGCCCTCGTCGGTCGCCTGTTTGGCGAGCTGCTGGGAGCGGGCGCCGATCTCGTCGAGCTCGGAGCGGGGAATCTCCCATTTGTCGGCGATCATCTCCGCCGAAAGGCCCTGCGGGATCAGGTCGTACTTCTCCATCAGCTCGGGAGAGAAGGCCAGCCCGTGCTCCTCCATCACCGAGTAGGAGTCGGCGAAGGAGATGTGGCCCATGTGCTCGACGCCGCCGCCGACGGCGACGTCGTGGACGCCGGCGGCGACCAGCGCCGCGGCGAAGTTGACCGCCTGCTGGGCGGAGCCGCACTGGCGATCGACCGTGGTCGCGGGTACCTCCTGCGGCAGGCCGGCCTCGAGCCAGGCGTTGCGACCGATGTTGAGGCCCTGCTCGCCGAACTGCTGGACGCAGCCGGCGACCACGTCGCCGACCTCGGCGGGGTCGATCCCGGCGCGCTCGATCAGCTCGGCGTAGGTGCGGGCGAGGAGGTTGGAGGCGTGCAGGTCCTTGTAGTAGCCCTTCTCCGGATGGCCGCGCCCGATCGGGGTCCGCGCCGCCTCGACGATGACGACCTCTCGCCCTCCGAACCTGCCGTTGCCGTTGCCCATCGCCAGCCTCCGTTCTTGGAAAAGATCTCGGCGCGCATCGCGCTGCCTCTCCTATTGAGAGTAGCCAATTGACTGGTCAGTCAGCCAGGGTTGTGGGCGCGCTGCGGTCGCACGTCACCGGGCAAGGGCGGCGTGATAGGAACCCCGGCCAATGAGCGCTAATCAGGGGTACTCGAGTCCGGGGATCGCGGGCAGCGGGGCAATCGCCACCGGCCTTGCCGCGGTCTCAACCACCACCGCCGACACGATTCTGCTGGCCCGCAGCGAGGCTTCCGCCTGGCGCGCGGAGGAGAAAGTGGTCGCCGCCTGCGCCAAGATCGAGGGCGCCGAGCCCTCGCGGCTGCGCGTCACCACCGACCCCAAGGACCTCGCCGACTGCGACGTGATCATCGAGGCGATCGTCGAGGAGGTCGCGCCCAAGGGCGAGCTGCTCAGCACGATCGCCGAAGCCTGCCCCGACGCCGACCTCGGCACCACCACCTCTTCGCTCAGCATCGCCGCGATCGCCGAGGCCTCCGGAGTCGACAAGCTCTTCGCCCTGCACGTCTTCAATCCGGTGCCCCGGATGAAGCTGATCGAGGTCTGCATCCCCGACGGCGCCGCCGCCTCCCGCGAGAAGGTCCTCGCCTGGTGCGCCGCGCTCGGCAAGACCGCGGTCGAGGTCCCCGACCAGGCCGGCTTCGTCGTCAACCGCCTCCTCTTCCCCTTCCTCTTCGAAGCAGTCCGCCTGATGGAGCGGACCGGCATGGAGGCCGGCGAGATCGACACCTGCATGAAGCTCGGCGCCGGCCACCCGATGGGCCCCCTCGCCCTCCTCGACTTCGTCGGCCTCGACGTCTCCCAGGCAATCGGCGACGCCCTCTACGCCGAGAACAACGAGGACGCCAGCAAGCCCCCAGGCCTGCTCGTCGAGCTGGTTGGCGAGGGCAAGCTGGGCCGCAAGTCCGGCGCAGGCTTTTACAGCTACGACTAAGGAGCTTCCGCGGTAGAGGGTGCCGGTATCCCTCTCCGGAATTGACCTCCCCTCCGCTTCGCTGCGGGGAGAACCTGCTGCGCGCTCCGCGCGCAAGAGACAGATTGCATATCGCCGAACATTCCTCCGAGGGACACCGGCACCCTCTTTCGACAGCTATCCAGGGGACGGCGATCCACGAGTCCGCGACAGTGCCCCGTATAGGTGTACTGACGCGGACTCGCTGAACCAGCTGTATCTCCGACCGCTGTCGCCAGGAGGGACGGGTGTCCCTCTCACGGAGGCTCAGGGACCAGGGCTTGAAGTACGCAGCCCGCCCCAGCTGCGCGACGGTCTCCGGGAGAGGGACACCCGTCCCTCCCCTACCGGCGAGCGCCTGACTAAGCCGCTTTTCGCCCTCCGGCGATGTCCCAGATGACGTCGGCCTCGGATATTCCCTGCCTACGGGCAACGGTCTCTATCTCGCCCCAAGGTAGCTCGGCCTCCGGCAGGTCGTCCCAGCGGGCGAGGTCGAGGGCCTCGATCGACCCTTTGAGCGCGGGCCCGAGGTGCTCCTCGGAGCGCAGCAGCGCCCTCAGGACCTCGAGCTGCTTGTCGGTCAGGCGAACAACCCACATGCGGTACCTCCAGGATTCGAGCGGAAGCGGGTTGCCCGATGAAGTTAGGCGGGGGTGCGGACGGAATCGTCGCTGCTGCCGCTGATCCGCACCGCCTCGATGCGGTTCTCCCGCACCGCCTCGACCCGGATCGTGTAGCCGTTGGTGACGATCGAGTCGCCGCGTTTGGGCAGCCGGCCGAGCTCGCCGAAGACGTAGCCGCCGACCGAGTTGTACGTTTCCGAATCGACCGGGAGCTCGATCCCGGCGTCCTCGAGGTCGCCGAGCGAGACGTGGCCGCGGACGAACCAGTCGCCGTTGGCGAGCCTGCGGACGGCGGCGGCGCGGGGGTCGGTCTCGTCCTCGATCTCCCCCACCACCTCCTCGAGGATGTCCTCGACGGTGACGATCCCGACCGTGCGCCCGTACTCGTCGACGACGACCGAGAGCGAGGTCCGCTGCACCTGCAGGTCGTGGAGGAGGTCGTCGAGCGGGCGCGTCTCCGGGACGATCAGGGCGTCGCGGATCACTGTCTCCAGCGAAGCCTCCGGGCCCTCGCTCATGTAGAGCCTGGCCAGGCTGTTGTTGTGGACGACGCCCTTGACCCGGTCGGGGTTGTCGTCCTCGATCACCACCAGCCGCGTGTGGCCGGAGGTGACGCAGCGCCGCAGGGCCGCCTCGACCGTGTCCGAGACGTCGACGGTGATCACCGCCGGGATCGGGGTCATCACCTCGCGCGCCTCCTGCTCGTGCAGGTGGAAGACGCCGCCGAGCATGCCCGCCTCGCCGGGATCTAGCCGGCCGCGCTGGGCGCCGCGGGAGATCAGCAGGCGCAGCTCCTCGGGCGAGGTCTCCTCGCTGCCGTCGACATCGACGCGGAAGACCCGCCGGACGATGAAGTTGGCGGGGACGTTGGTGGCGACGATCAGCGGGTGGAGGAGGCGGCGGAAGAAGCGCAGCGGGCCGGCGACTTTCAGCAGCACCCCCTCGGCGCGGCCGATGGCCAGCATCTTCGGCGCCTGCTCGCCGAGGATGACGTGGAGGAAGGTGACGATCGTGAAGGCGATCGCAATCGAGATCCCGAGCGCCACCGCGTGCGAGAAGACCTCGCCGAAGATCGGCTCCAGCAGCGTGGCCAGGGCGGGCTCGCCGAGGAAGCCGATGCCAAGCGAGGCGAGGGTGATCCCGACCTGGGAGGTGGCGACGTACTGATCGACGTGTTCGATCTCGTCGAGCGCCAGCGCGGCCCGGCGGACGCCTTCGTCGCGCAGCTGCTCGAGCCGGGCGCGGCGCGAGCGGACGATCGCGAACTCAGCCGCGACGAAGAAGCCGTTGACCGCGATCAACAGCAGCAGGAAGACGAGCAGCAGGACGCTCATCGGCTATGCGGCCCGGTACTTCGGGCTGGGACGTCCTCGGCCATTCGGCTTCGTGAATATAGCTACCCGTCCCGGCGGCGAGGTGTTGCCCGGGGCGGCGAGTTGCGATATTGAGCGGACGATGAGAGTCGCAACGCTCAGCGAGATGCTCGAAGAGATCGTGCGGCTGGGCGAGGCGACGGGCATGGAAGACCACGCCCACGAGATGCGCGGCGAGCTCGAGGGACGGCTGGCGACGGTGCGCGCGGCGCTCTCCGGCACCGGCTCCCCGCGGGTGATCGCGCTGCAGCGGCTCGACCCGGTACGGGTCGGGGGCTTCTGGATCCCGGAGATGATCTCGATCGCCGGCGGCGAGGACGTCGCGGGAGATCCCGGCCTCAACCCGCCCTCGGTCGGCTGGGGCGAGCTGGCCAGCCTCGGCGCCGACGTCGTCGTTGTGATGCCCGAGGTCGGGTTCGAGGATGCGCAGGCGCAGGCGATGGAGCACTGGGAGCAGATCGCCGGGCTCGGAGCGACGCGCCTCTACGCGGTCGACGGGGCCGCCTTCGCCGATCCCGGCCAGCGCCTGGTCGACGGCGTCGAACTGCTCGGCCACATCCTCCACCCCGACCTGGTCGACCCTCCCGGGACGATCGGGTTCACGCCGCTACGGGCGCCGATGACGCGGCCGGCCACGGGCAGCGAGCGCCGGCTTCGCGACAGCGGCTAGGCGACGGCGAGCGCGCCGAGCACCGAGGCGACGGCGACGACTGCCATCACCGCATACTCGGCCGGTTGCCGGGCCGAGCCGAGCATCCCTTTCTCACCGGCGACGATCGCGAAGGCGCAGATCGCGCCGCCGACAAGCCCGCCGACGTGGCCGCCAACGCTGATGTTGGAACCGACGAAGCTCCAGACCAGGTTGAAGACGATGAGGAAGCCGATCTCCCCGGCGAGGGCGTCCATGCCGCGGCCGCGGGCGATGATGAAGACGGCGCCGGCGAGGCCGAAGACGGCGCCCGAGGCGCCGACCGTCAGCGCGTTCGGCTCGACCACCAGCGCTCCGAAGGAGCCGGCCAGCAGCGAGGCGAAGTAGAGCGCCAGGAAGCGCGGCGTTCCCAGCGCCGGCTCCAGCAGCCGCCCGAGGATCAGCAGCAGGAACATGTTGAAGCCGATGTGGATGATGCTGACGTGGAGAAAGCCGCTGGTGACGAGGCGATACCACTCGCCTTCGGCCACCGAGGGGCCGAAGAGGGCGAAGTCGACGAAGAACTTGCTGGTGGGGCCGGCAGACAGCCCTCCGGCCCCGTTGGCGAGCTCGACCAGGAAGACGACGACGTTGATCGCGATCAGCGCGTAGGTGGCCGGAGTGGCGCGACCGCCGGGGGTGCCGGTCGGGTTGCGCACCACCTTGGTCCGCTGGCTCGCGCACTCGGGACAGCGCATGCCGACCGGGGTCGGGGTCATGCAGTCGGGGCAGATCGGCCTCCCGCAGGAGGAGCAGGAGACGCGGGTCTCGCGGTCGGGGTGGCGGTAACAGTGCTCGGCCATCGGGCTCGTCAGCCTACAATCGCCGCCGATGGAGCCCCCCAACCCCGCCCGTCTCTACACCGCCGCGGTCGGCGCGCTGCTCGTCGTCCTCGGCATCGTCGGCTTCTTCTACGACGCATCGTTCGGCAGTCTCGACCACTACGAGGAGGCGCTCGGAGGGCTGCAGGTGAACGGCTGGATCAACCTGTTCTACGTCGCCACGGGCGCGATCGGGGTGCTGGTGGCGGGCGCCTCATCGCGCGGCTACGCGCTCGCCGTCGGCCTCGTCTACACGGGGCTGGCGATCGTCGGCTGGGGCAGCGGTTGGCTCTTCATGGCGATCGGCGTCCTCGGCCTCGCCGCGGCGCTCGGCACTCCAAGAACCCGCTCGAAGTCGCGAAAGCTAAAGCCGCGAGCGCAGCCCGCTCGCAAGCGCGCTTAGCCCGCTCTGGCTCTTGCCGCGGCTGCGGCGGCGCAGCTCCAGCACCACCAAGGCGCCGGTCGCCACCCCGCCGGCGCCGACCGCGACCACCGGCCGCACCCAGTTGCGCGGGTCGCGCAGGGCTCGCAGCTCGCTCTCGGAGAGCTCCTCGGCCCAGTCGGAAAGCTCCTCGGCGGCGGCCTGGGTGACGGCGGCGAGGGTGTCCTCGACCCGGGCCGAGAGGCGCTCGGGCGGGTCGATCGGCCGCAGGGCGTCGCTCAGCAGCGCCTCGACGTCCCAGGTCGACCCGCTCAGGGTCTCACGCGGCTCGCTCATCTTGCATCTCCTCCTGGAGCTGTTTGATCGCGCGGTGGATCAGCACCTTGGTCGCCCCGTCCGAGCGCCCCATCGCCCGCGCGATCTCGCGGTTGTCCATGCCGAGGGCGAAACGCATGATCAGCGCCTCGCGCCGGTCCTCGGGCAGGTGCTGGAGGTGCTCCATCACCTGGCGCAGCTCCTCCCTGCCCTCGGCGATCGCCACGGTGTCGTGCCGGGCGGCGATCGGGTCGGCGTTTTCCAGCGGCGTCTGCGGCCGCCGCGAGCGGTCGCGGTAGTAGTTCGAGGCGAGGTTGTGGGCGATGCGGATCACCCACGGCCGCAGCGGCCGGCCGTCGGACTCGCGCCGGGCACGGTCGAAGTGCCGGTAGGCCTGCAGAAACGCCTGCTCGGTCAGGTCCTCGGCGTCGTGGTGATTCCCCACCCGGTAGTAGGCGTAGGAATAGACGTCGCGGAGGTGCGAGCGGTAGAAGTCCTCGAAGGCGCGGTCCAGCTCCGCCTTGGCCGCCGGAGCCAGCTCGGCCGGCTCGACGTTCTCCTCGGGGGCGCTCACCCGCCAAGCCTACCCCCGCGCCCATCTCAGGCCGCCTGCCTGTCGCGCTCGACCCGGCGCAGGCTGGCCATCCACTCCTCGGCGTCGAGCTCGCCGCGGATCAGGGCGGCGAGGGCGGCCAGCGCCTCGGCTTCGACTCCGGAGGAGGCGACGGTGTCGGCCAGCAGCGGCACGGTGTCGAGGCCCTCGGAGGCCTGGCCGATCTTGCCGGGGATCTCGGCGGCGGGGGTGCCGGTGCCGAGCAGCTCGCCGGCGCGGCGGTTGCGCCCGGAGGGGGCCATCATCGTCGCGGTCAGGTCGCCGACCCCGGCGAGGCCGGCGAAGGTCTCCTGCTCTGCGCCGCGGGCAATCGCGTGCTCGATGCACTCGCGCCAGATCGCGGCGACGGCGATCCCGGCAGCGTTGAGGCCGTGCGGCTCGGCCGCGGCGGCGGCAAGGGCGGCGGCGTTCTTGGCGGCGCCGGCCATCTCGACCCCGGTGACGTCGCGGGAGCGCTCGCAGACGAGCCCGGCGCGGTCGAAGACCTCGCCGACCTGGACCCGCAGCTCCTCGTCGGCGGAGCCGAGCACCAGCGCGGCCGAGCCGGAGACCGCCTCGCGGGCGTGCGCCGGGCCGCCGAGGCAGGCGATGCCGCGCGCCCGCACCCGTTCGCTGACGTAGTCGGAGGGCAGCTGTCCCTGCGGCGCGATCAGTCCCTTGGTCAGCATCAGGACGGCGCTGCGGGAGCTGACCCGGTCGGCGATCGCCCCCACCGCCTGCGGCAGCTGCGCCGAGGGGATCGCCAGGCAGATCAGGTCGAGGCCGGCCAGCTCGATCGCCGAGGCGGGGCGGACGTCGATCGACTCCGGCAGCGGCACCCCCGGCAGGTAGCGCCGGTTCTCGCCGTCGTCGATCAGCTCTTCGACCCGCTCCGGGGTACGGGCGCCGAGCTGGACCTCGAGCCCGCCGCGGGCGAGCAGGACCGCGACCGCGGTGCCCCAACTGCCGGCGCCGATCACCGCGGCGCGGCGCATCGGCGGCAGGCCACCGAGGTCTTCCCACTGCAGCAGGACGTTGGGCCAGATCCGTCCCGTCACCGTTTCCGCCAGCGCCGGCGAGGGCTCCTCGGCGCGGGGGAAGGTCATCGGCGGGCCGAGGCGGACGGCGACCTTGCGTGGCCGGATACGCCAGCCGCGGCGGACGTGTTCGCTGCCGAGGACGGCGGTCGGGATGACCACGGCGCCGGTCTGCAGCGCCAGCCGGCCGACCCCGCGCTTGGGGGTCGAGAGGGTGCCGCGGCGGATCCGGGTGCCCTCGGGGAAGATGCAAACCGCACCACCGCGTTCGGCGACCATCCGCGCGGTCAGCATCGAGTCCTCGTCCGACTCGCCACGGCGGACCGGGAAGGCGCCGAGGCGGGAGAGCATCCATCCCTGCCAGCGCCGCTCGAAGAGCTCCACCTTGGCCATGTAGTTCATCGGCCGCCGCCAGGGCAGGCAGGCGCCGACGGCAAAGGGGTCGAGGAAGCTGCGGTGATTGGCGGCGACGATCACCCCGCCCTTGACCCGCCCGTACTCCCGCCCCCGCCGGTCGAGCCGGAAGTAGACGAGGAAGAACGGCAGCAGGAAGAACCGCGCAAGGTGGTACAGCGGCCAGTTGACGCTGTGCTTGCGCGTATAGGCGTGATAGGCGGCCAGACGCTCTGGGGTCACGCAGAGCGCTACACAGGCGTGCGAGTCCGGTTACAAACCGCCCCGCGAGTCCGCGAAAAACATCCTTGAGGGAGGTTTCTCGCGGACTCGCGATTCACCAGGCGGCCCTGATCAATTCCGTCAAGTCCTCGCGCGTGACCGGAACGCCTGGAACGCGTGCCAGCTCCGGGCGCTGGAGCATCGATTTGATCGCCTCGTCCAGCTTCGATTCGTCCCCGCCCATCTCTCCGAGCGGACACGGCTGGCCAAGGTCTTCTATCCGTCTCTGCAGCTCACTTCGCTTCGTCCCTAGCGCAGCCGCCAGAGCCTCGTAAGGCCCAGGCGCCCGCTCGGCGAGCAGTGCCACGGCATGCGGCAGGATCGCCGCGTTCGTCTCGGCATGCGGGGTGCCGCAGACGCGGACCAGGGTCTGGCAGATGAGGTGATGGAGGGCGAAGCCGGCCGAGTCGATCGCGTAGCCGCAGAGCAGCGAGCCGAGGGCGAGCGCGGCGCGGTCGCGCTCCTCCCGCTCTTCGTCCAACGCACTCGCGATCAGCCCCGCCCCGCGCAGTGCCGTCATCTCCGAGACCGGATTC
>Ga0247776_10000174_pt1 | contig 14747 bp, 10 predicted proteins | sample UWRJL199509C5_FD_179912 | JGI IMG/M metagenome (GOLD analysis project Ga0247776, IMG submission 179912) | Plant litter microbial communities from Arlington Agricultural Research Station in Wisconsin, United States - UWRJ-L199-509C-5 | ecosystem: Environmental > Terrestrial > Plant litter >...
CCTGCACTGGAGTCTCGGCGAAGCACCGGGCGGCTCGACCGCGCATTTCCCGAAGACGCCGCGCTATATCGTGCCGACCACGTCCGGCACCGCGTCGCTCGCTCCGCGCAGCCTGGCCGGTGCGCGTAGCGCACAGCGACCGAACGCGGGCGGCGCACCGCAAGCGATCGCCGGCGGCGGCTTCACCGTGCCGACCTATGGCATCAGCTCGCTGCTGCCGGGTCTGGTCACCTTCGATGCGCTCGATCCTGCCGGCACGTACACGCCGGTCAACAACAGCACCGACTGGATCTACGCCGCCGGTTTCGTCGGCAACGACTTCAGCAAGCTGTGGGTCATCATCGACGACAGCTGGGAACTTCAGCCGGGTACCTACGGCACCATCGATGTCGCGACCGGCGCGTTCACCCCGCACGGCGTAATCAGCGGCGGCGCGACTTCGAGCTGGGCCGGGCTGGTGCAGGATCCGCTCACCGGCACCGTGTATTCGGTCAACTTCCTCGATGCTCCCGGCACGGCGAACGCGACGCTCTACTCGATCGACCTCGACGCCGGTCAAGCGACCCGCATAGGAGCGATCGACGGTCCCGGTGTCAATCCGATCCGCTATATCCCGAGCATCGCGATCTCGCCGGCCGGCTTGATGTACGGCCTCGACCTGTACGGTCAGAGCCTGCTCGCGATCGACAAGAGCAGCGGCGCTGCGAGCGTGATCGAATCGCTCGGCCTCAATGTGCAGTTCATCCAGTCGTTCGCGTTCGACAACCAGAGCGGCGATCTTTACTGGGCGGCGCTGTACGTCGACGGCGGCGGCAACACGGTCGGCGAGATGCGCGTGCTCGATCCGTTGACCGCGGCGTCGCAGCCGATCGGGGCATTCCCGCCGGCCGGTGAATATCCGATCGACGAGATGAGCGCGCTGGCGATCGCCAGGCCCGCACCCGGTTGCGCCGCGCCCGGCGACGTGCCGTGGCTGACGCTGAGTCCGACCAGCGGCACCATCGCCGCCGGCGGCGACGCGCAGAGCGTCACCGTGTCGCTCGACGCGAGCGGCCTCAGCGACGGGCTGCATCAGGCGACGATCTGCGTGTTCAGCGACGATCCGCGTCATCGCACGATTCCGGTGCAGGTCGCGTTCGCGGTGAGCAGCGAAACGCCGCTGTACGACCAGACCGTCGCCGACACCGAGTTGCACGCGTTCAACAACACGGTCGTCGCACCGCCGGAAACCGAGGGCCTGTCCGCCGAAGGCGCCGACGACTTCGTCATCGGCGGCAATGGCTGGTCGATCACGGGCTTCCAGTTCACCGCGTATGGCAATGACGACAACCCGCTGCCGCCGACGGTCAACGTGCGCATCCTGGCCGACGGCGGCAACGGCCGCCCGGCGGGCGATCCGATCTGCTCGGCGAGCAACGTCTCGACGATCGCGCTGGACGCGGCGAACCAGATCGGCGTCTTCCTGCCCGCCGCCTGCGATCTGCCGGCCGGCACCTACTGGGTCGCCTGGTCGTTCGCCAACGTCAACATCGCCTCGCCGATCCTCGGTTTCTGGGGTGCGACCACCGAGCTGCACAACCAGCCGGCGCTGTGGCACAACCCCGGCGGCATGCTCGGCTCAGGCTGCACGGACTGGTCGACGTTCGACCAGTGCCCGAACCAGTTCGACGCCAGCGCAAAGGACTTCAGCTTCAGCGTGCTCGGCACGGTCGACACCACCGACTGCGGCGACGTCGTGTTCGCCGACGGTTTCGACGGCGCGTCTGGAGGCTGCCCGAAACGCGCGAAGGCCGATTGAGTCATGCGGGCGGGGCGGCGCTGCCGCTTCGCCCCGCATGGTCGCGCCGGCGTACGGCGCGGCGCGTTGCCTTCCATCTCTCCCTCGTCGACAGCAGGCGCTCCGGCGCGCCTGCGCACGGACACGCTGATGAGATTGCCCGCGTACGCAGGCAGGACGTTCGACGCCCTGCCTGCCTGCAAACCGCCGCTCGCTGCGCCCACGCAGCGGCGGCATCGTCAAACGACCTCGAACGCGAGCCGAAATGGCCTCGCGGGGCGCGCGCGACCTCTCCTTTCCAACGAGCCTTCCGATCGTTCCATGAGTCTGCACTTCGAATCCCAGAGCGACCCGTATCTTCAGCCCGCGCGCGCATGTCAGATCCGCCGCGGCGTGCCGGCCGATGCCGACCTGCTTGCGCGGTTCGCCACGCGCACGTTCATCGACACCTACGGCGAATACAACCATCCGGACAATTTGCATCTGCATCTGAGCGCGTCGTACGGCGTGGCGCAGCAGCAGGCCGAGCTCGCCGACCGTCGTATCGCCACGCTGCTGGCCTATCGCGACGAGCAGCTCGCGGCGTTCGCGCAAGTGCGCTGCGGCGAGGTGCCTGCGTGCGTCAGCGGTGGGGCGCCGGTCGAGCTGCACCGCTTCTATGTGGACCGCGTCTGGCACGGACACGGCGTCAGCCAGAGCTTGCTCGCCGAGGCGCGTCGCGCTGCGCGCGAATTCGATGCCGCAACGCTATGGCTGAAGGTGTGGGAACGCAACCCGCGCGCGATCGCGTTCTACACGAAGTGTCACTTCGTCGATGTCGGCACCGCGGATTTCTTCGTCGGCAACGATCGCCAGACCGATCGCGTGCTGGCACTGGACCTGCGCGGGAACCGCGCTATCGCTGCAACTTAACACACGCGTAGCTAAGTCGCCTCGGCGGTCGCGCGATCCATCGATTCGCATCCGCACATCGGCAACCTGAGTCGAACGACTGCAACGGACATGACGACTTTCTGAGGAGAACGCAATGCGCAAGCCCATCACCACGGCGATCCTCACCGCGCTGTTCACGACGATCGCTGCGTCGGCGCCGCAGACGCCCGCTTGGGCGGCGGCGAAGCATGCAGCGTCCGCAGCGGTGAAGGTGCTGGCACCGAAAGGCAGCTTCGCAGCCGACGCAAGTGGCGTCGAGATGCTCGAAGATTACGGCCGCTTCGTGCTGTATCGCCTCGACGCGGCCGCGCTCGCGCGTGCGCAGCGGAGCTCAGCGGCCCTCACGCTCGCGACCGATGCCGACCGCCTGCAGTTCACTGCGCATCCGTTCGATACGCAGCGCGAAACGCCGAACGCGCCGGTGCCGTTCTCGCAGCAAGCGCCGGCGGGTGCTGCGCTGCAGGTCGTGCAGTTCACAGGGCCGGTCAAACAAGCATGGCTCGATGCGCTTTCCGCACGCGGCATCCGGCCGGTGCACTATGTCCCGAGCAACGGCTACATCGTGTGGGCCGACGAAGCCGCGCAAGCGCGGCTGGCGAGCTTGCGCAGCACGGCCGCATGGCTGCAGTACGCCGCGCCGTTCTCCGGCTTCTTGAAGGTCGATCCGGAACTCGGCGCCCGTCTTTCCGCACATCCGGCCGCGGACGACGAAGTCGACGTCACCGTGCAGATCTATGCGCACGACGGCGCCGATGCGACACGGCAGTTCGTGCAGGCCAAAGGCATTCTTGCCGGCGCGCAACGGGCGCCGCTCGGCGCAGGCACGCCGAGCTACCGCTGGACGCCGATTCTCGACTTCCAGAATCTCGACCTGCGCGTGCATCTGTCCGACATCGCGGCCATCGCCGAACGCGCGGACGTCACCTTCGTCGGCGCGAAGCATCGGCGCGAGCTGGCGGACGAAAAGCAGGCGCTGATCCTCGCCGGCGATTTCGCCCCGGGCATCGCGTCGCCGAGCTATCTGCAGTTCCTGCTCGATCGCGGCTTCAGCCAGAATCCGGACGATTACCCGCTGATCGATCTGACCGACAGCACGATCGACGAAGGCGGCACCGGTGCGACCGTGCTGAATACCGTCGACGAGATGCTGCACCGGAACGGCGATCTCGCGCAGCCTTCGCGCATCGCCTATTTCAAGAACTGCTCCGACTGGCCGGACGACGAGGTCGGCGCGGCCGACGGTCACGGCTCGCTCAATGCCGGCATCATCGGCGACTACGATCAGCGCCCGGGCTATCCGTTTCAGGACAGCGACGGCCAGCATCTCGGCCTCGGCATCAACCCGTTCGCGCGCATCGGCTCGACCGCGATCTTCGTCAGCGCGCCGCCGCGGAGCAACGACTTCGGCTGTGGCGGCACCGACCAGGGCGTGGTCGATGCGAATGCACGCAACGGTGCGAAGATCAGCAGCAACTCGTGGGGCTACTCGTCGTCGCTGACCTACAGCAGCCCCGATCAGACCTACGACGCCGCGGTGCGCGACGTCGACGGCGCCAGCGCCGGCAACCAGCCGATGATCTATGTGTTCGCCGCCTCCAACGACGGACCTGGCGCAGGCACGGTCGGCGCACCCGGCTCGGGCAAGAACACGATCACGGTCGGCGCTTCGGAGAACCTGCGCCCGTTCGGCGGCGCCAACGACATCTGCCCGAACGACGATGCCGGCGCCGCGGACGATCCCGAATCCGTCGCCGGGTTTTCCAGCCGCGGGCCGTCGTCGGGTCAACGCGTGAAGCCCGAAGTGATCGCGCCGGGCACGCATATCCAGGCCGCTGCAAGCGTGTATTCCGGCTTCCAGGGCGGCGGCGTGTGCATCCAGTATTACCCGCAGTCGCCGGCGCAGACGGAGTTCGCCGTCTCCAGCGGCACCAGTCATGCGACGCCGGCCATGTCCGGCCTCGCCTCGCTGGCGTACTGGTGGATCGAACGAGGCGGTGCCGGCGCGGCGGCCGCCAGCATCGACGAGATCGGCGGTGCGCGCGCGCCGAGTCCGGCCTTGATGAAGGCCTGGCTGATGGCGCATCCGAGCTATCTCACCGGCGCGTATGCGAACGACGATCTGCCGAGCAACAACCAGGGCTACGGCATGCCGAACATGAGCGACATGTTCAGCGCGACCCCGAAAGTGCTGCTCGACCAGAGCGAGACCTTCGACAACACCGGCGAGACGCGCACCTACACCTTTGGCATCGCCGATCCGACGCAGCCGCTGCGCATCGCGATGGCCTACACCGATGCGCCCGGAGAACTCGGCGCGAGCCCGCAGGTGAACGATCTCGACCTGAGCGTCAGCGTCGGCGGCCAGACCTTTCCCGGCAATCATTTCGAGCATCAATGGAGCGTGCCCGGCGGCAGTGCGGACAGCGCCAACAACTACGAGGCGGTGTTCCTGCCGGCCGGCACCGAAGGCGATGTCACGATCAGCGTGACCGCGGCGAACATCGCCGGCGACGGCGTGCCGAACAGCGGCGATGCCACTGACCAGGACTTCGCCCTGGTCTGCAGCAACTGTTCGCAGACGCCGTCGTTCACGCTGAGCGCGAGCGCCGCATTGCAGGTCTGCGCCGGCAGCGAGCAGCACGCCACGCTCCGCCTGATCCCGACCGTCGGTTTCGCCGATCCGGTGACGCTGACCACGAGCGGCAGTCCGGCCGCTACCGACGCCGTGTTCGCGCCGAATCCGGCGACGCCGCCGAACGACAGTACACTGACCATCTCCGCCGCTGCCGCCGCAAAGCCGGGCAGTTACGCGATGACGATCCATGCGGCGTCTGGCGCCATCGTGCGGGCGCAGAACCTCGACCTCGGCATCTTCAACACGCTGCCGGATGCGCCGGGCAATGCGAGTCCGGGCGACGGCACCAGCGATGTGTCGACCACCCCGACGTTCACGTGGAACGCCGCGGGGCACGCGTACAGCTACCTCGTGCAGATCGCCGCGGATCCGGCGTTCGCCAGCATCGTGCGTTCGCACGAAACCACCGACACCGCGTGGACCGTCGGCAGCGGCGAAGCACTCGACTCCAGCGCGCGCTACTGGTGGCGCGTGATCGCGCGCAACCCCTGCGGCGACAGCGCGCCGGAGGGTGGCGCAGACACGGTCTTCGGTGACGGCTTCGAATCCGTCGCCGCAGCTCCCGTACAGGAATTCACGACCGAACCGTTGCCCGGCGACTGCCCGGTCGACGTGCCCTCGGTCGTGGTCTTCAGCGACGACCTGGAAAGCGGCGGCACTGGCTGGACGCACGGCGCCGCCAGCGGCAGCAGCGACAGCTGGACCCTAGGCGCTGCCGCCAACAGCGGTACGCACGCGTGGCAGGCGAACGCGCCGGCAGCCGGTGCGGCGAACGATCAATGGCTGATTTCACCGAGCATCAGCGTGCCGGCGAATCTCGCCAGCCTGAGCCTGAAGTTCTGGAATCAGCAGGATCTGAAAGCCGGCGACGCCGGCGTCTGCGGCGATGGCGCCTTGGTCGAAATCTCGACCAACGGCGGCAGTCTCTGGACCGCGTTGAGCGACGTGCTGGTCAGCCCGTACGACGGCACTATCGGCAGCAGCTTCGGCAACCCGCTCGCCGGCAAGCCCGCCTGGTGTGGCGATCCGCGCGCGTATTCGAATGCGATCATCGATGCACAGAGCGCAATCGGACACAGCGTCAAATTCCGCTTCCGCCTGGGTCACGACCGCTTCGTGCACCGCGCCGATCCGGCCTGGGCGATCGACGACGTCAAGCTGACCGGTTGCACGCCGTAGCCGTTCTCTCGTCATTCCGGCGCGAGCCGGGATGACGAGGGAGAGATGCGTGGCGATGACGACATGGCTCGGTCGGTCGCGAAGGTCGAGCACGCATGTCCAATGTATTACTGGACGCTGATCGTGCCCGGCAGCGCCACGTAGCCTTTGCGCAAATCGCCGTCGGCTGCGCTGGAGATGTTGAACAGGCGCTCGGCCGAGCCGTAATCCGATCCGCCCAGATTGCGCCCCATCCCGAGCGCGAAATCCCAGGGCTTGTTGACGAATTTCCCGTCGTAGTCCTGCGTCAGCACCTTCAAGTCGGTGCCGCCGATCGGCATCGCCTTGAGCGCGGCCTGCGCCTTGCCCATCAGATCGCGCATCTGCGCTTCGCTGTAGGTCAGGGTGACGGTCTGCCCGGCCTTGACCGGGCCGTTCGCCGCATGGCCGAGATCGCCGGTCTGCGCGACGTTGAGCAGCTGCGCCGAGTTGGCGTCGGTCTTGATCGTGTACGAATAGCGGCGCTCGCCGACGATTTCGTTGCCGCTCGCATCGAACTTCTGGCTGATCGCCATCGGCACGTTGCCGCTGTATTGCAGGTTGACCGTGCGCGTGATGCTGCCGTCCGGCGCGGTAGTGACGACCGAGTTGCCGGTGTTCCTGGCGCCATCAAGCGAGATGCCGATCGGTCCGATCTTCGCATCGAGCTTGCTCTGCGAGGAATAGTCGAGTTTCTCGATCGTGGCGACGCCGGCGACGCCCTTGCCGTTCGCGCTCGGGAACGTGCCGGTGGCGAGGAAATCGTTGTAGGCGGCCTTGCCGTCCGGCGTCGACAGATCGAACTCGGCGGTCTTCAGCGTCGCACGGCCGAGCTTGTCGTTGCGGCCGAGCATCGCGCTGGCCACCCCGACGTCGACACCGACGCCGTTGTAGGCCGAGAGCGCTTCGGTCGGTCCGGCCGTGACCTTGACCGTATTCGCGCCGGTCTTCTCGACCAGCAGGCTGGTGCCCTTCTCGTCGGTGGTCTTGGTCTGCACCGCGAGTTCCTTGAAGGTCAGCTTGAAATCGGTGCCGGTGTAGGTCGATCCGTCGAGCTTGACCACGGTACCGGTCGGCAACGTCGCCGGATCGAACGGATTGACCTTGGCCGGGTTGGCGGTCTTCGCAGCGGCCTCCGGCATCTTCACTTCGAACGAGGTCTTGATACCCTTGGTGATCGAACCGGAAACGCCGGCCTTGGGCGCGCTGACGCCACCGCTCAACGTGACCGAAGCATCCGCGGAGGCGGTGTAGGTGGTTACGCCGTCCGTGGTCTTCTGACCGCCGCTGACGCTGACATTGCCGTCGACGCCGAAGCTGACGCCATAGCCGTGCGCGTTCTTGATCTCCTTGCCGAAACCGGTGCCGGCGGACACCGTGACCGTGCCCTTGCCCGGATCGTAGCTGCCGCCGTAGGTCGTGCTGGCGCTGGTCTTGCTCGAGCTGCCGTCAGTCGCTGTCGTCGTGGTCGACTGGGTGGTCGTGTTGCTGGCGCCGACCCCGTCGCTGCCGACGCTGATCTTCGGATCGTTCTTGGTCTTGCTCGCCGTGCCGGCCGGTGTCGGCGGCGTCGGCGCGCCGGTCAGCTTGTCCTTCGCTTCGCGGTACTGCGCGGGATCGAGACCCGCATCGACCTTGATGCCGCTGCTGCCCGCGTCCTTCGGCGCAGGACGGTCCGGCAGATGCAGATGCTGTCCCGGATAAATCACGTCGGGATTCAGCACCTGCGGGTTCGCCTTGACCAGATCGCTCTCGGCGACGCCATGGCGCCTGGCGATGCCGCTCATCGTGTCGCCGTGCTGCACGATGTAGTGGTTCGGCGCCGCTGCCGGCGCCTGCGTATGACTGCTTCCTACCGGTTGCACGCTCATCGGTTCGCTCTCCGTCGCGGGTTGCCCGTCGAGATACACCGATGCTAGTGCGCGCCTGCAGGCCGCGATATCGGGAGTTACCCTAGCGTCGCGACGGTTTCGCCGCCGTGGGCGCGGGACCGGAGATGCCGAGCCAGCCACCGACCGTTGCGCGCGCCTCGTCGAGGCCGGTCTTCGCGTGCGCGGAGAACAACTGCGCGCTGCCCAACGGAAATTCGGCAGCCAAGGTCTTGCGCACGTCGGCCAGCGTGCGTGCGGCTTCGCTGCGCGACAATTTGTCCGACTTGGTCAGCAGGCAATGGCACGGCCGACCGCTGGCAGCGCCGAACGCGAGCATGTCGCGATCGAATTCCTTCAGTGGATGGCGCGCATCCATCACCAGCACGAGGCCGCGCAGCGACTCGCGCGTGCGCAGGTACGCATCCATCACGCCGCGCCAGTGCAGGCGCATCGCCTCGGGCACCTTGGCATAGCCGTAGCCGGGCAGATCGACCAGGCGGTGCGCTTCGTCGGCGACCGGGAACACGTTCAGCAGTTGCGTGCGGCCGGGGGTCTTGGAGGTCCGCGCGAGGCCCTGCTGGTCGCAGATCGCATTCAGCGCGCTCGACTTGCCGGCGTTGGAGCGGCCGGCAAATGCGACCTCGGCGCCCGCGTCGGCGGGCAGCTGGTCGATGCGGTTGGCACTGGTCAGAAAGTGCGCCTGGCGGAACGGATTGAAGGGCATGCGCTGGGGGTTTCTTGGATAGGACGGTTTGACCGCCTTCGGCGGCACGGGGATAATTCCGCGATTGTTCGTCGCAGCGCGCGCATGCGCGCTCCGGAACGCGACGACCGCCGGTATCCCCTCGAGTTTGTGGAGTAAGTGTATGAGCTTTCGGCACGTTGTTGTCCTGACGGCGTTGTTTGCCGCGGGCCCGGCGCTGGCGCAGTCGCCGCCGGCACAGACGCCGCCGACCGAGGCGCCGGTCAAACCGGAGGCACCAGCCGCCGACGCGTCGGCCGCCAATGCACTGCTGCTCGGCGACGCCAAGACCGGCGAGACCAAGGCCGCCACCTGCGGCGCCTGCCACGGTGTCGACGGCAACCCGTCGGACAAGCAGTATCCGAAGCTGGCCGGCCAGAACGAGGCCTACATCTCGCGCCAGCTCGCGCTGTTCAAGACGCAGAAGCGCCAGAACGCGATCATGCTCGGCTTCGCCTCGGCGCTGTCGCCGCAGGACATGCACGACGTCGGCGCCTACTTCGCGAGCAAGACCTCGTTGCCGGGCGTCGCCGACGACAAGCTGCTCGAACGCGGCCAGGCCTTGTATCGCGGCGGCGACGCCAAGCTCGGCATCCCGGCGTGCATGGCCTGCCATGGCCCGGACGGACGCGGCATGGCCGGCACCGGCTTCCCGCAGCTCGGTGGCCAGTGGGCGGACTACGTCACGGCCAAGCTGAAGGACTGGAAGGGCGGCACCAGCTGGGGCGACGACGCCAAGGCGAAGGTCATGCCGGCGATCGCGCAGAGCCTCAGCGAGGCCGACATCAACGCGCTGGCCTCCTACGTCGAAGGCCTGCACACCGCGAACGCGGGAACCACCACCGCCGCGCAGTGATCCAAGCGCGCGCCCGTCGATCGCGGGCGCGTCCCATGGCGTGCATGCACAGGCGCGCCGCGCCGATGCGCCGGCTGGCCGCACCGGCGCCACTTTTCCGGAGAATGTCATGCTGACACGCGTTTCCATCCTGCTGTTCGGCCTCGCCTTCGCCGCGCTCGGCCATGCCGCCGACGACGCCTTCGAGGCCGGCAAGCACTATTTCGCGGTCGAACCGGCGCAGGCGACCAGCACCGGCGACAAGATCGAAGTCATCGAGGTGTTCTCCTACGCCTGCCCTGCCTGCAATGCCTTCCAGGGCACGATGCAGAAGGTCAAGGCGGCGCTGCCGGCGAATGCCGAGCTGATCTACCTGCCTGCCGCGTTCCGCCCGGACGAGGACTGGCCGACCTTCCAGCGCGCGTTCTATGCCGCGCAGGCGCTCGGCATCCTCGACAAATCGCACGATGCCACGTTCGACGCGGTGTGGAAGCCGGACGGCACGCTGCACATCAGCGACCCGACCACGCATCGTCCGGTCAAGGACATGCCGAAAATCGAAGACGTCGGCGCATTCTATGCGTCCAAGTTCGGCATCAAGGCCGAGGACTTCGTCGGCACGGCCAACTCGTTCGCGGTCAATGCGAAGATGAAACGCGCCGATGCGCAGATCAAGGCCTACGGCGTCGACTCGACCCCGACCTTGATCGTCAACGGCAAGTACCGCCTCACCGCCTCGTCGGCCGGCGGCATCGACAAGCTGGTGCCGCTGATCAAGTTCCTGGTTGCCAAGGAAAGCGCGGGCAAGTAGGCCGCGCCCGCCATTCTCCCGACCCTTTCGGAGTTCCCGCCCATGCGCATTCGTGCGGCCTTTTCGAACCGACGATTCCTCGCTGCGGGCGTCCTGCTCGCCGGCCTTTTGACCGCGCCGCTCGCATTCGCTGCGGACGGCGCCGCACCGACCTGGGAGGCCGGCAAGGCCTATCAGTTGATCGACCCGCCAGTCGCCGTCGCAAGCGCCGGCAAGGTCGAAGTGCTGGAGGTATTCTCCTACGCGTGCCCGCACTGCGCGCATTTCCAACCGTATGCGGACAAGCTCAAGGCGAGTCTGCCGGCGAATGCCGAATTCAGCCTGATGCCGGCGGATTTCCAGGAACGCTGGGTGCTGTTCGCGCGCGGCTTCTACGCGGCAAAGGCGCTCGGCCTGGTCGAAAAGACGCATCAGGCCTTGTTCGACGCCCTCTGGCGCGACAACCTGCCGATCAATTCGCTCGACCAGCTCGCCGATTTCTATGCGCAGTACGGCGCCGACCGCAACAGCTTCCTGTCGACTGCGCAGTCGTTCGTGATCGAGGGCGACCTCGCGCAGATTCGCCAGCGCGAAGCCGCCTACGGCGTCGACTCCACGCCGACCTTGATCATCGACGGCAAGTATCGCGTCACCGCCGACGCGGCGCAGAAGATCGGCTTCGAGGAAATGGTCCAGATCGCACAGTACCTGGTCGCACAAGAAGCTAAAAAGAAGCATTGACCGAAGCGTCACGCCGCCGCAGCGAAAGCATGGCGGTGGCGTGGGATTGTGCACTACGCTGCGCTTCACCTAATCCGACGAGGACACGATCATGCTGAAGCGTCTGGGCCTGCTGCTTGCGGGCCTGCTGCTGGTATCGACCTGCGGCGCTGCCGAAACCGCGGCCAAGCCGGCGACCGCGTGGGAAGCGGGCAAAAATTATTTCGTGATCGATCCGCCGCAGGCGACCGCGAGCGGCGACAAAATCGAAGTGCTCGAGGTGTTTTCGTACGCCTGCCCGCACTGCGCGCATTTCCAGCCGTATGCGGAACAGCTGAAGGCGGCGCTGCCGGCGTACGCGAGCTTCGGCTACATGCCGGCCGTGTTCAATGCGCAGTGGGAACCGTTTGCGCGCGCGTTCTATACCGCGCAGTCGCTCGGCGTGCTCGATACGACGCATCAGGCGCTGTTCGACACGCTGCATCGCGATCATGTCGCGCTGCGTTCGATCGACGACCTCGCCGGATTCTATGCGCAGCACGGCGTCGACAAATCGAAGTTCCTCGCGACGTCCGGCTCGTTCGAGATCGAAAGCAAGCTCACGCGCGCCCAGCAGATCGTCAAGGCCGACGGCGTCGACGGCACGCCGAGCATCGTCGTCAACGGCAAGTACCGCGTCACCGCCCAGTCGGCCGGCGGCTATCCGCAGCTGATCGAACTGGTCGGCTATCTGGTCAAGCAGGAACACGATGCGGGTGCACGCCCGGCGAAGAAGAAAAAGTAGGCGCGTGGCGGGCGCATCGCGGCCGCCACGATGTTCGACCATCGATTGGTGCTTGCCGCTGCAACATGCGCTGGTTAGCCTCGACGGATGAGCCCAGCCGTCGCCAGCGCCCCGACGCACGCACCATCGCTGCGCGTCCTCAGCTGCAACATCCTCGCCGGCGGCAGCGTGAAGCGCTACCGCGATTACGTCACGCATAGCTGGAAGCACGTACTGCCGACCGGCAAGCGCGCCAACCTAGACGGTCTCGCGCGCGTGATCGGCGAATTCGATCTGGTCGGCTTGCAGGAAGCCGACGCCGGCTCGCTGCGTTCGGGCTTTCTCAATCAGACCCAGTACCTGGCGGAAACCGCGAACTTCCCGTTCTGGAGCCACCAGCCGAACCGCCGCGTGTCGCGCCTGGCGACATCGAGCAACGGCCTGCTCGCGCGCTGGCAGCCCGAAGAAGTGCTCGACTATCCGTTGCCGGGACGCATCCCCGGCCGCGGCGCGCTGTGGTCGCGTTTCGGCCACGGTCCCGAGGCGCTGGTCGTCGTCGTCGCGCATCTCTCGCTCGGTGCGGTCGCGCGCGCGCGCCAGCTGGGCTTCCTCGCCGAGCTGATCGGGCAGCACACGAATGCGATCCTGATGGGCGATCTCAACACCCCGGCACACAGCCGCGAGTTCGACCTGCTGTACGCGCGTACATCGCTGCAGCGTCCGAGCGAGGCGCCACCGACCTTCCCGAGCTGGCGCCCGACGCGCGCGCTGGATCACATCCTGGTCTCGCGCGGGCTCGAAGTGGAGAAGCTGTGGGCGCTGCCGTATCCGGTGTCGGATCATCTGCCGATTGCGGCGACGGTGCGGCTGCCGATGGCTTGGGGCTCGTAGCGGCTGAAAGTTGAGGCGATTTCCCACTCTCGACTGGGAGTTGCCCGCTTCCGCGGACGGTTTCGAATTTGATTCTCAAGCAGCCGTTCGTATCGGGTTCGCAGTGCTTTTCCCAGCGTCGTTCAAAGGCGATCGGGGATAAGTAGCCGAGCGCAAAGTGTCGCCGTCCGCGGGTTGTACCGACCTTCGATTCAAGTGGACAGCGCTATGCCCACTTCGGCCCTGGCTCGCCAGCTGCGCCGGTCGATCGGTTCGCATTCGAGTTCTCGGCCGTGGCGTTGTCGTAGGCGTCGCCGACAGCGCCCATTGATGGGCACACTCATAGTCTCGCAGCATTCGCCGAAGGCGATACTGAATCGCCCCGGGTTTCGTAGAGGCTGTTTGGTTTAAGTCAGGCCACCGCCTCGGTGGCCTGACTAGCGAGATGCCGGTAGTAGTTTGCCTCAGCCTCGGCAGGCGGGATGTAGCCGATCGATTCCAGCAGTCGGTGGTGGTTGAACCAGGACACCCATTCGAGCGTCGCCAGTTCCAGTGATTGCTTCGTCTTCCATGGCGCCCGCCGGTGGATCAATTCGGTCTTGTACAGGCCGTTGATCGTCTCGGCCAGCGCATTGTCATAGCTATCGCCCTTGCTGCCGACCGACGGCTCGACACCGGCTTCGGCCAACCGTTCGCTGTAGCGGATGGATACATATTGCGACCCGCGATCGGAGTGGATCACAAGGCTGTTATTGCGTTCCGGCTGGCGCGCGTACAGCGCCTGTTCCAGGGCGTCGAGAACGAAGTCCGTGCGCATCGAACTGCTGACGCGCCAACCCACGATGCGCCGGGCGAAGACGTCGATGACGAAGGCCACGTACTGCCATCCCTGCCAAGTTGAGACATAGGTGAAGTCTGAAACCCAGAGCTGGTTCGGTCGTTCGGCCCGGAACTGCCGGTTGACCTTGTCCAACGGACACGGGGCCTTCTTGTCGCTGATCGTTGTACGCACGACCTTGCCTCGCATCACGCCGCACAGCCCGCGCCGACGCATCAGTCGTTCGACCGTGCAGCGCGCCACCGCCGTCCCTTCACGCGCCAGCTGGCGCCAGACTTTATCGGCCCCGTAGACGCGCAGGTTGGCCTCCCAGACGCGCTCGATCTGAGGCGTCAGAACGTCGTCGCGTTGGGCGCGTGCGCAGCGCTGTTGCGGGTTGCGCCCAAGCACCGCATACCGCCGATACCCGGACGGGGAGATCTGCAGAACCTTGCAGATCGGCTCGACCCCGAAGGTGCCGCGGTGCTCGTCGATGAGCGCCCTCAGGACTTGAATCGGCGGTCGAGCTCCGCCTGGGCGAAAAACGCGCTGGCCACCTTCAGAATCTCGTTCGCTCGGCGCAGTTCCTTGATCTCGCGCTCCAGTTCCTTGACGCGATGCGCTTCCGCTGTCGTCACGCCTGCGCGCACGCCGGTATCGACCTCAACACGTTTGATCCAATCCAGCAGCGTCTGCGGCACACAGCCGATCTTGGGCGCAATCGATTCCACGGCGGACCACAGCGACGGATACTCCCCTCGGTGCTCCTGCACCAGTCGCACCGCACGCTCGCGTAC
>Ga0247776_10000177_pt1 | contig 14620 bp, 11 predicted proteins | sample UWRJL199509C5_FD_179912 | JGI IMG/M metagenome (GOLD analysis project Ga0247776, IMG submission 179912) | Plant litter microbial communities from Arlington Agricultural Research Station in Wisconsin, United States - UWRJ-L199-509C-5 | ecosystem: Environmental > Terrestrial > Plant litter >...
GCGGCCGCACGATCCCGATCCTCCGACTCACCCCCGCCACCGACGACGAGTAGTCAGCGCATCGGTCCTTCGTCGCACTCGTGGGACTTGCCCCAGCCGGGGCCGCCGTCGCAGTAGTCCTGGCCGGGGCCGCCGTAGAGCTGATCGGGCTGGGCGCCGCCGTAGAGGCGGTCGTTGCCCTCTTCGCCGTGGCAGCCGTCCTGGCCGGGACCCATCACGCAGACGTCGTTGCCGGTGCCGCCCCAACAGCCGTCGCTGCCGTCGCCGTGGCGACAGTAGTCGTCGCCCGGCCCCCCGACGCAGTCGCTGTTCTGTTGGCCGGTGATGCAGATGTCGTTGTTGCCGCCACCGATGCAGCGGTTGCGGCGATTCCCGCCGGGATAGCAGGTGTCCCGCTCGGCGTTGCCGATGAACTTGTCGGAGCCGTCGCCGAGGTAGATGGTCAGCGGAAGAGGCATGCGGTCGACGACCCGGACGAAGTCGCCCGAGTTGCCCATCTGGATTTCGATCGCGTCGGCGTCGCGGGTGGAGCAGACAGCGACCCGGTGGCCGCGGGTGAACTGGCAGCCGGGCAGCTCGCGATGTGCCATCCGGCCTTCGACGACGACCTTGTTGCCCTTGGTGCTGAGGGTCAGCGTCGAGCCGGAATCGGAGCCGTAGATGACGATGGTGCCGGCGGGCGTGGCAACGGTCGGCACCGCCAGGAGAGCGATGACCGCGAGCAGACCGACCACCAGCTTGCGGCTGGGGGTGAATGGCATCCGGGGCATACTAGACATGTGCATCGGCTAACAAATCAGAAACCTGAAGCCAACAGACGTTTGACCTGCAAAATGGAATGAATTCCTGATCTATTTACCGGACGGGGCGGACATTTCGGGCTACTGACCCTGGGCGGCGAAGGAGAGGGTTCCGACCAATTCCCCTGCGGCGAAGTCGGCTTTGCCCGCGGCAAATGCCTGGTTGAAGATGGCGGCGGTATCCGGCGCCAGAGCGAGGGGAGCGCCTGCGAGAGTGATCATGCGGGCGCCCGGGTCCGACGCGACGACCCCGCCCCCGAGCGAGAGAACCGGAACCTGGCCGAGCTTGCCGGGGAAAGCCGGCGTCGGCTCCACGTCCACCTCCGCCAAGGCAGCGTGGAGACCGACGTCGAACCAGAGCTCGTGCCAGAACACCTGCCCGGCACCGAGCTGGAGGAATTCGATCTCCCCCCCGGTCCGCAGCGTTCCCGTCGAGACGTCCGGTGCAAGCGTGCCCTCGGCGATGAGCGGCAGCGTGAAGGTGGACCCCTGGCGTTCGGCCGGGGCGATCGGGTTGAGCGAAACGAAGTGCTGGTCCAGCTTGGCGACGAAGGCAGCGTCGAAGACGAGACTCGCCCTGCCGGTGGGAACGATGGAGGCGACCCGTGGCTGCGCTCCCGTCACCAGCTTGCCGATCCGCTGGCCGGCCTCGAACTGCTGCTGCGGACGGAGCTTCTTGTTGAACCGCGTCGCCACCTTGGCGGTGAGCGTCAGCTTCTCGGCGGTGAAGACAGCTCCGAATCCCTGCCGCTTCGAGTTGGTTGCCGTCGACGTTGCCACCTTCAGCTGCGATCCCCCGACCCTGGCCACGAGTGGGGCATGGGTCGTCTTCACCACCAGCTTGCGGACCTGCACACGGCGGCGGGGGCTGCTGAAAACGATGGTGCCCTCCTGCTCGACCTCTCCCCGGCCGACGGTGGGATCGAAGTTCCCGCCGGTCACCGGCAGGACCAAGGATCGACCGCGCTTCGCCGCTCCGGCTTTGGCCGAGACCGAGACGCCCGCGCGCTCGAGGAAGGCGGCGAAGCGCTTGTCCAACACGATCCGGGTGACGCCGCCGCCGATCGGGTCATAGGCAGCCTTCGCCGCGAGGGGAAACGTCAGCATCAGAACCAGCGCCAGGCTTGCCCCCGCGCGCCTCACTCCTTCACCCCACAGGCCTTGTTGACCCTGACTGCGAGCCGCTGATGACCGAAGGAGAAGGTGGCCTTGGCGAGCGGGAAGCTGATCCGGTCCACACCCGCGGGGGCGGGGCAGGCGGCGTTGAAGTAGCTGAGCGACCGGCCCTCGAACCGGTATTCCCGCTTCAGCGTGAGCTTGATCCGATCGAGATAGCCCCAGCTGCCCAGGGCCTCGGGCAGCGAAGCCACCAGTTCGGTTCCGTAGAAGCCGTCGCTGACCCGGCGGATCGCGAAGCTGATGAGGAAGGAGCTGTTGAAGGGGTGGGCGGTGTAGATCTGGGCCAGCAGCGTCGGGCTGCCGTGCCGGCGGCCGTTGAAGATGAGCAGCCGGCCCTTGGTCGGGTAGGGCTCCTGGCCCGGGAGGATGATGTGAGCCCAGAACTGACCCGAGCCGATCAGGGCCTCTCCGCAGGTGGCAAGAGCGCGCGCCGTGGTTGCCGGTTGCACCTGGCGGGCATGGCAGACCGGCAGCCCGCGCGACTGCAGCAGCCCGTGCCGGTTGATCTGGATCTTGAGCCGTTCGAGCTGGGGCGGGATGCCACCGTCGACGGCGGCGAGATGGCCGGCGACGAAGATCGCGATCGGGGCCGGCTTGTCGCGCGGCAGCTTGTACGGCATCACCTGGCTTAGCACGGTGATCCGCACCCCGGCCGTCTGGATGACGACGGCCGAAACCGTGGCGGCGGTGGCAACGAGGGAAACAAGGCAGATGACCCCGACTCTCTTTCCCCTCGCCCCCACCGTTCGGGCGAAGCTTTCTAACGCCCGTGGCGCCGCGCGTTCTTCCGCGGCTTCCCGCACTTGGCCTTGAGCGGCGCGCCGAAGTTGCGGACGGCGCCGTTGTGGCCTTTCATCTTCACGGTTGCCTTATGCGTCCCGCGGCAGATGTTCGTGCTGTTCTCCAGCAGACTCTTCTTGCCGCCCCCCATCTCCAACACGACTTTGGTGATCGGTGCGTCGGGGACGAAGTCGAAAGTGGTGCGAATCCCACCGTTGACGGAGTCGATCCGACCCACCGCATGGACATCGATCAGCCCATGCAGGGCCAGCACCAGGTCAGGCAGGGGATTTTCGGACGAACGCAGGAAGACCGGGCCTTCCAGCGGCTGGTCCAGAAGCGGCGTCCAGGCGCGGGCGCGCCCGTAGATCGCCCCCTGCGGACACGCGGTGCCATTTCCCGCTCCGGCTTTGAACTGCACCCGGGTGCAGACGGTGCGGATGTGGCTCTGGTCGAGGAACTCCGAGCCCGGCAGGGCGACCGAGATACGAGCCGCGTTTGCGTCGCCGACACGCGGGCGCATCACTGCCCGAAGGGCTGGATTGCCGCCGCGTCGAGTTTTGCCTTTGAGGCTCAACTGCAGCCTCGGCTTGAATCCGAGGCTGGCGCAGTCGGCAGCCTGGAAGGGCGAGGTCACGGTGACCGGCACGTTGTCCGCTTCCGAGCCGAAGTCGAGGCCCGAGCCGAGCACGGTAGACGCGGTCGACGTGGGTTCGCAGCTGGTCGGGTTGAGCACGAATTCGGGCCGGTCGACGTAGACGCGGATGTCTCGAGCGTGGGTCTCGATCCCCTGGATGATGTGGGGGATCGGGTCCGAGCCGGTGGCGTCGACGAAGACTTCCGCCGTTTCCGGGTTGATCCGCAGCGCCTGGCGAATCACCACCGTGCCGAGGTCGAACGGCCCGACCTTGACTGCGGTGATCGCGGCGATCGAGAGTGGCGAGCCGTTATATGGCCCGGCCATGTAGAGCTTGCCCGGTACGTACGTGAGCACCGAGCCGACTCCCGCCCCGACCAGGGTGCGCCCGACCTGCGAGGCCGCAGAACAGGACGGCGAGGCGAGCTCTTCCGCGCCCCCCGTCGGTCCGGTGCGGGCCTTGGCCGCGGCGATCGCAGCGTCGGAGCAGAACGGGATCCCGGCCAGCTTGCCGACCACACCCGGCGGCAGCTTGATCGAGAAGTTGGTGAACTCCTGTTCCCCGTCGTTCCTGGTCAAACGGATGTTGAAGGGCGAGTAGTGCCCGGCCGCGTTATTGATCGTGCCCGCCAGGAGACCCGGGTGGAAGGGTGGGGTACCACCGCTCGGGCACGGGCCGCCATCGACTCCACGGTCGATAGTGAAGGCCGAGGTACGGGTGACGATTTCGTTCGGTGCCGGATTGTCCGGATCCTGGGCCGACCAAGGCGTGAAGCGCGCCACCGTGGTGAAGGGCTGGTCCCCGGGTTTCGAAGGGTCTCCGTCGCAGGTCGACGGCGTGATGAGAGGCGCGCGGCCACCAGGACGGAACTCCAGCTTGAAGCTGCTGAACGGCAATTGGGGCACGTCGTCGACGGTGGTCGTCAGCTGCCCCGTGACCGGATCGGCAACGACCTTGGCCGCCTGCTTGATCACGATTCCGCGCTCGGGGACCTTCGCCACCATGTACAGGGCGATCAGCGAGCCGAACGGATTGTCATGCGGGCTCGCGACATAGAGGGAGCCGTGGGCTTCCTCCTCGAGCAGCGGCGTCGCAACCTGAATCGTGCCGACCTTGGAAGCCTCGGGACAGCCTTCCCCGGGCAACGAGGATGCGGTCTCCCGCGCGTACTCCGCCGGGCTGCAGCCGACCAGGCCTTCACCCTGAGACGGGTTGACGGTCATCCCTTTTGGAAGATCGACTTCGATTTTCTTGGCCTGGCCTTCGGCGATCCCATCTTTGTTAGCCAGGCCGAAGTTCGGCATGTCGAGGCGGAACGAGAGCCCGCTGGGATTCGCCGCCAGCTTGCTGGATGGGCTGGCAGCGATCGCCGGGTCGAAGGGCACTTTGTGGCAATTTTTCAGCGCCGCCGGCGCAGAGGAGGCACGCTCCACCGCACTGCCGATCGGCACGTTCCACTGTTCCAGTTCGGCGTCGAAATCGAGCGGGCCGTCGCAGGAGACGGGTTGCCGCAGGAACGCCTCGTCGCCCAGGCTGGGTGGACGCTCGCAGAGATCAGCGGACGCAAAAAAGGCATAAACGCAATTCCAGCCGCGCGATCTGTCATGGCGCGGGTCACCCGGAGTTCCCCAGAAGACCACCGTGCTCGACAGGACGGTGACGACCTGCGGGGTGTTCTGCACCTTGGCGATGATTCGATATCCACTCTCCGGCTTCACCTCCGTGTCGATCGTGACCGGCGTGCCGGCCGCGACGAAGCCGAAGCGGGCCGGCTCCCGGTCGGCGGGGGGGAGGTTGAAGACCGGAACGGCGATACGCAGGTAGCCGAGATTCGCGCGATCGATCACGGTGATGGAGGCCACCCCGATCGCGCTCGCATCCGGACATTTGTTGACGGCTTCGTCCGTTATGTCGAGGAACGTCGGCATGTCGCATTGCGGCATCAGGGTGGCGTTGCCGACCAGACCGCGCGGAAGCGGAAATCGAAAGTTACGTGGCATCGCCGGTTGCTCGACCGTGACGTCTCGGTAATCTTTTACCGGACCGACCGTCGCCCGGCCCGCGTTCAGCTGAATGGTCTGGGTCAGCTGGAATGGATGGCCACCTGCCTGAGTGGCGTCGCCTCCCCCCTCTTCTTCAAGCCGCGCCGAGTAGTAGTCGATGCCGAACGGCGTCTCCTCGGGAGAGAATTTCACCTCCTGCACCGCGGAGGCGCTGGCAACGTTGCCGCCGGACACCGTCACCTCGCCCGGCGCTCCGGCTGCGGGCGGGTCACCGACCGGGCTGACCGGGATTTCGACCTCGATGGCTTCGTAGGGGGCAAGCGTACCTTCGAAGGTGCAGGAGACAAGGTCGACGGCTTCCACCCCGCATTCGACCGGGCCCGAAAGGTCCCGCGGGCCAGCGAAGGCTTCGACTCCGCCGGCCGCTTCGACGCCCTCAGGCAGCTGGTCGACGATGGTCACAGGGGTCGAGGTGCCGTCCACCGGAGCGTCCCCGAGGTTGGTGATAGTCGCCACAAGCCGACCGCTGCCAGCTGCCGTCACTAAGAAGGCGGGCTGTTCTTTTTCTTCAAAGGGAAAAACCGCTACCACCCTCGGCACCGCGCGACCCGCATCTTCGCCGATGCTGGTGATCAGGAAGCTGTGACTTGATTCGGGTTTTTCCACGACTTCGACGTTGCCCGGGCCGTAGACGCCCGGCGCTTCGAGCGCTTCCTCGAGCTGTTGGGCCGTTTCGGTACTGGGGAAGCCGAAGAAGGGGCAGATAAATTCGCTGTACATGCAGGCTACGTCGGATCCTTCGAACCTGACGAGCGTCGGCCCAGAACCCGCTTGCAATTCCTGAACCTGGTTCTGCGACTCCCACATGTTGCCCGGGCGACTTGAAGTCAGAACCTGCCACCAAGGCGATTCGGCCGCCTGGGCAGTTAGGGGCAAGACGGCAAGCATGAGGATGGTCGCGCCGAGAGTCGCGCCGAGGCGTGCGATGCGCTTACGCATTATGCGATTCTCCTGGTTCATCGGGCCACCCTCCGGTCCTGGCCGGTTCTTGGCTTTTGGTCTTGGCTCTTGCGGTGTTTTCGCGGCACGCAACGCACCTGCCCTTGGCGTTTGACCTTGCGCTTGCCCTTCGGGCAACGCTTGGCGGGCTTCGACTTCAGGTTGCCGGGGCCCTGGAAGGTGCCACCCGCGGGCGTCGGGTCATTGGGCACCACGGGGGGCGGCTGGCAGGCTTCGCCGAGGCATTCGCTGGGCGGTTCGAGCCTCGCTTCGATCCCGTCGACACGGGCGTCATAGATGTCGTTCTGGTCGTCCTGGTCGAGCGCCGAGAGGCGAGCTGGAGTGCGGAAGAAAACATTGCTCCCTCCTACGCTGGCGTCCAAGAATCCCGCCGGCCTGTCGGCGGTCCCGGAAGAAATCAGCGAGACGCAGCCCCCCGCCGTCTGCGAGGTCGCCGCGTCCGCCGCCGAGGAGGAGCAGGTACCGGTTCCGTTCGGCTCGTACTGGTACACGTCCCACTCCCCGTTGGAGTCGGCCGGCACCAAGGCGTCGACAGCGTTGAAGTAGACGCGGCCGTTGTCGTGAACGGCACGGGTGCGGTAGAGCGGGATCCTGACTTCATCCAGACCGATCACAGGGGGCTGTGGCACAACCGCCGCCACGAGGCGCCCCGGCCACTGGAGTCGAGGATCGATCAACTCTTGCTCGTCGGCACCGAGGGTGGCGCCCTCTGGCCCGGCGCCGGTCGGATCGCAGGAGATGCAGGCGAGCTGCTCGGTCTGCGCGTCGTAACGGAAGACTCGCTCGACAGGCTCCCAAGCCGCGTTGAGGTGGCTCTCACCGACGAGGCTGCGCTCCGACATGAAAACGAGGTAACGCCCGCTGGGAGAGCTGGCAGCGCTGAGCAGCGCAACCCCGCGTTTCCGCCCTGGAATAGCGCCCCAATCGGTTGCGTCCGACTCGGAAAGGCTGGCGATGAAGCGCACGCCCTCCCCGTTCTGCCAAAGGTAAAGATTCGGCTCGCCGGGGACTGCGGAATCTTCAGCCTGATTGGCGTCCGGGTCGAGCTCACCCCTGGCGACGAAATAAACCTTCGTGCCGTCTTCGCTCAGCGCCGAGACCATCTCCAGCACTTCGGCACTTTCGCCCGAGCCCGAAAGAGGGGCGCTGAGATTGACGAGACTGGCGCAGCCCGCGAGAGGCTCCGAAAGCGGCAGCTCGCAGCGGTAAAGGTCCGCCCCGGACGGGCTTGCGTCCGCGGTCAGCTGAGCGCTGTCGGTGAAATAGACGACGCTGCCGTCAGCACTGGCGCCCTGGAAGACCGGTTCGCTGGGACCGGATCCGCTCCCGCCCAATGGGAGGTCGATTCTCACCGTCTCGTCAGCGATAGTGTCCCGCACGTAGAGGTGCTGCGTGGTGCTTTTGTCGAGCCATGAACTCCAGAAGACCCGCGCACCATCGTCCGAGATCGCGTGGCGCGCCGAACGATAGCCCGAACCGACAGTGGTGACATCCGAACCTGGGGCCGGGGAGACTTCGCCCCCTTCGGCGTCAGGTAGCACGCTGACGAGCTCGAGCTGTCCCTCGAACCATTTGTAGGTTGCCCCAGGCGGAACTCCTTTGGCCAGTCCAACCGAGGAAGTCAACACGACGTGGTCGAGACTCGGCGTCGCTGCCCGGATCCCCACATGCGACGCTGCTTTTTCGCCCCCGAATTCGATGTCCGGTGGCACGTTGGCGAAGGGTGCTTTGCCGGTGACCAGTGGTCTGTACGCCGGCGGGTCGCTGTTCTGACGCCAGTAGGGAGCCTGTTCAGAGGCTTCCGGCGAGAGGTTGGTGCCATCCCGAGGTTCGAGCAGAGCCTCCGAAAGATTGGCATCGAAAAGCTTGTATTCGCTCTGCGTTCCGACCGCGAGCGGCACCACACGGCTATTGGGAGACGTGATGTCTTTTGAGCTCCAGCTGCCTTCGTCATCACGCTTGGCGAGGACGGAGGAGGCTTCAGCACGAGCTCCCGCTGGCTCGTCGACGATCGGCCCCACCGTCAGATAGGCGAATCCGTTGCCATCAGCGGCCGCCTGGATATGTCCGAGGTCAAGTCCCGCACCTATGACAGCGCCGTGCTTGTCGGGGGGCGAGACCATCTCCCACACCCGCCGGTCGATCAGCTCAAACCCGAGCCCGCTCCCCTGCGTGCGGAAGATGCCCGATTTCGCTTTCACCCCCAATTCGTTCTCCGCGACGACGCGGTAGTAGTAGGTGTTTACCGCCAGCAGACCAGAGATTTCCCGGCTGACAGAAACCAGCTCATGGTCGGACCCGATGTCCGCCGGACTGAGGGGGATACTGGTGCAGGCATTTTCAGCGCAGTCTTTCAGCCCATACTCGAAGTGGTAGGTCGTTGCCAGCGAGTTCGGATTGATCTGCGCCCGCAGGGTTGCCGAAGTGTTGCCAACTTCACTTACCGCCAAGTTTTCTATCGTCGGGGCCGCAGGAGGGGGAGGAGGCTTCAGTTTGAAGACCTTCACCTGAGACACACCGCTGTCGGCCCAATTGCCCACATACACCCTGGTGGTATCTCCATCGACTGCGACTCCAAAGGCTTCCGTCAATTCGCCTTCGGATCCCGCTTGGCCAAAGGACGTCATGAACTCACCGCTGTCGTCATAGACCAAGATCCCGGGGCTGAGACCGGATTTAGAAATGTAGACGTCGCCCATGGTTGGGTGCACAGCGACACTGAGACCTATTTCAGGATCTACGGGTTCCGACGCCGGGGCATAGGTAGTTGCTTCAGTCACCGGAGGGGGGGCCGAGGGGCTGAACCTCAACACGTTGCTACCCCGGCGACTTATGTAGACAGCCCCAGTCGGGCCGACGGCTAAGTTAACTGCGTTGGCAGCAGAGAATTCGCTCACTTTCTCGCCGGACGGTTTGAATACCTTGACAACCCCTGCTTCCGTATCACTCGCATAAATGTAGCCTTCGACATCGGTCGCTATTCCCCCGATTCGGGAAAAGCCTCCAATGGTGCTGGTGGCCGTTGCCGTGAATTCTGCCGGTTCGCCATTCGGCAGAAACGCCCTCAAGGAGTTGGCGTCGGTCACATACACCTTGTGACTGGTCGAGTCGACCGCGACTTGGTGTTCCCATTCTGAGGCCGGGGGAAACGTAAGCCCGCTGATTGCGTTTCCGGTTATGTAGGACGCCGACCCACCCCAATTGACAGGTTTTCCTTCGCTGTCGAACTTGTAAAGGATCCCGGCAGCATCGTCCAATACATAAACGAGGTCATTCCCTTGATCGAAAGCGGTCGATGCAGCGTGCACGAAACTGGTCGAATTCGACCCATCGGGACCGAAACTCTTTTCGAAATCGTATTCCGGAGGATGAGAGGCGCTAGAGGTGTCAGAGGGGAGAGCCACTACCGATAACAAGGCAAAAATTACAAGCCAGAAGCCTGCGGACACAAATCGGCCGCCTTTGTGCGGACCTCTTCCAACCCCCACCATCATCCGTTTCGTCTCCCGTTCCCTTGTAAATCGTCCCTGGTCGTCCCTCGGTGCCATGCGGAACGGGCACCTCCGGACAACCCCCGTACTTCATTCATACCTAAAGCAGATTGCCGCTGGCCGCTGAACCGAAAATCTTTTCTGAACAGCGCTCGCACGACTCACTTTGACAAATGCTTTTGCCTGCACTTTTCATTTAGCTGGATCTTCGAGCGCTTAGTTTTGCGCGGAGATGCTTCTGATCAACCCGCGTCCCCATTGGCCTAAAAGCAGACAAAAGGCGGGGGCACTCAAGCGCCCCCGCCTCTCTTGCTGCCTAGATGCCTGCAGCTACATCCTCACTTATGTGCAAACGATCGACTTTGAAACCGGGAATTTGATTTTTCCTTCCGCGGCCTCGGACGCTTTGGTCCCAGCAGGTGATTCCAGATGATAATTCACACCTGTGTAGGTTGTGTGTTTCTGGATGCCTGTGGTCGCGCTCGCTTCGAATTTCAGCGTCGCGGTGGTGCTGGCGACACCGCACGCAGGTGAGGTGACTGTGCCGATGACTCCATTACCTTCCACTGTTTTTTTGACCAGTCCGCCACCGCATGTGAAGTGTGCGAAGACACCAGTCGTTGTATCCGGTGTAATAAGAATAATAATATTTCCGGACGCGTCTATGCCCAAATGGAACTCGAGCTCTGTCGTTCTAATTTGATTGGCTACTGGTGTTCCACCTTCAGCAGCATGGGTGGTGCAGGCGAGGTTACCGAAAGGGGTAATGGCTTTGCATTCGTTGAACTCCAGTGTCACTGTCCCTGTTGTAGTGCTATGCCAAGTGCCGCTTCCAGTCAAACCTTTGGTGCATTCGACTTTTTCACCCCCGGTCGTCTCCAGGACTCCGGTTTCAACGGCCCCTTTTTCCACCGTGAAAGGTTCCGTTGCACTGATGTGCGCGGGGGTTGCTGAGGCGATCGCGGGCAGCGCGAACAAAATTGCGCTCACCACCGATAGCGCGAGCAACATAAATCTCTTACTCATTATTTGCCTTTCTAACGAACATTATCGGGGTCGACAGATCGATGATCCGCAACCCCGCCGTGCGTCGTTAGCAGTAACAGTCTGGCTTGGAAATGATCAAGAGATTCTGTGCTGAGGTGGCGTGATCGTAACTTTTGACAGATCATCTGGGTTCCCTTTTGCCTGCAAGCGTCACGCCGACATCGAAGTCCGCGCGTAAGCCTGTGCGGGGGCGAAAGCGTCCATAGGTGTGTCCTAGTAGAGGCGCGAGCAGATCTTGAGGCCGTATTTCCTCGCTTCGGCCTGGAACTGGCGAGCCTCTGGACTCTCAATGCCTTCCCTTTCGAATTCAGCTCCGGCTTTGCTGAGGTTTTTAACCATCCGGGCGACTGGGGCACCGTCCGCTTGGGGTTCGGCCAGAGCTTCGAGCACTTCGACCTGTTCCCGTACGGCGGGGGCTACGACCTCCTTGAACGCTTCCCTAAGTTCGTTAGGGGCTACTTCTCTCGGGTGCTCCTCCCGCCAAGCTGCGGCTGCGGCTTCCCTTTTTTTCGCCACCTCTGCGCAACCTTCATCGGCCTGCTTGACGAATTGAGCCTTGGTGAGCGCTTCGACCGTCTCGCCGGCGTTGCTCGAACTTCCGCAGCCGGGAGCAAGAAGGGCGACTGCGGCCAATCCGATAGCGGCAATAACCAGCCTGTACATAATCCATTCCTCCACTTCGTTTGACTAAAGTGGAGATGACGCTGCCCGAGTAGTCAGGCAAAGTCAATGAATTTGCGTCGTTGCACGCGCGAGAAGTTGGCGGAGTGGCCTCTAAACGTGGGCAGCAGCCAAGTCAGCTGCGATCTGCTGCGCCCAAGTGCGGATCTCGTCCCAGTCGCGGCGGTCGCGGTACTCCTTGGGGACGCCGTCTGCCATTGCGCGCTCCATGAAGCCCTTTGGTTCGACCGGGACGCAGCCGCCGAAGACGACGTGGGCTTTGCCGCCCATCTCCTCGACCTTCTCGGCGAGCTTGGGGGGCTCCATCCAATCGGGGTCGTCCTTGGCCGGGTCGCCGACGGGGCCGGAGCTGAAGACCCAGAAGGGCTTTTGGCGAAGCGCCTTGCGGTGCTTCTTGAGGAAGTGCTTCGCGTCGCCGCGCCAGCGCTTCATATAGACGGCGCTGCCGAGCACCACCGCGTCGTAGCGGTCGAGGTTGTCAACCGCCTCTACCGGCTCGAGGCAGACGCCGAGGCCCTCTCGGCGCAGCGTCGCGGCGACGGTTTCGGCGATCTCGGCGGTCGATCCGCGTTTCGATGAGTAGGCGACGAGAATTGTCATCCGCCCCGATTGTGCCCTTTATTGGACAGGTTGTCACCGTGAATTGGCCACAGAAGGATCGTGGGAGTTTCACGGAGCCGTCTCCGTACCGAAACGGAGCGCTACGTTGCTGGGAGCGATGAAGCAGCGGGTCAGCCTGATCACCCTCGGCGTCGCCGACCTGGAGCGCTCCCGGCGCTTTTACGAGGCGCTCGGCTGGAGCACCGGCGCCGAGCCCGGCGACGACGTCGTCTTCTTCCAGGCCGGGGACATGGTCGTCGCGCTCTGGGACCGGGCCCGGCTGGCCGAGGACAGCTGCGTCGAGGACGGCGGCGGCTGGGGAGGCACCACGCTCGCCCTCAACTTCGGCTCCCCCGCCGAGGTCGACGAGGTGATCGAGGAGGCCCGCGCCGCCGGAGCGACGATCGGCCGCGACCCGGCGGAGACCTTCTGGGGCGGCTACAGCGCCGTCTTCCTCGATCCCGACGGGCATCCCTGGGAGATCGCCCACAACCCGCACTGGACCGTGACCGAGGACGGCGGCATCCGCCTCAACTGAGGCCGGGCACGCCCGACTGGCCAGTCAACCAGGAGGCGCCGATCCCGATAGCCTCCCGCCCGACTTTTCATCGATCGAAGGAGAGACGGAGTAATGGGACTTCTGGACGGGAAAGCGGCGATCGTCACCGGATCGGCCCGCGGAATCGGGCGCGCCACGGCGGAAATGTTCGTCAACGAGGGCGCCAAGGTACTGATCAACGACCTCGACGCCGACGTCGCCGAGCAGGCGGCAAGCGAGATCAGCGGCGAGACCGCAGTCTTCGCCGGCGACCTGACCAAGGAGGGCGCCGCCGACGACCTGGTCAAGGCCGCCCAGGACGCCTTCGGCACGGTCGACATCTGCGTCAACAACGCCGGCTACACCTGGGACGGCGTCGCCCACAAGATGAGTGACGAGCAGTTCCAGGCGATGCTCGACATCCACACGATCGTCCCCTTCCGGGTCGCCCGGGCCCTGGCCCCGGCCTGGCGCGAGGCGGCCAAGGCCGAGCGCGCCGAAGGCAAGGAGGTCTTCCGCAAGATCGTCAACACCTCCTCGACCTCAGGGATGATGGGCAACGCCGGCCAGGTCAACTACTCGGCCGCGAAGATGGGCGTCGTCGGCCTGACCAAAACCCTGGCCAAGGAGTGGGGCCAGTTCAAGATCAACGTCAACGCGGTCGCCTTCGGCTTCGTCGAAACCCGCCTCACCGCCGCCAAAGAGGCCGGCGAAGAGATGACCTCGCCGACCGGCGAGAAGATCGAGCTCGGCATCCCCGAGCAGATGCGGGCGATGGCCTCGGCGATCATCCCGCTCGGCCGCCCGGCGACCCCCGAGGAGGCCTCCGGCCCGGTTCTGTTCCTCTGCTCGCCGCTCGCCGACTACATGCACGGCCAGGTCCTCAACGTGACCGGCGGCATGTTCGGGGGGATGTACACCTGAGCGACACGGCGTCAGAGAGCAGGCCGAAGGTCCTCTACCTCGAGGTGGCGGACCGGATCTGGCCTGCTCTCACCCGCGCCGCCGGTCTGCACACCCGCGCCTATCGGGCGACGGGTGGGCGGATCGGCGAGCGGATCCCCGGTGTGCCGGGGAGCATGTGCCTGCTCGATCACGTCGGAGCCAAGAGCGGGATCAAGCGCACCGCGCCGCTGCTCTACGTCCGTGACGGCGATGACGTCGTCCTCGTCGCCTCCAAAGGCGGTTATCCGAAGCACCCGGCCTGGCTCTACAACCTCAAAGCCAACCCGGAGACGACCGTCCAGGTCGGCAAGGAGCTGCTGCCGGTCCGCGCCCGGGTCGCCACCAAAGCCGAGCGCGACCGGCTCTGGCCGGTGGCCGAAGAGGCCTGGCCCGGCTATCGCACCTACCAGAAGCGCAGCCAGGGGCGCGAAATTCAGATGGTGATCCTCGAGCCGCGCTAGCGGCTCGGCTCACTTCGGCTTGCGCTCCTCGGCGACCGGGTCGCCGCTCTCGGTCGCGATCGCTTGCGGCGGCCAGGGGCCGGCCCAGTTGTCGCGAGCGCCGTCAAGGGTGATCGTCGTCCCGGAGAAGAAGTCGCCGGCGGGCGAGGCGAGGTAGGCGACGAGCCAGGCCAACTCCTCGGGCCGGCCGGCGCGGCCGATCGGGATCGAGCGCTCGAGGATCTCGACCACCACCTGCGGATACTTGGTCAGCAGCGTCTCGGTCGCGAACTGGCCGGCGGCGAGGGCGCAGGTCTTGATCCCGAACCGGGCCCACTCGACGGCGAGGGTCCGCATCATGTTCTCGACCGCGGCGCGGGCGGCGCCGGAGTGGACCATCCCCGGCATCCCGTTGTGAGGGGAAAGGGTGACGCTGAGCACCTTGCCGCCGCCCTGCG
>Ga0247776_10000178_pt1 | contig 14617 bp, 12 predicted proteins | sample UWRJL199509C5_FD_179912 | JGI IMG/M metagenome (GOLD analysis project Ga0247776, IMG submission 179912) | Plant litter microbial communities from Arlington Agricultural Research Station in Wisconsin, United States - UWRJ-L199-509C-5 | ecosystem: Environmental > Terrestrial > Plant litter >...
CACGCTGCAGCTGAACAGCACGTGCTCCGGCGTCTCGATCTCCACCGTGGTATCGAGTGCGCGAAGAGCAAGCCTGACCCGCTGCGTGAAAACGCGCGGCCTCGCCATTAGCTCCGGATCACGCGCGTGCCGGCAACGTGGTCTCGCGCGGTGCGCCGGTCCGCGCGAAAGATCATCACGATGTCGACCAAGCCAGCGATGCTGCCAATGCCCGGCACCGCGCTGACGGCCGAAAATAGCCAATTACGCAGCACCACCCCGTGCAGGAAGCCCGGCGGCGAGCCATCCAAACGCACGACCCGTGTCTTGGCCACGCGCTTGCCGAGCGATTGGCCCTGCGCCACCAAATAGAACTGATACGCAGCGAAGGGTACGACCGTAACCAGGACCACGGCCGAGATGCCCAACGCTTTCCAATCGAGCAGCGCGCCCGCGACGACAGCGGGAATGGCCGAGGCGCCCAACAGCAACTGATCGACGAATAAGCCGAGCCAACGCTGACCGAGGTCAGCGAGCTGGTAGTAACCCTCGCCTTGCGGGCGGGCCCAATCGTGCTGTTCCTCCACCGTCGGGGGCGCGTACGGATTGACCACCTATTACGATCTCCCTCCAGCTTGCGAACGCTGAGTCCGAGGTTAGGCCTATCCTCCGGAGTTAGCGAGCGCCGATGCGGTTCTCCGGGACCCCGGCCGGGCGTCCTCGCTCAGACGCTCTCGGCATCCTTATTTACCGCCTGTGAAATGTGTACGCTCACATTTCGGACAAAGCGCCGGCTTGTCAAAAATTGACAGAGGTTTGCTTGAAACACTGGCCAGAATCCTCGGAAAGGGGCACCGTCCGAATAGTCACAGGCAGGCGATTCTTGTTTGGCTCACGCAATCGTCGCGAAACGCTGTGTGGGCCAATGTGCGAAGGATTTCCAATTCGACGGTTTAGTCCGCAAAGCATTACCCAGAGATGGCCCTCCCCCAATCGAGCATGAACCGCTCCACCCGCTTCCGGCCCGAGTCAGCGGACCCGTTCGCCATGCAGCTGGCGCTGTCGCGGGTACACGCTCGGCTCGTGCCGATGCAACGAGACGAGCAGGGCTACTCACTCGATCCCAGCGCTGAGGGTTGGGTCCAGCTGCCAGCAGGTCGCGGCTTCGCCGGTTACGGCTTGGACCGTGCTTTGCGCATGCTGCTCGACATACTCAGGGGGCTGACTGCACTGCATGACACCTTCGATGCCGAGGGCGTCAACTTTGCGCATGGTGAAGTCGCGCTCGTGCACTTCCGAGTCGACAACGAGGGCGTATGCCGGCTCGTGCCACTGACCGAACGTCACTCGGCTGCGGAATCCGCACCTCCGGTCGAAGCGCTCGGCCAGCTCGCCCCCGAACGCTTACTCGGAGAAGCCGTCGACTCGCGCGCGGACGTTTTTAGCGCAGGGGTCTTGCTTTGGGAGGCACTCGCGGGACGCCGCTTGTTCAGCGAAACCACGGCTGATGCGATCATCGATCGCCTGATGGGTGAGAAGTTGCCCATGCCGCAACTCCCTCCCGAGCTTGCCTGGGCAATCCCACTCAAGTCGATCGCAGCGCGTGCGCTGTCCGTCGATCCTTACCAGCGCTTCGCTGATTGCGCCGAGCTGGCCACGGCGATCGCGATCGTTGCCCGTGAGCGCGTCGCCACCCACGCGGAAATTGCCACGCTTTTTGGCGTAAAAACGCACGGTTCGGTGGCGCAACCGCGGCCAATCCCCACGCGCAGCTCGACTTTCCCCAGCGTAACCGTGCCGGTGTCCTTGCCCAGCATCAGCACGGCTCCGTCTTCGCGCAATGGGTTCCCTTTGGCGACACCTGCGCCGCGCTCGGTCATGCCTACGCCGCGTGCGGTCAGCTCGCTGCCGCGCTCGATCACCCCTGCGCCGCGCTCGGCTACGTCGGTTCCCCCATCCGCGCGCGCTGCTGAGTCGCCGCGCACCAGCAAGTCGCCGTTTGCGACACTGCTAGGCACTGGCGAAATCGTGCCCGCCTCCCATCGTCGAAAAACGCTCACCTCGGTGGGCACACCGCTCGCGGTGCTCGACCCAATCGATAGCGCACCCGTGAGCACGGAGCGCTTGTCCAAGCCGCCGCCTCCGCTGCCCCTGTGGGGCAAAACGTTGGCCGGTTTGGCGCCGCCCTCGCCAACGATCACGTCTTCGTCCGCCGTAGTCGCTCGCGCGAGGCTCGAATCCATTCCGATCGCCGACGAAGTCGCCAAGCTTCGGGGTTGGTCGTCGCGCCGTTCGCTGATCATCGTTGCGCTGCTGGCGATCGCTGGAGCAGTGGTACTGCTCATCGCCACCCGAGGCAGCGACGACGAGCGAGAACCTTCGGCGAATCCTGCGGCCAATCACGCTCTGGCCAGCACACCCATCGCGACCGCGACCAGCGTGCCGGAACCAACCGCCCCGTCTGACGATCACGCTGCCAGTGCACCGCCACCTCGCTCGGCGAAGGAGCCGAGCAGTGGCCCCGCAAGCAGTCCGAAAGAGCCGCGTCCAGCCGCTAAAGCCACATCTGCCAGCAAGCCAACCGGCGGCGGCACGAAAGACTACGGGATCTGAGCACCGCCCGGCGGCTCGCTTCAGGCACTTGCCACGCGCAAGCGCCGGACGAGCTCACGCACCAGGCGGTCGATCATCGGCAACGCAACGCTCGGCGGCGCGTCGCCCACGTCGTCGACGTGCCAAAATTCTACGCGATCGAGCAGGGCGGGAAAGCGGCTCACGACGATTGGGCGATGTTCAGCCTCTTTGAGCGCCACGGTGAGCGTCGAATGCTCGATGTCCGACGGATGCACGTCACGCGGCGAACGCAGCACGCTGGGCAACGCCACGCCGCGCTCCCCCAACGCAGCAATCGTGTACGGCGACATCGGCCCTGGGTTGTGCGTGTGGCACTCGGGCCAGAGCCCCGCGGAGTCTGCGCGGTATGAAAGCCCCTCCGCCTCGGCCAAGTGATTGAAAAGGAGCTCGGCAAAGCGGCTGCGGTAATAGTTGCCGCTGCAAAGGAACAGGACTCGTCGTGGCGCGGCCTCGGTCATCGGGGGACTGCAGAATAGCCGAATTATCGTGTCCCCGCTGTCGGGCGAGCGGGCTGATTTTGGGGCTTTCAGCAGGCTGCGCTAAACCGGGCCGATGAGCGTTTGGTCGAAGCTGTTTGGCGGTTCGGGCGAGACGCCAAACCTGGCTGAGCTGGCGCCGCCGTCTCGTGCGCTGCCCACCACGGTTTTTGCCGTACCCGACAAACTGACGGTTACGTTTCACGCACACGACCTGGCCGACGGCAAGGAAGGGAATTTCCTGACGGCCGTCAGCGAGGGGTTGCTCGAGCGCCGTCAGCGCGAACTGGTCGTGACCTTGCGTCTCGCTGACAACGACGACGTACGCGAGCGCATGCGTGAGCTCACTCGATTCTTCGTGACCGTGTTGAACTGGGCGCAACAGCGGAACTTGGTCGAGACAGGCGGTGTGACGCGCTTCGGCAAGCGCGGCATGTTCGCAGGCAGCGGCAACGGCTTCTTGTATGCGGATGCGCGGCCGATCCGCGGAGTCACGATGCCTGGCCGAGCGCTCGCTGCGATCCTGGTCGATCCGGCCGAGGTGGAGACTGCCCTGGCGCATGGGGTGTATCGGGTGCTGGCGCGGCTCGGCGAACAATCGAGCTGCTTCCCCTTCCCGCTCGCGAGCGATCTCTCACGCCGCAGCGTCGCGAGTCCACGCGAGGGAGAGAGTGCGTTGAGTAAACTTTCCCGAACACGAGCGCCCGGAGTGCACTTCGTCATCGAAGGCAAGCAGCTGCGCGTGCGCGTGCCGAAGCTCGCGCGCGGGATCTTGTCCCGCGGTGTCGGAGCGCTCGATGCAGGCACGCCGTTCGTGCTCTTGACCGAGCCCGCAGCCAACGCCGATGCCCTGCTCGTGTGGTATCCCGGTCAGGCGGAACCAAAAGCGACCTACGCCGAAGGCTCGGAAGGTGCACGCCTCACGGGCGGCTGCTTAGCGGTGGTTCCTGGCGGGCAGAAAGACGAGATCCGCGTGATGGAGGATGGCTACAGCCTGCTCCTGTCCAACGACAGCTGGGGCGCGTTGGCGAGCGCGCTGCTCGGCGAGCGCACCATTTCGTTGCCCATGGCGGACGGCGCGACGCTCGAGGTCGAGTGGCTATACGAACCGGCGACGCGCGACGGATGAGTGTTGGCAGCAAGTGACCCCGCGAAACGCGCATCGAACGCGCTTCGCGAGGTGCCCTGCTCCGTTCAGTTCAGGAGCTCAGTTGCTGCTGGCGGTGCCCTGCACGCTGGCTTGAGCGCTCACCGACACTTCGATGCTCGCCGAGGCCTGAGCTGCAATCGCTACCGAGGACGCGGCGCAAGCGGCGCCCGAGGCTCCGATGTTGGCCAACCCGCTGACCGCAGAACCGGTCTTCGTGACCAGCGTGGCAATCGGGTCCTTGAGGGCGACGGTGAGCGCCCACGCAGACTTGATGTCAGAGATGTGCGCTCGTAGTGCCGTGCCGAGCTTGGCATCGCCTTTGACGTCGAGGGTTGCGGAAGCCTCGCAGCTCGCCTTGGCGGTCGCCGAACCTTCGCAAGAAGCTTGGCACTCGGCCGCGCCTTCGCAGTTCAGCTTACCTTCGCAAGACGGCAGCCCCGCTTCGACGTCGCATTTCCCGTGGCATTCACCGTTGCACTCGGCCTTGCCCTCTGTGTAGCTGCAGGTGCCTTCGCACTTGCCGTTGCACTGGGCGCCGCCCGCGACTTCACACGAGCCACCGCATTGTGCTTTGCAAGTGCCACTGAACTGAGCGTCGCACTTGGCAGAGCAACTGCCGCTGGCTTTTGCCGAACAGCTCCCTTTGCAGGTGCCCGCGCACGCGCCGCTCGCTTGCTGGCTGTTGCCGTTGACTTCGCAGGTGCCCGTGCAGTCACCGCCGCAGGTGCCCTCGAACTGTGCCTCACAGCCGGCGTCGCAGGTGCCTGTCCACGAGCCAGTGCACGAGCCGGTGCACGAGCCAGAGCAGGCCACGGCAACATCCGCGGTGCACTTGCCGGAGCATGAGCCCGTGCAAGTGGCGGTCGGAGCTTGAATATCACACGTGCCCTCGCACTTGCCGTTGCACGCCACGGATAGCTTACCGGGCTCACACTGGGCTTCGATGTCGCAGGAGGGCAACTTACACTTCGCTTGGCAATCGCCCTGCACGCTCACATCGGCATGGCACTCCGACTTGACGGCGAGCGTCACCTGAGCGCCGGCATTGAGCGCTTTCTTCACCCGTGCGTTCAGCACGGCGCAGGCCTCGGCCGCGGTGTTTTTGGAGGTGTCCTCACCTAAATCGGCGTTGATCGCGTTGCACGTGCTCAGCCACTTCGCTTCCACGTCGAGCGCGGCATCTTTGAGCGCGCTGGCGGCTTGGCCAAACGCCTTTACGGTTGCCTGCGCACTGACGTTGACGTCGAGGCCGGTACAGCTGGTGGGCGTACCCGTGCCGTCCGTCGCGCTGCAGCCAGCTCCGGCGGCCAAGGCCAACAGGCCGATTGCCCCAACGGTGGAGAACGCGCGCTTCAAGGTAGATCGATTAAGAATTTTCATGTGTGGTGACTTCCCGACTCAGTGTGACAAAAGGTGCCGGCGATAGCGTTCGCCTGCTGGCGAGTTAACGACCGCTGACGGTTGGAAATACAGGCGAATTTCGGATTTCGAGCGCTGGGCTCGTTCCCGCTTAGGCAGAAAGCGCGCCAACGCCAAAAGTCCGACGATCCGAGCTCTGCCCTGATTCAACCGAGACCCAGCCCGGACATTTCGAGCAACAGGCGTGTAGGTTGGCCTGCGCCAATCGCCCAGCGTGACCTACGCTGCGTGGCGCTCAGTCCTCCCTCAGCCCTCGCACGTCGACCTCGGCATCGCTCAAGATCGCTGCGTAGCGCTCGGCCCAAGCAATGGCGTCGCGCAACGTAGGAAGCTCGAGGATCGAGAAACCGGCGATCAGTTCCTTGGATTCGGCGAAGGGGCCGTCGACCCAGGTCCGCATTGCCGAGCCGGGCTTGGCCCGAACGCCTTTGGAGCTCGGAGTCAGGGTGCCAGCAGCCAGTAAGGCGCCCTCGTCGCCCATTGATTCGGCAAGCCTGCGCAACGCCTCGCCGTGCTGCTGGTTGGGGTTCCCTCGTTCGAACGCAGCATCCGCCTTGGTCAGGAGCAGGACTTGGAGCGGAATATCACCCGCAGGCTTGGGCATGATGCCTAGATCCCAAGGCTCGACCACCGGCCCCACTTCGACTTCACACTCGCCCTCGGCGAGGGCGTAGCGTTGAGCGTGGGTCACGGCATCAGCCAGCGACTTCACCTTGATCATCGCGTACGAAGCGAGAAGCTCATTTTCACCCGAGTAGGGCCCGGGGGACACTTGGCATTTGCCGGCTGTACTCTTGATGCGTACGCGCTTTTCGCTGCGATGTAGGCCGGCGCCAGTGATGAACAGGCCGTTTTTCAGGCTTTCTTGCACCAGCGCGCCCATGTTTTGGATGATTTGCGGATCGGGCTGGCCACCCGCTGCCATCTTCGCGTCGACCTTGTGCATGACCATGAAGCGCATGACCGTTCTCCTTTGAGCTAGGATTCGCTCTTAGCCTTGGCGAAAGAGTGCGGCTACGCGGATCTTGGGGACGGAACCAGCGGGCGCGAAAAAAGCGCCAATGATCGTGAGCTCATGCGTGTCGATCACGAAAGCAATGCGCGGGCTGATTCTATTCGTGGCACTGGCTTGCCTGGCGGCCGTACCCGCGCAGGCCCCGCCCGTCGTCGAGCTCGCCGCGGCGAAGCGGCTCTTGCCGACCGCTGCTGCCGGCGCCTGCAGCGACGTACCGTGCCTGATCGAGCGCGCCTATCAGGCAGACGCGAAGGCCAGTCGGCTTGCCTCGGCGTTGTTTCAAGCGACCGGTGACGTCCCCGGCGTCGGACCTGCAGAAACGATGGACGGCGGCTTTCGCGGCACGATCCAGCTCGTCCCGCAGCTGCCCATCAACGGCTATCGCAGGCATCTGGTGTGGGTCAAAGGCGGCGCGGAAGCCATCGATCGATTTTTCGACGGCTTGTTCGCCGGACGCCCGCTGCCGAACTACCGCTGGAGGGCGCTCGAGTTTCGCTTCGTCCGATCGCTGGTCAAGCACCGGCCAAGCGCCTATGCGTTCGATTGGACGATCGCATACAACGTCGAAGGCTCGCTGAATATCAGCGAAAAAGGCGTGCGTGAGACGCTCTTTCACGAGCTCTTTCACCTCAATGACGAAGCCCATGGCGATTGGTCCGTGCAGCACCTAGCCGAGGACTATCGAGCTATCCTCGAAAAATGTGGCGCGCACGCGACACTCCAATGCCTCGCGCCCTACGCGCCGAACGACACGCTGGTGCGGGGTGGAACGTACTACGCCTTCCAACCGAACAACGGCGTCACGGTGCACGAATATGCCGCTGAGCTCGCCGTGCGCTATTTCAAGGAGCACAGCGAGCTCCTCGCCAAAGGCAAGCTTTCTCAGCGCGCCTTCAAATGCGGCCCCGCACCGAACGCGCGCGCCTGGAGCGCGTTAATCAACGAGTTTTTCGCCGGGCGCGATCTGACGCCAGGCTGCTGAGCCTTCGAACGAAGGCTCATTCGCTGGCCCAGCGGTAACGGATGCCAAGCTCGGTGAAGTCGCCACCGGCGAGGCCGATGCGATCGGGGCTGATCACGCTGAAGATGAAGCTACCCCGAACGTCGACGCGGCGCGACAGCGCGAGACGTACGATGGGGCCGATACGAATGGTGCGCGAGTCCTCGCGCTTGGGCACATCCAGTAAGTCGACGGCCGCGCCGATGCCGTGTTGCTTGCGGGATCCGAAAGTGAACGCGTACGCCAAACGCGCACGCCAAACCAGCGGCGGATCGACGATGATGTGCAGTGTTTCCTCGAACGCGTTGTAGCCGTCGGGCACACCCGTTACGTAGGAAGCACTTCCGCGCAAGAGTAAGCGCCCAGGGCCCAGGGTGACGTTGAGATCCAGCTCGGCTTCCCAGGTGAGCGTTCGCGAGGGGTCGCCCGAGTTGCTCTCCAGATCCAGCCGCGAGTAGCTGGCCTGCTCTGGCAGGTAGGTATGGTTGAACGAAGCGAAATAGCGCGGCCCAATCCGAAAGTCGAAGTGCGGGATCTCGAGCCGCAGGCCAACGTACGCGCCCAAGCCATTTTGGGCCGCGATCGGGTTGGCGTCCACGCCAACCCACTGTGTGAAGGGACGGCCGTAGCCAAGCGACAAGCGCGGCCGCAGGTAGACGAAGCCGACATCGACAGTCGTGGCCACGAACGCGCGCGGCGGCAAGGTGCCCCACGAACGCGCCATGCGCGGATCCATCAGGGCGTCTTCCGGGGTCGGTAGTAGCCCGAGTGGCGGCTTTGGATCGGGAAAGGTTTCGCCTACGGGCTCGGCGGCGTGCAGCGAGCCTGCCAGCGCGAACGCAAAGGTAAACGCCGAGAGCGCGCGCAGGCTGAGGGCGAGCGCGCGCATCAAAAGACCCCCAACACGCCGAGCCCACCAGGCTGCGGGACCAAGTGCAGCTGCACCCCGGCCAGCGTGGTCGTAGAGCTCCCGCGACGGCTGTAGTGGAGCAAGGGCACGCCGTAACCAACGACCGTGCCTAGCAATGCACCAGTGAGCACGTCGCTCGCGTAGTGCACGTCGGACACCACGCGAAAAGTCGCAGTGGTGGTCGCCACGGCGTAACCGCCGGCGCAGCTCAGTGCATCCCAAGGCGCACCGAGCAGCTCGTTCTTGAAATGGTGGATGCAGATCAACGCCGCACCGGTGAAGCTGAACGACGAATGCCCGCTAAAAAAGCTACGATAGTGAATGGAATTCGCGCAATCGATGGAGTCGCTCGGGAGCTCGCCGGAACCACAATCGCGACCATAAGGCCGCTCACGGCTCACCATGACGTTGGTCACGCCTTGGATAGCGCCGGAGACTGCCAGCGTCTCCAGATCGATCAGCGCCATTTCCTCGGCTGCCTCGCGGCTCCCGCGGTACCACCAGGCGGTGGTGAGCGCGTCGGCCACGAAAGGCCACGAGACCATCAAAGACAGGCCGACGTCCGACGCATCGCGGAAGATGTAGCGATTGGGCAAGGTGTCGACCCGGAGTGCGTTGCGGACGCTTTCGTCGAACCACAAGCCGCCGCTCAGTGAGTGCTGCGCGCGCGGGTTGACGATCGCCGCCGTCAAAGTGAGTGCAGCTCCAACCCCCGTAACGAGGTAGTTCGCTGTCGAGAAATGTGCCCACTTCCAAACCAACGGCGGCGGCGCGTCGGCCGAGACCAGCGTGGTCGGCACGTACCCTGGCAACAACGGCGAAACCGGAGCGGGCGTGAGCGGCAGCGAAGCCGCAACGTGAGGGGACTCTGCCGCTTGCGCGCTCGCATCGCTCGCATCGCTCGCCGCCGCTGCCGTCTGTTGCGCGAGCGCAGGCCGCCCTGACAAGAACACGCCGCTACCGAGCAGGGCGGCGCAGACGGCGAGCGCGAACGGGCTCGTGTTGAAGGTGGGCTGGCCGTGGGAGAGAGACACGAGACTCACCTAGGCGTTTACAGCTTTCCGCGGCCGAAAGCAGCACCCTTTGCTGTAGTAGACGCCGAAGATCGACGCCCTAGTATGACGGAATTGCGCGACCGAAGCGCCACACCACGAGCGGCTCGCTTGGTTTCAGCGAGGAGTCGAACGGCTCGGTGCCGCGGGCAATGCTATAGCTTTCGTCATGAAAACGAGCTTGCTCGCGTGTGGGGTTCTGGTCGTCTCGAGTTTGTGCGCCTGTGACCACCCCTCAGCGCCAGCAGCGCCAGCAGCTCCGGCGGCAAGCGAAACGCCAGCCCAAGCCGTAACCGCCCCCGAGTCCACAGCCAGCGATAGCGCGAACGCGGTCCCAACACCGCCGCGCGGTAAGCGTACGCCATGCACGAGCGACCAGAGCTGCAACGGCGATCCGTCGGTAAGCGCGCTCTGGGGGCACTGCCTGAAAGACCGCGGCGTGTGCGAGTGCAACGCGGGCTTCGAGCTTCACCCGAGTGGTTATTGCCAGAAAGTTGCGAACTGAGACGTTAGCTCAGCAGCGCGCGAACTTCGCGCTCGACCCGTTCGGCACTCACCTCGTTCGCGGCGAGCTCCGTGCCCACGCGCAGCGTGATGCGTGACCACAGCTTGCCGAGTGGCTTTTTGCCTTCAGCTTGGCGACTGAAGCGGCTGCCCCACAAACCATTCAGGGACATTGGCAGCACACGCACGGGCGAGGTGGCAATGATGCGCTCGATGCCGCGCCGGAAGGGCGAGAGCTCGCCGTCACGGGTCAGCTTGCCTTCGGGGAAGATGCACACGAGCTCTCCCTGCGCGAGCGCTTCGGCAATCTTGTCGAACGCAGCGTCCAACACTTCTGCGTTCTCTTTGGCGCCGGCAATCGGGATCACTTTGGCATCGCGAAACAAGCGACCCGTGAGCGGGATCTTCAAGAATTCGTGATGCATCACGAAGCGTATCGGCCGCTGGCTGCTGGCTGAAATGATCAACCAGTCCACGAACGTGACGTGGTTACTGACCAGCACCGCCGCTCCTTCGCGAGGGATGCGCTCCTGTCCGACGATCTGCAAACGATACAATACGTGCGCCAAGAACCAGCACATCAGCCGGAACAAGAACTCTGGCACGACGCTGTACGTGTACGCAGCAACGAGAAGATTCGCGATCGCCAAGATCACGAGCACGATCGGAACGCTCACGCCGGCCGCCGACATGCCAGCCAAGAACGCGCTACCGACGACCATGAATACGGCATTCATCACGTTGTTGGCCGCGACCACGCGTGAACGCGAGCTCGGCTCACTGCGCCCCTGGAGCAACGTGTACAGCGGCACGGTGAACACGCCTCCGGACAATGCCAGCAGAGTCACGCTCGCGGTTGCCCACAAACCGCGAGCCTCACCCAAAAATTGCGCAACGGTCAGCACTCCCGCGTGAGCCGCGTGCGGTCCGGTGACGAGCCCCACCCAGGCCAGCGCTACACTCAGCCCGAGTGACCCGAGCGGCACCAGCCCAAGCTCGATCTGCTCGAACGAAAGCTTCTCGCACACGAAGGCCCCCAGGCCGACACCCACCGAGAATGCACCGAGCATGAACGTCACCACCGTGGGCCCGCCGCCCAAGTGGTCCTTGACGAGCTCGGGGAGCAGCGACAGCACGACCACACCGATCAGCCAAAACCAAGAGATGCCCAGCACCGAGTGAAAGACAGCTTGGTTCTGACGAGCGAGACCAATCAGTCGCCACGTGGGCGATAGCCAGCGCCGGTCGATGTGCAGCCCCGGAGCGGCAGCGGGCAGCACGGGTACTCCGCGCGCGACGAGATAACCGAGAATCGCGACCGCGAGCACCACGCCTGCCAGCAGCGAGCGGCTGCCCTGAGCCAGCACACCGCCAACAATAGTGCCCAATAGGATGGCCAAGAACGTACCCATCTCGACGAACGCGTTGCCTTGCACCAGGCGCTTGTTCGGGAGCAGCTCCGGGAGTGCGCCGTACTTGAGTGGGCCGAAGAACGTGGCCTGCGTGCCGAGCAGGAACAACGCGCCCAGGCACAGCGGTAGATTTCGGAGCATCAGCCCGGCGCCACCGATGGTCATGATCAGGCACTCGGCCAGCTTAGTCAGGACGATCAGCCGTTGCTTCGGGTAGCGATCGGCAAGCTGACCAGCCAGCGCCGAGAACAGTGCGAACGGCAGAATCAACAGCCCCCCGGAAAGCGCAACCAACGAGGTCGGGCCGAGCTTACCGAGTGACGCGGCCTCGAAGGTGATGGCCACCGCGAGCGCCGTCTTGAACAGGTTATCGTTGAACGCGCCCAAGAACTGGGTGGTGAACAACGCCCAAAAGCCGCGCCCGAGCGGCGCTGATTGATTCGAGCTCATGAAATGCGCCTAGAGGGTAACAGCGTAAGACTCGCGCAGCCTACCCCTTGCGTTCGCTCGACTGAATCGTTCGGGGATCACGCCAGCTTGCGCAAGCCGCCGATGCGTTCCGCCAGCGGCGGGTGCGAATAGTAGAACGCGGCATACAGCGGGTGTGGGTGCAGGTTCGACAGGTTCTCGGTCCCGAGCTTGGCCAGCGCCCCCGCGAGCTCGAGCGGTGCGCCATGGAGCTCGACGGCGAATTGATCGGCCTCGCGCTCATCGTGGCGCGACCAGGCCGAAAACAGTGGCGTCAAAGGAAACACCAAGAGCGAGGCGCAGACGCCCAAGATCGTGATTCGAGCTGGGAAAGAAGCCGCGCTCAGGCCCAGCAGCTGGGGCAAGCCGGCGCTGGGTGCCAAGAGAAATCCCAAATAGGAGAAGGCCACGAGCAGCGCCAGCATCGCAATCATGCGCGTGAGCACGTGCTGTTTTTTCCAATGACCCAGCTCGTGCGAGAGCACGGCCAAGATCTGCGGTTCGCTCATCTGCGCGAGCAAGGTATCGAACAGCACCACCCGCTTCTGACGACCGAAACCAGTGAAGTAGGCGTTCGAGTGCGAGCTCCGCCGGGAAGCGTCGACCTTGAGCACGCGCCCGACGTGCACGCCGGCGCGCTCGGTGAGCGAGCGAATGCCGTCGCGCAGGCCCGCGACATCCAGCGGTTCCATGCGATAGAAGAGCGGCTCGATCAGGTAAGGCGAGAGCACGGTCATGAGCAGGCTGAAGCCACTGATCAACGCGCTCACCCACAGCCACCAAGCGTGCGGCGATAGCTGCACCAAGTACAGCGCGCCCGCGGCGATGAGCATCGCAAAGGCCAACGACAGCGCCGTATTTTTGAGAAAGTCCGCCCACCACAGGCCGACGGTTTGTCGGTTGAAGCCGTAGCGTGCCTCTAGACGGAAGTCCGAGTAGAGCTGAAACGGAATCGCGAGCACTGAGTTCAGGAGCAACAGACCGACCAAGAACGCGACGCCACCGCCCACGAAGGACGGAAATGCGCTGAACACCGCGGCGTCGTAGCAAGCGAGCCCACCGCCGAACAGGAAGCCGCCCAATAGCAAGCTAGACAAGCTGCTCTGCAGCAAGCCCAGGCGCCCGCGGGCGAGCGTATAGGCGCTGATGCGAGCCAAGCGCGCGCTGTCGACCTCTGCCGCCAGGACCTCGGGAACGACGTGCCCCTCGCGCTGCAAGTGCCGCAGATTGAGCCACGAAAGTCCGAGCCGCGCCGCTGCCACGAGTGCAAACACCGTCAAAGCAGCCAGCTTCATTGCGCTAGCCTAAGGCAGGCAGCGCGCTCGCGCAAATCACGGCAAGTGACGCCGAGGTCGACGCGACGCGAGAGCGCGATCAGTGCTCGTGCGCGGCAGATTCGTGGGCCGTTTCACGGGCCGCCAGCGGTTCCGACTCGTGCTCGTGCGCGCTGATGCCGCGGATCTTGGACAGCTCGGCGGCGATGTCCCTGACTGCGGCGGGGGCTTCCGCGTGTTCGGCTTTGCCCGCTTTCTCTTTCGCCTCTTTGGGTGCCTTCGCGTCTTTCGCGTCTTTCGCGTCGTGCGTGTTCGCGTGACCATTGACGGCTTCCACGAACGACAGCATGCGCTCCGGGTCGGAGTTGCCGTTTACGTTGACGACCGCCAGCTTGCCAGCGCCTTGCCCGAGATCATTGCGAAAGTCGTAGACGGCGCCGACGACCGTGAGCGTGCCTTCGTGCACCTCGCGAGCGAAGCGCTTGATCGAGAAGGCGACTTGATTGTTCACGTTCGCGACTACGGCCTCGGCCCAGGCAGCATCGGGGGCCTTCTTCGGGTCGGCCGCGGGAACCTGCAAGTGCTCGAGCTCCTTGCGAATCGGTTCACTGAGCTTGCTCATGTCGCTCATCGCCGCCTTGACCGCACCGCAGCCGGTGTGGCCGACGATCAGCAATAGCGGCGTGTGCAAATGCTCCACGCCATACTCGATCGAGCCTTCGACGTTCTGTACTTGGTTACCGATATCGCGAATCGTGAAATCGTCGTTCTCGGGAGTGAGGTCCCAAGCTTGGCTGTGCACGCGCGAGTCGGCGCAGGTAATCACGGTCGCGCGCGGCGTCTGCTTGTCGGCGAACGCGGCGAAGAACTTCTCGCCGTGCTCCATGTAGGTGTCATTGTCGGCAAACGCTTCCCGCAGAAACCCGCGGGTGAGCGCGAGCGGCTCGTCTTTGGCCGCCTCCCACGCAAACGGCACCGTGAACTTCTCCGGCACGGGCTCGGCCGGATGCTCGATCTTCTTGGCCTTCGCGCCGGCCTTTTTCTTGGCGACCTTCTTGGCCGGCTCCGGCTGAACCTGAGGCTCCGCATGACACGCCCCGAACAGGAGCGCCAAACAGGGCAGGAATGCGAATCGAGACCAACGCACCTGCCGGGAAACGGCCGCGGCCAGCGGAACTTGAGAGGAAGCGCCGGTGGTCGCGGGTAGGACTAGCGGCACGCACAGCCGCTTCATCGTGCACTGGAATAGGCAAATAGTCGGTGCACTGCACGCGCGAGAGCCACGCAGGACTACCACCCTGGTTCATGCTGACGCCCGCTGTGC
>Ga0247776_10000180_pt1 | contig 14608 bp, 12 predicted proteins | sample UWRJL199509C5_FD_179912 | JGI IMG/M metagenome (GOLD analysis project Ga0247776, IMG submission 179912) | Plant litter microbial communities from Arlington Agricultural Research Station in Wisconsin, United States - UWRJ-L199-509C-5 | ecosystem: Environmental > Terrestrial > Plant litter >...
AGGCGCGTCGAGCCCGGCCGCATTTCGATCTCCTCGCCGGGGGTCGCCTCGAGGCAGCCGGGCGCGGGGCCCGCCCGGTAGCCGCCGGGCTCGACTTCGGTCGAGAGCGGCAGCGCCTGGCCGAGGACGATGTCCGCCTGGCGACGAGCCACCTCCGGTGCGGAGAGGAGCTCTTCGGGCGTGTAGGCGTCTGAGCCGTGCTCGTGCACGGCGTCGAGGTAGCTCCCCGCTTCGATCGCGATCAGCGAGCCGGTTCCCGCGATCTCTGGGGTCAGCCGGAAGGTGCTCTGCACGGTCGGCTCGGCGATCTCGATCGCGGCGGTGTCGGCGCGGGTCAGGATCGAGAGGTTTTCCAGCCAGCCCTTGCCGTCGCGCAGGGCAGCCAGGTTGGCCGATACCGCGAGCAGCGTCACCGCCCCACCGACCAGCAGGGCGTTGCGGCTGAAACGCACCCCCTTGAGCAGATCGGCCGCGATCAGGAGGACGAAGACGGCGCCGGCGTAGCCGTAGCGGCTGGCAACCGGCGGCCGTCCGGCGAAGGTGTTGAAGCCGGCGAGCAGCCAGTAGCTCGCCGCGGCGGCGGCCACCGGCCAGAGCCGCGGCGAGAAGCCCCGCCTCTTCGTCTGCCCCCAGATGACGAGCCCGATCGCGACGATCAGCAGCGGCCGCCCCCAGGACGGCTCGCCGATGTCGTTGACGTCGACCGTGCTCAGCCCCAGCAGCGAGTCGATCGAGGAGGCGAAGCCTTCGAGCAGGAAGACCGGCGAGTGGAGGACGTTGTTGAAGTTGAGGTAGTTCTCCGCTTCGTGCCCCCACCCCAGGTACCAGGCGACGTAGACGAGCAGCGGCACCAGCGCGACGTAGGCGCGACCGAACAGGCCGCGCTCGCGGCGCCTGACGAGCACGTCCACCGCGGCGCCGAGGGCGAAGGAGACCCCGATCGCGGAGAAGAGGACCGAGAGGACGAGGAGCACGCAGGCCCAGGCGTCGCCGAGGCGGTCGTCGCGGTCGAGCAGCAGCAGCGCCGCCACGCCGCAGAGGACGGAGCCGACGATCACGGTCTGGAACGGCCAGAGCAGGATCATCCAGGAGGGGCCGAGGAAGCTGAGCAGGGTCGCCGCGATCACCGCCGGCCAGGGCCCGACCCGCCTCCGCACGTAGACGAAGACCAGCCCCGCCGTGGCCAGCAGCATCGCGGTGAGGACGAGCCGTTCCGGCAGCGCCGAGCCCATCCCGAAGAGCGAGACGAGCAGCTTCTCGATCGTCACCGGGATGACGACGATGTGCTCGTTGTGAGGCTTGAAGAAGGTGTCGAGGGAGCTTCCCTGCCGTTCCAGCAGGAAGTTCCAGGTGTCCTGGATGAAGGTGAAGTTCCGGGCCAGGTAGAGGAGCACGACCGCCGATGCGAAGAGGACGCCGGCGAGCGCGACGGTCGGGGCGTTCCGCCTCTGCCAAGCCATCAGGCGCGCGAGTCTAGTGCGAGGGTGGCGAAGCCCGCCAGGCCGAGGGCGGCGAGCAGCCCGGCGAGGACCGAGTAGGCGGTGTCCGGCGGCGGTTGCTGCGCCGGCACGTAGAGGACGAGGCTGATCAGGATCCAGCAGCCGACCAGGTAGACGGCGAAGCGCGGGAAGCTGGCCCGCAACCCGGCCACCGCCCCCACCATCGCCAGGGCCGGCAGCAGGTAGCTGCCGGCGTGGAGCACGGCCCGCAGCGCTTCGCTGCCGAACACGAGCAGCCCCCAGGCAACCGCGCCGAGGGCGACGGTGGCGAAGCAGACGAGAGCGAGGCTCCACTCGGCGGCGGGTGGGCCACGGCGGCGGGCGAAGAGCATCGCCACGGGAGCCAGCAGCAGCAACCCGAGCGAGGGGAAGAGGTTGAAGAAGACGATCGTCTTGCCGGCGGCGATGACGTCGTCGGCGCTGCCGCTGTCGAGTGCGCTTTCCACCGTTTCGAACATCGGGCCGCCGCCGACCATCGTCACGAAGTTCTGCCCCTTGTTGTGGAGGGTGCCGTCGAGGCCGGCTTCGTCGTAGGCGTCGCCGATCGTCTCCAGGGTGCCGCGGTCGTCGACTTCGACCACCCCCGCCAGCGTCCACTTGACGAGGCGGTTGCCGGGCGGGTCGGCGTACTTCTGGTAGGCGGACCAGGGCGCCATCAGGGCGACCCCGACGAGCGCCGCGACGCCGATCCAGCGCCAGCTAGGCAGGCCGCGGTAAGCCGCGACGAGGACCAGGGGGATGACGCCGAAGACGCTGGCGCCGTGGGCGAGCATCGCGAGCGCGCAGAGCCCGGCGACCAGCCCCGCCCCCCAGAGGCTGCGCCGCAGCTCGTCCCAGAGGGGCGTCAGGACCAACGCCGCGGCGGCGAGCAGCAGCGCCGCCGGCAGCATCTTCGGCCAGACGTAGAAGCCGTTGACGATCGTCAGGCCGCTGACCAGCACCGTGGTCATCGTCAGCGCCCGCGTCACCCGTCCCACCCGGGCCGCCAGCAGCAGCGCCCAGAGCCCGACGATCCAGAGCTGCTGCAGGATCACCCCGAGCACCTGGTAGCTGAGCTTCTCCTGGTCCCAGCCGAAGGGGTACTGGGCGAGCGCGTAGCCGACCTGCAGCGGCGGCCGGTCGCTGGAGAGCCATTCGCCGGGGAAGATCGGCGGCGTGCCGTCGTGCCCGTGGCTGTAGAACCATTCGGCGAAGAAGGAGGGGATGTCGTTGTCGGCCGGCAGCGGCCCGACGAAGCGGCTGGCGGCGGTGCCCAGCGGAGTCTCGGTGCCGCCGTGGAGGAAGCCGAGGAAGACGAGGAAGAGCGAGCCCAGCGCCCACAGGCCCAAGGGAGTCGCCAGCTGCCGCAGTAACTCCCGGGGCAGCTGCCGCTCGTAGAGCAGCCGACCGATCAGCGCCGCCGGGCCGAGGACCGCCAGGAAGGAGAAGCTCTTGCCGGCGAGCGGGTCGGCGAAGTAGAGCCAGAAGGCCAGCATCGCGACGGCCCCGGTGGCCGCCATCCCGAGGGCGAGCAGGACGGGGACGCTGCGCACCCCGAGCCGCGCCGCGAGCAGCGCCGCCGCGACCCCCGGCAGCGCCGTCAAGACCAGGTGCAGGATGAGGATGAGGAAGAGCTCCGGGTTGCTCACGCGGTCGGCAAGCCTGGCAGATGCGCCGGGTAGACTCGCCGCGATGGATGACGGCTCCGACCTGCGGCGCGAGCTGGACGAGCGCGACGCCGAGATCGAGCGCCTGCGCAAGCTCTTGGTCGCCAAGGACATCGAACTCGGCGAAGAACGGGGCCGGCGGCTGGAGCTGGAAAGCTACGTGCTGCGGCTGCTCGCCTTCGTCCGGCGGGCGAAACTGGCGCTCACCCGCCCGGGCCACGCCCTGCGCCGCCTGCGCGAGCGGCGGGGTGGCGAGCGTGGCTGATGCGCCCCGCTTCTCGGTCATAACGCCGGTCTACGACACCCCGGCCGACGTCTTCTGGGCGATGGTCGGCTCGGTCCGCCGCCAGAGCTTCGGCGACTGGGAGCTGTGCCTGGTCGACGACCGCTCCCCCGCCCCGCACGTCGCGGCCCTGCTGGACCAGGTCGAAGGGCTGGACCCGCGGATCCGGGTCTCGCGCCGGGCCGAGAACGGCGGCATCGTCGCCGCCTCCAACGACGCCCTGGCGATGGCGCGGGGTGAGTTCCTCGCCCTCCTCGACCACGACGACGAGCTCCATCCCGACGCCCTGCTTCACGTCGAGCGGGCGCTGCGGGCGGAGCCCGAAGCCGACTACGCCTACACCGACGAGGACAAGATCGACCGCGCCGGCCGCCACTCCGGGCCCTTCTTCAAGCCCGACTGGTCGCCGGAGCGGATGCGGACCCAGATGTACTCCTGCCACCTCAGCGTCTTCCGCCGCTCGCTGGTCGAAGCGGTCGGCGGCTTCGACCCAGAGTTCGAAGGCTCCCAGGACTGGGACCTGGTCCTGAAGGCGACCGAGCGGGCGCGCGCCGTCGTCCACGTTCCCCGCGTCCTCTACCACTGGCGGATGCTGGAGGGCTCGACCGCCGGTTCCGACGAGGCGGCGAAGCCGTGGGCCTTCGACGCCGGCACGCGGGCGGTCCAGGCCCACCTGGAGCGGATCGGGATGCAGGCTCGCAGCACCCACGACCTCGACGACCGCGGCGTCTACCACCTCGACCCGGAGCTGAGCGCCGAACCGCTGGTCAGCATCGTCATCCCCACCGCCGGCCAGGTGCGCGAGGTCCGCTACGAGCCGGTCGTGCTGATCAGCCACTGCCTGCGCAGCATCGTCGAGACCTCGACCTATGAGAACTACGAGCTGGTGGTCGTCTTCGACGCGCCGGCCGAGCCGGCGCTGCTGGAGGAGCTGCGGGAGATCGCCGGCGAGCGGTTGCGGCTGGTCGCCTACGAGAAGCCGTTCAGCTACTCGGACAAGGTCAACGCCGGCGCCGCCGCGGCCCGCGGCGAGCACCTGCTGCTGCTCAACGACGACATCGAGGTGGCGACGCCGAACTGGATCGAGCGGATGGTGATGTACTCGGAGCTGGAGGGGATCGGCGCCGTCGGCGCCCGCCTGCTGCTCCAGGACGAGCGCCTGCAGCACGTCGGCGTCCGCTTCCAGAACGGGCTTCCGGGTCACCACTACTGGGGCTTCCGCGGCGACTTCCGCGGCTATGCCAACACGGTGCGGATCGCCAACAACTGCCTCGCGGTCACCGCCGCCTGCCTGATGACCCGGCGCGAGCTGTTCGAGCAGCTCGGCGGCCTCAGCGAGCAGTTCCCGGTCAACTACAACGACGTCGACTACTGCCTGCGGCTGCGGCAACTGGGCAAGCGCACGGTCTACGACCCCGACCTGAAGATGTTCCACTTCGAGTCCTCGAGCCGCTCCTCCGAGGTCGAGGACTGGGAGAAACAGCTGTTCACGGAAATGTGGCTACCGTTCACCGACCCCGATCCCTATTCGAATCCGCAACTGCGCCACGAGTTGCCGCGGCTCAGCTCGAAATTCAGCTGGATGCCCCGCCGGCCGCAGCTGCGGCGCCACCGCCCGAAAGGACAACCCGCCTGACGTGAACTACGAGCGCCTTTACAGCTTCCGCTTCCGCGACATCGACCAGGACGGCCGGATCGCGGTCTGGCAGCAGATCAGCCCCCACGTCCACGGCCTGATGGGCAGCCCGCAGAAGGTCCTCGACCCGGCCGCCGGCCGCGGCGAGTTCATCGGCGCGATCCCCGCCGAGGAGACCTGGGCGGTCGACGCGGTCAGCTACGAGGAGGCCGCCCACAAGCCGGACACCACCGTGATCACGGCGATGATCATGGACGCCGAGCTGCCCGCGGACCACTTCGACGGCGTCTTCGTCTCCAACTTCCTCGAGCACCTCTACGACCAGGAGGCGATCGCCGCCTTCCTGGAAAAGATGAACGCCTCGATGGAGCGGGGCGGGCGGATCGCGATCATGGGCCCGAACTACCGCTACTGCTCCGACGAGTACTGGGACTGCGCCGACCACTACGTCGCCCTCACCCACGTGGCGATCGAAGAGCACCTCTACGCCGCCGGCTTCGAGATCGAGCGGGTCATCCCCCGCTACCTCCCCTACTCCTTCCGCGGGATCCTGCCGCCGTCGCCGCAGCTGACCCGCCTGTACCTGAAGACGCCGCTCGCCTGGCGGCTGCTCGGCAAGCAGTTCCTGGTGATCGGGCGCAAGTAGATCCCGCAGTACTCAGTATCCTGGGCGGGGTGTCGAACGCCCCAATCCCCAGGGGCCGTGAGGCCGTGAGCAGGCAGGGGTCTCGGACCCTGGTCGTCGGCTGCGGCTTCATCGGTACCCACATCGTCGAAGAGCTGACGAGGTCGTCGCGGCCGCTGGCCGTGCTCACCCACAACCGTCCGCCCGCCCCGGTCGCAGGCCTGATCCCCGACGGCCACCTCCACCTCGGCGATGCGCAGGACCCCGAGCTGCTCGAGCGGGCACTGGACGGGGTCGGCCACGTCGTCTACAGCGCCGGGGGGCTGCTGCCGGCGCAGTCGGAGCAGAACCCGGACAGGGACGAGCACCTCACCCTCGACCCCGTGCGCACGATCCTCGACGCCCTCGACGCCCGGCCCGGCGTCGCCTTCACCTACCTCTCCTCCGGCGGCACCGTCTACGGCGACCCGGACAGCGTTCCCGTCGGCGAGGACTCCCCGACCGACCCGGTGGGCGTCTACGGCCGCCTCCACGTCAAGGCCGAGGAGGAGGTTGTGGCCCGTCGCGAGCGGGGTCTCGACGCCCGCATCCTGCGTTGCTCGACCGTGTACGGCGAGCACCAGCAGCCCGACCGCGGCCAGGGCGTCGTCGTCACCTTCCTGCACCGGATCGAAAACGGAGAGCCGATCGAGATCTACGGCGAGGGCGAGACCGAACGCGACTACGTCTACGCGGGCGACGTCGCCACGGCAATCGTCGAGCTGCTGGACCAGGCGGAGGTGCCAGCGATCCTCAACCTCGGGTCCGAACGGCCCACCCCGCTGAACGAACTGCGCGAGCTGGTCGAAAAGCAGGTCGGCAAGGAGGCGGTCGTCCATCGCCACCCGCCACGCGACTTCGAAGTCCACCGGATCGTCCTCGACACCAGCCGCCTCCGCGACCTGATCGAGTTCGAGCCGACGCCGTTGGAGACGGGCATCGCCCGCACCCACTGCTGGCTCGTCACCGGCCTCCTGGAGCAGGTTTGAAGGCCCAGAGCGGCTGGTTCAACGCGCTCCTCTGGCGGTTGAAGGCGATGGGGCGACTCTGGCGGAAGGGGGCCACCCCCTCGATGACCTTCCTGCACCTCGAGGGCAAGCCGACGCCCCTCGAGCCCCATGGCCACATCGACCCGCTGCCGCCGGAGCTGCGCCGCACCTCGGTCCTGGTCAAGGGATGGATGCTGTTCCCCTCCGAGGCAACCGATCGACTCGAGGTCTACCTCGACGACCGCCCGCTGGGACGGGCGCGGCTGGGGGTGGCGCGGGTGGACGTCGGGCAGCACTGGGACTCGCCCCACGCCGCCACCTCGGGCTTCGAACTGAACGTCGACCTGACCAGTTGGGACGGCCCCGACGGCGAGGCGTCGCTGGTCGCGGTCGCGGCCAGCGAAGGCGGCGAGCGGCACGAACTGGAGCCGCTCCAGGTGACGATCACCAGTGAGCCGCTGCCCGCTCCGAAGCTGCCCCCGACGAAGCCGGTCGAGCGGGAGCCCACCGGTCCGCGGCCGCGGGTGCTGGTCTTCACCCACCAGCTCGGCCTCGGCGGCGCCCAGCTCTACCTGCTCGATCTGCTCCGCGAGCTGGTCAGGATCGAGGCCGGCAGCTTCGTCGTCGTCAGCGCCCTCGACGGGCCGGTGCGGATGGACCTCGAAGAGATCGGGATCCCGGTCCACATCTCCAGCCCGATTCCCTTCGACGACGTCTCCGCCCATCTGGGGCGGCTCGAGGAGCTGAGCGGATGGGCGGATGCGCGCGGGTTCGACGCCGTCCTCATCAACACCGCCACCACCCTCACCTTCCCCGGTGCCGAAGTGGCCGAGCGGCTCGGGCTGCCGGTGGTCTGGGCGATCCACGAGAGCTTCCCTCCGGCCGTGCTCTGGGCCGACGTGGCGCCGATCGTCCGCGAGCGGCTCGACCGGGCGATCGGGCGCTCCTCCTACCTAGTCTTCGAGGCGGAGGCGACGAAACGCCTCTTCGAGCCGAGCGCCGGCTCGGCTCGCTGCCTGATGGTCCCCTACGGACTCGACCTGGAGCCGATCGACGCGGCCCGGCAGGGCTTCGACCGCGACGCCGTGCGGCGCGACCTCGACGTGCCGGAGGACGCCGAGGTGGTCGTCTGCATCGGCACCGTCGAGCCCCGCAAGGCGCAGGCGCTGCTGGCGCAGGCGTTCGAGCGGATCGCCTCCCGGCACCCCCGCGCGCGGCTCTACTTCGTCGGCGGGCGGGACGACGACGACTCGCAGGCCCTGAGCAGCTACATCGGGTCCGCCGCCGCGGGCGACCGGATCGAGCTGATTCCGATCACCCCGGAGGTGCACCTTTGGTATGGGCTCGCCGACGTGCTGGTCTGCGCCTCCGACGTCGAGTCGCTGCCGCGGACGGTGCTCGAGGCGATGGCCTGGGAAACCCCCGTGCTCGCCACCGAGGTCTTCGGGCTGCCGGAGCTGATCACCGACGGCGAGACCGGATGGCTCTGCGAGCCCCGCGACCTCGACGCGCTCGCGAGCGGCCTCGATGCCGCTCTCGACGCGCCGCAGGCGACTTACGACAGAATCGCCCGTAACGGGCGTGCGCTGGTCGAGGAGAGGCACTCTCTGCCGCGTTACGCCGAGCAGATATCGGATCTGCTCGGAAAGGCCATTGCGGCCTCCGACGAATCCAAAAGGAGGATCAGTTCCTGATGAGCTCTGGTGTCCAGGTCGACGAGCGACCCCGCAAGGACGCGACCGTCGTGGTCGTGATGCCGGCTTACAACGCCGCCCTCACGGTCGCCGAAACGAAAGCCCTGATCCCCCCGGACCTGGTCTCGAAGGTGATCCTCGTCGACGACAAGTCCAAGGACGACACCGTCCCGGTCGCCGAAGACCTCGGCGTCGAGGTGATCGCTCATCCTCACAACGTCGGCTACGGCGGCAATCAGAAGACCTGTTACATGGCGGCGCTGCGCGAGGGCGCGGACGTCGTCGTGATGCTCCATCCCGACAACCAGTACGACCCGGCGATCCTGCCGGCGATGGTTCAGCCGATCCTCGACGGCGAGGCGGACATGACCCTGGGCTCGCGGTTCCTGCAGCCGGGCGGCCCGCTCGCCGGCGGCATGCCCAAATACAAGTTCATCGCCAACCGCTTCCTCACCACGGTCGAGAACTACATCCTCGGCACCCACTACTCGGAGCTGCACACCGGCTACCGCGCCTACAGCCGCAAGTTCCTCGAAACGGTGCCCTTCCTGCGGAACTCCAACGACTTCGTCTTCGACACCCAGATCATCGCCCAGTCGAAAGCCTTCGAGATGCGCGTGACGGAGGTGCCGGTGCAGACCAAATACTTCCCGGAGGCCTCATCGACCACCCTCCGCCAGAGCACCGTCTACGGACTCAAGACTCTGGCCGTGATGGTGCGCTACCGGCTCCACACCAGCGCCAGGCTGAAAGCCGCGATCTTCCTCCCGTGAGCCGCCTCCCGGCCTGGCTCGACCCGACGACGACGTCGGCCGCGGTCGCCTTCGCGATCGCGCTGGCGATCGCCAACGGGATCTGGATCCTGGTTGACAACTCGGTTCCGGCCTGGGACCAGGCGCATTACCTCTCGACCACCCTGCAGTACCAGCACAGCCTCGAAAGCGGCGGCCCGATCGACCTGCTGCGGACGATCCGCGACACCGACCCCTCGCACGGCCCTCTCTACACGGTGGCGCTGCTGCCGTTCTTCATCGTCTTCGGCGCCTCGGCGGGCAGCGCGATGGTCCTCAACCTGGTGCTGGCACCGGTCCTCTACTTCTGCGCCGGCGAGATCGCCTGGACCATCTTCCGCAGGCCGTTCGCGCGCTACCTGTCGATGTTCCTGGTCGCGGCGATGCCGATCCTGATCGGCCTCTTCCACAACGTCCTGCAGGAGTTCACGGTGACGGCGCTGGCCGCCCTCTCGCTGCTGCTGCTGTTGCGCTCCGAACTCTTCCAACGCCGCTGGATGACCTGGGGGATGGCCTTCACGATGGGCCTGGGAACGCTGACCAAGGTCACCTTCCCCGCCTTCGTGATCGGCCCCTTCGTGGTCGTGCTGGCGCGGGCGATCGTCGGCTGGACCGGGCGCGGCGACGAGGATGCCCGGCGCGACTGGCGCCCCGCCGCCGTCAACCTCGGCGTCGCCGCGCTGGTCCTGCTCGTCGTCGCCGGAGTCTGGTACGGGCCCAACCTCTCCCCCACCCTCGACTACATCCGCTCGACCACCAGCGGGCCGCTTTCCGAAGGCGCCGGGCCGAAAGACCCGATCACCTTCCACAACATCACCACCTTCACCACCGGGGTGATCAACTTCAACCTCTCCTGGGCGATCCTCGGCCTCGGCCTGATCGCCCTGGCGATCAACGCCGGCAAGGTACGGGCTCTGCTGGCCCGGCCACGGCGGGCGGAGCCGCTCTGGAACCTCGCCTTCCTCCTGGCCTGGGTGACGATCCCCTACCTCTCCGTCGCCCTCGCCCACAACCAGGACGTGCGGCTGATGTCCCCCGCCTTCCCCGGCGTCGCCATCCTCGTCGCCGGCGCCGTCGCCGCGATCGAGCGGCGACGCCTGCGCCTGGCCCTGACCGGCATCGCCGTGCTCGTCCTCACCTACCAGGCCGTCAACCACGTGGCCGAGATCACGCCCGGCTTCCTCCCCGACCGTCCCCACCTCACGGTCAGCTCCTACGAAGCTGCGCTGCAGCTCGACAGCGAACCGATCGGCTACGAGAAGCTTCCCGGCGACGACTACGCGACCCCGATCTTCGAGTACATGGAGGGGGTGGCGGAAGCGCAACCGGGCGGCCTCGCGCTGCCGCGCACGGTCTGCATGCTCGAGTCCCAGGCGGTCGTCAACAGCAACACCTTCGGCTTCTACTCGGCCGCGCGCGGCGACCCGTTCGGCTACGCCGACGTGGTCAGCGGGCCCGGGGGCACCGAACGCGAACTCGAAGAGGTGCTCTCCGGCTGCGACTTCGCGCTCTACATCAAGCAGCCGCGGCCGACCGCAGCGACGAAGGAGTCGAGGATCGTGCTCGTCAACGAACCCTACGCCGCCAACCACATGACGCCGCGCCTGTTCGCCCTCTTCGGCGGTCCCAGCCGGACCTTCCCGGTCACCGAACCGACCGCGGCGGAACGCGAGGGCGGGTACCTGGGCGACTTCGGCGGCGAAACCGTGCGGGTCCTGACGCGGCCCCGCCAGGAAGAGCAGCCGTAGCCCTCGACTACTTCGAGGGGGAGGGTGAGCCGCCGCGCGTCTCCGGGAGACCGAGGCCAGGAGTTGGAGGAGGTGGAGGTGGAGGCCCTTTTCCGCTGGCAGTCTGAGTGTCGGGCGTGCCGTTCATGACTAAAGGATCGTATCCCCCAGTAGCCCGGCCAACGCGAGGACCTCGACGACGAGCGCGCCTGCGCTCAGAGTAAAGGCCCTGACAAGCCGCTGGATCTTCTCGTCATTCGACTCCCAGAACCTGCCCAAGTCGTAGGCCAGTCGGCGATAGACCTCCGGCATGTCGTCACGCAAGGCAAAGAGTCCCTCGTAGAGGCCTACCCCTGCCTGAGCGAAGATCAGGTCCTTCTTCGGCACCAGGATGAACACTCCAGCCCCGATCGAGGCTACGAAGGCGAGAAGTGCGGTCGCCACCAGGCCGCGCGGTTCCGGGTGGCTGAAGGCCTGCGGTCCCAGGAACGATGCCGCCAGCGACGATGCGGCCAGAAGAACTCCGGTGCGCGCCCGTAGCTCTTCCAAATAGCCCTCCTGCTTGTCGAGACCCCTCAGCGAAGCCTCGTAAGCCAATCTCTCGAAATCCCCTGCCATTTCAGGCAGAGTAGATCTAGGTGCGGATGGAGTTGTCTGCAGAAGTATTCGCAACCTTCCGCACCTGATAATCGCCGCGGCTGAGGGTCATCTCGAGCCAGACGTAGAGGGTGATGAAGAGGTAGCGGCTGCCCATCTCTTTCATCGCCAGCTTCGCCTCGCCGCTGGTGCGGTTGGTCCAGGAAGTGGGGACGACGGCGTAGCTGTGGCCGCGGACGATCGCCTTGAGGGGCATCTCGACGGTGAGGTTGAAGTGCTTGGAGAGCAGCGGCTGGATGGTCTCGACGACCTCGCGGCGGTAGGCCTTGAAGGCGTTGGTGGTGTCGTTGTAGCGGTGGCGGAAGAGGATGCGGATGAACTGGTTGGCGAGGCGGTTGACGACGTACTTGAGGCGCGGGTAGTCGTAGACCCTTGCCCCGGGGACGAAGCGCGAGCCGAAGGCGCAGTCATAGCCCTCCTCGAGCAGGCGGTGGTAGCGGACCAGGTCCTCGGGGTCGTCGGAGGCGTCGGCCATGACGATCGCCACCGCGTCGCCCTCGAAGACGTCGAGGCCGGCGCGGATCGCGTTGCCGAAGCCGCGTTCGTTGTGGGAGCGGTGGACGCGGACGCGCGGATTGCGCTCGCCGATCGCGGCGACGACCGCTTCGGTCGCGTCCTCGGAATCGTCGTTGACGACGATCACCTCGTAGTCGACGCCCTCGCGATCGAGCGCCGCGGCCACGCCTTCGACCGTCGCACCGACCGAGCCCTCCTCGTTCTGGGCCGGCATCACCACCGAGAGCTTCATCCCCTCTGCCATGAGGCGGCGACGCTATCGGAAGTCACAGATTTGCTGCGAAGTCACGCCACAGATTTTTCTTTCTGCGCGCCATCTGTTGCAGCTAAAAAGTTACGCTAGGATCATGGCGGTGATGATGCCGAGGGAGAAGTGGACCGACGAGCGACTCGACGACCTCAACAAGAAGGTCGACGACGGCTTCGCGGACACGAAAGCTGAGATGCGCGCCGGTTTCGCTCGCGTGGATGGTGAGATCAAAGAGCTGCGACGTGAATTGAACGCCATGAACCGCAACATGCTCGCCGGATTCTTCGTGATCGTCGCCGCCATCCTCGGCAGCAACGTCTTCTGACCCTCAGGCCGCGGCGCCGACCCAGCGCTCGACGTTCTGCTCGTACATCTCGCTGAGGATCTCCTCGATCCCGTAGCGCAGGTCCCAGTCGGGGTAGTCGGCTTTGAACGGCTCGAGGTCGGAGATCCACCAGCGGTGGTCGCCGATCCGCGGCTCCTCACCCATCTCCCACTGCAGCTCGCGGCCGGCGATCCGCTCGCAGGCGTCGATCGCCTCCAGCATCGAGCAGTTGCTGAAGCGGCCGCCGCCGATGTTGTAGACGGCGGCCGGGCGCGGGGCCTTGCGGAAGGCGTCGAAGGCGGCGATCAGGTCGGCGGAGTGGATGTTGTCGCGGACCTGCTTGCCCTCATAGCCGAAGACGGTGTAGGGGGTGCCGGTGACGGTGCACTTCATCAGGTAGGCGAGGAAGCCGTGCAGCTTGGCGCCGGCGTGCTGGGGGCCGGTCAAGCAGCCGCCGCGGAAGGCGACCGTCGGCATCTCGAAATAGCGCCCGTACTCCTGGACGAGCAGGTCGGCGGCGCACTTGGAGACGCCGAACAGCGAGTGGGTCGAGGAGTCGATCGACATCGAGGTGTCGATCCCCTTGAAGTACTGGTGGTCCTCGGGCAGCTCCAGCCGCTTCTCCAGGTCCTGCAGCGGCAGGCGGTTGGGCGTGTCGCCGTAGACCTTGTTGGTCGAGCAGAAGACGAAGGGCGCCTCCGGGCAGTGGGCGCGCGCCGCCTCGAGCAGGTTGAGGGTGCCGTTGGCGTTGACGCCGAAGTCGGTCTGCGGCTCGCTCGCGGCCCAGTCGTGGGAAGGCTGGGCGGCGGTGTGGACGACCAGCTCGATCTGGCCGGCGTGCTCGCGGAAGACGCGGTCGACCGCGTCGGCGTCGCGGATGTCGGCGTTCTCCCAGCGGAAGGACGAGGGGTAGGCCTCGACCAGGCGGGTGGTGACGTGGGAGGTCGAGGACTCGGGGCCGAAGAAGCGCGCCCGCATGTCGTTCTCGATCCCGACGACGTCCAAGCCCTCGGAGACGAAGTGGTCGACGGCCTCGGAGCCGATCAATCCTCCCGAGCCCGTGATGATCGCTACCGGCATCGCGTCTACTCCCTTCCCCCCGCTGGGGCGTCGATGTTGAGGGCCTGGGCGATCCGCTCGGGATCGGCGGCGATCCACTCGTGGATGTCGGCCAGCACCTGCTCGGCGCTGCGCCGTGGCCGCCACTCGTCCAGTCCGTAAAGCCTCGTGCAGTCGGACAGGTATATCGGCACGTCCCCCTGGCGCGTCTCCTCGACCGGCGTCATCGGCACCTCGTTGCCGGTCAGCTCCTGGCAGATCGCCGTCGTCTCGCGCAGCGAGAGGCTGCACTCGCGGCCGCCGCCGACGTTCACCATGCGCCCGTCCCAGGCGCCGGGATCGAGCAGCTGGCGCTCGACCAGGTCGACCAGGTCCTCGACGTGGAGCAGGTCGCGCACCTGCTTGCCGTGCCCGCCGAAGCCGATGTAGCTGAGCGGGTTGCGGAAGTGGTGGGCGAGCATCCAGTGGGTGAACACCCCCTGGTCGACCTTTCCCATCTGCCAGGGGCCGGCGATCACCCCGCAGCGGTCGATCACCGCCGGCACCCCGAGCCCCTCGCGGTACTCCTCGATCAGCATCTCGGCGGCGAGCTTGGTGGCGCCGTAGAGGGTGCGGGCGCCCTCCAGCGGGAAGTCCTCGGAGATCCCCTCAGGCGAGACGCCGCGCACCGCCTGCTGGGCGGCGATCTCGAAGCGCGTCTCCGCCTCCTCCAGCCGCAGCTCCACCTGCGGCGCCACCGGGTAGACGCGGCTGGTCGAGAGGAAGACGAGGAAGGCGCCGTCGCGGCGGGCCAGCTCGAGGCAGTTGTAGGCGCCGGTCAGGTTGGTGTGGACGAGGTAGCCGGTGTCGCCGTCGACCCCGCTCATCACCGA
>Ga0247776_10000181_pt1 | contig 14600 bp, 13 predicted proteins | sample UWRJL199509C5_FD_179912 | JGI IMG/M metagenome (GOLD analysis project Ga0247776, IMG submission 179912) | Plant litter microbial communities from Arlington Agricultural Research Station in Wisconsin, United States - UWRJ-L199-509C-5 | ecosystem: Environmental > Terrestrial > Plant litter >...
GGAATTGCGCGTCCAGGCAGCGCTCCTGGCCGAGCGCCTGCGCGGCGCTTGACGATCGACGTTCGAACCCGCATCTAAGCGCAGGCATCGCCAGTTCCGACTCCCTGAACGCCAAGCCGCTCTTTTTCGACGGCACTGAAATGTTCGCGCGCAGATGCCGGTCTTGGACATCGCCACGGTCGCTGCGCAGCCTGCGTGTCCGATCCGTCCGCTTTCCGCCGCTCGAGGTGCTCATCGATGACTGCACATACACCCGGCAAACCGTTCCGGCCCGATCGTCGCCGTTTGCTGCTGGCCGCGGGCGCGGTCGTCGCGGGCGCTGCCTTGCTGAAACTTCGCCTGCCGGGCATCGCTGCGGCGCAGGCGGACGACAAGGCGGGCTTCGAGGTGACTCACACCGATGCAGAGTGGCGCTCGCTGCTGACGCCGGATCAGTACGCGGTGTTGCGTCAGGAAGCCACCGAACGCGCGTTCAGCAGTCCACTCGATCACGAAAGACGACGCGGCACCTTCGTTTGTGCCGGCTGCGATCTCGAGCTGTTCTCATGGACGACCAAGTTCGACAGCGGCACCGGCTGGCCGAGTTTCTGGAAGCCGCTGCCGCACGCGGTCAACCAGCGTAGCGACTTTTCGCTCGGCATGGCGCGCGACGAAGTGCATTGCCGCCGCTGCGGCGGCCACCTGGGTCATGTATTCGACGACGGCCCGAAACCGACCGGGCTGCGCTATTGCATGAACGGCGTCGCGATGAACTTCAAGCCGGCAGCATGACGTACGGAATCCTGTCGACATGACGATCGTTCTCCTGACCTACCTGGCCGGCGTACTGACGATCATCAGCCCGTGCATCCTGCCGGTGCTGCCGTTCGTGTTCGCGCGCGCGGAAGGCGCGTTCCTGCGCAGCACATTGCCGCTGCTCGCCGGCATGGCGATCACCTTCGCACTGGTCGCCAGCCTCGCTGCACTCGGCGGTGGCTGGGCCGTGCATGCGAACCACTACGGCCGCATCGCGGCGCTGGTCGTGCTCGCCTTCTTCGGACTGACTCTGCTGATTCCGCAGCTGGCCGATGCGCTGGCGCGGCCGCTGGTCGCGCTCGGCGCCCGGCTGACGCGATCGGTCGATGGCGACGGCAGCAGCGCGGGATCGCCGCTGTCGTCCTTCGTGCTCGGTATGGCCACCGGACTCTTGTGGGCGCCCTGCGCGGGACCGATCCTCGGCTTGGTTCTGACCGGCGCCGCACTCAACGGCGCCAGTGCGGGGACCAGCCTGTTGCTGCTGGCGTATGCAGCCGGCGCGGCGACCTCGCTGGCGCTAGCGCTGTTCGTCGGCGGTCGCGTATTCACCGCGCTCAAGGGTTCGCTCGGTGCCGGCGAGTGGGTGCGGCGCGTGCTCGGCGTGGCGGTGCTCGCCAGCGTCGTCGCGATCGCTTCGGGACTCGACACCGGCTTCCTGAGCCGCCTTTCGATCGCCGGCACCACCGGCGTCGAGCAATCGCTGCTCGCGCTCGCGCGTCCGCCCAATCCGAACGCATCGCCGGATACCGCAGCGAATGCGCTGCAAGCCAAGCCCGCTGCGTCGAGCAGTGGCGCTGCGATGCGCGCCGCGGCTGCGCCGATCGAGTCGCTGCCGGACGAAGGCCCGATGCCGTCGCTGGACGGTGCGACCGAATGGCTGAATTCGCCGCCGCTGAGCACGGCGGGTTTGCGCGGCAAGGTCGTGCTGATCGATTTCTGGACTTATTCCTGCGTCAATTGCATCCGCACTTTGCCGTACCTGCGCGCCTGGGCCGACAAGTACAAGGACCGCGGCCTCGTCGTCATCGGCGTGCATGCGCCCGAGTTCGCGTTCGAGCACGACGTCGACAATATTCGCCGCGCGGCTACCGAATTCAAGATCGATTATCCGATCGCGGTCGACAACGACTATGCGATCTGGCGCGCGTTCCACAACGAATACTGGCCGGCGCACTATTTCGTCGATGCGAAAGGTCGCGTGCGCCATCACCATTTCGGCGAAGGCGAGTACGCCGAGTCCGAACGCATCATTCAGCAGCTTCTCGCCGAAGCCGGTGCGGCCGATGTCGCCGGTGGCGTCGTGCAGCCGGAGGTCAACGGTGCCGCGATGGCGGCCGCCTCGGCGCCATCGCTGTCGCCGGAAACCTATGTCGGCTATGCGCGCGCCGAACGCTTCGCGTCGAAGGGCGGCGAGCTGCACGATCGCAAGCAGAACTACACTGTGCCGACCCAGCTCGACACCGATGCGTGGGCATTGGCGGGTACGTGGAGCGTGGCGCAGGAGAAGGCGCGCCTCGACGGGCCTGCCGGCCGCATCGTGTATCGGTTCCATGCGCGTGATTTGAATCTCGTGCTCGGGCCGGCCGCCGACGGCAAGCCGGTGCGCTTTCGCGTGCATGTCGACGGCCAGGCGCCGGGCGACGATCACGGCGTCGACACCGACGCCGATGGCAACGGCACGGTCACGCAGCAGCAGCTGTATCAACTGCTGCGCGTCAACGGCGAGATCCGCGATCGCACGTTCGAGATCGAGTTCTTCGATCCCGGCGTCGAGGCCTTTGCTTTCACGTTCGGCTAGGGGCCGACTCTGCAATCCACGGAGATCCCATGAACCATCCATCGTTCTACACACGATTTGCCCGGCATGCTCTGGCCGGTGCACTGCTGGCGGCGCTGGCGTTTCCGCTGCTGTGGCAGCACACGGCGTTTTCGGCCGAAGCGGCCGTGAAGATTCCGGCGCCGACGGTCGACGAGCCCGCGTCCGCCGCGACGTCGGAAACCGCGGTGCTCGCCGGCGGCTGCTTCTGGGGCGTGCAGGGCGTGTTCCAGCATGTGAAGGGCGTCAGCAACGCGGTCTCGGGCTATGCCGGCGGCGCCGGCAATACGGCGCACTACGAGAAGGTCGGCATGGGCAATACCGGTCACGCCGAGTCGGTGCAGATCACCTTCGATCCGCAGCAGATCAGCTACGGCCAGATCCTGCAGATTTATTTCTCGGTCGCGCACGACCCGACCCAGCGTAACCGGCAGGGCCCGGATACCGGCACGCAATATCGATCGGCGATCTTCCCGGTCAACGATGCCCAGAAGTCCGTCGCCGCCGACTACATCGCGCAGCTCGACAAGACCGGCGTGTTCGGGCAGCCGATCGCCACGACGATCGAGCCGGGCCGCGCGTTCTACGCCGCCGAGCCCTACCACCAGGACTTTCTCGCGCGCAATCCGACCTACGGCTACATCATGGTCAACGATCTGCCGAAGATCGCGAACCTGAAGCAGGTGTTCCCGCAGCGTTATCGCGATCCGCCGGCACTGGTGTCGGTGGCCGTGCACTGATCGGCGGCGCACGGTACCCGTTCCGGCGGTCGTCGGTCCGCCGGGATTTCCTCGAGGGGTGTCGATTTCCGCCTCGTCCGATCGTCGCCTGGATAAGAGCCCGCTGCGCAATCCGCTGCAGCGAATGGCTCGGGCCGCACTGACAGGAGCGACGACGATGCGATTCATGGTGATCGTGAAGGCAACCCAGGACTCGGAAGCCGGCGTGATGCCGAGCGAAAAACTGCTGACCGAGATGGGCAGGTTCAACGAAGAGTTGGTCAAGGCCGGGGTGATGCTCGCCGGCGAGGGCCTGCAGCCCAGCTCGAAGGGAGCACGCGTGCGCTTTTCCGGCAGCCAGCGCAGCGTCGTCGACGGGCCTTTCGCGGAAACCAAGGAGCTCGTCGCCGGCTTCTGGCTGTGGCAGGTGCGCTCGAAGGAGGAAGCGATCGAATGGGCCAAACGCTGCCCGAATCCGCACGAAGGCGAGTGCGAGATCGAGATCCGCCAGATCTTCGAGGCCGAGGACTTCGGCGCCGAGTTCACCCCGGAATTGCAGCAGCAGGAAGAACGTCTGCGTGCGCAGATCAGCGGCAAGGCGTAGGCGTCGCGCCGCTGCGATGTCATCGATGATTTGTTCTTCAGGAATGTCGATCCGGCCCATGCGCATTCGTCGTGAACAGGTAAGCCGGCGCTGAGCGACACATTCCTGCATCGCCGCCGCTTCGATACCGGATCATCACCCAGGAGCTCCTCATGCAACTCAATGCGTATCTCATCTACAACGGCCAGGCCGAGGCAGCGTTCACGTTCTATGCGCAGTGCCTGCGCGGCAACGTCACGACGCTACTGACATTCGGCGAAATGCCCGGTTTCGAGAACCAGCCTGCCGCCACGCGCGCGAAAATCGCGCATGTGCGTCTGGAAGTCGGCGATCAGGCATTGATGGCCTCGGACAGTCACCCGGATTATCCGTACGAAGGCATCAAGGGATGCTCGGTCTCGATTGCGGTGACCGATCCGGCCGAGGCGATGCGGCTGTTCGATGCGCTGGCCGACGGCGGCAGCGTGCAGATGCCGCTGCAGGAAACCTCCTGGTCGATGCGTTTCGGCATGCTGGTCGACCGCTTCGGCGCGGCCTGGATGATCAATTGCACCAAGCCGGCCTGAATGTGCGGTACGGGCGCAGTTGCACAAACTGCGCATTGCCGCGCAGCGGCTTGCACTGACTGAGCTGGAATGGTCTGATCGGTCGCCATGACGGCGGCCGATATTCATCGCACGATCGACGCAGTGTGGCGCATGGAATCGCCGCGTCTGATTGCCGGCCTCGCGCGCATGCTGCGCGATGTCGGTCTGGCGGAGGAATTTGCACAGGATGCGCTCGTTGCCGCGCTCGAGTCCTGGCCTGCGTCGGGCGTGCCGGACAATCCCGGTGCCTGGCTGATGACCACGGCCAGGCATCGCGCGCTCGATCGGCTGCGCCGCAACCAGTTGCTCGAACGCAAGCACGCCGAGCTCGCCGACGAACTCGAAGGCGACAGCGACGAACGCGCCGCAGGCGTCGAGGCGACGCTCGACGATCCGTTCGGCGACGACCTGCTACGCCTCATGTTCACCGCCTGCCATCCGCTGTTGTCGACCGAGGCTCGGGTCGCGCTGACCTTGCGCCTGCTCGGCGGCCTCAGCACCGACGAGATCGCGCGCGCGTTCCTGGTGGCGGAGCCGACGATTGCGCAGCGCATCGTGCGCGCCAAACGCGCGCTGGCCGATGCGCAGGTGCCGTTCGAGGTTCCGCGCGGCGACGAGCTTTCCGTGCGCCTTGCCTCCGTGCTCGAAGTCATCTACCTGATCTTCAACGAAGGCTATGCGGCGACCGCCGGCGAGGAGTGGCTGCGTCCGGCACTGTGCGAGGACGCATTGCGGCTCGGACGTATCCTCGCCGAGCTGGTGCCGGCCGAGCCCGAAGTGCACGGGCTGGTTGCGTTGATGGAAATCCAGGCCTCGCGCATGCATGCGCGCGTCGGCGCCGGCGGCGAGCCGATCCTGCTGCTCGATCAGAATCGCGCGCGCTGGGATCGTTTGCTGATCCGCCGCGGTCTGGCTGCGCTCGCACGCGCCGAACGTCTCGGCGGCGCGCTCGGCCCTTATGCGTTGCAGGGCGCCATTGCGGCGTGCCATGCGCGCGCGCTGAGCGCCGGCGAAACCGACTGGACGCGAATCGCCACGCTGTACGCGCAGCTTGCCGCGCTGATGCCCTCGCCGGTGGTCGAGCTCAATCGCGCCGTTGCCGTCGCGATGGCGATCGGGCCGCAGGCGGGTCTCGATCTCGTCGATGCGCTGACCGGCGAGCCTTCGCTGAAAAACTATCACCTGCTGCCGAGCGTGCGCGGCGATTTCCTGAAACGGCTTGGCCGCTACGACGAAGCGCGCGAAGAATTCGAACGTGCGGCCGCGCTCACGCGCAACACGCGCGAACGCACGCTGCTGCTCGGGCGCGCGCAGGCGTGCCGCGATGAATCGGCAACGGTCGCCGCGCCGTGAGCGCGGCGCTTCGCTGCTAACCCGGAAACTGCGCGAAGTAAGGCTGCGCTTCCTGCAGCACGCGAGCGAACGAGGGGCGCTGCAGCAGGCGCTCGAAATACGCTGTCAGATGCGCGTGCGCAGCGCCCAACGGCTGTACCTTGTCGGCGTAGAACAAGGCTGGCGCCGCCGCGCAGTCGGCCAAGCCGAACCGATCGCCGGCGATCCAGGTCCGTGTCGCCATGCGGGCGTCGAGCACGCCGTAGGCCGTCTGCAGCAGTGCGCGCGCCTGTGCCACGCCGTGCGCATCGCTGCAGCCGGCGGGCCGCAGCTTGTCGGTGACGATCTTCTGCATCGGCACGTCGACGTAGTGATCGCAGAAGCGGTCCCACAAACGCGCTTCGAGCGCCGCGTCGGCGTCGTCGGGCAGCAGTGGCGTGCGGCCGGGATGGTGCTGTGCCAGGTATTCGATGATGATCGTCGACTCCGGCACGGTCTTCTCGCGCAGCGTATCGAACAGCACCGGAAAGCGGCCGATCGGCCATACCTCGAGAAAATGTTTGCGCGAACCGGCATCGCCGAGGTCGACGATGCGCGGTTCGAATGGCGTGTCGTTCTCGTACAGCGCGATCAGCACCTTCATGCAGAACGAAGCGAGCGGATGCAGATAGACGACGAGCGACATGCGGGCACTCCGTTTGCTGGCGGCCTTATTCGGCCTGCAGCGCTTCGACCTGGATGCGCAGCGTCACGCCCATCTTGAAGCCGTATTTCTTACCGGCGTCGATGCCGAACTGCGAACGATCGAAGGTGGCGAGCGCATCGGCGCCGCAGACCTCGCGCTTCAGCATCGGATGCTGGGCGCACTTGAACGATTCGATCTTCAGCTCCACCGGCTTGGTCACGCCGTGCAACGTCAGCTCGCCGGTGACGCGCGTCGGCGCGCCGTTCTTGAAGCCTTCCAGGCGGCCTTTGTAGGTCGCTTGCGGAAACTTGGCGACATCGAAAAGCTCATCGCTCTTCGCCTTCTCGTTCATCTTGGCGTGACCGTAGTCGATGCTGGCCGCATCGACGGTGACGTCGACGAGCCCGCTGCCGGCGGCCTTGTCGAGCACGATCTTGCCCGAGGTCTTGTCGAACTTGCCGCGCCACACCGAAAGGCCGCCCATGTGGTCGGCCTCGAAGCTCGGGTAGGTGTGATCCGGATCGATGGTGTAGGTGACCGGCGCTGCGCCGGCGATGCCGCTAGCGGCAGCCACGGATGCGCCGAGCAGGGACTTTACGACAACGGTGTTCTTGAACATCAGGGATACCTCGGTGGGGAATGGACATTCACGCCGGATTGCGCCGGCGCGTCAAGCGGTGCGCGCGTGCGCAAGAGTGCGGGTTCGTCTCACGGGGTTGCCGACGACGGGTGCTGCGCCGGTTCGCGCAGCAGCAGGGCCGCCAGTATCGCTGCCAGCGCGGCGAAACAGGCGCCGACCAAGAATGCGGCATGGTAACCGCCGTTCAATGCCGCGATCGGTGTCGCGCCTGCGGCTTGCAAGTCGCTTGCACGCACATTCGCCAGGCGGGCGAGCACGGCGAGCCCAAGCGCGCCGCCCATCATGAAGGCGGTGTTGACCAGGCCTGAAGCGAGGCCGGATTCGCTCGGGGTCACGCCGCCCATCGCCGCCAGCAGCATCGGATTGAACGCGATGCCGGCGCCGAGGCCGAGCAGCAGCATGCCGGGCAGCACGTCGAGGTTGAAGTGGCCGTCGAGCGGAGCACGCGCGAACAGCGCGAGTCCGAGCGCGGCGCACAGGAGTCCGGCCACCAGCGGCGTGCGCAAGCCGAAGCGCAGCACCAGTTTGGCCGAAACGCCGAGCGAGAACGCCGCCATGATCACGTTCGCCGGCAGGAAGGCGAGGCCGACCTGCATCGGGTCGTAGCCGAGCACTTGCTGCAGATACAGCGCCGACAGAAAAAACCAAGCGAACGTCGCCCCTGCCCACAGCACGCCGACGACATTGGCGGTGGCGAGGTTGCGCGATCGCAGCAGGCCGAGCGGCACCAGCGGAACACGCACGCGCATTTCGACGAACACGAATGCGAGCAGCAGCAGCGCGGCCAATGCGAGCAGGCCGAGCGTAGGCAGCGACAGCCAACCGCTCTCGTTGCCGTTGACGATCGCGTAGACCGCGAGCACCAGTGCCGCGGTGATCGTGATGGCGCCGCCGACGTCGAGATGACGCTGCTCGATCGCCGCGCGCGCTGCCGGCAGTACGAACAGGGACAGCGAGAACACTGCGATGCCGACCGGCAGGTTGACCAGGAAGATCCAATGCCAGTCGAGCAAGCCGGTGAGGAAACCGCCGAGCAGCACGCCGATGCTGCCGCCGCCGGCGCAGACGAAACCGTAGACACCCATCGCCTTGGCACGTTCGGCCGGCTCGGTGAACAGGTTCATCATCAGCGACAGCGAGACCGCGTCGACGACGGCGCCGCCGAGCCCCTGGATACCGCGCGCCGCGATCAGCACGCCACGGGTGGTGGCGAGGCCGCAAGCGAGCGAGGCCAGCGTGAACAGCACGATGCCGGCGAGAAAGATGCGCCGATGCCCGAACAGGTCGCCCAGGCGCCCGCCGAGCAAAAGGAAGCCGCCGAAGGTCAGCAGGTAGGCGTTCACGACCCACGCCAGCGTGGCTTCGCTGAAGCCGAGGCTGACGCGGATCGAAGGCAGCGCAACGTTCACGATCGTGCTGTCGAGCACGATCATCAGCGTGCCGAGGCAGAGCACGGCGAGCGCGATCCAGCGCTGCTTGCCATGCAGCGCAGGGGTCGCGGCGACGGTTGGATCGTTGCTCGGCATGCGGAACTCCCTTTTTGCTCGAGTGTGTCGATGCGATGCGCGTCAGGCAGCGGCCGAATTCCCGTCCTCTTGTTATCACGACGCACGAGAACCGGCAAAATCGCCGCGCCGCGGTCCGCTGCTTTGGATGATCGGCGGCCGCGCAGGTTGCGGCGTCCGAGCGACGGCGGGCCGTTGAACTCCGCCGCGAACGCGCCAATGTCTACAATGTACGGCTGGCGGATCGTCCGCGCCCGCCCCTAAGGGAATCCCATGCAAGCAGCTCCTGCGCCCTCGGCCACCGGCGCACACACGCCGATCGTTGCCGTATCCGGTCTCGGCAAGACCTACAAGAGCGGCTTCCAGGCGTTGAAGAATATCGACCTGACGATCCGCCGCGGCGAGATCTTCGCCTTGCTCGGTCCGAACGGCGCCGGCAAGACCACGCTGATCAGCATCATCTGCGGCATCGTGCGGCCGAGCGAAGGCAGCGTGACCGCGGATGGCCACGATATCGTGCGCGACTATCGCGCAGCGCGCACGAAGATCGGCCTGGTGCCGCAGGAACTGCACACCGGCGCGTTCGAAAGCGTGTGGGCGACCGTCAGTTTCAGCCGCGGCCTGTTCGGCAAGGCCGCCGATCCGGCCTATGTCGAAAAGGTGCTGCGCGATCTTTCGCTGTGGGACAAGAAGGACAGCAAGATCGCGGCGCTGTCCGGCGGCATGAAGCGGCGCGTGCTGATTGCCAAGGCGCTTGCGCACGAACCGACGATCCTGTTCCTCGACGAGCCGACCGCCGGCGTCGACGTCGAGCTGCGCCGCGACATGTGGCAGATGGTGCGCGCGCTGCGCGAACGCGGCGTCACCATCATCCTGACCACGCACTACATCGAAGAGGCCGAAGAAATGGCCGACCGCATCGGCGTGATCCGCCAGGGCGAACTGATCCTGGTCGAAGACAAGGACGTGCTGATGCGCAAGCTCGGCAAGAAGCAGCTGACCCTGCAACTGCAGAATCCGCTGGCGCAGATTCCGGCCGAGCTAGCGGCGCTGCCGCTGGAGCTGTCCGCGGATGGCCTTTCACTGATCTACACGTTCGACACGCAAGGCGAGCAGACCGGCATCGCCGGCCTGCTGCGTCGCCTCGGCGACAACGGCATCGACTTCAAGGATCTGCATTCGAGCGAAAGTTCGCTGGAAGAAATCTTCGTCGGCCTGCTGCGCTCGGATGCCGCGAGGACCGCGGCATGAACATCTATGCGATCCGTGCGATCTACCGCTTCGAGATGGCGCGCACCTTCCGCACGCTGATGCAGAGCATCGCCTCGCCGGTGCTGTCGACCTCGCTGTACTTCGTCGTGTTCGGCGCCGCGATCGGCTCGCGCATGGGCGCCGTCGACGGCATCAGCTACGGCGCCTTCATCATACCGGGCCTGATCATGCTGTCGCTGCTCAACGAGAGCATTTCGAACGCCTCGTTCGGTATCTACCTGCCGAAGTGGTCGGGCACGATCTACGAGTTGCTGTCGGCGCCGGTGTCCTTCATCGAAGTGCTGATCGGCTATGTCGGCGCGGCCGCGACGAAGTCGATGATGCTCGGCATCCTGATCCTGATCACGGCTCGCTTCTTCGTGCCGTACCACATCGAGCACCCGTTCTGGATGCTCGGCTTCCTGTTGCTGACCGCGGTCACCTTCAGCCTCTTCGGCTTCATCATCGGCGTCTGGGCTGACGACTTCCAGAAGCTGCAGGTGATCCCGCTGATGGTGGTCACGCCACTGACGTTCCTCGGCGGCGCGTTCTATTCGATCGGCATGCTGCCGCCGATCTGGCAGAAGATCGCGCTGTTCAACCCGGTCGTGTACCTGATCAGCGGTTTTCGCTGGAGCTTCTACGGTATCGCCGATGTCAACGTCGTGTTGAGTCTCGGCGCGACGCTCGGTTTCCTGCTGGCCTGTCTGGCGGTCGTGTGGTGGATCTTCCGCACGGGCTACAAGCTGAAGAGCTGACCTGCGGTCGGCTGGCGCACCCTGAAAACGCAGAGGGTGCGCAGGCGTCGAAGCGATCGGAGCGTCCGCCACGCGGGCCGCGCTGCGAATCGCCGGTGCTGCGACGTGGCCCCCGATATATGCAGCTCGACTGGGACATCATCGCGCCTCCCGCTGGAGCGCTCGCATGCCAAGACGATTGTGCTGCTTCGTGATCGCCGCACTCGCAGCGCCGGCGTCGGCGCGGGCTGCAACGCTGCAGGTCGGGCCCGGCCAGCCGTATGCGGCTCCCTGCGCGGCGATCGCCGCGGCGTCCACGGGCGACACCATTCTGATCGATGCAGCCGGCAGCTACGATGGCGACGTCTGCGCATGGTCGACCGATGGACTGACGCTGCAAGGCGTGAACGGCCGGCCGCATATCGACGCCGCCGGCAACGATGCGCAGGGCAAGGCGATCTGGGTCATCGCCGGCAACGACACGACGATCGACACCGTCGAACTCTCCGGCTGCCGCGTGCCCGATGCGAACGGTGCCGGCATTCGCCAGGAAGGCGCCAACCTGACGCTGCGACATCTGTTTTTTCACGACAACGAGAACGGCATCCTCGCCGGCGACAAGACCGGCAGCACGATCACGATCGAGTATTCGGAGTTCTCGCACAACGGCGCGGGCGACGGCTATTCGCACAATCTCTACATCAATCATGTCGACAAGCTGGTGTTCCGCAACAACTGGTCGCACGGCGCGGTCGCCGGACATCTGTTGAAGTCGCGCGCGCTGGAAAACCAGATTCTCTACAACCGCCTGACCGGCGAGGTCGGCGGCAGCGAAAGCTACGAGATCAACCTGCCGAGCGGCGGCCTGTCGTTCTTCATCGGCAATCTGGTCGAGCAGCCGTCGACCACACAGAACGGAGCGATGCTCGACTACTTGAGCGAAGCGGGTTCCGGCCAGAACCCAGACGATCGTCTGTTCGTCGTCAACAATACCTTCGTCAACGATCGCGGCAGCGGTACCTTCCTGCAGATCGGCGCAGCGGCCACGACGCCAGTCGTCGTGCGCAACAACATCTTCTACGGCGGCGGCGTGCTCAGCACGCAGGTGGGCATCGTGGATGATCACAACTACACCGGCAGCGCGGCACTGTTCGTCGACGCGGCGAACTACGACTATCACTTGCTCGCCGCAGCGCCGGTGATCGATGCCGGCGTCGATGCCGGCTCCGCTGCGGGCGACTCGCTCGCCGCAACCGAGCAATACGTGCATCCGACGGCGGACTCCGCGCGTGCCGTCGTCGGCGCGGTCGACATCGGCGCGTACGAATGGGTCGGCGACGCGGTCTTCGTCGACGGTTTCGACGGCTAGAGCAGGGCAGCCAGTTCGCGCGTCAGCTGGGCTGCCGGGGTTTCCCGGCAGGCACGCGCATTCTGCCCCGCCCACAGCGGCGAGAAATCACCGCTGCCGTTGCGTTCGGCGTACGTGCGTAGCGGTGTCATCGCGCTGGCGGCGAGCGGGAATTCCGGTGCGGTCTCGCTGAGTGCGCCGAGTTCGCGCACGGCGCGATTGACGATGCCGCGCGCCGGCCGCCCGCTGAAGAGATTGGTCAGCGCCGTGTGCCGGCTTGCCGCGCTCTTCAAGGCGGCGCGATGAACGGCGCTGGTCGTCGACTCGGGACAAAGCAGGTACGCCGTGCCGACTTGAACGCCGGCCGCGCCCAGCGCGAGCGCTGCGGCGACACCGCGCGCATCGGCGATACCGCCGGCGGCGATGACCGGCACGTCGACCGCATCGACGATCTGCGGCAGCAGCGCGAATAGACCCGATTGCAGGGTCAGATCGTGCGACAGGAAATGACCGCGATGCCCGCCGGCTTCGAGTCCCTGCGCGATGATTGCGTCGGCGCCATGTGCTTCGAGCCATAGCGCTTCGTCGATGCTGGTCGCCGAGGCCAGGATTTTCGATCCCCAGTGGCGCACGCGCGCGAGCAGATCGGCTGCCGGCAGTCCGAAGTGGAAGCTGACGACGGGTGGCTTCAGTGTCTCGAGCAGATCGGCCGTCGCCGCATCGAACGGAGTTCGCGTCGGGCCGCGCGGAATCGCATCGATATCCAGGCCCAATTCCCGGTAGTACGGCGCCAGCCGTTGCCGCCACGCGGTCTCGCGTGCGGCATCCGCAAGCGGTGGCGTGTGGCAGAAGAAGTTGGCGTTGTAAGGCCGCGGCGTCTGTGCCGCGATTGCGGCAAGTTCGCTGCGCATCGCGTCGGGCGTCGACATCGCGCACGGCAGCGATCCGAGACCGCCTGCCTCGCACACCGCGGTTGCCAGCGCGCTGCCTTGCACGCCGGCCATCGGCGCCTGGATGATCGGAAACTCGAGGCCGAGCAGTGCGCGCAAGCTCGTCGGCGACATCTTGGGCGGTCCTGTCGTGCGTGCTCGAGGCTACGCCAACGCGGCATCCACGATCGTCTGCGCCTCGCGCAGCAGATCGTCCAGATGCGCCTCGCTGCGGAAACTTTCCGCGTAGATCTTGTAGATGTCCTCGGTGCCGGACGGGCGCGCGGCAAACCAGCCGCTTGCCGCGCTGACCTTGATGCCGCCGATCGGCGCGTCGTTGCCGGGCGCGCGATCGAGTACGGCGTCGATCTTCTCGCCGGCCAGCTGATCGGATTTCACCTGCGCCGGCGACAGCTGCGCGAGTTTCTTCTTCTGTTCGCGCGTGGCCGGCGCATCGACGCGCTGCGCATACGAACGGCCGAGTTCAGCGGCCAGTTGCTCGTAGAGTTCGCCCGGATCGCGTCCGCTACGTGCGGTCATCTCGGCCGACAACAGCGCGGCCGCGATGCCGTCCTTGTCGGTCGACCACACCGTGCCGTCACGGCGCAGGAACGATGCGCCGGCACTTTCCTCGCCGCCGAAGCCGAGCGAGCCTTCGAGCAGGCCGTCGACGAACCACTTGAAGCCGACCGGCGTCTCCAGAAGGCGCCGACCCAGACGCTGGGCGACGCGGTCGATCAAGCCGCTGCTGACGACGGTCTTGCCGACCGCCGCGGTTGTATTCCAGTGCGGCCGCTGCCGGAACAGATAGTCGATCATCACGGCGAGATAGTGATTCGGCAGCAGCAGGCCGGCGCTCCGGGCGACGATGCCGTGGCGGTCGTGATCGGTGTCGCAGGCGAACGCGACGTCGTAGCGATCCTTCAGGCCGATCAGGCGCCGCATCGCATACGTCGATGACGGATCCATGCGCACGCGGCCATCCCAGTCGAGCGTCATGAATGCGAACGTCGGATCGACCTGCTCGCTGATCACCTCGAGCGCGATACGGTGGCGTTCGGCGATACGCGCCCAGTAATGCACGCCGGCGCCGCCGAGCGGGTCGACCGCGATGCGTGGTGCGGCCGCGCGGATCACGTCGAAGTCGATCACGCTGCCGAGGTCGTCGACGTAGTGAGCGAGGAAGTCGTGCGCATGCGTGGTCGCCGCCTTGCGCGCCTGCGCGAACGTTACGCGACGAACCTCGACCAGCCCAGCTGCGATCAGCGCGTTCGCGCGCGCTTCGATCGCGGCGGTCAACTGCGTATCGGCAGGGCCACCGTTCGGCGGGTTGTATTTGAAGCCGCCGTCGCCGGGCGGATTGTGCGACGGCGTCACCACGATGCCGTCGGCCAGGCCGCTGTCGCGGCCGCGGTTGTGGACCAGGATCGCCTGCGAGATCGCCGGCGTCGGCGTGTACTCGCCATCCGCCGCGATCATCGTCTCGACGCCGTTCGCAGCCAGCACTTCCAGTGCACTCTCGAACGCCGGCGCCGACAGCGCGTGCGTGTCGATGCCGATGAACAGCGGACCGTCGATGCCGTGCGCGCGGCGCGACTCGCAGATTGCCTGCGTGATCGCCAGCACGTGGTTCTCGTTGAAGCTCGTATCGA
>Ga0247776_10000182_pt1 | contig 14556 bp, 7 predicted proteins | sample UWRJL199509C5_FD_179912 | JGI IMG/M metagenome (GOLD analysis project Ga0247776, IMG submission 179912) | Plant litter microbial communities from Arlington Agricultural Research Station in Wisconsin, United States - UWRJ-L199-509C-5 | ecosystem: Environmental > Terrestrial > Plant litter >...
TGGCCGGGTTCCCGGGCCGGCCGTACGCCCCCGTCAAGCTGCCGTCGCTCCACTTCGCTTGAATCGAGCTCGCGTATTGAGCAAATCGCAGTGCGAGCGAGCTGTCTCGAAAGCTTCCGGTGGTGGAGCGGATGCGATCATCTCCGTTGAAGAATGCTCCGCTCGCTTTGTCATCCGATACCGTGAGCTCGAAGCGAAACGGAACCAGCACACCGCCCACGACGATGCCAGCGTCCCATATTCCGGAAGGAGGTAAATCCGCTGCGTGGGCGGTCCGCTGCGGAGCGCCCATCAATAGCGCGACAATCAGCCAGAGCACGCTCGCGTATTTCATCGTCACCTAGTAAAGAGGCAGATCGACCCAGCGTTTGAAGCCCGGGCGTTGTTTGATTTGATCATACCAGGCTTGCACGTGGTTGGCCGCGGGCCGCTCGATGGGGAGGTTGAACCAACGCTGCGCGGCAGCGCCCAAGGGGATGTCACCGAAGCTGAACTCATCGCCGGCAACGAAGCGTTTGCGGCTCAACTCGCGATCGAGAATGCCGACGGCCAGATGGGCGTTTCGCAGTGATTGATCGATCAAGGCGGGATCTCGTGTCGCTTCCGGAGTGCGGACGAGTTGCACTACCAGCGGACGAACACTGGCCCAGAACGTCGTGTTGTACCAATCCGTCCAGGCGTCCGCGCGAGCGCGTTGCGCAAGGTCGGTCGGGAGAAACGGCGCTGCACCGTACTTCCCAGCCAGGTAACGCAAGATTGCGTTCGACTCCCAGATCGCCGCGTTGCCGTCCTCCAGTGTGGGGACCAACCCGTTGGGATTGAGGGTCAAATAGTCAGCGTCATTGACCCGACCGAACTTTCCGCCCGCATCGATGCCCTGAAACTCGAGATCGAGCTCGTCCAGAGCCCAAAGTACTTTCTGCACGTTGATCGACTTGGGATGTCCCCAGAGACGGATCTTGCTCATGTCTACGAAGCCCTTTCTTCGCTGTGGTGCGAGTTTGTTTTAGTGTACTATTGTCTCTGATACAAGACTCAAACCGGCCGAGCTGGGAAAGAGGTGAGTTCATGAGCAAAATTCGTGACGAAGTGCTGCGCGCAAATGCCGAGTACGCGAGGAGCTTCGGGGACAAGAGCAAGCTTTCTCTGCCTCCTGCGCGTCAGTTCGCGATCCTAACCTGCATGGATGCGCGCATCGACCCGGCCAAGTTGGCCGGCTTGAGCGAGGGGGACGCGCACGTGATCCGCAACGCCGGTGGGCGTGCCAGCGATGACGCGATTCGCTCGCTCGTGATCTCCTACAAGCTGCTCGGGACGCGTGAGTGGTTCGTGATTCACCACTCGAATTGCGGCATGGAGCTATTCGACGATCGAATCATCCGCGGGCTCCTGTCATCGAGCCTCGAAACATCGAACTACGACGGCAAGACCTGGCGGGATCCCGGGCAAGGCAACGGGTCACACCACGGAGAGTTCATCGATTGGTTGACGATCGGAAACCAAGCCAAGAGCGTGGCGATCGACGTCGAACGCATCAAAAATCATCCGCTGGTGCCCAAGAGCATCCCCGTCTACGGCTACGTTTATCAGGTCGAGACCGGTCGACTCGTCGAAATCCCTGAGGCGACCGAGATCGGTCGCGCGGCATGAGCTGAAGGAACGGGGCTACGCGGGTAACCCCGTTTCGCTCACTGTGTTGCCGTAATGCGGAACTCGACGCGCCGATTGTTCTGGCGCCCCTCTTCCGTGTCGTTGGTGTCGATCGGCCGAGTCTGACCGAAGCCGGCGGAGCCGAGGCGCGCTGCCGCGATACCGTGGGCAGTGAGCCACTTCATCACCGACGCTGCGCGGCGTTTGCTGAGATCCAGATTTGCACCGGCGCCGCCGCGACTATCGGTGTGCCCGCGCACCTCGAGCTTGGTGATTTCGTTGTGTGCTTGCAGCACCTCCATCACCGAAGTCAGCACCGGTTCGCTCTCGGGCAGCAAACGGTCGCTGTTCTTGGCGAACTTCACGGGTTCGAGGATCCGTATCTCGTTTTGCTCGAGTCGCGCGACTGGGCAACCGTTGGTCTTGGGATCGGTGGTTTTCGGACCCGCCGCATTCGGGCAAGCGTCTTCGGGATCCAACACTCCGTCGCCATCCGTGTCCTTCGGGGGCGGGCAGCCGTTGGTCTTGGGATCGCTGCTTGCCACACCGACTTCGTTCGGGCAGGCGTCCTCGATATCCGGAATGTTGTCCTGGTCAGCGTCTTTCGGGGGCGGGCAGCCGTTGGTCTTTGGATCTCCCGTAGCCACGCCGGCCTCGGCAGGGCAAGCGTCGATGTCGTCCGGAACCTGGTCGTGATCGCGGTCCAAGACGGGGCAGCCGTTCTTCTCGGGATCTGCATCGGTCACGCCCGCTTGGTCGGGGCAGGCGTCTGCTTCGTTCGGCACTCCGTCGCGATCGCGATCTGGATCGACGATCACTGGAGGAGGCTCGGGCGCCTTGTCGTCCTCGGGCTGGGGCGCCCACTCGAGGTTGCCGAGGACGCGCGCGTCGGGCGCGCCGTAGCCGCGTGAGATACCCGCGCCAGCACCCAAACCAAAACGAATGCCGTGCGTGAGATAGTGCGCGCCGAAGAGCAACTCTGCTGGCGTCGTGGTGCGCTCGAAAGCGTCGCTCGCGAGCACCGTGTTGGCCATGATTTCTGGGCCGAGCACGAGATGTTCGATGCGCAGACCCGCCGCCGCGCCGAGGAATGCGGAGCTGCCGTTGTCGTTGCCGTTGAAGCTACTATCCTTGCGGATGATCACTTCGAAGCGTGCGCCGTACACGAAGGGACCGATCTCGCCGGCCAAGAGCGCACGCGGTACGAAGCGAGTCGAGCCGTCGCTCATATACGCTTCACGCTTGCCTGTGGGCAGGTAAACCTGAGCGCCGAGCGCGAAAGTAGCGGGACCGCCATAAGTTCCGAACAAGCGCACGTCGGCACCCAAGCGCAGATCGCCGATGTGAGTGCCGCTGGCGGCCTTCAGTGTCTGGCCATTGACGTCGAAAGTGTCACCGTTTTGGTAGAACAACACCGGCAAATCGGCGGCCAAGCGCAAGCGATCGAGCACTACGAAGCTGGCGCCGAAATGGGTGATGAACTGGTGACGAATGATCGCGCCCGCTTGATCGCCGGTGTCTGCGTCGTAGACCGTGAGCGAATCGTGCGAGTAGTCCGCGACGGCGCCGATAGCCAAACGGTGTTTGCCGCGCAAATCCAGCGACTCCGCCACGAACCAATCGCTGCCTCGTTCCGAGGGGTTGAAGCGATTGATGGCGAAGCCTGGTGTCGACGATTGCGCGAGTGCTGAACCTTCCAGCAGCAAGATCGAGAGGGAGAGGGAGAGCAGAGTGAGGGGAATTCGAGAGCTGGTCACTGGTTCATCTCCAATGCGCTGAAGGACTCAGTTGGGGCGCGTCTTGCGCCTGCGAACGCACAGCCCGAGCAAGGCGCCAAGCAGTGCCAACGCTTGCATTGGCTGGTGATTTTGCGCCTTGGGGATCGTGCAGGAGCAGCCACCGCCTTCGGCAACCATCCCGTCGCCTTTGCCTGCGGTCGCGCCGTTTCCAGCGGTCGCGCCGTTTCCAGCGGTCGCGCCGTGTCCGGCAGCCGCGCCGTGTCCGGCAGCCGCGCCGTGTCCGGTACCCGCGGCGCTCGTGCCGCCATGCGAATTCGGGCTGCCCCCGGTGCCGTTGGCCTCACCTGCATCGCCAGCTTCTGCGACGCCAGCGCCGCCGCCCGCGTCTTCACCGGCGGTGCCGGTGCCGCCTTGGCTGTTCGGGAGACCCGCAGCGCCAGCTTGAGTCAGGCCCGCCGTACCACCGGAGCCAGCGGGCGAACCGCTGGTGCCTCCCAGATTGATGAGACCGGTGCCGCCGAGGTTTAGCAGCCCGCCGGTGCCGCCGAAATTGATCAGACCCGTGCCACCAAGATTGAGCAATCCGCCGGTGCCGCCTAGGTTGATGAGGCCGGTACCGCCGAGGTTGAGCAACCCGCCGGTGCCACCTAGGTTGATGAGGCCGGTGCCACCTAGGTTGAGCAAGCCGCCGAGGTTCAGCAGGCCGCCCGTGCCGCCGCCGCCACCTGCTCCGCCGCTACCGCCCGTCGGGCAATCAGCGGTCGTCTTCTGCACCGCATTCGCAGCGTTCACGAGATGAAATGTGTTGTCGCACGACACATTGACGAAGTTCGGCGAGGCGTCGTCTTCGGTCTGGACTTGTGTTGGAACGACGAGGCCGTTGCATTTGGCCGCGCCGCCATACTGGAACCACGCGAGCGGCAACCCGCTAGCGAGCGAGGTCTGAAGGATCGCGATCTCGCCGCGCCCGTTGTGCATCCAGCCCTCGGTGCCGGAACCAACGCTCACGTTGACGGTCGCTTGATTTTGGCCGATTTCGATGTAGCCGTCTGCTGGAATGGCGAGCGTTGCCAACACCGTGAGTGAGTACGGCAGGCACAGCACGCTCGTGTCGTCGTACAACGCGATTGCTCCGACGCCGCAGTCGAGCAGCGTGGTCACGAGGCCGGGGTTCTTCTTCGTGACGCGGAGCTCGATGAAGTCGTTGTTGTCGGTCCCAGGCTGGTTGTAGTCGATCTTCGTTACCTCCAGCTTGCAGTTGGCATTGTCGAGCAGCACGACGGCTTCACTGATCTGGCCGACTGCCGTCGACTCATCGGAAGGCATGGACTCACTTCCAGCAGAGCAAGCGAGCGCGAGCAACGCACAAATGGACCAAGAACTTCTGATTCGCAAAGTCGACATAGACACTCCCACTTTCTAAAATGTTGGCGCGCCGCCCGCGCCGTTTCGCGGTCGCAGGTCTGCAAGTCCCGCGCCCACTCGAACCCTCAGCCAGATTAGCTACGGATCAGGAACGGTCAGCGGCACACTTATGAACGAAGTCGCGCCAGGTTGAATTGAAACGCTCACGCCGCGTGGATCGCCCCCACCGACGGGCTTGAGCAGCAGAGAAGCAGTGCCCACCGGGAGATCCAGTGTGAGCGGCGTCACGCCCAACAACTGCGCGCCGAGATACACCTCGGCGTGCCCGTTCTTGGTCATCAGCTGCACAGAGCCTGTCTTGCCCGAATTGCTTGGCGCTGCGCTTGGTGCACTCGCAACACCGCGTCGTGTTGCATTCGCGACGAGTGCAGGCGCATTGTTGGCGGGGCGTTCGACTGGCACAGTCGAAGGGGAGGCAGGTTTGGGTGCGCTTGCGATCGCGGGTTGAACAGCTCCCACCGTGGGCACGGTTGGCGCGATGCTCGGAACTCCGGTGCTTGCTTTTGTGCGCTCGGCTGTCGTGGGTAGTGTTGCCGCGGGATGGTGGTGCCAGCGCTTGGCGAGCAAGGCGACGCCGCCCACGCTCGCAAACAACGCACCTGCCAGTAGCAAAGCTCGACCCCAACGCAGCTCGGAAGCCACTGAGTGGGACATCGACGGCAGATTCGTGACGCTCAGGCGGCCTGCGGGGCGCTCGGAACGAGGCGCGGGAGTAGCTATGGCGAGCGCTGCGGAGCGTTTGGACAATGGCTGCAACGAGCGGCGCTCCGGTGGGATGACCGCGTGTGCCAGCTGAACCAGGCTGTCACTGCGCGCGGCCACGCCCGGAAACAGCTCTTCCACCCAATCGGCTACATCCATCGTGGGCACCGTATCGCCGGAAGCCGCCAAGAACGCCTCGAGCGCGCGCACCAATTCACGAGCGGAGGAGTAGCGAGTCTCCTGATCGCGCGAGAGCGCGCGCAATACGATGGCGTCGAGTTGGCGCGGCACGCCGCCGGCAAAGCGCGAGGGCGGCGGAATCGGGCGGGACAATACCGAGAGCACGGTCTCGCCCTCGCTCGTCGCGCGGAACAAGCGTCGACCCGTGAGTAGCTCCCAGGCCACGACCCCCAAGCCCCAGATGTCGGAGCGACGGTCGACCGGTTGCTGATTCAGCTGCTCGGGCGACATGTACGACAGCTTGCCCTTGATCCGCCCGCCCTGGGTTTGGTGGCTGCGCACGCGCGCGCGGGCGATCCCGAAATCCGTCACGCGCACCGTGCCATCGCACAGCACGAACAAGTTTTGCGGGGTAATGTCGCGATGAACGACATCCAAGCAGACGCCCTGAGTGTCCTTCAACACGTGAGCTGCGTGCAGGCCCTCCGCCAAGTTCGCGATCAGTCGCGCAATGATGGTCGGGTGGCGTGGGTTGGCGATGCGCTCTGGTGTCAACGCTTTGAACACGCGTGACAAGGGCTCGCCACGCAAGAACTCCATGGCGATGTAGTAGCTGCCGTCCGAGGTCTTGCCGAAGTCGAAGACGCGACACACGTACGGGTGGTTGATGCGCGCTGCGATGTGCGCCTCGTCCGCGAACATGTCCACGAACTCTTTGTCCTTGGCCAAGTGCGGGTGGATGCGCTTGACCGCGACCGTATTCTGAAAGCCCTCTAGGCCGTGCACCGCCAAGTACACGGTCGCCATGCCGCCCGAGGCAATCTCCAACGCCAAGTGATATGGCCCCGCCATTCCACTACTGGCTACGGGGATGGCCAGTGGCAGCGCCACACTCGCCTTGACGAACTCGTCGCTCGTCGGTCCCGAGCGCGGCGCTGGTTTGGTCGATGGTGGTTCGAGCAGAACCACGTTGGGGTCAGAGGCCAGGTCCAACGCCGCCTTGATCCGCGCGCGCGACGCGCCAGCGTGCACGAGCGTCGTCGACTCTTCGTTGTCCTTCTCGTCTCGCGAATGGCGGTTTCCCATAGCTGTCACGGCGTGACCCTTCGTTGCCTCGAACGGTTCCTGAGATCCCTCGCGCTCACCTAGACGGCGCCAGTCCCAATTTTCATAATGTTCAAGTCTAGGGTCAAAGGATGGGACTGAGCCGAATCCAATGGATCGATATCTGGGTGTTGCACATTGGCCTTCTGCGGTGGCTTCTGCGTAGCGGCGGGAGAGAGAAAAACTGCACCCAAAGGGTGCAAATGTTTGCACCCGACGGTGACTCGGCGCCGAACCCGGATAAGATCAGACTCGCATGCAGGGGAATGATTCGCACACGTTGCTCGTCGCTGATGCCGAGGCCGCCGCCGCGGTGCTTCTAGGACAGGCCTTCGGCGAGAGGGGAACTAGCGTCGAACACTGCGCCAGTCTGCCCGAGCTGTTGCAGGCGCTGGAAGAGCGGGACGCGGAAGCTGTCTTCCTCGCCGAATCGCTCGTCAACGAACAGCCGGACTTGGTGCGCAAGGTCGTGCAACGCTTTCCAGACGTTCCCGTCGTGCTGATGGTGGCAGCAGGAACGCCGGTCGATGCGCGCTGGGTGAGCGCGGGCGCGGCCGACTTCGTGCGTTTGCCGATCGATCGCGAGGAAGCGCTTTTTACGCTGCAAAAGCTACGTTGCATGGCCAACCTGGCGAACCCGGAAGAAGCCTCCGTGTTTGCCGGCTCGTCGCAAATCGTCGTGCAGTCGGCGGCCATGCGTGAGGTGTTCAGCTTGGTCGATCGCGTGGCAGCGGGCACTTCTACGGTCATGATCCGCGGTGAGAGTGGCACCGGAAAAGAGGTGGTGGCGCGACGCATTCACGAGCAGAGCCCGCGTGCGGCTGGGCCATTCATCAAGGTGCATTGCGCGGCCCTTCCGGAACAGATCCTGGAGAGCGAAGTGTTTGGCTACGAACGCGGCGCGTTCACCGGTGCGTCCGCGCGGAAGCCAGGCCGGGTCGAGTTGGCGGAGGGGGGCACGCTGTTCCTGGATGAGATTGGCGACATCTCGCCGCTGGTACAGGTCAAGCTGCTACGCCTGTTGCAAGATCGCGAGTATGAGCGGCTGGGGGGGACGAAGACGCTGAAGGCGGATGTTCGATTCATCAGCGCAACACACAGAAACCTCGAGAAAATGGTGCAGAGGCGCGAGTTTCGCGAAGATTTGTACTACCGCTTGAATGTCGTACGCGTGGCACTACCGGCGTTGCGAAATCGCCGAGAGGAGATCGCACCCATGGTTCGCCATTTCTGTGCTCTCGCTGCAGCCGCGAATCAACGTGTACGAGTCATCGATGATGACGCCGTCGCTCTCTTCGAAGCGTCTCCTTGGCGCGGCAACGTGCGGCAATTGCAGAACTTCGTGGAGCGCCTGGTCGTGCTCAGCGAGCAGCCGCGCATCACGCGCGCAGAGGTCGCCAGTGAGCTAGCGCGTGAGGAGGGATCGCTGATCGAGGAGACGACCAACGACTTGAGCGTCATCGAGCTCGACGCGGCGGTGCGTGTCGCCGAGCGCCGGGCCCTCGAACGTGCGCTGAAGAAGGCGGCTGGGAATCGTGTTTTGGCGGCACGCCTGCTGGGCGTCAGTCGGCGCACCTTGTTCTACAAGCTGCGCGTTCACAACATCAACTGAGCTATCGCTCGCGCGGCACTGGCACCCTGCTTGCACGTCCACGGGTATGAGTAGCCCCGTCCGCCAGACCTTCCCCATCGCATTGCTCCAGTCAGGTCCGGAGGAATCCACTGCTCACATCTCGCCTGAAACGGTTTCTCGACTCAAAGCCGCATGCGTCGAAGAGTCGAGCGCTCCTCGGCTCATGCTTGCGGTGGTCTCGTCCGAGACGTTCGGCACTGTCTGCGAGCTTGCTTCTGCCAGCACCGCAACCGCTTACCTGGCAGTCGATCGGCGCAGTATCGGCGATGAGAGGTTCGTGGCGGTCAAGAATTTCTTGCCTGAGCTCACCAACGAAGCGCGCTTCGAACGGCTATTCACCGCCGAGATGCGGCTCGCGGCGTCCATCGATCACCCGTTCGTTTGCAAGGTGCGGGACTTTGGTCGAGTCGGCAGTGGCTACTACGTGGCCATGGAGTTCCTGCAAGGGGAGTCTCTTGATTCGGCGTTGTTTGCGCCAGGTCTGCGCCAGGAGTCGGCGCGGCAGCCGCGCCTGCTGGCGCGCATAGCGGCCAATCTGGCGGATGGGCTGCATGCCCTGCACGAGGCAGCCGTTGCGGACGGCGCGGGTGACGTGTGCTACGGCGACTTTACGGCCCGCAATTCGTTCGTGCTGTTCGACGGTGGGGTGCGCGTCGCGGATTTTGGTACGGGTTGGGCCCGCGACTCGCTGCGACGCCAGAGCGAGGCCCTGGATCACTCGTATTTGGCTCCCGAGCAGCTGGAGCGCGCCGATCTCGACGCGCAGGTCGACGTTTGGGCGCTGGGCGTCGTGCTTTGGGAGCTGCTCGCAGGACAGAAACTGTTTCGCTGCCCGACCATCCGCGAAGCAACGGTTCAGATCACGGCTCGCCGCATCCCACCGCCCTCCGAGTTCAATCGGCAGGTGTCCCCAGAGCTGGATCGCATCGTGCTCAAGGCTCTGACGCGCAATCGCAACAAGCGCTACTCGTCGATGCGCGAGATGGCGGATGAGCTCGAGCGCTACTTGGAGGCGACGGGCGGCTCCGTCTCCGAGGCAGAAATCGCCAGCTGGATCGATTCGCTGTTCCCGACCGGTCGCGAGCGAAATCGGGGCCTGATCGAGATGGCGAAGGTCAGCGCGGAACGGCAGCCGCAGTTCGCTGATTCGGAGACGGAACGCGTGCCGGCGAGTGGCGCTTACCTCCCCGCGGCCCAGGACGAGCCCGAGCACACCACGCATATTTTTGCTGGCAATCTGCGCAACACGATTCCTTCTGCGCAGCTCCTGGGCGCGCCGAACACGGTCGAAACGGTGAGCTTGAGGAATGCGCCGATCACCGTACGTCGTCCACGGCGAGTTGCTCGGAAGCGCGCTTGGGGCACCATCGCCGGGTCGTTCGTCGCGACGCTGAGCTTTGGGTTTTTGGGCTTCGCGGCAGTGCGGGCGCTCGTTCCGCGTCCGCAACCAATCCCGGTTCACGCGGCTGGGCGCGCGCTCGATGCAAGAGTCGCGCAACCGATGCCCGCTCCTCCACAGGCTCCCATGCTGCCGGCCGCGCTGGTCGCTCCGTCCCTGCCGCCGTCGATCGAGGTCGCGGATCTGAAACTACCCGCAACGAAATTGGTCGCTCAGCACGACGCCAAGCCGGCGGCTCATCCGCTGCCAGCTCACGAAACTACCAAACTTCAGAGCGCCAAGCCCAGCGTTGCCGCCGCCGCAGTGGCCCCGAAGGCGGTCGCGAGTGGCTCGGTGCAAACCGGTCAAGTATTTCTCACGACGCCTGGAGGCGGAGAGGTATTCGACAAAGGCCGCTCAATCGGGCGCGCTCCCGGCAGCTTCGAGCTCAGTCCCGGCTGGCACACGCTGGTCATCAAGGCGGGCGGTGAAGAGCGCAGCGCAACCGTGCAAATTCGCGCCAATTCCTCGGTCATGGTGAGTGTCCCCGCTACCGCTACCGCTACCGCGACAAAGCCCTGAGCGCGAAGTCGCTCGCCGCGAGTGCAAGAACTGGCACGTTGCGGATTGCCACTTTTAAGAGCGCTCCTGTTCGACCGTTACATGGCTTCGAGGTCGAATGTTCGGCACAGTCATGCGTTGCGTCGCGACGATTGCGGTCGCCCTCATGTCCGTTGCGTGTTCGCATGGCAAGCACGAGAGCGCGCCTTATCTAGGCTTGGATCCCGATGCGGGCGCCGACAAGCACGCGCCCAGCGCCGACCCTTGCGAAACGCCGAATCTAGGCTGCGCCTGCGAAACCGCGGACGAAGTCGTGGAGTGCGGTCAAATCGAGCGGCGTTCGGGCGACTACCTGAGTTGTTCCATCGGTCATCGCACTTGCACGGATGGCACCTGGGGCGTGTGTATTGGGGACGCGGTGAGCACCCTGACTTTTCCCGCCGGCGGTCAGCGGGAGCAAGGGCTCGGTAGCTCGCAAGTCTGCGCGGACAACCCGTGCGACCCTTATTGCCAGCGTTTCGTCGACGATTCGACGGGCCTCAATTTGCCGGATGGCGGAGCGCTACGCGTGAACGGCGGAATCACGCTCAACCAGACCGTCCCGCTGCCTTCGGGCAATGGCTGCACCAGTCTGAGCATGACGCCCACGCCGCAAACCGTCACTGTCACCGGCATCAATACGACTTTCGTCAAAGGTGAGTACTTCAACCAATTCGACAAGGCGGTCAGCTCCATTCCCTCGTCGTGGGCCGCAACCGCCACTCGGCTCGAGTCGAGTATCGACTTCGACTGGGGGTCGGGCGCGCCGGGACCCGCCGGCATCGGCGCCGACGGCTTTTCCGTGCGTTGGACGGGCGCAGTCATCCCCAACACCACCGAGGCCTACCGCTTCTACACGGAGACCGATGATGGTGCGCGCCTGTGGATCAACGGCAGTCTATTGATCGACAAATGGCAAGATCAAGGTCCGACCGAGTACACCACGGCCACCGTGAATCTGACGGCGGGGACGCCTGCCTCATTTCGCTTCGAGTACTATGAAAACGGCGGCGGCGCCGCGGCGAAGCTACGCTTCAGCTCCACGACCATCGCCAAGCAGATCATTCCCGCGGCAAACTTGGCGGGTCCCAGCGGTTCCCGCACTCGCCTCACGTTGAGTCCCGCGAATCCGCAGTTCAATGTCGCTCTGATACCTGCAGGTTGTTTTTCGGGTGTACTGAGTCCGGTTTGGGGGCTCGACCGCTACGACGTCGCGACCGTAACCAACGGCCTGGTCAACTTGATCAGCGCCGTGCCGGGGGCGCTCAATTTGAGCGCGTACACCGGTCAGTTCTCGGCAACCGGACAGCTCAACGTGCTCGTGAACGCGATCGATTCCAGTGCCGCGCCGCCCAGCGCGCTCACGAACTTCGCGAAAACAGCTTCTGGCACCGACCCGATGAGGGTGCTCTACCCGTACGACAAAACCGTCTTGCCGCTCGGGCTCACGGCGCCACTGGTGCAATGGGACACCGGCGGCACCGCGGCCAGCGCCGTGAAGCTCACCTTGAGTTATCCGGCCACCGGTACCCCGACCTTCAGTTGGTCCGAGATCATCGCCGAGACGGTGCCACCGAGCGCGACCATCCCGCAGGCGATCTGGAAGGATTTCGAGAACACCGGCAAGGGGCAGGACGTGAAGTTCACGTTGCAGCGCGTGCTCGGTTCGACTCCTGCCGCGGCGGTGAGCCGGACACTGCACTTCAGCAACGCGCCGGTGCGCGGGCTGATCTACTACACGCAATACCAGCGCGGCGGCTCGACCAATATGATGGTCGCCGATCCGAGCTCGACCTCGACCGCGAAGAGTGCGTTCACGACCGTCAACGGCTGCCCGGTTTGTCACTCCGTGTCGGCCAATGGTAACTACTTCGCTACCGCCGATCGGCGCAGCAGCACGAATGGCGGGCTATCGCAGGTCCAAGCGGGGGGAGTACTAAACCCCCTTGCTGACTTCGTGCCAGACCCCGCGCGCTCTACGTACAGCTCGGGCGGCGCCGATTGGCGAGGCTTTGCTTGGGCTCCGCTGACCCCGGATGGAAAGTACGCGCTGTCCGCCAACAACATTTGGGGCAACACCAATCAGGCGATCGTCGGCATCGATGCCTCGACGCGCACGGTCAGCGTGCCGAGTACGATCACCTCCGGTGGGTCGGGGACGGGGCTGCTCGCCCAATATTTCCCCAACAAGACCTTCACCGCCGCGAGCCCGCTGTGGAAGCGCATCGAACCGTTGGTCAACTTCGACTTCGGGATCTTGGCCCCGTCCTTGGTGATCCCGGTCGACTTTTCCGCGCGACGCACGGGGCAGATCCAAGCACACACCAGCGAGATTTATCTGTTCGAGATCGAGACCTCGGACGGCGTGAAGTTGACGGTCAACGGCAACGTCGTGATCGATCAGATGACTTACCAGGCCGGGCTTCTGCAAGCACCGAGCACGTTCTCAGGCTCGCTGGCGATGACAGCGGGCAATAAAGTGTCGATCCAACTCGATCAGCTGGATAGTTCCCTTCAGTCCTCGATCAAGCTGTATTGGAGCAGCCCGAGCGTGCCGCGCACGCTGGTGCCGCAGTCGCAGCTGTACCCGAACGACGGCATTCACGGCTTGGAAGTCAGCTACTACGCCAACAATTCGTGGACGGCTCCCGCAGTCTTGAAGCGTCTAGAGCCGGACATCAATGCCAACTGGGGCTCGGACAGCCCGGCCAGTGAACTCAGCACGCTGCCGAGCGACAACTTCAGCAGCACGTGGCAGGGCCAGCTCGAGTCTCCGTACTCTGGCTTGGTCGTGTTTTGCGTCGACGCCGACGACGGCGTCAAGGTCACTTTGGCTGGCTCGCTGATCATCGATCGCGCGTCGGTAATCTCACTCGACTTTTGCAGTCTGCCCCAGCTGCTGACCCAGGGGCAGAAGTACACGCTCCGCATCGATCACGTCGAGAAAACAGGCACTGCGAGGCTCAACTTGCGTTGGAACTACGGGCTGCTCGCTCTCGCAGAGCGCATTCCGACATCGAACCTGTATCCGCCCGCGAGCTACACGGCACCCACCGCGGGGCTGACCGCGACCTATTACGCCGACACTGGGCTCGGCAAGACACAGCAACTCAATCCGACTCTCCAGAACGCGTTCACGCGCAATGACCCCAATATCTATGCTGATTTCGGCAATGGTCGAACCGAATACTCGCAGCTCACCAGCAGCGACTATTGGTCCGCGCGTTGGACCGGGCTGCTGAGCGCGCCCTGCAGCGGCTTGTACGAGTTTCAAACCGCAAGCAACGTGGACGATGGCGGTCGGCTGTGGCTAGACCAGAACCGAGTAGCTAGCACCTGGACCTACGCGCCGTTCTACGGAAGCGTGTACCTGAGCGCAGGAGATCACGACTTCAAATTCGATTGGTACGAGAACACGGGCGGGGCATCCGCGCTCTTGCAATGGAAAGTGAATTGCAACAATGCGGGTTGGGTCGCGATCCCCAATAGCGCATTCAAGCCGACCGGAGACAATAACCGCTCTGGCGCAGGTCGTGACGGCGGCGACAACGGCAACGGCAGCAAGTACACGATCTGGCAAACGCCCAGCAGTGCCGGTGCCAACCCCGTCGATGTCTCGGCCGCCACGGCCGGCAATTGGGGCCTCGGCAACAGCGCGATGATGGTGCCCTCGTTCTCACCGGATGGCACTAAGTTGGTGTTCATCGACGGCGACTCGGCGGGCGGAGCTGGGTGGCGCAAAGGCCTCAGCACGTTCGATTTCGATCAGGCGGGCAAGCTATTCAAGAACCGGCGTTCGATTGTAAACACTTGGCCCATGGGCGACGCCATGAAGTGGCCGACGTTCGAGAGCGACTCGCACAGCGTGATCTATCAATCGACCGTTCCGGCAGACATGTGTTGTCGAAACAGCGGCTGGACGAAGTACGGCTACATGGGGCCGACCAATTACTACGAGGATCCAGGTCGTCTGTGGTCGGTCGACACGACGTCAGCGACGCCCGTACCGGTTGCTCTCGCCAGTTTGAACGCGGGTGAGCGCGCGGTCGACGCGAACAAAGCTTATCAGCCGACCATGGCCCCGCAAGCCGGCGGTGGCTACCGCTGGGTCGTGTACACGAGCACGCGCCCCTACGGTAACCGGT
>Ga0247776_10000184_pt1 | contig 14316 bp, 13 predicted proteins | sample UWRJL199509C5_FD_179912 | JGI IMG/M metagenome (GOLD analysis project Ga0247776, IMG submission 179912) | Plant litter microbial communities from Arlington Agricultural Research Station in Wisconsin, United States - UWRJ-L199-509C-5 | ecosystem: Environmental > Terrestrial > Plant litter >...
AATGAAGGGCGAGACGACGACCAAGAGCGCGCCGACGCCGAGCGCCACCCAGCCGATGGATCCGAATACCGTACCGTAAACCATGACCGTGTCGCTCGCCTTGGGCAGTGAGGCGATTGCCGCGCCATTGGCTTTGACGCCCGTGAGCTGGGCGATCAGGGACGCAACGTATTGAGCAAATGAATATGCCAAGAACCACGTGCCCATCAGGATGCCAGTCACTCCTTTGGGGGCAAGCTTGGTGATCATCGACAAGCCAATGGGCGACAAGCAGAGCTCACCGGTCGCGTGCAAGAAGTAACAAAGGATCAACCAGAACATCGGCACGACGCCGGTCGCGCGCGACGTCTTGGCGCCGATGTACAAGGCCGCAAATCCGAGACCGAGTTGTATGATGCCGAGCGCGAACTTGAGCGGGGTGTTCGGTTCCAAGCGACGGCGCGCCAAGTACAACCAGAGCCAGCTGAATGCAGGCGCCATCAGCAAGATGAACAGCCCATCCACCGACTGGAATTGCGAGGCTGGGATCAGCGCCCCGAACAGCGAGCGATCCACGTTGCGATCGGTGAACAAGCTCATGCTCGTGCCGGTCTGCTCGAAGAATGCCCAAAAAACTATGGATATGAGCGTCAAGAGCAGCGCCACGCCCAGCCGATCACGCGCGATCGGGTCCGGCATTCGCGACAAGTAAACGCACAGCCCGAGGAATACCGCCGCCCCGAATACGATCAACATCGAGCCAACCAACGCACCGTGTTGAACCAATTGCCAGGCGACCACGACCGCCAGCACGGTGCCGACATAAACCCAAACGTGGAGTGAAAGCCCGGCGAAGGCGCTTCTACCGCCTGGGCGCGGCGGCGGTTCTGCCAAACCCCTCAGCAGCGGCTGCGCGCGCAAGAAAACCAACAGGCCGAGCAGCATACCAATGCCGGCAAGGCCGAACCCCCAATGCCAGCCGAGCCGCTCACCCAAGTAGCCGCAGGCAATGGGCGCGAGGAACGCGCCCAGGTTGATGCCCATGTAAAAAATGGTGAAGGCCGAATCGCGACGCGGATCGTCCGTCTCGTATAGCCGCCCGACGAGGCTCGAGATGTTGGGCTTGAAGAAGCCATTGCCGCAGATCAAGAGCGCGAGCGCGAGATAAAACACCTGCAGGTTTTGCACGGCCATCGCCAGATGACCGAGGGCCATCATCACACCGCCAATCAGCACGGCCTTGCGAAAGCCCAGCAGACGGTCGGCGAGCAGGCCCCCGAGCACGGGAGTCGCGTACACCAGCGCGGTGTAGCTGCCATAGATGGCGTAGGCCGCCTGATCGCTGAATAAAAAGGCCTTCGTTAGATAGAAGACCAGCAGCGCCTTCATGCCGTAGAAGCTGAAACGCTCCCAGGTCTCGGTGAAGAGCAGATACGCGAGGACTCGCGGATGCCTGCCGAGGACCGGCTGAGGCCCAGGTGGCGCCGCGTTCGGCGACGACGCAGCGCTCAATGCAACGCCGGATCGGGGACTGTTTGTGGTCGACGAATGCCCGCTTGAGCCAAGCGTTCGGCGACGACCGTGATCCGCTGCAGGTCCTCGAAGCCGAGCACCCCCGCATAGCCCGTGGTCGAGCGCACCACGACCGGACGACCCGCGAGCTCAGCAAACGGCGACGAACTTCGTCGAGCGGGGTGCCGGCATCGACCGCGAAAACCTCGCGCCGCATCAACGAGGACAGCGGCGCGTCGAGGCCGACGCGAGGTGCCGATGACAGGACTTGCTCGCGGCCAATCGTGCCCACCAACTCTTTGCCGTAGAAAACCGCAAAATATGCCTGCGGGCAGCGCACCAATGTGTCGAGCACGTGCCCCACCTGCTCTTCGGGTGCAAAGACCACTGCATTCGGATCGCAGACCTCGCCCGCGCGCAGCTCGCTGAGCAGCTCGGAGGCACGCACCGCGGCGCGTTCTTGGGCTGCGCCCACGAACACGAACATCGCAACTAGCCCGAGCGGGCCCCAGTCTTTCTTGAAGGCAATCGCCAAAAGCACAATCGCAACCAGTTGGCCAACCAGCGCCGCGATGCGCGTCGCCCGCGAGCGGCCGAGCGAAAGACTGAGCAACGCGCGGAACACACGCCCGCCGTCCATGGGCAACGCCGGCAACAGGTTGAACGCTGCCAGGATCGCGTTGCCCCAGAACAACGCGCGCACCAAGCCGAGCGGGCTGGGCTCAGCCATAGAGACGAGATCGTTCGCGTCGAGCGGAATGCGGTAGTAGTCCAACACGAACAGCAAGCAGAGCGCGATGACGACGTTCACGAGCGGGCCCGACAGCGCGATCAGTAACTCCTGCACTGGCTTTTTCGGCTCGTTCGCCAGCCGCGCGACTCCGCCGATGGGCAGGAGCAAGATCTCGGTCACCGATACGCCCAAGCGCTGCGCGACCAAACTGTGGCCGAGCTCATGCAGCGTGAGGCAAACCAACAGCGCGCCGACCAGCAGCACGCCGTAGGCCGCGCCACGCGGGCCGTGGGGCACGGCGAGGCTCAGCGCAAAAAAAATCACCGCCAGCGCGAAGGTGACGTGCACGCGCACGTCGATCCCGGAGAAGCGCGCGACGCGGAAGGACCACCTCATGCGCGCGACGATAGTGCCGTGCGAAAGGCATTGCGAGCATCGACCCTTGGAACCCGCGGCGAGTCGCCGTGGCGCCTTCCGCGCGGCCGCTCTGTACCCGCCGGGTTTCGCGATCGAATGACAGGTTTCAATTTTGAAATGGAGACGGTCACGGTGCTGCCGTAACCATCTGAATATTGGGACCATTCTGCTGGCACACCCCGTGCATATGTAGGCGTGCAGGCGGCGCCCTTGGTGACCCCCCCCTCCGCCCGGGTCGCCGCCTCCCTAATCTATTCAACGGCCCGGCGCGCTCCCCTCGCGCCGGGCTGTTGCCCTATTTGGGGTCCGGAATTTTCAACGGCCCCCAGGTAGACGCCGCGCCGTACCGAGGCGCGCCAGCACGACGGCCACCTGCTCCACGAAGTCGGCGAGCTCCACTGAATCGTTGGTTCGAAACGGATGGTCGCTGCGCCCGAGCTCGAGCATCGCGGACAATTGGCCATTGACCATGATCGGCAACACCGCGATCCCCGCGAGCGGGATGCCTGGGCTCAGCCGAGCCGAGACGGTCTGTTGCACCCCACCGCGCTCGCCGGAGCCGAGCAAGAGGCGCCCCCGACCACTGCGCGCAAGCGCGAACGCGGGATCGAACCAGGGCAGCACCTCGCCCAAGCGTTCATTCGAAGCCTCGAACAGGCACGAGGTAGTGGGCAGCAGCAGCGGCTCCCGGATTCGATGCGCCAAACCGACGGTCGCTGAGGTGGCCTGAGCCGCCGCGTGCAGTGCGATCAGCAGCGCCTCGCCAGCGTCGGCGGCTTGAGCGACGGCATCGGCGGCTTCGCGCAAGCTCGAGGGCTCGGGCGCGAGTTCGTCGACTCGGCGTTCGAGCACGCGTGAAAGCGCGGAAACCTCGCGAATCCTGCCCAGCTCACGCCAATTCTGCCAACCAGTTTGGCGCACCCAGGCGCTGCTCGGAACACGTCCGTGGATGACCCCGCGCAGCAGAAGGTCGGTGCGAACTGGACCGACGGTCACGCCGCCGTTGCAAACCAACCACTGTGGCGCACTCGTGGGTGCAGAAAAGCCGCTGGGCAATTGCATGAAAAGGGACCGGTTCTGCCGAGGAAGTTCGGCGATACGAATTGTTCCAAGCCCGCCCAACGCGGGCCAACAATCAGGCAACCGCCTCGCTACTTTCGCGAGAGCCAGGCCAAGGTCTCGAAATGATGGGTCTGCGGAAACATATCGAAGCCGCTGACCGCGGAAAGGACGTAGCCCGAGTCACAGAGCGTGCGTAAATCCCGCGCCAGCGTCACTGGGTCACACGCGCAGTAAGCAATGTGCCTCGGCGCACGTCGAATCAGCTCTGGCAGCACCTCGCGCGCGCCGCTGCGCGGGGGATCGAGCAGCACCAGATCGAAAGACTCGGTGCGCGGCAACTTGGCCAGCGCTTCTTTGACGTCTCCGGCGATGAAGCGCGCGAGCGTGAGCCCCTGCTCGGCCGAAGCTCGCTTGGCGGCTGCGATCGCCGGCTTCGAACCCTCGATGCCGATGCCGCTCTTACCGCGCGCGAAGAGCGGCAGGCTGAAGTTGCCGGCACCGCAGTACAGATCACAAAATGTGCTCACCTCGCGTTGCTCTGCGCCGTCGAGCAGAGCCTGCACCAGGCGTTGATTCACTGCCCAATTGACCTGGGTAAACGCGGCGCCAGAAACTCTCAGTTCGACTCCGCCCGGCAACGGAAAACGCTGATCGTCTTCGGGCGGCGAACTTCGCTCGCCAAACGAGACTCGAAATACCCGCGACAACGCGGCAACCATCGGAGTCGCGTCGTCGAAGCGCCGCTGTGCAGCGATCAACCGCAACGCGAGCCTCGGACCCGCTGGCGCTACGCGCAGCTCGAGCTCACTGAACGAGGCGAGCTCGGCACGATGTTGGCTCACAATCGAGCGCAGTGTGAGCAACGCTTGGTCCAGCTCTGGGTGCGCGACCCGGCAGCCCGGGATCTCGACCAGCTCACGGGATTCGGCAGCGAAGAAGCCCAGTCGACCGTCACTTCCAACGTGCAAACGAATGCGTGAGCGGTAAGCGAGTGGCTGATCGGCGGCAATGAAGCCAAGCTCCGGCAGCACTGCGAAATGACCGATGCGTGTCAGGGCATCACGTAGGATTCCGGCCTTTTCGATCAGCTGCGCGGGATAATCCAGCGTCATCAGATCACAGCCCCCGCAGCTCCCCTGGACCGGGCACACGGGCTTTACTCGGTCGGGGCTGGCCTCGAGGAGGTGCCAACGAGTCGCGCGCAGGTAGCCTTTGTGGTCTTCGGCCAGGTCCACCCGGATGCGCTCCCCCGCGAGCGCGCCGGGCGCGAAGGCTCCCTGGCCGTTCGACAAGCGCAAAAAACCAGCGCCTCCAGGCACCAGTTTTTCGATCTTCCACTCATTTTGCTCGGGTTCGAGCAAATGGGGCTGCTTTGGCTGCTGGGGTCGGCGCACGGGAAGGTCGCGGGGCTCGCTAGCGTAGGAAAAAAAACTCAAGATTCGCCGCACGTCGGTGTCACAGAGACGGCCCGACGCGCGACGCAGGGCTTGGTGAAGTCATACCCCATGGCAGCCCCCGCGTTCTCGATCCAAAACCAGCATGCCGCTCTTCTATCGGACCCCACGCTCCGCGACGGGCTCCTGAAGTACGCGCGGCGCCGGCTTCCCCCCTCGGAAGTGGAGGATTTGGTTCAAAATACCCTGACCGAGGCGCTGGTCGCGGCGAACGCTCCCAGCGATCAGGCGGAATTTCGGCGCTGGGTACACGGCATCGCGCGACACAAGATCGCCGATAGCTATCGACGCCGCGGGCGACTCCCCATCCTGAGCCCCGACGTCGACCAGAACGCAGCTGAACCGAGCCCGTCGACCGGCGAGCTCAGTCAATGGATCGAGAGCGAGCTACCGAAGACCGATGGCGCGCAGGCCACGCTCCATTGGCTCTTGCGCGAAGGCGACGGGGAAACCTTGGACGAGATCGCGCGCGACGTAGCTCTGCCAGCGCCGCGTGTCCGACAGCGCGTGTCACGTCTGCGTCGACACTTTCATGCTCGCTGGTTGGCGCTGGGGGCCGCCGGTCTGCTGTCACTGCTCGGCATTGGTGCGCTGTTCTACGAAGCGTTGGAGCCAGCCGTCGTTCCGCCGAGCATCGCCCAAGAGCCGACAACGCCACTCGACCGTGCCCGCGTCCTGCGCCAGAACGCTTTGCAGCGTTGCGCCGCCGGCGCCTATCCGGAGTGCATCGCAGCCCTAGACCAGGCGAAGGCACTCGACCCGAGCGGTGAAAGCGCAAACGCGATTCGCGAAGCTCGCGAGCTAGCCGCGAACGCGCTGCAGCCAAAACAGATCCGTGACCTACCTGCGGGAACGCCTCCGACTGCGGCTCCGGATACCAAGTCCACTCCGAAACAGCACGCGCCGAGCAAGCTCGAGCCGAGGCCACCCACACCGAGCAAGTCGCAAAGCTCATCCGAGCCGAAGCAGCTCGCACCGAGCAAGTCTCAAAGCTCGTCAGAGCCGAAGCCACTCGCACCGAGCAAGCTGCTCAAGAAGGGCGAACCCTTGGGCGCGAATCTGCAGCAAAACGCGCCCCCATCCCAACAGGCGCTGCCGTCGTACGATCAGCTCATGGGCAGCCAGTCCGCAGCCAAGGCCGGGTCCAAGCCTGAATCCAAGCAGCCCGAAACCATGCGCTCCAGAGGCAAGAAGTAGCTAACCCCGTTCGAGGCCCGCCAATGGATAAGCACTGAGCGCGATGCGATTGCCGTCGGGATCTCGCGCGTAGCTGCTGAACTCCGAGCGGGATTCGACGACTGAGCCCGAGAGTTCGAGCCGCGCCTCGAACTCTCCCCGCTGCTCGGGCAGAACCGCGACTGCGATCAAGAACAGCCCAGCGCCGACACCGAACACCGTTCGCGGTGGCTCGTCCGTTGGCTCGATCATCAAGACCGCTCCACCCAGATCCAACCACACCGCTCGCAACGTGCCGTCGGCATGTAGGTGACGCGTCACTTCACGGAGCTCTAGTACGTCGATGTAGAAGCGTGCGAGCCGATTGACGTCACGCGTTCCGATTGCCAGGTGGTGCAGCACGCTCACGGTGAGAGCGTCATGCAACACGCGAAGCACAGCAAGACGAAAGCGGAGCGGAGCGCGCGAACGCAGGCATTCAGCGCACTATCAGCGGTGCGACGGGAAACGACGTACGCGCGTTACCCACATCGCAAAACGTGCTGCCTGCTGCGATCCGGCTAGCTCGCTCGGCTCTGACGATTCAATGTAATACTTAACAATCCTCGTCAATGATCGGTATTGCATCGCGCACACACAGATCGGAATGAAACCTGCAACGTCTACGTTCTGAAAGTAGAGGCCATGACCAACCGCCCTCATCGGACCGATCACGATCTCCCATTCAGCCACCCGCGGAGTGACGAGGGCTCGACCGTCCGCGAACGGACTCCTTCACAGCATCCCAGCCGCAAATCAGATCCGAATCTGTCGCTCGACCAACGTTTGGTGAGCAAGCTGGCCCAAGCCACCGAGCTGCTCTCGAAGCTCGAGCCTCAGGATGCTCGGGCGCGCCTACTGCACATCGCCGTTCTGCGCCGCGACGAAGCCTTGCTCGACGGCATCCTTGCCGAGCTCGCGTTGCCTCCGCGAACGGTTCGCCGTTCACGCTGAAAGAACGTGAGCCGCGTTGCTCCGCAGTGAGACACTCGGACTGAACGTGCGGAAAGGAGTGCGTCAATTTTCCACCGATTTTGACTGAACGCCTGGCGCTTTCGTCCGTTTATCGAAGTATGAATTTAAGGGTGACTGCGCTCGCATCGTTCGCTGCATTCTCGACGCTGTTCTCGAACTCATTGCAGGCGTCCGAAGGAAAATCGGCGGCCTCTGCCGATTCCAACAGCGCAATCGGGGGCACCACCAAGCAGCTCGCAGGCGGGGCGCTGCTGCACCTCGCACCGGGTACGCGCATCGAAGTCGGTCGTTCGCTGAAGCTGCAGCTCGCACCGCAAGGCTCACCGCAAACGGTGACTCAAGTCGTGAAGCTGATCTCGGGTCGTGTCGACGTCGAAATTCCAGCCAGCAAGGTGCCGAAGACCGCCGTGCTCTTGCAAGGCCCGCACAAGGTCAGCGCGGTCGCCAAGGGCGGCCACAGCATTGCAATAGCCGATGCAAATCGCGTCACTATCGCTGCTGTCGATGGCGACATGCTCGCCGCGTCGGGCGATGACTGGAAGCCGCTACCCAGCGGGCTCGTGCGTGGGTTCGTCGGAGCCGATCCAGCGTACCAAACCCAAAAGGTGCCTGGCGTCCCGAGTCTTCGCATTCCGCAGGCGCTGCTCTTGGGGTTGGGCGTAAGCGCTCCAGACGCACGCGCCGAAACTGGCGGAGTGAAAGAAGCCGATCACTATCAGCTCAGCGTGTGGCGGGTCACGGACAAGGGCAAAGAGTTCGTTCGTCAGATCGACAGCCACGGATCCGCGGCGATTTCTGGCTTGCCGCCGGGTCAATATCAAGTGACGGCGCGCGCGGTAGATGCCACGGGGATCTGCGGCCAGGAGAGCGGGCCAAGCTCGCTGCGTTTGGTCGGTGCCGAGCTCCCACCAGGCTCTCGCTACGAAGACGGAACGATTTTGCTGGGTCAGCGCGCTCGAGCAAAGCTCATCGGCGCGAACGGTCTGGAGGCAAGCTACGGCGCTTCGGTGCATTTCGTGGCTGCGCCGGACAGCGTGGGATTGTCACGTGGTGAGGGCACCCTGCTGCGCTTACGCGAGCCGGGCACACTGACCGAAGTCCGCGTCGCCCTGGAGCCGCGCAGCTTGCGCGCTGACGTCCAGATCACCCCCAAGCATCCACGCTGGCCTCAAGACATGATCGAAGTAACGGTGCAGTTGTACGACGCGCGAGGGCGCGCAGTCCCCGAATCGACGCCGGTCAAGCCGAACGTTTTGGTCAACGTACAACCGATAGGAGTGACCTGGCTCCGCTCCGGGAACACCATGCACACCTTCATCCCTGCCCCGAGCAATCGCGGTCCGTGGGTGGTGCGCGTGGAAATCGCCGACGAGTTCGGCGACCCTGCCGGTCGAGATTTCATGGAGATTGCTGGACCCGAGAGCGAGCGCGTCAGCGCTCGCTGAAGGGCGAGGCGAGCCGCCTTGGTTGGCTATTTCTGGCTCGCGTCGAAGCGCACGTTGTTCATTTGATCGACCACTTTATTGTAGCAGTCGACCAGATATCCCCAATCACTCTTGGCCTGCGGCACTCGGTTTTTGGCGGCCTTGTTGTCGAGCGTTTCGATGTAGCGGCTGACCGACTTCTGAAAGCGGGGCATCGAATCGTGCATCATCAGCGTCAACCCTGAAGGGTAGGGGTCGCCTTTCTTCGCGGCAGGATCGCTATCCATCATTTGTTTGGATTCGTCGATCAAAGCGTTGAAGGGCGAAAGCTTCTCGATGATCGGCGCAGTGCTCGGCTCCGGCTTGTGCGCTTCGGCCGCGATCGTGGCAAGCAGGCTCTTGCTCGCGTTCACGATCAGAGCGAAATGGTAGCGGTAGCGCTTGCCGTATTTTTTGGCGGTGGACTCGATCTCACGCTGGTCACGTTCGTCCGTGAACTTGTCCACGAACGGGCGCATGACCTCGTAGCCCTGGCTATACTGGTTCCAGTTTGCCAAGAGTATTGGAAAGAGCTCCTTGGAGCGTTTACACTTTTCGGCCTTCAGAGCCGGATTCGTGAAAGTGAAAACGTCCTTCTCAGCCGGCTTGCGCAGGGCTTCGAGTGCTTCGACCATCTTCAGCGCAGCATCGTCGATCTCGAGCTTTGGCTTGGCGAGCACCGTCTTTTTGTAGCCGGCATAACGGGCTTCAGCGCCGGAATCGATGCCGTTCAAACCCAGATTTTGCTCTTTGCAGGTGGGCCCGACCTTGGGATCGACCTCCGATAGCCAGCGGGAGCGCTGCTCGAAGAGCGAGCTCGATTCGCGGTTCATCATCTCGATGTAGCCGTTGACCTTCGCGTTGGTCTTCGCATCTGGTGGCGGTGGAGCCTTGACGGGCTTGGCCGCGGTCGCCGTTTGCGCGACGGCGGCCGGCTTGGTAGCAGGTGCTGCTGGCTTTGCCGGCGTCGCCGCACCGGCCGTGGCTACGCCACCGAGCGCGATCGAGAGCGTCAGGCGACCGACTAGCCGCCAATTGATTCGTGAATTCTTCATGCGCATTCCTCCTCGGACCCCCGACGGTCCCGACTCGTATACGTCGCGACGCGACGCCAGCTTCCAGACCAGCAATCCTTTTTTCATTGATCAGGATCCGCAGCAAGGGCGCTCTCTGCAGTTTTCCTGGTACGAACGTGCGAAAGCGGGAGGTTTCGGCCACGACGCCATGCCCGCGCCTGCCATCGAGCTCACGGGCCAACCGATCGGCGCGGGATTGGCCATTATTTCGCCACAATGTCTCCTCGAAGTCTCCTCGCCATTCGTGCTCGCAATGCATCACTCTGGAACCATGAAGTGGTCAATCGAGTTCTTGCTGCACGCGCTCGCTCTGTCCTGCGCTGCGCTGCTACCGCGCCTGCTGTGCGGAGGTGAGCCCGATTCTGTAGCGCTCGCCGAGAGCGTTGCTCAGAGCGTCGACTCTGGCGTGGAAAGCACCAGCTTTCATACCGGCAGCGCGCGCTTCGATGGCGAATGGGCGTTCGGTACGTACCTAATGGCAACGCTCGGGCTCGGGCAAACCGTGCTCGCTCATCCCGAACAGAAGAGCCGTCTACTGCCAGCAATGCAGCAGAGCGCCCGGCGCCTGGTCTCCGATGAAACCAACGCCTTCGGTTCCGCGGCGTGGGGCGCGCGCGGCCTATCGGAGCTCGCGCATGGCAGCGGCCACGCCTACCTCGGATACGCTAACTTGGCGCTTTCGATGCTGCGACTCGTCGACGTCGAGACGCCCGAGGCCGCGCTTCACGACGCACTCACGGAGGCACTCGCGAGTCGTCTCGCGGCCGCGCCCCACGCCGTTTTCGAGACTTATCCGGGTGAAACGTACCCCCCGGACATCGCGATGGTAGCCGGCTCGATAGCGCTTCACGATTGCGCGCTCGGCCTGCCGGAGCGAAAAACCATGCCCGAATGGCGGCGCGCATTCTCGCGCTACATCGACGCTGATTCGGGGCTCTTGCAGCAAGTCGTCGACGCTCGAAGCGGCGAGCGTCTCGGGCCCGCGCGTGGCTCGGCCACTGGGATCGCCGCTTACGCGCTGTCGTTCGTCGACCCGGCCCTGTCGCAGCGGCTGTACGACGGACTGCGTCGCCAGTCGCTCAACGTGCTGGGTTTCGGGATGATACGCGAGTACGCAGCGGGCCAGCCCGGCTCGGGCGACATCGACTCGGGGCCGGTTCTGTTCGGGGTGGGCGTCTCTGCCACGGGCTTTGCGTTGGCGGGGGCGCGCCTCCACGGCGACTCACGACTCGAAGGCGAGCTCTACCGCACCGTCAATCTGTTCGGGGTGCCGCTCATCGACGCGCACGGCAGCCACTTCATGGCCGGAGGTCCGCTCGGCAACGCCATCTTGCTGGCCATGACGAGCGCTAGCTTCGAATGGTCGCGCCATTGTCGAAAGGCTGCGTCGTGAAGCTCAAAACCGCGCTATTTTTGCTAATTTCTAGCGCGCTCGTGAACTTCGTTGCGGCTCACGCGCTCGATCGCATCGGCTTGATGCAGGGACTGCTCGCGCCGAGTGGGGCGCGCCTGGCGCTGCTTCTGCCAACAGCCTGCGTTTTCTACCTGGCGCGCTTTTGCGCGCTGTTCGTCGCTCCGGGTTTGCTGTTTGGCGCGCTGGCTCGCGTGCTGCTCGGACGGCTCGCAGCGCGCGGAGGCTGAGGGCCGATGCACCGATGCACTGATGCGCAAAAACCCTCGTCGCGCCGCGAGCGTTGAGTTAGGGTCCCGGCGCGTGATCCTCTCTGACTATAGTCATGTGATCTTCGATCTCGACGGCGTGCTGCTCGATAGCGAAAAGCTGTACACCGAGGCGACGCAGCAAGTCGTCGGTGAGTATGGGAAGATCTTCGAATGGTCGTTGAAATCCTTGATGATGGGGCGCCACGAGCTAGAAGCCGCCGAGCTCCTGGTCAAGACGCTCGAGCTGCCGATTACGGGCGAAGAGTACCTGCGCCGCCAGGTCCCGATCGCCGAGAGTCTGTTCCCGAGTGCGGCCGAATTGCCAGGTGCCGAGGCGTTCGTCCGAGAGCTCGCCCAGCGTGGTCACGTGCTGGCCGTCGGTACCAGCAGCACACGTCGCTTGTATGATTTGAAGACCAGCCATCTACCCTGGTTCAGTGCCTTTTCGGCCGTCATCTCGGGCGACCACCCGGACGTGCACGCGCTCAAGCCGGCGCCGGACATCTTCCTGGTCGCTGCCCGTGCCATCGGTGGCGAGCCATCGCGTTGCCTGGTGATCGAAGACTCACCTGCTGGCGTGCTGGCCGCGCGCGCAGCAGGCATGAGCGTGATCGCGATCCCGGATGCAGCGCTGCCGAGCGAGCGCTTCGCCGAAGCCCAGCTGATCGTGCGAAGTTACGCCGAGCTCCGCGCTCACCTCAAGTGCTGAGCGGCTCGCCCTGCTCGGCCACGCTCAGGTCGTACCAGGAGAAGAATTCTGCCAAGCAAGCACGCTGTGCAGGCGGCATGTACTCGAAGTTACGACCGCGATCGATGATCTCCCAGAAATCCTTGCTCTCTACTCCCTCCAGCGCGCGTCGGATGGAGAGCAAGCGGTCCCCGGGCTCGTTCTGCATGTCGAGTGAAATACGCCGGGCCTTGTCTGCTTCGCCGCGCATCAAATAGTAAGCGGCGAGCTTGACCTGCGCTTTGCGCACGCCAAGCAGCGCCTTTTCTTGACTGATGACCCGCAACGGCCGGTCGAGTTCCAAGAAGTGGGTCAGCATTTCCTCTTCCTCGGCCGCCCCTTGCTCGTTTGCGTATTGGCAGAGTGCCGATAGGTCGTAGGCCACGGTCTCGGTCACGAAGGTCAACTTCATGTCGAAGCTGACGTGCCCATAGTAGTTCATGTGCCTGACGCCTTCCATCGCGGCGCGGCCATTCCCTTGCCGGATCATCGCTTCTACCAGCAAGCGGTATTGATTCAGCACGTTGTAGGCAGTGCGCACTTCGCGCGCGTTCAATGTCGCTCGCATGTAGGAGTTCATGAAGCGAAACACCAACGCGATCAGCTCCGCGTCTTTCGCGAGGCAGGCGGCTTCACCGATGTAGCGGGTGTCGATCGCGATCAGGTAATTGATGTCGCGCATGCTGCCCAGAGCCTCGTTGTAAATTCCGAGGTATTGGCGCATCACCTTCCACTCCACCCAGGTGCGTCGTTGCTCGAGATCCAGCAGCGACTCCGGATCCATGGCCACGAAGTCCGGGTTCTGGCGAATCCCGGCGCCGATGCCGAACCACACCTCGGAAGCCTGGGATTTTGCCTTCAAATAGGCGAGCGAAAAATCCTTGAGCGCGTCGACTGCACCGCTGGCAATGATCTTGTCCTTGCCAGAGATCGAGTTACTGGTGATATCCGTGAGCTCCTCCATGGCGGCCAGGGTGGACACTTGTGCGTCCGCGGAGCGCTTTTGGTCGCGTTCGTCCGCGCCGCGACCGGCGACGCCCACGGCCTCGCTGCGGATGCGGGAGATGATGTTCATCGGCTCCAGGAACCAGAATACGTAGCGGAAGTACGGCGCCATCAGCACCAGACCGAGAGTGGTGGCGCTGATCATTACCAGCAATGCCATGCGCGGCACGTAGTCTCGGTGGATCGAGACGCTGAGCCAGACGCCGCACACGCAGGCGATCAGGTAGTAGCCCATGACCACCAGGTTGACTCGATCGCGAAGAAACATTCGTGCCACGCCGGTATAGCGATCCGCGGACAGCTGCACGATGATGGACACCACCGTGATCACGATGCCAAACACCGCGGCGATCATGCCAGCCAACGAGCTCACCGCGTCGGTGATGCTGCTCGGGTCGAAGTGTACGTAACGCCCGAACGGAGTCTTGAATGGTGGGACTGCGTCACCCCCGGTGACGAAGTGGTCGAAGGAGTAGAACCCCCAAAATACCAGCAGCGAGACCGACGTGAGGACGACGATCGGCACCAGCCATTGCTTGCGAAAGTTACCCAGGCCTTCGGTCATGATCCGGGGGCAGTCTAACGCGATGCTCGCAGCCGGCGCAAAGGCAGGGCCAACGCCGCCGCCAGCAGCGTGAGCAGACTCAAACGCACGTGACGCGGGCGCGCAGCTCGGGGCGCGTTGCCAGGACGAAGGCTCGCGCTACTGGATTTCGCTGCGTTGCCGCTTGCTGAACTTCCCGAGCAGGTATCGCCGTCATATTCACTCTTGCCGCAACCCGACGCATCGCCGCTGGAGTCGCTATCGCCACTACGGCCGTCCGAGCTCGCGTCGCTCGAGTCACCGCTGCACGAATCCGGTCCGGAATCGTCCGAGCTCGTATCACCGCTGCACGAATCGCTGCGCGTGTCGCCCGAGCTCGTATCACCGCTGCACGAATCGCTGCGCGTGTCGCCCGAGCTCGTGTCACCGCTGCACGAATCGTTCGAGCCAGAGTCGACGGCGAAGACCGTGCAGCTCCCTTCGCTGTGAGGC